>ENA-UOOH01003139-UOOH01003139.1-fermentation-metagenome-genome-assembly--contig:-NODE-3139-length-13034-cov-5.274058_pt1 | contig 13034 bp, 11 predicted proteins | sample MGYA00245778_ERZ724025 | MGnify/ENA primary metagenome ERZ724025 (study PRJEB28704, sample SAMN03018313) | fermentation metagenome | biome: anthropogenic terrestrial biome; feature: soil; material... | reverse complement strand
CCTTCCACCCCGTCGGCCTTCGGCCGTCCTGTCCAGACACGAACGATGAATGATATCGCAAAGCCTTGAACCTCATCTCCATTCGGGTAGCGAAAGCGTTGACTCGGACCCGAATGCAGCGCCATCGGCTCCATCGCTTCCACCGTGAGACCCGTCTCTTCCGCCACCTCCCTGCACAACGCCTGTTCCACGGTTTCGTTCAACTCCACCCCACCGGCAGGTAGCCCCCAACAATCAAAATCGGACCTGCGCTGAAGCAAGACCCGATCCTCTTCGTCAACAATGATGGCACGAACCCCCGGCACGAATATGCACTCGGTTCCAATTCGGGCCCGAAGGCCCTCCACATACGATGGTCCCACGGTACTCACCTCAGGCGTGCTCCTCCCCCACCCGTCCACCCGACACAGGAGAAGGGCCTGTGTCCGCCCCCAACGTCGGACAGGCATTCGACATCTTCAGGACCATCACGACCGCGTTCGAATCCGCGACCTGCTTGAATCCATCGCGAACCGCTTCGAAGACCAACTCCAGCTCGCCCTCGACGATCGTGCTCATATTGCCGACTCGGAGGTTGACTCCCGGACGGGGCAATCGCTCCAGAAAGGTGTCAATTCCCTCTGCAATGCGGTCGGTGCCCAGCGGATAGAGACTGATCTCAGCTTGAAGCATCATGGCAGAACCTCCGCGACCAAAAGCGATGAATCAGCAAAGGCATCGCCCGGGGGCGGTCCCGCCACCGGCGAGGCCGGCTGCTGCATTGTGGAACCGACCATTCGGACCCGGCCGAACCGCGACAAGAGCCGCCAAAGATCCGACGGTGAATAGAGTCGCCCGGACGCATACGGCTCCTCCCCCTCGAGCAGCCGCTGCTGATTGATGGGCGCCAACCGGTTGAGCGTGCCGATCAGTACCCTGCCGCCGGGCTTCAGACAGCGGATCATCTCAGCCAACGCATCCAAAGGTTGCGCCATAAACTCCAGCGCAGCCATGGCTGCAACCATATCCATGCTCCCGTCCGAAAAGGGCAGTCGTACGGCGTCCGCGCGTTGGAATCGACAGTTTGGATGGGCGAGGCGGGCCTCTCGAATCATCAGCTCGGAGACATCCACACCCACCACTCGAAAGCCCAGCTGCTCGAAGAATCCACTCCAGTGCCCGGTCCCACATCCCACGTCCAAAACCATGCCGCCGGGTGTATACGGCTCGAGCAGGGAAAGCACATCCCGCCGCTGAATACGGTCGAACGCCTGGCCCATGTCCGTATCGTACCAACCCTCGTAAAGGGGGGCCAGCGGACCGAAATCAAACAGGCTGCCATTCGCGTTGCGCATCAATCCAGTCATACCATCTGTCCCTCCACGCATGCCAAAACCACTCCCTCATGGACCTCTATCGTTGCATCCTCCTGTTGAACGGAATTGCTCAATCCGTGCGTTGCGTAATCAAGGGTCTGCTCGCTGAGGTTGTATTCCATTCCATGCAGACTGATTCGAGGCCGATTCGACATCGGGAATACGGAAATCACGGAGCCGGCTCGGGTACGGATCTCGGTTTTCTGACCCGCTCCCAGGGCCTGGACCCAGAAACCGGCCTCCCAGACAGCAACCCTTCCCGGATAGCGTAAGAGCAGCGCGCAATGCCCCAGGACATGATCGAATCGGCCACCGTTGGCCCCGAAGAGCCAGACATGATCCGCGCCGTGCGCAATCGCCCATTCGATGGCCAGCTCGGTGTCGGACCGATCTTTACGCACCGGGTACACTACCCGCTCAATCGTGGCATCCCCCTGCCATGGATCCTCCCCGATCGAGTCCATGTCGCCGATGATGGCGTGCGGACATAAGCCCAGGGATCGTAAATGCCCAGCCCCTGCGTCCGCGCCGATCAGAAGATCTGCCTGCCGCGCCCATCGAAGCACCTCTATCCGATCAGACAACACACCATTGCAGAAGACGCATGCGATTGATTCGGTCATGGCTCACTTTTTCGAAAAAAGGAGTGGAAAGATGATATCGCTGGTGCAACACGGCACCCACACCGCCAAGAAGAGAAAGACCACCACGACCACCAGTTGAATCCAGTGGAAATCTGCGCCCAGGGCCATGGTGATGTGAAACAGCGATGCCCAGGTGCTGAGAAACACATGCACGGCGTGCGGAAGTTGGGTACGCGGACTGATGAATGCCATGGCAATCCCCGCAAACGCGAGCGGATTGACCAACCACCACTTCTCCACAATCCCTAAATGCAGACCGCGGTTCGGCAGGTTCAAGAGCATCTCGCCGATATAAGGGATGAGGCTGTCACTCACCGTGGCAATTCCTAACGACCCAATATACCCAATAAGCAGCGTCCTCGGAATGCTCTTGTTGCCATGAAGCCGATAAATCCCCGCGGTCACCATGGCGCTCATAAAGACATGAACCGGATGGAATGTCCAAAAAAGCAGCTCGGAAGTGGCCCGCGACATACCGACCTTCACGATTAAATACATCAACACGATGCCGGAAGCCGCGCCCACCGCGGTGAACGGCGCATGCTTACGCAGTTCGGTGACGATGATGTTCGCATTCATCAATCCCTGTCCTGTTTGTGATCGCAAAGCGAAATTGAAGTGAGAACTCGCCATCCTTTCGGATGTCGGTACCCCTAGGACCCTAGTTTCATTTCGGTTTCAGTTTCACGGTCGTCAGGCGGAAGCCTATCCAACCATGAAGAGGTCGATCCCCTCCAAGACCGATTTAGATGCGCAAAGATGGGAGGGGCGGCTCGCGTCGCCCCTCTCTCATTGAGTGAACCGATGGGGCAGTCAGCCCCTCAGTTGGATCGCACCCGTGGGGCAGGCATCAACACATGCCCCGCAGCCGGTACAAAGGTCGGGCTGAACAATAGCATGGCCGTTGCTCATCCGAATGGCATCGCTGGGACATGCATCCATGCACACCCCACAACCTCTGCACCTGGACGCATCTACCCATGCCACTGGACCAGTGGTTGATGCGGATTCGGATGCGGCAGCTCTGCCCCCGCCCAGCCCGACCTGAGGATCGGACTTCCATGCGCCCCCACCCGCCGCCTGGAAATTGGGAGGCATGGCCTGGCCGACACCGCCACCCATCCCGCGGCCCTTTCCAGCACCGCGCATCCCCATTCCACGCCCACCACCTCGGCCCATCCCGGTACCCAGCCCACGACCCTGGCCCTGCCCACGCCCCATTCCTGCTCCACGCCCCATACCGCCGCCTCCTCCACCCGAAAAAAGGCCACCTGAAGAATCGACCGCATTGACAGAACCCAATTCCAAGGGCATTCCGTGATGCCCAGGCACGGTCGGACCCTTAACGGATTCGATTCCGCCGCCCCGATGCTTGTCCAAGACCTCTCGGACCGGCCCCGAACATCCGGCGATGACGTCGATCCCCGCAGCGGCAAAGACCTGATAAGCATTCGGGCCGCATTGACCGGTCATGACCTGTCGCACCCCGCGATCTACGAGCATCTGGGCGGCCTGGATCCCGGCTCCGCCATTGAGATCAGCGTGCGGATTGGGGACCGCCTCGATGGTCTCGCCTTCAGTATCGAAGAACAGATAGTACGGACAGCGCCCTAACCTGGGATCGACCCTAGCCTCAAGCGATCCTTGATCGGCTGTTATTGCAATAAGCATGGTAATGACCTCCGACAGCTGCCCCTTTCATGCGGTCTGCGCAACAAGAGGGCAGGCCGGATGGATTCAACCTTCCTTCGACTTTGCCTCGAGCTCGTCAATACGCCTTCGAATTCCGTCCAACGTGGATTCGATTGACTTTGCTTGCGCCTTCAGCGCATCCACGTTTTGTACATCCGCTTGCGCAGTTGGAACCGGCAATCCATACGGCGCGACGGCCGCCCCAGCACCCGCGGCCCGCTGCCATGCGGTCAGCCCAGTCGCATAGAATTGGTTTCTCCAACCACGTCCTCCCCCGCCGCGTCCCCGGCCGAAACCGTATCCGCGTCCAAATCCAGGATTCGAAAACCCTGGAATTTCATAGCCTGCGCAATACCCGAGCGCACGGCCGCTCATCGGTCCAAATCCTGCCGGACCCGTTCTGTCTCCACCTGGCATCTTCTTTCTCCTTTTCCTTCGGCCTTTTCAGGCCAATCGTTTTCAGTCATTGGAACTGCGGAGAACCGCGCCCTCTGTTGCGGCCGCCGCGGCGCTCGCCATGCGATCTCCGCCGTCGTCCGCGACAGCCCGGCATCAGAAACGTCCCCTGTTCGAGCTGCCCGTCCATAAACGCGGCAAGCACTCGCTCCACGTCGCCGCAGGTCTGCGGGATCACCTCGATCCCAGCCGCCAACAACGCGGCTTCAAGAGGACGCGAGACCGCACCACAAATCAGGACCTTTACGTCCAGGTCGCGGATGCGCTGAGCGCGCCCCAACAACCCTTCCCGCCGCATCGGCTCGCTGATCCGCCCGGGCTCACGCCCAGCCTCGAGCTCCACGATCAAGAGCGTCCCAGCCTCATCAAGCACCGGCGACACTCGACCCTGCCAACATGGAATTGCGACTCTCATCACCCGCAGAAGGTAGCATTTACTATGCCAACCCTTGATCCAGGCAAATCCTCACTCATTTCACCCCCGCCAGACTTGCAAATGAATGCAATTTGCACTTAACTGATCTTGAATTCATTGCGTTTTGCAATCATGGGAAAGGGGAGGTGGGAGGGATGGAGCGCGAAAGGGAGCAGGCGGAGCACGAGAGTGTTATTCTCGATTCCGTGAATGAAGGCGTCTTCACCGTCGATCAGGATTGGCGCATCACCAGTTTCAACGCCGCCGCCGAACGGATCACGAAGATCAGCAGGAATGAGGCCATCGGTGCACAATGCTGTGATGTCTTCCGAGCCAATATCTGCGAGCAGGACTGTGCCCTGCGCCGGACCCTTTCCAGCGGCAAACCGGTCGTCAACGCCACCGCGCACATCGTAGACCAGGAGGGCGAGAGGATCCCCATCCGCATCTCGACCGCGCTGCTCAAAGACGCCGAAGGCAATACAATCGGCGGGGTGGAGTCGTTTCAGGACCTGACGCTTGTCGAACAGCTGCGCAAGGAGCTCCGCGCCCGCTATTCCTTCGAGGACATCGTCGGTCGAAGTCCTGCCATCACCCGCCTGTTCGAGATCCTCCCGCTCGTGGCGGAGAGCAACAGCACCGTGTTGATCGAAGGCCCCAGCGGCACCGGCAAGGAGCTCTTCGCACGGGCAATCCATCATCTGTCTCCCCGCCGGGACAAGCCGTTCGTCGCCGTCAATTGCGCCGCCATTCCGGACACACTCCTGGAGAGCGAGCTCTTCGGACACAAGGCGGGTGCCTTTACGGACGCCAAGCGCGACAAGCCTGGGCGCTTCGCACTGGCCGAAGGCGGCACGCTCTTTCTCGATGAGATCGGAGACATCACCCCGGCCATGCAGGTGCGCCTGCTGCGCGTGCTCCAGGAGCGTGTGATCGAGCCGCTCGGCGGGGTGAAGTCAGTCCCGATCAATGTGCGGGTCATCACCGCGACCAACAAAAAGCTGTTCGACGAGGTCCAGGCCGGGGCCTTTCGGGATGACCTCTATTACCGGATCTGCGTGGTCCACATGGCGATCCCCCCACTGAAAGAGCGTCGCGAGGATATCCCCCTGCTGGTCGACGCGCTTTTGACCAAGTTCAATCGCCTTCAAGGCAAAGACATCGCCGGTGTGTCCGAGCATGTGATGGCACAGCTGATGGAACACGATTTCCCAGGGAACGTGCGGGAGTTGGAGAACATCATCGAACAGGCATTCGTCCTCTGCCGTGGCGGTCTGATCGAATTGAACCACCTGCCCCAGGCTCTTCGCCCAACGCGCACCCCACCGTTCCAATCTGAACTCCCCATGACGCTCCAGGCCATCGAAAAACTCGCCATCGTCGATGCGCTCGATCGCAACCGCGGCAACCGCAAACGCACAGCCGAAGAACTCGGCATCGACACCAGCACCCTCTACCGCAAACTCAAGGCCATGGAGGCTGCTGAAAACCAATAGAGAATTGTCCCGCTCACGACCTACCTCCCCCCATTCCCGAGGTCACGGGAAGCGAAGCAGCGAGCGGACCGGGAGGAAGCAGCCGAGAAAACCGAGCAGAAACCCGATGAGCCAGCCGGCGCCGGAGCCGAGGTCGAACACACCGGCCACGTTGGGATTGTCGGCCCTGACCCCGTAGAAACGGGCCGTAACGTCCAGGATCCCTGGCAGCTCTCCGGAAATGCTCCCCGCTTGGCCGCCTTCCCGCTCAGTCGGCCCCGCTTCCGCCCGAGAAGCCAAATCGCTCAGCGCAAGAACCGCGATCCGCTGGTCGTCTAACCGAACCTCAGCCTCGACATCCTGCCAGCCTTCCTCCGCCTCTAAATTCCAATGGACCGTCCGAACGGCGAGCTCCGCGGGTGCCGCAACCACCGTGGACAACTCCTGCAGCAAGGCCTCCGGCGGCAAAGGCCAATCAGGCTCGGATACGCGTGCCGGATCGGGTGCCCGCCAGCGCGCCAACTGCCGCTCGAGTGCACCACGAATCGGGCGAAGCACGCGGAGCCCGTCATCGCCCTCCGGCAGTGCAACACCATCCCCAGACACCAAGCACAGGTTGCCCTCTAGGTCCCCGGAGGCCGTAACCGTGACGATCGCAATAGAGTTCGCTCCCCATTCGGGGGCGGGATCGAAAAGCTGTACCACGCAGGCACAAACGAGCGCAATCGCCCCCCATCCGAGCAGAAATCCGGAGAGCCTGCCGCGAATCAAACGCTTCGATGCCTCGGTATTCAGCGCGAGTAGTCGCTTGCGCCGGGGTGCGGCCTCAGGCAGATCCCTTGCCTCGGCATCAAGAATTCGGGTCCGCTCGCGCAATGCAGCCCATCTACCGGCAGCCGGCAGGAGCCGCTGACACGCCATCAAAAGGAGCGCCATGATCACCCCGGCAGCAACGGCAATGGCAAAGTTGCCCGATGCATGGGCGATCGAGGCGATGGATTCCCTCAGCAAACGGCCGAAACCCGCCCCGCCCAAAAGCGGCAACCCAATCAGGATCCCACCGAGAATCAGCAACCAGAGCGCACCCGCGGCCCAACCGTATCGCAGACTCGAACGCTCCAGTCGATCGATCCAAGGTGGCGCCAGCCCCGGCTCTACCTTCATGTCCCGGAGCGTCCCACCGCCGATGGCATCCTGCTCCCCAACAGACGGCTCCACACGCTCATCCCAAAACGAGAGCTCCTCATCCCCGATCCATTTGGGTACCGGTAGCTGCTGCTCTAATAGGAGCCGCTGTTTGCGCGCGTCACACTCCTTCCACACCGGAATGGAGGACTCCACAGCTCCGAGCATCTCCGATTCGGTCATGTAGAAGATATTGCCCTCTAGTTCGGTGCGCGCACCCATCTCCAACGCCAAGGCACGCATCTGACCGAGCCCTCTGAGGATGGCGTCTTCGACCTCTTGAAAGAGGGAGTCGTAGCGGCGCCAGAAGTCGAGCGCACGTTCAAACCCAGCCCGTCTGCGCCGGCCCATCCCAGCGGTCAGCTCGGCCTCGAGCCGCTCGGCATCCCCCTGCATCGCCAGCAGACGTGCCTGAGGATCCCCGGCTGCCAGCGCCTCCTCCACGGCTGCAGAGAGCGTATCGGTCGACTCGTGCCAACGCCCGGTCGAGATCTCCCACGGTGAGGACCCATAGTGCCCGAAGGCATCCAGGAAATCCTCCCGAGACAAGCGGTTCTTTCCCAAGCGAAAAAGGGCGGATGCCCTTTGCGCCGCCACCGAATCAGGACTCGAAACCAACACGGTTTCGAGCACGGACGCAAGCTCGTGTGGCCCTGACCGATCCCAGACGAAGGCGCGAATCTCTTCGGCGAGTGTCCCCATAATACATTGAATCAAAACCAGGTCCGTCCCCATCCAGAACCAGACCTGCTGGACCATCTCCCGCCAGGTCTCAGCGAGGACACGCTCGGAGGTGTGCCCAAACCCCGATGCTGCCTGCGCCTGCAGCCACTCCCGAAAGAGGGGTAGGCTGGAACCTTGGATCCGCAGTGGCAGTTCCTCCGCGATCCTGGACATCCGCCGGTGCGCTTGCCACCAATGCCTGCCGTCTTCCGCACCGAGCGCCGCCTCCGGATGGCGGAAGACCGCATCAGGTTCCGCGCGGAGCAGATCCTGATCGTACTCCCCCTCGCCTGCCGGCAGTCCGAAGAGCAGCGGTAACCGCGAAAGATCGAGCAGGCAGCGTCCGCCGATGTGCACCAACAGCGGCTTCAGCTCCTCCGTGGGCGCCGGCTCAAATCCGAGCGTACGCATCACGGAAGGCAACCCCTCGGGTGCCGAAACAAACCGTGCAAAAAGCGAAAACCCCAGGGGCGAGACCACGCGCGGCAGGTGGGGGATCGGCGGCGTGAGCCATGGCCCACCGCCATCGGCCGTCGCCTGGCGCAACTGCTTGCCCATACGATTCCAGGCGTCCAGCGCAAAATCCCGGTCCGCATGCAGGTTGTCAGCGTTGGTGTCCAATACTATCGCTCCTCCCCGGATTGCATACAGACCAAACCTGCCGTGTCGCCACTGACCCAGAGCCGCCCATTGCCGACCACAGGCGCACTGATCAACAGCGAAAGCCCGTCCCCGGATGCGCCCTCCAGCTTGTGGCGCTCGAGGATCCGCCCTTCGGCCGGTGTGGAACCCTCCGGCGCGGTCGAGAGCACAAAGAGAGCGCCATCCACGGATGCGATGTAGGCATGGCTATCGGTCAGAGCAGGCGGACTCGCCACTTCGGCCCCCGTGTCGAGCGCCACACGCCAGAGCTCTTGCCCCTCCGCATCCATGTCCATGCCCAGCACCGTACCATCCCTCAGCGCAACTACACCGAGGCCACCACGGACCGCCATCCCGCCCGCACACCCGGCCTGCAGCTCACGGCTCCAGAGGATGGAACCAGTCCCGCGATCGAGGCCGACCACAACCGTTTGACCAGGCCGGGTCGCGAAAGCGCGCTCGCTGAACGAGCAGACCGCGATCAGGGTGTCGCCCCGGAGCGCAAGCGCACCCACAACCGGCGAGGGCAGATAGCTTCGCCAGATCTCCCGGGGAATGGCCTGCTCCGCAAGCACGGAGTCCGCCTCGGTCCGTAAGGCGAGCACCGCATGCCCGTTCTCGCCGCTCCCAATAAAGGCGATTCCCCGCGACAACACAGGTGCGCTCTCCGGATCGATGACCGGATACCGCCACAAAACTTCGCCGGTATCGACCCGTGCCCCAATGACCTCACCTGGAGCAATGGCCGGCAGCCCACTCAGGCCTTCGACCGCACCGGCTCCTGCCACAAGCAGGTGACCCTCGATCGAGGGTCCGCCCATGAAGTGAAACTCTGAGCCGATCGTCCAGAGCGTCTCGCCGCTGCGGGTATCGAGTCCTACAAGTCGGGCATCACGATCCAGATCGAGCCCCTGCCCGATACAGAGGATCCCGCCGTCGGGCGAAAGCGCAGCGGAAGCGGCCATGCCCTGGAGGGACCGCTGGAGACCGGTGCCGGCATCGAAATACTCAGCAACCTCCCAGTGTAGACTACCGGAAGCGGCGTCAAGCGCGAAGAGCTTGCCCGCGGCGGCGGTTTCGCCCAAGGCGGTTGCCGCAGCGTAGACAGTCTCATTGGCGATCAAGGGTGGCGCAAGGAACCGAAGACCTTCCCTACGTAAAGCCCAGGCCAAGTGGAGGCCGAGGGGATCGGATCCGCCCAAATACCCGCTTCGGGCGTAATCAACCCGGTCGACCACACCAGGCGCACCGGGGTCCGACTCATCCGGTAGGAAGCGGGGGAATCGAGCCGCCTGAGTGGCTAAGGAGTTACCTGGTAGCGTGGCCGCAGACGAAGCCTCCTGTGCCTCCAATTCCTGGAGGCGGAGTTCCAGCGCCTCACGCTTGGAGCGCTCCTCGGCAAGGCGTTGATCCAAAAGCGTCTGTTCCAGTGCCAGGATGCGATCGGCCACCTCCGCCCAACCGATATCCCCACGCTCGACCGCATCGACATCGACAATCGGAGTCCGCTCAGCACGCCGGTGCTCCACGGCAGCGATCCCACCGACAGCGACAACGAGGAGGAAAAGCGCCAGCGCACCCCAGATCAGGCGCGGTCGAAATACGACAACCAGACCACAGACCAAGACGGCGAAGGCAACCGCCCATCCAGCACCGGAACCGATCATCCACACCGCCATCAGTGCTGTCTGCATCCCCTCGCCTGCAATCATGTTCCGCTCCCTTTTCCAACCTCATCATGCAAACACACTGGAGGCGACCGCCCGAGCCACACCACACAGACGGTACCCCCCTCGATTCAGGCTCCACTCTACCTCACGGTGCGGAAAGATCCAAGAGATGGCGATGGGGGGGGGCAGGGGTATCTCAGACCGTCTCGGCCTGGTGTAATTGGGGTCGGGGTCGGTATCGAAATCGGAATCGGTATCGAAAGGCCGCGGGATGGAATTTGGACACGAGCACCCGCGTACCACAACCGAAATCATGCGGTGCTGAAAAACCTCGGCAACAAAATTAGGTCGTGAATGAAGCCCAGGTGTCATACCGAACAGGAATCGATCCAGGTCTTGATTCGCCAATTCCCAAGCTAGGTTCGAACCAGATCTTTGACCCTACCCACCCCCGTGGCCAGGTCGAAAACACCACCTCGCCCGCTGCGAGAAGCTCTCCGGATGGGGAGCGAACGTTTCATGACGATCCCGCTACTCCCTCGATGAGCTCGATGAGATCGATTAGATCGATTAAATCGATGAGATCAACCCGATTCCGACCCCGATTCCGACACCGATCGGACCGATCGACAACCATCGCCTGGAGGCGCGCCTTGTCGGAAGGGCTCGAGACCGTCCCGGCCCGTCCCGGCCCGGCATGGCATGGCGGGGCCTGGAGAGCGGCCGCAATCGATTGTGATGGCGATGCCACTTTATTTTTCCTGTAGATAGCTGCGCCGATCCGCGGGTTCCTCCTCCTCGCGTGTCGCGACCTTAGCGGTTGTAAGGCACTGTGAGGCATTAGCAACCAAGAGCGCAACTGTCTGAGGCATATCCCAATTCACCCTCCAATCCGCCCCAAGAAAACGGGGCTTAATTCTGCGCACTGAGGGTCTTCGGTAGAATTTGATTCCATCCGCGGGGATATTTGGTATGAGAACGGTGGCAATTGGACCCGGGGATTCCCGAACCAAATTGGATGTGGACCGTGAATGAAATAAACCCTCAGTTCCAGACACCGGATGGCAAGCCCATGCAACCGGTGACTCCTGACGCGCCCTTTCTGAGCGTTGCATTCAGGAACAAGGAGCTCTGCACCCGCAGCGGCAGTTGCGTTGGGGTGTGTCCAACGGGCGCTATCACGATTGGGGAGGACCTCTATCCGCGCCTGAACACGGACCAGTGCACCGCGTGCGGACTCTGCGGAAAGGTCTGTCCTGGAGGAGAAATCCAATTCGCCGAACTCTCCCAGCAGGTCTTTGGCAAGGTGCCAACGGACCACTCCTTTGATGGGCAGGTCGCCGAGACATTCGTCGGGTATGCGACCGACACGCGTTTGCGGGAAGGCGGTTCGGGCGGAGGCGTTGCGACCGCTCTCCTGTATCACCTGCTCAAAACCGGTCAGGTGGACGGTTGCCTGGTCACGCGCATGAATCGTGAAAAACCGTGGCTTGCAGAGCCGTTTATCGCCACTACATACGAAGAGCTCTGCCTCAGCCAGGGTTCCCGGTACTCCGTGATACCCATGAACCGGCTCTGGTCCGAGCTGCGCTCGAGGGAAGGCAAATTCGCGGCGGCCATTCTTCCGTGCCATACCCACGGGTTCCGGAAACTCCAACAGCACGAGCCGGAGCTGGCGGCCAAGCTCTCAGTGGTCATCGGCCTGTTCTGCGGTGGGGCATTGGAGCCCAACTTGACCACCGAGATGCTGACCATGCGCGGCATCAATAAGGACGAGATCAGCGATTTCCAGTTTCGCGGCGGCGAATGGCCGGGGCAGATGCGGGTGTTGTTCAAGGACGGGCGCCCCCCTCGCCCGCTGCACTACTCCAATTATAAAGAGGGTGCCTATATCTATTTCACGTCGCTTTATATGCCTGAGCGTTGCCAAACCTGCCTCGATGGCTCCAACGAATTCTCGGATATCTCCGTCAGTGATGCGTGGACACGCAACGAAACCGGCGATTATCAGTTCAGAAAACACTCGCGCCTCTTGATCCGCACGGAAGCGGGTGCGCGCGTCGTGAAAAGCGCGGTCGATTCGGGCGATCTGATCGTAAAAGACGTCACGAACAATCCGAATTATATGACCCATAAGATCCAGACCCGGCGCAAGGGGTACATGACCCCTGTGCGACTGGAGCGCTGGGGAAAGGCAGGCCGCCCGATCCCCGTGTACGACCGCCACGTCCCAGCCGATGTCTGTCGTTACGACCGAGTGAAGGAGTTCATGATCTCCTCCCTCCTGCGTGCCGGACGAAACAAGCTGTTCCGAATGGCCGTTATGGGCTTTCTGACTTCGCGATTCGCCATCCCCCTGATCCGCCTGAGGATTTATTGGAAGCGCAGAAAATACCGCGGCCGTAATTCCCATGCCCGGTCGCGAGTGGCTGACCGGACAACCACCAAAGGCTGAAACCCGCGTGGGAGGAGACCCGCAGTTGGAGAGGGAGAGGTCGGAGGTCCGCTGAGAACCCGAGCAGTGAGGCGGTGTTGGTGCAGTGAACGTTTGCACAAGGCGTTTCCACGCCGAACCACGCTTCCCATCGATCCCGACCCCGACCCCGATTCCGATACCGACCCCGATTCCGATACCGATACCGATACCGATACCGACCCCGATTCCCATTGCGTCCCAGGTCCCTGCAGGGCTGAGAACGCCTTATTTGGAACCACCGGCCTCTGCGCCCTCTGCGGCAGGCTCTCCGGATCCGGATGGGAAAGCGGCTACCTTTTCG
>ENA-UOOH01003137-UOOH01003137.1-fermentation-metagenome-genome-assembly--contig:-NODE-3137-length-13041-cov-23.288850_pt1 | contig 13041 bp, 18 predicted proteins | sample MGYA00245778_ERZ724025 | MGnify/ENA primary metagenome ERZ724025 (study PRJEB28704, sample SAMN03018313) | fermentation metagenome | biome: anthropogenic terrestrial biome; feature: soil... | reverse complement strand
ATATAGAGGGGGGGGTGTCCAGTATATAAAGTTTTCCGTCAAACCTACCAAATTCCTGGTAGCAACCAACTTATTGGTAGGTACAACCAAACCCGTAACCACCCCACCAACAACCACGGTTTAAGTACGTCCAACCCATACTTTTATATGTACAAACAATGTATATGTGTAATTAGGAGAAGAAGAAAATGACCCCCATCAATGTACTTAGTCTATTCGACGGAATCAGCTGTGCGCGTCTTGCGTTGGAGCGGGCTGGTGTCCATGTAAACAATTATTTTGCATCAGAAATAGACCCTTATGCACTACTAATATCTCAACGTCACTATCCGGATACCATACACCTGGGTGATGTAAGGGGTATATGTGGATGCAACCTTCCGAAAATAGACTTGTTGATTGGTGGCTCGCCATGTCAGGGTTTTTCAAGGGCAGGTAAAGAACTTAATTTCGACGACCCACGGAGCGCATTATTTTTTGAGTATGTCCGCATCCTGAAAGAATGCGACCCCACATACTGGATGCTCGAAAATGTCCCAATGAAGAAGGAATATAGGGATACCATATCAAACATACTGGGCGTGGAACCCGTACAAATTAATAGCTCATTGGTATCCGCACAAAGTCGTAGAAGGTTGTATTGGGCCAATTTCCCTATACAGCAACCTGTTGATAAAGGTATAAAATTAGAGAATGTTGTGTCACAAGATGTGTTAATCGACCGTGATAAATCTCATGCAATTATAGGGTCGATTGGGTGTACTACACCCCGTGAGTACTTTCACAAAAATCAGGGACAGTTGGTATACAATACAATTGCGTTATCGAATATATATGGTGGATTGTCCGGCAGTCGTCCAAGGGTGTATGTTAATAAATTTCCGTTTGTGACGGCGGGGTCCGGACGTATACAGTTGATTGTCAATGGACAACCTAAAGACCTTACAATCACTGAAATAAAATCCGTGACACGTAAGCTAACACCGCTTGAGTGTGAGCGCTTACAGACACTACCGGACGGTTGGACGTGGGGGGCGTCAAACTCTCAACGCTATAAGATGATTGGTAATGCCTGGACGGTTGACGTTATCGCTCACATCCTATCAGGACTTTATACAGAGTTCCCCTAAACCCCTTCCTAAACATTTATATACAAACAATGTATATACATAATCAAGGGGTAATCCCCCAGGAGATGAGATATAATGACTAAGGAACTCGTAAAAGAGATAATGGACCGCGACCATGAGTATGTGGACCTCAAGCTCATAAAGAGCGCACACGTGCACATAGCAACCGTTCAGGAACTCCCCGAACGCAAGCAGATAAACGGCATCTGGATAGACACGGGCCGTAAGGTCCTAAGGGCTACGCTGTACTTCCTCGATGGAACGTTCACACGCACGAAATCGAAACACATAGTTTCAGCTATCGGGGCCTTGGCTGATGCCCCTGTACCAATCGACAACGGCTTTGCCGTGTTCGTGGGTAAGGATGTCAACTTCATGTACATCCCGACAGAGTACGCTAATGGTGAAGTCTACGATGTAATAGGTATGAAGGTAGCCGACTAAACACCGAGGGGGGTTATCCCCCTCTAAAGAGGTTATGAAAATGGAACAGAAAGACTACATCGCAACGATACGCGTCCATGATGACTTTCGTGTAAAGGTATCAGCCTTTAATGAAAGCGACGCATGGCTCCAGGCTACGCATCGTGTCCAAGATATACGCTACCAGAACGCCCGCGTAGGCAACCACTTTGTGCTAACCCAGGTAACCCTGGAAGAAGTGGGGGCTGAAAAATGATATGGCGCATTATGGATACATACAACCTGGTAAAGGACATCAAAGGCCCGTTCCTTTCCAAAGTCGTATATGATAAGATGCTAGCCCTGGGCATGGCCCCCATAGATATACGTTCCCGTTATTGCGTGCATCTAAAGAAGCTTGCAAAGCAGGGCTATCTAACCCGCACAGGGGGTAAGAAAAACTCTTTTGGAAACGCCGTTTATATATACGAGGTGGTAAAAGATGAGTAAAGTATTGAACCTAAGCCTGACAGATGTGAGATATTCCCTTCTTGCTGAAATTGCCGAGTCGAACGGGGTAACCGTCTACGATGTGGTTCGTGTGGCCATAGACCAATATCTATTCGATGTAAAAGGTTTTTGTGATGGCTACCCAATGAGGTAAACAATGGCTAAATACACCTCGTACCATCTAATGGGGGGTCAGCTTTACTACTCTAAGACAGGCAAATCCGTCCCCCTCAAACACGTTGATAAACTCCGCGTGGACATTGGTAAAGGTACAGTATATAAAGACGGACGTAAAGTAGGCACACTTAAACAAAAGAATCTATCCAAGAACGCTTTAGCAACACTAAAAAGAAACGCCAAACGCACGAAAAGAGTAGCCAAAGTTCTTAGGCCAAGCGGACGGACCAAACCAAAAGATTTGGGATATGAGCCAGGGAAGCCATCCCGTGAAATGCAAAACGCTATGAATTTCCGCTCCGCGTGTATCGAACTGGTGAACCTTAAAGCCATTACCCAGGATGAGTATATGCGTTTGGTTACGGAATATGTAACGGCGGACGAGGCACGCCAGGCAGAGCTCTGGGCCTATGTACATTCTCGTTTCAACGAGTACGGCTTTGAATACAAATCTCTGGGCTGGTATGAATGACCGCGGACATCTACGGACTTGACACGGAAACCTACACCGTGGGGGGTACTGGCCTACTCTCTATCCAAATCTACGGGGACGGGGTGGAAAAATATATAGCTATAAATGATGAGATTATAGACTTTGACGACGAGGAAATAAGAGAGATTCTACTGGACGAGCTTATTTTTTTCTTTGACGACTTACAAAATGATAGTATCTTCTACTTTTTCAACCTGTCCTTTGATTTTTCCCAAATGGAGAGATATTTAGTTACAAAATACGAACTCGTCGATTCATGGACATTAAAGAAGGGACAGATGCAAATTATACAATCCCCACAAAAGGTTTATTCCGTGCGCTTCAGGACATACAGGGGCAGAATGGTCTATTTTCACGACTTATACAACCTGACCAATACCAGCCTTGACAAATCGGCTAAAACATTCGTGGGCCAGGGTAAAATTGAAATGGAATCTAAGAATTTCATGAAGATGGTACCCTCGGAGTTTGATAGGTCATATGCCATGAAAGACGCAGAGCTAACCTATAAGCTGGCTTTGGCTTTAAAGGACATTCGGGGTTTTGACTTAACTACAAAGCTTACAATCGGCGCACGCTCTTTAGAGCTTTTTAACAAGGTAATACGCCAACGTGGGGGTTATGTTGACATTGCAGGCACTCCCTGCCCAATCGAAGGCCCCCCTGCTAAAGACATCTGGTCACATTTCGGATACGGTGAAGAGGATTTGCAAACCTTCGAGGACCTTTTACGTCCATCCCTAAGAGGTGGGATTTGCCAAGCCTTCAGGACGGGTATCTATAAGGACTGTGTGCATATAGATATCCACAGCGCACACCCGTCCCAAATGCGCAAGAAGGCACCTTACGGCCGTGCTTTGGACAGTCCCCCCACAGGGTTATATACCAGCGTGGTTTTCCCCGTGGGTTATTTCATGCTCAAGGAAAACGGGTTAAAAATACTCCAATTCGGCAATCGTGCCAACTGCTTGAGATATAAATATATCTCGGATAACAAACCAGCCGAATACTGCGAGGATTTTTATCTCGATGGCTCTTATGGGATTTGGCGCGATGAATACGATTTGATGTTAACCCAATATGATTTTGAAGGATACATCAAAGAAAAATACTTTTCTACGAAAACAGATAAAAGGCTCAAAGCCTTGATAGATACTTTATACCATGGTAAGAGCACATCCCCAGGGGCTGAACGGACAGTTTATAAGTACCTACTCAATTCACTTTACGGGAAATTCCTATCCCGTCCCACGGGGGAAACAATCGAATACGACTTTGATGATGGGGGGAAAGTTACCCGAAAGCGCACAACAGACCGAGGACGTAAAAGTGTTAACCTACCTTTGGGGTCATGGATATCAACCCAGACCAGGGTTCAATTGATATCGACGGCCCTTAAAGTAAGAGATAAAGAGAAAAACCTATTGTATTGCGATACTGATAGCCTGATATTCAAGCGATACGATGGTTGGGAAAAAGACATCTTGATAGAGGACGTAATAGGGGGGTGGGGGGTAGAATCACTGCCTGAAAAAGTCAACGTCGTTGGGCCTAAGACATACCAGGAGTTGATAGACGGACGCACCTTCACAAAATGCGCTGGCCTTAGCAACTCAATTTCAAGTAAGATACCCTTCGGGGACCTGAAGGAAGGATACGAAACTATGAGATTAAAATCTGAAAGAGATAAGGACACGCTGGCTATATCCCTTGTGGAACGGCCTTTTATCGTCAGTTCAAAACCACAAATATACCACGGGGGGCATTGAATGAAAGAAAACGAACTATATTATTCACTTGATAGGCCAATGTCATATAATGGGGATATTACGATTGCGTTCTCTATCCGTGATTTAGGTAAGTCATACTCTGCAATGTTGAGAATGGATAAGACGATTAAAAGCGGGCGTAGTGTGGTCTGGTCCAGATGGGATAGGGACCAAACCTTACTAAGTATGAAGGAATATCTGGATTTTACCGATAATGAATTTAAAATCCGCTCTCCTGGCACTGGCCTAAAGATACTTGAACCAGTCGACGATTCAATAGGGTCAATCTATTATATCCCCGTTAAGGACGCGGCCAAAGCAAAAGGTATAGACCAGGACTTTAAGTATTGGATATATGATGAGTTCTTACCAGAATTCTATCAAAATAGAACCCAAAAAGAAACAGAATATCAAAAATGGGCTTCCCTTTACACTACACTTAAAAGGGACACGCCAGACTTTAAGGCCATCCTAATCAGCAATTGCATTTCCTGGTTTAACGGATATTTCAAGGCCTGGGGGATAAGACCCTTCCCCGCTGGCCAAGTGAAGCGGTTCCCGCAAACGGCTTTCGGTATAACCACGAATGTGGTTATGCACAACGTCAAACCGTCTGCGCTGGCCCTTGAGAGGGTTATAGTCCACGAGGTCGCCAAAGGTAAAAGTGAATCGGAGATTACGGCTTACCTTGAGAATGCGACACAGGATAAGGATTTTTTCATCGGGAAATGTCCAGATTTGAACGTTCCGTTACATCCTGTGCAATATATCCACAGGGGGGATTACTACACCTTTAGAGAGTATGACGGCTGTATATACTTCTGCAAGGTCAAGCCAAGGCCAGACTACCCCATTATGGCCCTTAATCGCAGGGAATTAAACGATGGTATGATGCGCGATAGGGGGGCTGGTTTGAATTTCGAGCGGTGGATAAACGCGGGCATCGCGCGTTTTGAGAATGCCGAGGTTATGAATGCGATATTTGACCTGGTCTATCTGTCGAGGGAAAGGTTGTAAAGGGTTTGTTAGTATGGTGGTTGACCCCCGCGGTCTATAAGTATTGCTTCTATGAGCCAGAGGTATTCTTTTAGGTCTACAGTTCTATAACCAGGCTTTACCCTGCCTGTGCGGAGTAACTCCCTTAATGTAGCTTCAAAGAGCAACGGGACGAAAACGTCAAAGTTACCGTTTCGTTCCAATACCTCTAAAACCGTGTCTGTTGAGAGGGTTGGGGGTATCATACCCCCACCGCCTTTAATTTTTCAATTTCCCACTCCAGCGTTTCTATCTGCTCGGAGAACATCTCTACACTCTGCACAATGTAAGACGCCGTCATATCGTCGCCATAATATAGCGCATCCTCAATGGCATCAACGGCATCCTTCAATTGCTTTTCATACTGTGTTTTAACCCTTTCATACTTCTTTATTATCGCTTCGTTGGTCATTTTTTCTTTTTCTCCTTAGGGGTTCTCCCCCTCTAGATATGTATATACAGTATGTACATATAAAGGTTATGGTCTGATATACTTAGAAAAATGGTTGGGAAGGGGTTTATTATAATAAAATCGGTTGTTCACACTATTTGCCGTACTCTGTCCACAAGTAGATATGGGTCCTGCGCATAGTCAAGCCACAAGTTGACAATTGTTCCCGCAACCCTATTAACACCTTCAAAAAAGAGCTGGTTCGGCATCCCCCCACGTACACCTATTAAATCTATTGAGACACCCTCACTCCATCCCAAACCCGAACACTGTTTATAGTCGTCAGCGTTCGAGCCGAGGTAGTTTTTAAGGGAAGGAAGAGTAAACGCTGTTGGGGATTGATTTAGTACCGTTAATGAAAATCCAAAGATTACCCCACCCGTACCCGTAACCTTTATAGTATGCTCATACAGGCTAAAACTATCCTGCTTTGTACCCAACGCCGTGTAAACCCCACCGCTCGTAACGGGGTTTGTAGAGCCTGTAATAGGCGTGCTATCGAAAGTGAGTTTATCCTGCTTTGCCGTAAGTCTGGTATTTAAATACCCATCTGTTACGACATCGTAACTCCCTGGATTAGACCGCCTGGATGCCGTAACATAACCTTCATTATCAGCGTCATTGACTCTAACCACTATTTCGGCTGATATTCCATTGCGGTTATTCGTCGTTTGTATCTGGGAAAGAGCATAGGTGGTCTTATCGTCCTGGCTTCTAATAAGGGTGTTTCTTGATTCTGAATTGTTGTTATAGAACAGTAAGTTAGAATTGGTGAGATTGCTTTTAAATTGGATATTAGCATAGTTACCCATTACTACGGGCGTATTCGTGAAAGTCTTAATCCCGCTTATTGTTTCGTCACCCGTCTTCTTAACGCTGTTATTAACCCCGCTCTGAATCCCTGGAACAGTAGTATCAACCAATGTACTAAGACTATCCCCACCGATAAGTGCTAAGCGTCCGTCAGCCTCTACATGACAAAACCACCTATTGCCTAGTGCAGTAAGCGACGTATCGCGAACCCCGCCTATCGTCGAGGTTGTGGCAAGGGGAACGGTTACGATGGTCCCGTATAGTACCCAGTCAGTACCCACGAACACCCAAAGTTTGGAATTATTGATATCCTGAAGAATATCCCCCGTTTCTGGCGATTTACCCGCAACAGCCACCCACCCCGTGGTAAGTTGGGCCTGGGTAGGCGCGCCAGGAAGGTCAGCGACGGCCTTAACGTCGCTTAGGCCCTCTAGTGCGCTTATGCGCTCTTCAGCGTCAGCTATCCAGGCCACGCTGGACGCGTCCATTGTGCCCGCCTCTGCGGTGGTCGCGCCTGGGATTGTGAAGGATATAGGCGTTACCGCATTCGTGGTTGGGTTGAGCACGTCGAGGGACATTATCACAGCCGTACCGTCGCGGGTTACTGTGATGTTGCCAAAATGTAAATCAGCGTCGATGTCGTCCTTATCCAGCTTTTCGTTGCTAAGAGCGATGACATCGGTTTTAAGGTCTACAATATCATCAATGTTGACATTTGTAACGCGTTCAATATCTCCCTGTCGTCCGTCAATGTCGTTTATTGCGTCTATCATAAAGTTGTGTTGCTGAAGATTTGTTCTTTGAATCATATCTTCGGGCAATATCTTATCTCTTACGTATTCTGTCATTGTACATACCATCCTACGGCCATTATAAAGCAGTCTTTGAAGAAGTTATTGAACACGGTGTAAAGCGTGCGGTTATTGTCCAGGAAGCCGTTCAGTGATTCGTAATTTGGCCTTACGCCGAGGTCTGATAGTGTGGTTGTTTCTATTTCGTCCCTAACCACGTTGGAGGTTTGCCCAGACTTACCCTTAGATGTGGGTTTATCGTCCAGCGGATTATCAGCTGGTACGTCGATATTCTCGGTGCTTGCGTCGGCTATACCTTCCTCTTCTATGGTAAGAGTCCGCGTTTCTTCCCTGCCCAAGATGGGTTTAGCTATATCTGAATCATAGACTTCAAGTAACCTTTCCATCGTGTCCGCGTTGATTAGTAACGTTTCCTTTAGCAGGTCCAGGAAGTCCTGGTAAGTGTCGGCGTTAATCTCATACCGTCCGTAATGTAAGTCAAAGGCTGTTATGATACCGTCTTTCCTACTTTGTAAAAGAGGTAGTGTATCCGTAAGTACTAACCATGCGTCCGCCAGCCTAAAAGGTGTGGGTACATCCCTATAATGTAGGGTCCACAGGGGCCTATCATCCCCAGCGATTGGCTCAAAATAATCTAAACTCATTCTTCTACCTCCATATCATCGGGGCCTATATACTCATCCTGTTCGGATATACGGACGCTGTCGATAAGGGTAACCGAGGTATCCACCCCGAATACTTCCTTTATCTTATCGCAGACCATTTCCCTGGTTGCCAGTGCATCGTAAAGGTAGACGTTTAGCAATTCGTCGTTTGCCGTAACTTCAATGTTGTTCATTCTTTCCCGTTTCTGCATCCCTGGTTCATTGTTAACACCCATTAACTCAAGCCCTTCATTGAAGTATGTTTTGCGGATGTTAAGCAGGCTTTCCACGTTGTAAGGGCTATCCAGTTTAAGGGTTGTTACACCACCCTCAACACCACCCGAAAAGAGGTAAGCATTAACCCCGTTAAGAACGGACTTAACGAAAGCCTTACCTTTGATACCCCCGCCAGCACCTGGCCCCTCTTTAGTGAAGATGATAGGGGCCCGTTGGTTGATTATCTGTTGAAGTATGGCTATGTCTATGTCGGCCATCATCTCGCATATACGGGCATCTCGGATATAGTCCATTCTCCCCTTACGCCAGTCTGTCAAGTCGTGCAAATAGACACAATCGACACCGTCGCGCAGGGTAGGTTTAGCCCAACCTGAAAAAGGATTGCGACTGTTAAAAAGAATGGGCTTCATTTCCACGGGACGGTTAACGGCGTTATAACCCTTTATCTGGGCCTTTGCCAGCATGGGGCCAGCCTCTGGGGATTGGTAAAGCATACAGTCCCCACGTATAAGGGATAGCTCAATATCCTGCGATAGGATGCCATCGGGCAGGTTATCCCATTTGAAGGTGTTACCCCCTATGCGCTCATATCTGGCCATGTAGACCGCTGATTTTATTCCCATGTCAGGAAGGATAGAATCCTCCCTGTACCTGTCCTCATCCCAAAACGCCATTATGTCACATCCACTATCTTTATACCTGATATTAATTTATTCCTTATATTCTGCTTAATGCTATACGGCACGTCCGCGATTATCTCCACGTCGGTAAACTTGAAGGCTCCAGGAGCTGGTGTCCATGAATCAACGGGCAGGTTGCAATCGGCTCCGAAATTCGATAGCTCCGCGTTGTAACGTGCTATGTCAGAGGGTGGGGCCTCCAGCTGGATGATATGGAAGGAGCCAGGCGCAATAAAGCTACCTGGTACCATTGTATCTTGAGCAAGCTGGTATTTCCTATCCTCGAGCGCGTTAACACCGCTTTCATAGTAGGTTTCTATTGCATAGGATGAGATAGCCCCGATAAGTCCACCTGCTGCCCCAACCGCCGCGCCAGCTGGCCCCCCTGCCCCCATACCCAGGGCCGTGGTTGTGCCGACGTTGGACAGATTAGAAACAAGGGCCTTATTTTTCTGAAGGCGTCGCTCTTCTATTTCTATCCCCTTCATACCGAACGACCAATTTTTATAAGCGTCGCTGATATAGTCGATTCTATCGCACGCGTATAGAACCGATGAATTCTGCGCGTTTTGGGAATAAGGGGTATAATCTGGGTTGAATTCTAAGCGTATGTAACATTGAGATAGGGACGCCATCATAGAAAATTCTATTTTGGATACTGTTCGTCCATACGGCACCGTATAGATTATATTACCTAAAGGGTCTGTTATAACACCGATTTTAGTGGACGTTGTGGTAATTGGGTTAAGTATGTTCCGTCTTTCCCCAAATCCCGTAAGTTGGGTATAATCAGAGGTATGAGCTCTTAGAAATTTATCAGTGTCGTACTCATACTCTAGTAATGTAAATGAACTATGGTTGTAGTTATGTACGGCAATCGGAGAGAAAAAGACACCAAGGATATTATCAGGTGGTACATTTAAAACAGATAAAAAATCCCCGTTGTATATATCCTTGGGAATTAAACCACGCTTGTTAGCGGATAAGTAAGGATAATAGTTATCATTACTCATCGGCGAAAAAGCCCATTTCACAGTACCAGCTTTATCTGGGTCTGTGTACATAATAATAATTTCTTGGCCGTAAAAGTCAAACTGGTCTGGAGTACTAAGGTCTATGTAAACTTGTATTGGGTTATCGACTGTTACCCGCATATCGATAGGTTGGATGCTTTGCGAGTAAGTCAGCGGGTCTACATCAGTACTTTTTATTAGATGAGAACGACCGAATGAAATCTCGGATTCGTATTTCAGGGTAGTCAACCAGTCTACATTATACGACAGGTAAACCCTATTATTCTCATTTACGGTAACGGAATCTGGGATTATGAAATACTTTTTAGTGCCTGTGTCGATGCATCCGTAACCATAGCTTACCGCTGTGTCGTAATCGGTGTTTATTAGAATAGGGTCGCCTATGCGGTTGTATGTGATGGTTTGGCTGTATTCTTCTTTACCTGTAAGATACGTATCAAAGGTTGCCTGGTCTGTAATATTCGGGAATGAGTTAACCCCGTCAAAATTCAGACCTTTATATAGTGTCAGCATCATAATAGAAGGCTCCCGATTATTGTAACCAACACGGTAAAAATTCCCGCGATTATTGAATCCAATTTTACGTATATTTTATCTATCCTACCCTCCAGGCGTTGGATTTCTGGACAGTCCCTACCCTTACAAAAAAGGGGGGAAGTGGTTTTTGTGGTGTCCGTCATACGGTCACCTTTAAGGGGTGGTGGGTTCAGCCGTCAGAACCAGCGCATTCTCCCAGGGACGTATTCCAATACTACCCTTAAAGAGTATATGCGCGTTCGTGAAGTCCCCCGCGCCGTTGGCGTTCAGGTTTACCTTAGATTCCTGTATGTAGGGCCTCCATTCGATATAGTCCTTGGAGAGTATCATAACCTCAGGCTTATCCTTCCCAATATTCGCGGGGGGTGTGTCAGCATCCCAGCCGTTCGAGGTTACACCCGTCGTATACTCCGCCGAGGTTATCGGCGTGGGCATTTCGGGGATAGGTATAATGGTGGCTCCCTGCACGATTTTATCGGGGGACGGGTACGTTGCCAGGTCGCTGACCATGTCGTTATAGGTTATCTCCTCCATCAGAACTATAACCTCGCTGGCCGAGGTTAGGTACTTATCGGGGTCCACAGTGGAACTAACATAGGTACCCGCGTTAGTCCGCATGGTTGCGGCCACGTCGCGAATCTTCTTCCTGAACTCACCAAAATCAGAGATGTCGATGGTGTCGGTGTGCTCTACACAGCTCGCAAGCTTCTTACCGATGAGAGCGTTAATATCCATCTGAACGGCCTTTGCGCCGTTCTCGTAGATGTAGTTGGCAAAATCCCCTATCTTTGCAGGGGACTGCACAAGCTCCGACAGCTCAAGGTCAGAGGGCACGGTAAGCGGTATCCATCCCTGATAATGGCACGCGTGCACGGCCTCAAGACCTTCAGAATCGTAGAATCCAAAGGCCTGCTGTGCGGTTGCCTTAGGGTTGTAACGCTCGGTTGAAGGTATGGCCATGATACGTTCTTTCCAGGCTGCCCCAGATTTAAGGGGACGACCTGTAAAGGTATTGTAGAAGGGGGTACGTATCGACTTCTGCGGCGCGAACATCGACTCGCCGAGCTCCCTAGAGAATCCCGCGGTTATACCTACAGAGGTTACGAAACTCCCCGCATTGGCTTCCCAAAAATTCGCATTCGCTGTTTTTATTCCTGATATAAAATTGTCGTCTATATCCATTTAGTCACTTCCTGTTCTTATCTAGTTCGTATTTAAAGAGTTCTTTTATACTCTGGGGCTTAGAGGGGGGATTATCGGAATCAGTGGCTACTACATGGGTAGCTATGATTCGCTGAAGGTTGCCGATTTCCACTTTAGAAGTTTCGTAGTCCTTTACGAGTTTATCGTTGGTTGCTGTTATGGCGTCAAGTTGGGTTTTCAACGCGTCGCGTTCGTCCTTCAGAGCGACGTATTTATCTATTATCTCGGTGGGGGATTCATCTGTCAAGGGTTCCACCTCGGATAAATTTAAAGGATTTGATGAGATAGCCCACCATTTCCCCGATGGTTATGTATCCGTCAACATCGAATTTGGCCGACAGGCGCATATCGTCCAGGATAAGGTTAAATTCCTCTGCGGAGCATATGCGTCTGTTGACGAAATTAAGTATCATGAGTATGATTTTATTCATATTATCACGTTGTGGGTTGTAAAAGGTTAAGCTTTCGGTTGGCGTGTTAGGTCGTTTTCCAGACGTAATAGGCTGGTCCTAAGCTATACCCTTTAGCCCTGTTAATATTATATACGTCATGATATATAAAGGTTTGTATAAAAGGTTTGTATAAAAGGTTTAGGGGGTGTTATAACTTTACCTCTCCTCGATTATCAAATCGTCCATCATATCCTCACTTAGCATACCCGCGTTGAACTCAAGGTTATCGGTAAGGTAGGTTATGATGTAGTCCCCAACTATCCAGAATGTGCACGGCTCATTATATGCCCCATACCCACCTTTGTAAAACATACCCTCTTCTTCCGCGTTAATCATCACACACCTAAGGTCACACCTAAGGTAATGCTTCGATTCGGCGCGGGGGCTGGGTTGAACCCCATACGCTATGGGGCTGTCTATTGGTATGCTGTCAATCACGTTGCTCATTTCCTTGAGTGTTGCCATTTTCTTTTTCTCCTGGGGGTCCTCCCCCTCTAGATATATCTATACAGTATGTACATATAAAGGTTGTGGTTGGGGTTACTTAGGATGTGGTAGAGAAGGGGGTACTTACGGATTGTATTGTACCTACCAAGTTATTGGTAGCAACCAAGATTAGGGTAGGTTTGACGGAAAACTTTATATACTGGACACCCCCCCCT
>ENA-UOOH01003133-UOOH01003133.1-fermentation-metagenome-genome-assembly--contig:-NODE-3133-length-13050-cov-4.085187_pt1 | contig 13050 bp, 12 predicted proteins | sample MGYA00245778_ERZ724025 | MGnify/ENA primary metagenome ERZ724025 (study PRJEB28704, sample SAMN03018313) | fermentation metagenome | biome: anthropogenic terrestrial biome; feature: soil; material... | reverse complement strand
GGAGCAACCCGCATACAGGGTGTTAATGTTGAGGCAGGTGAAACTGCCACTTACGGCCAAGTACCGGTGCGCAGGTCTTTCCACCCCGGTTGGTCAGCCACCCCACCGACAGTAGAGGTGAACATTGAACCAGGCCAGCTCCTCACGGGAGTTGAGGAAATCAACGTCAAACTGGAAAGTGATATGCCCCACTTTGCCATTTATCTTTACCTAAATGGCGATCAACGATCTCCACGAACAGGCCAAGAGTTCGATTCGGATGAGCTCTCTGTGTTAGTGAATACTCGCGATTATCCAAATGGCGAAGGAACGCTACGAATTCTCGCTTACGATGATAACGAATATGCCGTTCTCTACGTACTACCAATCACCATTTTCAATCCTAAACCTACGACAAACGTATTGCCAGGTGCCATTCCCTTCATTGGAATAACAGCTAAAACGTATAATGAAAACATTGGTTATTATTCCATTCCAAAGGACGAAAGTCTACTTCAATCTCAAAATACCTTTGGACAGGTAGAACCACAAGCGGCTCCTCCAGGTTGCATGCTAACAGTTGATGTGCTATGGATACCTGCAAGTGACGCAGATGGATACCTTGTTTACCGAAGTTTTGACGCACACACATACAACTTGATTGGTACCGTTCCCCAGACGGGTGGTGTTCTTTCTTTTGGTGACTTCAGCCCACAGCTTGAGGCAGCAAAGCAAACCTTTTATCGGGTTGTTCCCTATAACAGCCTGGGTGAAGGACCTAGAACAGAACGAGATGTAACGCCCCTACCGGCCATGGACATTTTCCTGGTATCGCCAGCAAATGGTACTACCGGTGTTGACCTCCAACCAACCTTTGAATGGGAGCATCAATCCTTAGACTTATTCCCCGAGGATGCACTTCGCCAGTACGTGTGGAGTCTGTTTGATGCAACAAGTTGGCTGGTTGACGAGGCTGTAGTAAATGATGAAACAACGTTGGAGTTGGATTGGCTCACCCTAGAACCAGGGCATGTCTACACCTGGGATATTTACAACAGTCAAACTTACTATCCGTACTCTGACGATGGTGGCGGTTTTTCCGAGGCGATCTCTTATGGAGGTTGGCCTGATCCCAATAACGCCAACAGGGGAGCAAACAATGGGGAGTTTATTTTCACGACAACCTTAGAAACCGATCAGAATGGAGGTGTTGAGCAATGAGACGGATTTCCTATGTATGGCTTGTTGCTGGACTGGTCGTCGTTTCCTTAATGACTGGGTGCCTATCGCCAAGCTTTGTTAGCAAGTCTTCTCCAAAGCTAATCTCTGCTCGAGATATGGTGGATTACGCGAGTCTCGATTACAAACAGGGCGAAGTCTTGGTGAAAGCCAATTTCGGAGTTGATTTGACGAAGACTCTGGCTCAAGAAGGTAGTGAAATCCTATATCAATGGCCCGAGCTAGGCTGGGTTGTAGCTACCGTACCAACCGGTGAAACCGAAATATCACTGATCCAGAAACTCAAGGCTTATCCAGAAGTCCTTCTGGTTGAACCAAATATGCTCTATACGCTGCCGGAGCCTCCATTGGATATGGATGTGCGTGATACGGATGTGCGTCAGTTACAGTCGGGTGAAGAAGAAGAGCACGAAATCGATCTATTCCGACAATGGGGTCTCAGGGATATCAATGCAGAGGCAGCTTGGGCGATTACTACAGGTTCGCCAGATGTAATTGTGGCCATTGTTGACACAGGCGTGCAGGTAAATCACCCGGAATTTGCTGATAAAGAGTTTGTCGATCCCTTTGATGCTTGTGTATACGACCCAACGAATCCAGAGGAAGATGATCACGGTCATGGAACCCACGTCGCGGGTATTGCAGCAGACGATGGACGTGGTGGTAAGATCGCAGGCGTAGCTTGGGACAGCCCCATTATGCCAATCCGCGTTATGGATAATGCGGGCTCCATTTACACCCAGTATCTTGTTGAGGCCATGGTCTACCTAGGAGACTATGCCGAGGCTAATCCAAGTAAGAGAATTGTGGCCAATATGAGTATTGGCGGGCGTGGCTACAGTTTTGCCTTTAAGGATGCCATTGATTACGCAGCTGAACAGGGCGTACTACTAGTCACCTCTGCAGGCAACGACTATAAGCGGGTTCTCTCCTATCCATCCGCTTATAATGGAGTCGTCAGCGTTGCAGCCTCCACGCCCCACGGTGTCAAGTCTGACTTTTCCACAACTGGGTGGTGGAACTCTGTGGCAGCTCCTGGTGTGCGCATCTATTCGACGGTAAACAACAGTGACTATGTTGAAATGCAAGGAACTTCCATGGCTTCACCCTTTGTGACTGGTGCGGTAGCATTGCTGCTTTCAGAATATCGCGATCTGACTCCGACCCAAATCAAGAATCAGTTGGAACAGACTGCTCGTGGCAATCGGTTTAGCGAGGATCTGGGTTATGGCATCATCGACGTGGAAGCAATGCTTGGTGAGTTAAGTCCAATGGCTTACGGGGGCTTACGTGTGGAAACCGATTTAGGTCAGATGGACCTTGGTACCGGCGTCATCACCATTTACAACCGGGCAGGCGAACTCATCGCATATGGTTCGACAGGCGAAGACGGAGCCCATATTTTCTCAGCTTTGCTACCTGGCGAATATACGGTTGCCTTGACCTACTACGACATATCTGAAGAGAAGTATGTGGTCAAATCACAGCAGGCAACGGTGACGAGAGGTCAACCCGATACACCCGTGAAATTCGAGTAAAATAACAGAGATAACAAGGACCCTGTCGTTTTAATTCATCAAACGGTAGGGTCCTTACACATGGCTAAAAGGCACCAGCACAGACATAACGTTCTATAGTTGAGAGACCGCTAACACCTCTCGCGCGGGTCTGCGGTCCCCAGTGCAGGAGATGCGCCGCGGTGCTTCTAAGAAGGTCAGCTTAAAGCCCAGATCGGAATAGAGCTCTACGATCCGATCTGTTGCTTGATTGGAGGCTACTACAGGGCCTGGATGCTTCACTAACCACTCTGCAAGACGCACTTGGTCTTCCCAAGTAAATCCTCCCTTGGCGTATTGCGTAAACTCTACATCATAAGGAGGATCAGCATACACAAAGTCATCGTCCATCAGTTTAAGATCTTCGAAGTCACCTGTCTCAAACTGCCACTCTTTTAGGAGAGGCTGATAGTCACGAAAGTCGCGGGTGTAATTGATGGTTTTATAGCGCCCAAAAGGTACATTGAACTCGCCTTTTCTATTGAAACGACATAACCCGTTATAACCCGTGCGGTTCAAGTAATAGAAGAGTTCGGCCCCTGCTTGGCTCTTCGCACCCTGGGTTTTGATTAGCTTATTGAACTGGGTCCGGGAACGGTAGTAAAAGTCCCTGTCGTTCACCATGTCCATAGAGATGACTAGACCCCTCTGGAGCCACTCATAGAAGTTAAGCAAATGTGGGTTAATGTCATTGAGCAGAGCCGATTTTGGCGCTAAGCCTAGCGCTACACCGAGCCCTCCGCAGAAAGGTTCGACTAATCGGCGGTTACTGAAAGGTTCCCATAGAGTGCTCATGTAGGAGATGAGCCAACGCTTCCCTCCCGCCCATTTGAGGGGTGGATTGAGTCTTGTTACGATTGCCACGTATAAACCCCCTCATTTGCGGTTAAATATCGTGCAAGCCATGCGATCACCGATGCGAGGAAATAAAGTATAGAGCCGGGAACCGACTTCCATCAGCGGAGGCAGGTTGATTTCTCTCCTGTTTGTCAACATGTTATCCACGATTTTTTTGGCAACATCTGTTGGGTCCAGCACCCAGTGGTTCAGCTTGGCGAGGTATGATCCATCCTGGTCCGCCTTATCGAAAAACTCTGTTTTGATGGGCCCCGGATTCACTGTGGTAACATTAATTCCGAAGGGCTTTAATTCCAAACGTAAGGCATTGGAGTAACCCCGCACAGCAAATTTCGTCCCTGCATAAACAGCCGATTTCGGCGTCGCCATTTTTCCAGCCTGGGAGGAGATGTTGATAATATGACCGATGCCTCGCTTCTTCATCTCCAGGGCCACCTTTTGAGAGATCTGGATCAGACCAAGGACATTGACACGAAACATTTCCTCCGTGACATCCGGGGGCGTGTCCAGAGCCGGTTCAAATAAACCAAATCCCGCGCTGTTAACCAGGACATCGATCTTTCCCCCCGCCTCTCCGATGACCCGATTCAACACCTTCGAAATCTGCATGCGATTGCCCACATCTAGCACATAGGCAAAGGCATCACGCCCTGAGAGCTCCGTGCACCTTTCTCTCACTGCCATGAGGCGGTCTTCTCGCCTGGCAGCCACAAGTACAATGGCCCCTTGCCTTGCAGCCTCATAGGCCACCTGCTCGCCAAGTCCCCCCGAAGCGCCTGTAATGAATACTCTTTTGTTCTTTAGTCGCTCATCGAAACCGCTCATGGTACCACCAATCTTTTCCATCTTCTACTGAATTGTCCACTCAAAACTGTAGCTGCCTTTCTCCCCCATACTTCTCCGCGATTTTTACCAGGGTGGCGACACAGTCATCCATAGCTTGCACACAGGCGTATTCCATCTTGGAATGGTGATTATGACTACCAGTTCCAAGGTTCGGGCAAGGAAGTCCCATAAAGGAAAGTCGAGCTCCATCTGTACCGCCCCGCACAGGGATGCTGTGGGGGTCACCGCCCACTTCGCGCACAGCCTCATAAGCAGTTTCAATGAGGTGCCAATGTGGTTTGATTTGTTCCGACATATTGGCATAGCTATCCACGATTTCGTAAGCTACCGTACCTTCTCCATAGCTCTCATTCAACCACTTAGCCACTCGTTTCAGGCGATCTTTCTTCCCCTGAAACTTGGCCCTATCATGATCCCGCACTATATAGGTAAGAGCTGCTTTTTCCACACTCCCCTGCAAATCGATGAGATGATAAAATCCTTCGTAACCTTCGGTGTGTTCTGGCCTTTCCGCGGCAGGTAATAAGCCATGGAACTCCATCGCTATTAGGGATGCATTTTTCATTTTATTCTTTGCAGTTCCCGGATGAATGTTTTCGCCCTTAATGGTGATGGTAGCGGTGGCGGCGTTGAACGTTTCATATTCTACCTCGCCGAATCCTCCCCCGTCTACCGTATACGCAAAATCGGCTCCGAAGCGCTCTACATCAAAAAGGTTCGCGCCCCGGCCAATCTCCTCATCGGGGGTAAATCCAATCTTGATCGTTCCATGTTTGATTTCTGGATCCGTCAACAGGGCCTCGGCCATGGTGAGGATCTCTGCGATTCCTGCCCTATTATCAGCCCCTAGAAGGGTTGTACCATCGGTGACAACCAAATCCTTACCCACATAGTTCCTTAAGGAGTCGTACTCATCTGGACTTAAGACGATATCTTCTTCTGGATTAAGCACAATGTCCTCACCATCGTAGTTCTCGATAACCCGTGCTTTAATATTTTGGAAAGGGACATCCCGGACCACATCCATGTGAGCAATAAACCCAATGACTGGGCCCCTCCAGTCTTCTATATTCGCTTCTATGGTGCCAAAGACATAGCCATTTTCGTCCATATTGGCATCCTTAATCCCAAGGTCCAGCATTTCTTGGACCAAGGCGCGTCCAAAGTCTAACTGTTCTGGCGTGCTCGGACAGGTCGTACTCGTGCCATCGGATGCGGCTTCAAACTTTGTGTACTTGAGAAGCCTTTCATATGCCTTCATTTCTCTGCCTCCTCGTTGTGTTCCCCTTCGCTTCCTTTTTTAGGATAGAAAGGGATGTTGAGCTTAAAAGCACACTGTACGTTCTCTAGATCCTATGATATTTCTTTCTACGAAGAGGAGTCAGTCCGCTAGTACAGAAACTTTATGCACATGGGAAGGGAGAAATGTAACAGTGACTTTAGCCCAGATACTTCTGGAGTGGTATGACCTACGCGGGCGTGACTTGCCGTGGCGAAGGAACCCCACCTCTTATTCAACATTAGTCTCGGAGATCATGCTACAACAAACCAGAGTAGAAGCGGTGCTTCCGCTCTATGAGAGATTCATGGGGCGTTTTCCTTCCATACAAGTCTTGGCTGCCGCATCTCAAGACGAGGTACTCACCTATTGGCAGGGGCTGGGTTATTATTCGCGCGCTCGACGACTGCATCAGGCGGCTCAGATTATTGTGGCCGAACATGATGGCTCGATTCCCCATAATAAAGAGACCCTTCGATCTCTGCCAGGCATTGGAGATTACACCTGTGGAGCCATGTTAAGCATCGCTTTCGGGAAGCCTGAGATAGCTATTGATGGTAACCTCCTTAGGATCGGCGCCCGCCTCTTTCTCATTCAAGATCCGATTAATCGCATGAAAATAAAAGCTCAGATTCAAGCGAAATTTAAGGAACTTGTGCCAACGGAACGTCCCGGTGATTTCAACCAAGCTCTCATGGACTTAGGATCTGCAATCTGTCTTCCCAAAAATCCTCGTTGCGAGGAGTGCCCCATTTCCCACCACTGCCAGGCATATTTTAAGGGCGCGGTCTTAGCCCTTCCCATTAAGGATGCACCGAAGCCACCTGTGCCGGTTCAGGTTAGACTTTACCTTGTGGAGTCCCAGGGTGCGATTCTTTTCCGCAAACGCGAATTTGGCGGTTTTCTGCAGGGCATGTGGGAACTTCCCTGGTGCGAAATTCCCTCCCAGATCTCTAGAACCGCCCTTAAGGTGGCCGAAGAGCACAATTGGCTTTCCCCCAAGTTAGAGCCATGCGATCCCTTAGAAATCTACGAAATGGAATATGTCTTTTCTCATAGGCATTGGTTTATGACCATTTTCCACTATAACGTGACTGATCAGTTCTACACCCCAAAGGAAAAAGACACTCTCTACCTATGGCAGCCTATAGATGCGATCGATGAGATTGCACTTCCTACAGTATTCAAAAAGGCGCTGAAGATGCGCCCATAATTCAGCTTTGTGCTTATAACTCTCGCCCTTGCCAGTTTTGAAGGGCTGCTCTGATGGAACGGCTCATTTCACGAGCAAACTCGCTCCCAGTCTTGCGTGCGTACATGAATTGCCCCATGTTCTTAGCTCCAAACTTATTGTTGTGTGAAAAGCCCTCTTCTAGACCAACGAACATCTTCTGCAAATCCTCATCACTTAGGTTCCTGTATTTTTCGCTATGTACAATATATTCTTCTGCAAAGCGATCCCGAAACTTGGGGCTGTAATCATCGGGATAGTAACCAAGCGTTAACATCGCTGCCGGAAAGACATAGTCAGGCAACTGCAGAAGCTCCCGATGGGTCTCGTAGTTTTCCATGATGTCGCCAATATAACAGGTCCCCATTCCTAAGCTCTCCGCAGCTAGAACCGCTGTCTGGGCTGCGACTATGGCATCGTCCATAGCCAAGAAGAGATCACCTACATCAGGCTCCCGCAGCTGGGCCACATCCGACATCCGGTAGTAATCAAACCAGCGTTGATAGTCAGCCAAAAAGACTAAGAGCAGTGGAGCCCGGGCAATGAAAGGTTGGTTGTCACAGGTCTTGCTCAACTTTTCCTTCATAGCTTGGTCCTTGATTGTGAGCACAGAGTAAAGCATCATGTTTCCGGCTGTAGGGGCGCGCAATGTCGCCTCTAACACAGTCTTTAGATGCTCGTCGCTAATTGGAGTATCCTTATAGCGCCGTAAAGATGTTCGATTGTGGATTGTCTTTAAGACTGGATTCAAACCATCAACTCCCTTAAGCTGGATTAGGCGAAAGTCCACAAACAAGCCCGCGGCATGCAGTTGCTCATATATTCGACAAGAGTAACGAAATTCCTAGTCCCAAAAACCGTCCACTGCGAATCGACTCCCCCTTTCAACAAAAAAGGGAGGGTGGCAACCCTTGACTGGGTTGCCACCCTCCTTACAATGCTGATGCTTTAGTTCTCTGACCCTCCATATGTTTCAAAGATCCGCACGGCCGCGGCCACTGCTTGTTCACGGGTAGAGAACGCTTTGGGTGCAAATTCATTATTCCCAACATCATCTAGAAAGCTGTGCTTTGCCACAAATTTTACGTTCGTCACAAAGTAAGGGGCAATGTCCTTTTCGTCTGAAAAAACCGGTGCTCCCACAACAGACATATCAGCGTCAGGGTTTATGGTTTCTACTGCCCGGTAGAGCATGGCGGCCATCTGCTCCCTGTTAATCAACACTTCCGGGGCAAATTTGTTGTTTCCTATACCAACCACAATACCTAGTTCATGTGCTTTCAATATCTCAGGATTGGCTGTGTCTGTGAAGGTTGAGGCTGGGGCTGCCTCGACGTGATTTCCTGTGTACAACTCGTACATGTGGACTGCTAGCTCCGCAAATTCCTCTCGAGTGATGAATCCGCCCACATCATCCTTGATTTTCTCAGTAATAAACCCATAGCCAACAGCCTTATCAAGATCCTCTATGGCCCAATCTGATGCACCGCGATATGCCGCGGCATTACCGATAGTAACCAGGTTGGAATAGTCCGATTGCACTTCTTTGTCGATGAAGTTGTTGATATAGCCCCAGGACGAATAGAAATAGGCTCGAAACGAGTAAACTTCTGCCTCTACGTTGATACCGCCTTCGGCATCTTCCTCTTCGTAGGGGTAATACCTGTAGGGGTTCCCCCCTAGCATATCGCCCACTGTCAATTCTGTAATGGTGTACATGGAAGGGGCCTCATTCCAATCATACTCTCCATGCTTGGACTCGAAGCGTACACTGACAGGCAGACAATTTGCACCTGGATAGTAGTGAAAATCCTCGCTCAGATTGTCGTAGATCGATCGAACAGTCTCGGGCACGTCCACCGTAATAGCAAAATAGGGCCAGTTGTTCTGATCCACCTTAAGCTCCACAGTCAGGTTTTCAGGGGCATCAAGTGTAAAAGGAGCTGAATCTGCCTCCACACTTCCATAAGGCAACAAACTAATGCTTACTAATAGTACGAGTGTAAAAGCCCAAATTTTTGATCGCATAACCTCGCCTCCAAGTTCAATGCGTTTTCAACGATACTATCAGAAAGAAGGAGATTCTTGTTTCAAAAGCTATCAACCTTTTTGCAGAAAACAGTCTAGTCAATGTCCTTGATGAAACAAATGATCCGATTCGCTTCTTGGAAGCCTACCTTTGTATGAAAGTCATAACTTACTGTGTTATGCTGTTCAATATCCGACCCCATCTGGGTGCACCCCTGACTCTGTGCCCACTTCTCGCCTCTTGCCACGAGTCTTTGGGCAATTCCCTGCTTTCTGTAGATATCCTTCACATAAATCCCTTCCACGAAGCCAACAGGGCTCGAGTCAGAGCCTTCCACATAGTCGACGCGAATCGACACATCAATAAAGCCTACACACTCTTGACCTACCCAGCACAGAAATGCCGTTTCTCTTTTGGACTCTAGGATACCTACGAAGATCTCATACATCTCATGGAAGGTGTGATCTGGCCAGAGAAGTAACCCCAACCGAGCCCAGGGCTCAAGGTCTTCTTCGGTAGCCTCTACGATATCCAAGATCGTCTCCTTCACCTTCTTAAGCAGGAAAGGTTGAATTTTTGGATAGGTAAGTTCTAAAGGTAGTTCTTCTTGCAATAAAACCTCTGCGATTTCCGATTCGGGCAGCGTTCCTAGTCTTCTTATGTATGCGTAGAACAACCGTCCATAGCTAGTGTCATCACGAGTGACCGAGTAATCACAGATTTCCCTGAGCTCATAATCTAGAGCGCCAGTCTCCTCGTAAAGCTCACGCCGGGCTGTCTGAAAAATGGATTCACCTTGTTCTTTCCGGCCCCCTGGAATCTCCCAGGTACTCCTCGTTTTCTGCCGAACAAAGACCCACTCGCCTCCATACTGAGCCGCGATGACTGCATATCTCATCTCATTTTCATCAACATCCCCTACGGGATAGAAACGTATATCCAAGATACCCACTCCTTATCGACCTCGAATCCATTCATTTCTTCCGAATGGGATGCCTGATAACAGTCCTATACTTTTCAGGCTGGACCTTCCCTGGATCAGATAGATAGATCTCATGGTGCATTCTCGTGTCCGAAAAGTCGTTCTCGTATCCTTGCTCCTCTATGTACTTGTCCATCTCGGCGGTCTGTACTCTTTCTTGTAATCAAAAGCCATGTTTCTTACCTCCATTGCGTATATTATTAAGAAGTCTTTGATACAGAATGTCATTCCTGAAGGAAGGAGAGCTGCTGCTATGAACACTAGTAAGATGATTATCCTTGTGGGTCTCATCATGTCCTTGGCATTAGTCACATCGTCCATGACCAAGACGAAAGAGCCTGCTCCGCAAAGGGAGCCAGAGCCCGCACATGTGATCATGAATAGGGCCGATCTACAACGGGATACTCGGCTCACAGCATGGTTTGAGCAAAACCACCGCACTCGGGGGATCTATACGATAGAAATCGAAGACGATACCTACGCTCTATTATGTGCTGGCGCAAAGCCTACAGGAGGGTTCGGGCTAAAACTTGAGAGCATAGTTTTGACCGGACCAGAAGCACTTCTTATTACGGCCGAGCTTACATCACCCAACCCGGGCGATATGGTGACCATGGCCTTCACCTATCCGAACATCGTCTTGAAATTTCCCAATCGGACGTTTGAAAAGATTGACATGGCTCTGAATGAACCAGATCAACCTGGTGATCTAATTCAACCAAGAATCAAAATTGAAGAGTAAACCATAACTTCAGCCTCACAGTAATGCTCCAATACGATCGCTCATAGGTGGATGGGAATAGTACAAGCGCACCGACAGAGGATGGGGATTTAGGTTCACAAGGTTCTCCCTGGACAGTGCCTTTAAGGCTGAGATCATCCAGCGAGCATCAGTCTGTTCGGAGGCAAATGCATCCGCGTTGTATTCGTCTTGCCGTGAAAGCATGTTGAGGGGAATGCCAAGCAAGAGCGAAATCGGCTCCAGCAAAATCGAAAAAAGAATGAATCCAAAGCCGAAGTGAACCCCGGGGAAACCAAAGGCAGTGAAGAAGCCTGGCGTTTGTAGAATCAACCCAATTCCCACGGCGTACAAAGCCATCACTGCTATCTGCCGGGCCAAAAGACGCCAGGTATCCTTATGTACGGCATGACCGAGTTCATGGGCGAGTACTGCGAGAATCTCATCGTCGGACATTCGCTCAAGTAAGGTGTCAAACAAGATCACTTCCCGAGTCTTGCCGATGCCGGCAAAAGCGGCATTGGATTTGGTGGAGCGCTTCGAGGCATCCATAACGAAGATCGCTTTCACGTTAAAGCCCAGCGCAGATCCAAGCTCTTCAATGCGCGTACGTAGCTCTCCTTCGGGTAGTGGAGTAAACTTGTTAAACAGCCGCATAAGCCATTTCCCGATAAAGGCAACAGTGAGGACCATAATCACAGCAAGGATAGCCCAGGTGACAAAAGCAAACATCCAGAGATTGTCCACGAATCGAAGGGAGAGAGCATGGATACCCCCAAGGAGCAATCCCCCAACAGCCAGCGTCACTACATAACTGACAACTGCATCGCGGATAAATATTGTCTTGGTCGTGCGATTAAACCCATAGCGTTCTTCGATAGAAAATGTTCTATACAGTCCAAAAGGAATACCCAAGCACACCATGAAAGTTTGATAGATACCTAGAAAGATGAGTGACTGCAAAATGGCATGTGTAAACCACGTAGAGACCCACCGCGCAAGAATGGCGAAGGGACCTAAGAGAAGTATAAACAAAACTATAAGGCTAAAGCCCTGTTGTATCAAGTTAAACCTATGTCCTTCCAAGGAATAGGCTAACCATTTATTATAACGCTTCTTATCATAGACACCTATCACATTCTTAGGGATGGGTTTACGGCTGTGTTTCTGATTCAGTATTGCAACCACTGTCTCAAATACATAAACGGCAACGAGAAAACCAAGGACCAGCCAGCGCATTGCACCACCTCGCAATCTAGAATTTCTTCTTTTTTCGGTACATGATTTCGCCCGTTCGTTTGTAACCCAAGTATTCATAGAATGCCTGAGCAGACCGATTATCATCACCGGTGAACAGCTGAAATCCGGCAAGGTTTGCTTGAGAGAAATGCTCTTCCGTCTTCTTTAAAAGCTCCGTTCCCACGCCTTGCCTCCGATACTCTTCATCAATGAAAAACTCCGTGATCTCCGCATAATGGCGGTCATAACACATGGATTTAAATACCTGCACGCAACAAAACCCCGCTGCAGTATCGTCGCATTTAACGAGAAAGACAGTCTCCTGCGTATTTGTTTCGAGGGATTCTCTTACCAGTTCGAGGGAAGTGCAGCCAGTGCCATTGAATCGTTCGTTTAGCCTAAGCAAAACCTCCGCATCTTCCACAGTTGCTTGATGTACCTGGATACCCATCATTGATTCCTTACGGGGCGGAAGTGTCTGGAGTTCCTGACCTTATCCAAGTCTTCTTCTTTGACGAACCAGTGCACAAAACCACACATGGCACAGACCACCACTCGAAATCTAGCGGGCCGAAAGCTCCCGGTCCCAGGTAGTAGGTCCGGACCATAGCCTCCTCTGGACGATGTTTCAGCTTCCAACAGATTATTCTGTCCGCAGGCTTGACACTCTTTGATCATGATAAATCCTCCCTAAAGGCCTTCAGAATCTTATAACGTTCCACCGCCAAAATGCCTTGCCAATACCGACTGACCACAGCAAACACCTCAGAGTACTGTCCCCAGTTCCAGGATATGTTCCAAATGCCTTCATCAGTCCTTTGATCCAAGTAGAATCGAAGGTTCTGATGTACAAGCTCCTTCAACTGTGGATACAGGGGATCCTCTGGGCCCTGGATGAAGTCCAAGGGCAAAGGCTTGTACCCCGTGCCCCAATTCGAAACATCCCTGTCGATAACATCCTTGGTCAGGTCTTGTACCTTGCTTTCCACTTCAGCAAATGCGTACTCCATCTGAGCGTGAAAGCGTTCTTTGTGGGTCGTCAAGAGACTTAAGCACTTCCGGTAGTTGTTTAG
>ENA-UOOH01003129-UOOH01003129.1-fermentation-metagenome-genome-assembly--contig:-NODE-3129-length-13066-cov-5.265160_pt1 | contig 13066 bp, 10 predicted proteins | sample MGYA00245778_ERZ724025 | MGnify/ENA primary metagenome ERZ724025 (study PRJEB28704, sample SAMN03018313) | fermentation metagenome | biome: anthropogenic terrestrial biome; feature: soil; material... | reverse complement strand
CGATCGGCTGCGCCACCGGCGGCGAGGCGCTCGCACTCGCCGCCGCGCACGCGTTCGACCTGGTCCTGCTCGATATCGGGCTCCCCGACCAGAACGGGCGGGACGTCTGCCGGCAGCTGCGATCGATCGTGGCGCAGATCCCGATCATCTTCCTGACCGCCCGCGCCGAGGAGATCGACCGTGTCGTCGGACTCGAGATCGGCGCCGATGACTACATCGCAAAACCGTTCAGTCCGCGCGAGCTGTGTGCACGCATCCGCGCGGTACTGCGCCGCTGCGGCGCCGCGCCCGCACCGCATGAAGCGCCAACCGATCAGCCGATGCCTCGCACCAAGGCGTTTCCGTTCGAGATCGACGACGAGCGCATGCGCATCACCTATTTCCAGCAGCCGCTCTGCCTATCCGCCACGGAATTCCGGCTGCTCAGCACCCTGTGCGAACACCCCGGCCGGGTGTTCAGCCGCGCCCAGCTGATGGACCGTGCCTGGGCGGAGCCGGAGACCTCCATGGAGCGGACCGTCGACGCGCACATCAAGAGCATCCGCGCCAAGCTGCGCAAAACCCACCCCGCGCTCGACCCGATCGAGACCCATCGCGGACTCGGTTACGCAATGAGAGAAGACTGGTGAGTACAACCACACGCATCCTCCTCTGCTTCCTGCTGTTGATCACCTGCGCCTTCTATTTCCTGCTCGACAAGCTCACGGACCGGGTCGAACGGCAATACCTGGAGGCGGCGGAGGAACCGATGGTCGACATCGCCCGTATCCTCGCGGCGTGGCTGGAGCAGTCGAGCTCGGAAGCCGGCCTGGATTGCAGGTCCCTGGAAGATGCGTTGCGCGCGGTCCACGAGCGTCCGTTCGAGGCGCAGATCTACAACCTGCTCAAGACCCAGGTCGATATGCACGCCTATGTCACCGACGCCGACGGGATTGTCCTGTTCGACTCCAACGGCGGTGCTGCGGAGGGCGCTGATTATCGACACTTCAACGATGTGAGCAGGACCCTGGACGGCCGTTATGGCGCGCGCTCGACCCGCACCGACGAGGAGGATTCGCTCTCCTCCATCATGTTCGTCGGCGCGCCGATCGTCGTGGATGACCGGATCCTTGGCATGGTCAGCATCTCCAAGCCACAGGCCAGCATGTTCACCTTCATCGAGGAGACCCAACAGCGCATCCGCTTCTATGGATGGAGCATCCTGCTGGTCACCATGTTCGCCGCCGTCCTGGTCTCACACCTCTTTTCGAGTCCGATTCGCAAGCTCACCGCTTACGCCCGAGCGGTCCGGCGCGGCGACCGCGTCAAGCTGCCCCGGCTGGCCAGCACCGACGTCCGCACCCTGGGCCATGCCCTGGATGAGATGCGCGATGCACTCGAGGATCGGAAGTATGTCGAGACCTATGTCCAGACCCTGACCCACGAGATGAAGAGTCCGGTCTCCGCGATCCTCGGAGCCGCCGAACTGCTGCAGGATCCCGCCATGCCGGTCTCGACCCGGGAGCGATTCCTGGGCAATATCCAGGGCGAGACCCAGCGCCTGCTGCGGATCATCGATCAACTGCTCGCCCTCTCCGCCGTCGAGACGCAGAAGGCACTCGCCAATCCCACCACCATCGCCCTGCCGGAGCTCGTCGACCGCGTCTGCAGCGCACATCGGGAGGCGTGTGCCCCGCAACGGCTGCAGCTCGAAACAGGGCTCACCGCCTCAATCCCACCCATCCAAGGCGACGCGTTCCTCCTGGAGATCGCGGTCGGCAACCTGCTCCAGAACGCGATCGACTTCTCGCCGCCCGCAGGTCGAATCCGCGTCTGCCTCGATCATCGGCCGGAACAGGACTCGATCGAGCTGCGGATTGAGGACGAAGGCCCTGGGATCCCGCACTACGCCGCCGAGCGTGTCTTCGAGCGGTTCTACTCGCTGGCCCACCCCAAGACCGGCAGGAAGAGCACCGGCCTGGGGCTCTGTTTTGTACGTGAAGCGGCGGAACTGCACGCCGGAAAAGTCACGCTCGCGACACGCGCCGACGGCAAAGGCGCGGTCGCCACCCTCACCCTGCCGCTCCATCCGACTGGCCAAAGGCCTCCGCGCGTTCTATGATGGCTCGATAAACCGAGCAGCACATGCTCCCGCGTTGCAAGTGCCCATTTCGACCGCGCTCGATCCGAACCATGAAATACCGCAGCCCAGAACCCGTGGATCCGGACCTTCTCGCTCCGATCTATGCCAAGGCCTTCGCACTCCCACCGTACGAGGAGAACTGGACCATCCAAAAGGCGCTCCAGCGGGTCCGCGACCACTTTGAAAAACATCCCGACACCTCGTGGGTGATCTACAAGACCAGGCCGGACCTGCCGCTCGGGGCCGCGCTCGGCGTTCGTGAATCGGAGACACGATGGATCATCCAGGAGTGCTTTATCGAGCCGTTCGCGGGGCGCTCAGCCCTCGGCGACCTCTTTGTGCGCCGACTGTTCGAAGACCTCAGAATCGGCGGCACCCGCCCGGTGGAGCTGTTCCTGGAGCGGCACTCGCCAGACTATAGTTTTATGCGGGGCCTCGGCATGCGCACGCCAAGCCACATGCGCATGTTTTCGAGGTTCCCGGCCCCGCCTACGCCGGATGAGCCGTGACGAGTTCCGCGAGTATCCGGTCATACTCGTGGATCAGGCGCGGCCAGGAAAACCGCTCGGTCTCTGCGCGCAGTCGCAGCCGCTCTTCCCGGCGTCCCCCACGGGCCACCACCTCCAAGGCATCGGCCAGAGCACGCCCCACCCCGAGCTCCACCGGGTATAGGAACGGACTGCCCGCACCCCGCAAGGATAGCGGAATCAGCTCCGGATAGGCGAGGTCGTTCGGCAGGACCGGGTACGCACCGGCGCGAATCGCCTCCAGCACGCCGTGTCCGAAGTATTCGTGGATCGCCGTCGAGACCACGATGTCGCACTCCTTCAGCATCGCGAAATAGCGGGCGCGGTCCTTCGGGAAGCCGGCGTCATGCAGACGCGGACCCAGCAGTTCGCGCAGCTCTTGCAGGACCGGGTGCTCCTCCCGGAAGCGCTGACCCAGGATCCGCACCCGAAAGTCGTACCCGCGCTCGACCAACTCGCGCAGGCCCGCCAGAAAGAGCTCCGGGCGTTTGTCATACTCCCAGCGGTGATTCCAAAGGATCCAGGCAGGCCGTGATAGGGGCTCGATCCCGTCGGTGGCGGAGAGTTCCGCGGCGACGCCCAACGGAAGCACCCCGCTGCGCGATTGAGCGGTCGCCAGCGCGGCGTCGGTCTGTACGTCCGGCACCAGTTTCAACACCTCCGTCAACGCATCCATGAACCGGGTGCGATGATAGTGGCTGTTGAAGTACACCCGATCGGCGGTCAGGATCGCGTAGAGATGGGTGAGACCGAAGTGGAAGTCCCTGCGCTCGAGTTCGTGCAGCGGATAGGTGAGCTGGTTTTCATGGAAATAGAGCACCGTCGGGATCGAGCGCAGCTCCGCCGGGAGCAATGCCTTCATTTCCGCCAGGTTGAGGTAGTCCGTGACGAAGAGGAGGTCCGGCCGCGGACGCTCCGCCAAGGCAGCGGCAAAGTGGAGCGCGGAGGTACGCATCCGCCATTTCCACTTGCGCGGGGGCAGGGTCAACAGCTCCCAACGGTGCTGCGAATAGGCCTGGAGCCCGCGCAGGAAGGCCATGTGCGACGGCGCCGCATACGGCTCCATCGCCAAGACCGAGTACTGGTTTTCAACTGTCATGCCGCCCCAAATCGCCATCCCTTCGGTTACACCGCTTCACTTCTGCCACGATTCCGCAGCGGCTCGTCCGTGACTATCGCTGCTCGGCCACCGCCTTCAAGAGACCGCCGCGCTCTTCCTCGGTCGCGACGCGCCATCGCCCGCGGCGGACCCGTCGATCGACCGCCGCCGGATCCAGCGAGAAACTGGTGGCATGCCGGCCTTCCGGGGTGAAGGCATGCGCGCGGTGACGCGATCCGAGGACCACGATCGTCCTGCGATGCTCATCGAAAAAGAATTGATCAGGGCCGGCCCGGTGCAGGTCCTCGATCGCCATATGGACCGGACGCTGCTGGGTGCCGCGCTCCTCGGCGTGGACCGTTCGCCGCACGCCCTGGCGGCCCTGGCGCTCGAGATCCTGAACGAGGCCGCGAATGACCTGAGGCACCTCCCGCAACGGGGTCAGATTCCTGGGTGCCGCAGGATCGGCCGGCTGCACCCTACGTTCGATGTCCGCCACCTTGCGCCGTGCGCGTTCAAGGGCACGGCGCAGTCGCTCCTGCCCGGCCAGATACGGTGCTGCATCCTCCGGATCCGGACCGATCAGGTTCAGATCGAGTTGGAAGCTGCCGAAGGCGCCGCGCCACTCGACGACTTGGATCGTGAGCGCCAGCCGCTCCGCGCTGTCGGCAGGAGGACGGAAGTAGCCGCAAACGACCTGCCCGAGGATGTCGTAGGTCTTCGAGGCCCGGCCAAAGGTGTGCAACAACTGGCTCTTCAGCTCCCGCCCGGGGATGAACATCGCCACAGTGGCCGGACGCTCGTCATACAAGAGATCGACCCGCTCGTTGCGCGCGGCGAGGAGGACCTGTACGAGATCCGCCCACTGCGGGACACCGGTCGGGCTGTAACCGCTGAAGACAGTCCCCGCCGACGGCGGCACCGCGTGTGCGCATGCGTGCGACGCACAGCGATGACAATAGACCCGCCCAGGCGCGTAGCCCTTGGCCTGCATGTCCCATTCCCGGGTCTGTGCCTTGAGCTGGGCAAAAAGCGGGGCAGGTTCCGCACCCGCCGGCTTGGGCTCAAGCGGAAGCGTGAGTTGAAAGCTGCGCGGTTCGCTCAGGCCCCGCGGATCCCCACCGTGAAGATGGCGGTAGATATCGCCGGCCAAGGCCTGCAATTCGGCCTCCAGCCGCGCGGCCCGCTTGCTCAGCCAGCGCTGAGTCTTGACCCGGCCCCGCGCCGACGCGTCCTCTTCCCCCCGCCCTGCCTCGGCGGTTGCAGCCGGCACACGCTCCTCGGCCGGAGCCGGCCCCGCAGGCGGGTCGTCCGGTCCTTGCGCAGTCATCAGAGCAGCTCCTTGCACTCCATCATATCCAGCACATCCTCGAGATACGGCATGGCCGGCTGCGCGCCTTCCGCCAGGGCGGCCAGAGCGCCGGCGGCATTGGCGAACTTGAGCGCGTACGGGATCGTCATCTCGTGCATCAACGCAACGGCCAGGCCGGAGGTCCAGGCGTCGCCACAGGCGGTCGTGTCGACCGGGTCGACCGTGAACGCCGGCTCCTTGATGACCCGATCCCGATCGACCCAGAGGGCCCCCTGGGCACCGCGTTTCAGGGCGACGGCTTCCACTCCGTATTGAAGCAAACCCTGCGCGGCGCGGATCGCGGAATCCTCGTCCGTGCACGAGTGCCCCACGATCGCGTCGAGCTCGGATTCGTTAGGGGAAAAGACGCTCACCCCCTCAAGATCCTCTGGGGTCAATAGGTTCGGCTGCCCGCCGGCATCGAGCAGTACAGGCACGCCGTGGCTCACCGCCGAGCGGATCAGCTTGCGGTTCACGCTCAGGGGGAGCTCGGTCTGCAGCAGCATCCACTGATATTCGGCGTCCTTGTTCCAGATCGATTGCATCCACGCATCGGTGAGACCGGCGTTCGCACCCTGGATGAAGGTGATGCTGTTCTCGCCCTTGGGCAGCACGAAGATCATCGCTACGCCGCTCGCGACATCCGGGACCCGAAACACGCCTTGCGTATCGACGCCGGCCTGCGCCAGCCCGTCGATCTGGGTCGTGCCGAAGGCATCGGTTCCGACCGCGCCCAGGAGGCTGACGTCAGCGCCTAAACGTGCCGCCGCCACCGCCTGGTTGGCGCCCTTGCCGCCCGGAACCGTCTGGAACTGCTCCCCACGCAAGGTCTCGCCGACCGCGGCCAGGCGGGGGACGCGGCAGACCAAATCCATGTTGATGGAGCCGGCGACCAGAATCCGCTGCGCTTGATTAGAATTCATCATTGTTTCCCGCCCCAATCCCCAGTCTTCAGGAGTTGCAGACAATTGACTCCGCCCGCGGTCCTCCCGTTGCAGCCGCATGCCTTGCGCCAAATATTCGCGTCCAATCAGATCATGCTCCACCGGATCGGCCCTTCGCTTGCTCCAATCCCGCCTGAAACAGCCGCATGAAATAGCGGAGTGAATCGTGCTTGGGTGCCAGTGCCGGATCGTCCAGTTTCTTCTGGAAGGCATGAACGACACGTTCGTAGAAACCGACAAATCGTTCTGGGTTGCCCTGCTGTTTAAAGAAATTCTCCCAGGGCTCGAGCTCGACATAGACACAGACCGGGCTCTTCGTGAAGGTCTCCAAAAACCATTCGATCGCCGCAGGCATGTCCTTCTGCGCGCGGGTCAGGGCCGCGTAATTCAGGAGGAATTGGATCGAGGATTGCCGTGCGGGATCGGGATAGAAGAGGTCGGGATAGGCGGCGATGGCGACGTCCATCTCGGCGAGCGCGCGCTCCTCGTTATCCTGTTGAAGGGCGATATCGGCCATCAATAGGTGGAGCCGCCACTGGCGAATCGGGTCTTTGGCCTCGTCCGCCTGGGTCGCCAAGGGTGTCAGCTCCTCCATCAGCTTGCCATAGTCGGCCCGACCGCCCTCGTTGCGTGCACGCGTAATCTCCGCCTGGAGGATCCAGCGGTAGTTGTTCTGTACATTGTCCCGGCCGTCCCGGACTGTGAGCATCTTCAGGTACTGGTCATAGCTGTCGATCGCAGCGGTGACGTTGCCTTTGCGCGCGGAAGTATCCGCCTGCTGCAAGAAGTACTTGGCCTCAGAGGGCAGTTGTATCTCCACGGCATGACATCCCAATCGGGGCAACACCCCCAATAGAGGAACCAAGGCGAATAGCATCAGCCGTGTCTTCTGAGTCGTGTTCATTGTTTCCCCTGATTTTGTGTCAATCGATCCGCGGTTTGCGCTTGCTCCACCCCCGCCTGCTCAAAAGCTACCTATTGCCCGATCTCGCCAAAAACTGGCTCTGCTGATGTCATAAAGAAGGAGCCCACCGAGTTGCAAGACTGCATGCTCAAAAAAAAACCGACTCCCCATTTCCCAATGCCCCCTCAGCCTCTTTCGCGGTTGCATCCCCCCTCACCTTCGCGCCCTTGCTCAACCGTTTCTCGAGCCCGTCCGACAAGGCGCGCTGCAACAGGCGTCGCCTCCAGGCAATGGTTGCCGATCAGTCCGATCAGTGTCTGAATCGAAATCGAAATCGAAATCGAAATCGGGGTCGGAATCGGGATCGAAGAAATCGAAGAAATCGAAGAAATCGAAGAAATCGAAGAAATCGAAGAAATCGAGAAAATCGAGAAAAACGAGGGAACCCTGTTCTGGTTGGCGCCTGGCCCTCTGCACACCGCTCAAACCTCGCTTTCGCAGCACGTCTTCGCGTGCTGCGGCGCGTGGGTTTCGGTCCCCGCGCGAGGTCAGAGGTCAGAGGTCAGAGGTCAGAGGTCGGAGGTCAGCCCCAGAGCGCTTCGCGCGAGTTACTTGTCGCCGGCCCACTCCAGTCTATTGTACCGATTACGTAGGTGATCCCCCGAGCCTCGAGCCCGTCCAAAAATGCGCGCTCCTTCAAGCGTCGCGCCTCGCCTCCAGACAATGGACGCCAATCAGCCCGATCAGTCCGATTCTTGCTTCGCAAACTACCTTTTCGGGCGCCCCCGTTCTCCCGGCCACCCCTGGGCCGATTGGGAATCGAAAAAAAAACGGACCGGTGGAAAAACCACCGGTCCGTCGGACAGCCTACGCGGAAGAATCAGGCCATGCGCGCGATCGCCTGGACAATGCCCTCGGCAAAGACCGGCAGATCAGGGTTGCGGGCACCCATGACCAGGATGATGTCGCCTGGATTGACCGAATGCAGCAAGTCCTCCTGCACCTCGAAGAGGCCTTCGGAATACTGGGCGTTGACGCCCCGCGCCTTCAGGTCCTCCACGATGTCCTTCGCGGAGATATCCTTGGAGGCGGAACCTCCGGCGTAATAGATCTCCGGCAGGATCACGCGCTCGGTCTTGCCGAGATTCCGGGCGAAGACCTCGACGAGCTGTTCACGCATGAACTTGGCCGGCGCAAAACCGTGCAGCTGGAAGACCACATGGAGGAAGCGACTGCGCGGACGCAGGGTCCGCAGGGCGGCTTCGATCTTGGCTGGATTGTGGGAGTAATCATCGACCACGCGAATGCGATTCACCTCGCCCAGGAGCTCCAACCGCCGGCGAACACCCGCGAAGCTGGTCAGCGCCTGCGCTGAAATCTGAGGGGCCACACCAAGCTGCTTCGCAGCCAAAACGGCAGCAACGGCATTGAGCATGTTGTGCTCGCCCGGAATCGTGAGCTCGAAATCGGCGGAGTCGAGGCCGAACTTGATCCCCCAGCCGGTCTCCTTCACCGCGACCGGGAAGGCGCGATCCGGTCCGGAATAGACCGAGTAGCGGACAAACTCAGGCGCATTCTCGATCTTCATCGCCTGGAGTTTCTCTGCGACTTCGATGCCGGCGACGACCGCACCCTTGGTCTGACCGACCAGGCCGGCGAACATCTGAAGGACTTCCTGCTCCTCAAAATGGTCCCGGGCCAGATTCGTAATCACAGAGACCGTCGGGTGATACCGAACCAAAGAGCCATCGCTCTCGTCGGCTTCGTAGATGATGACATCCCCCGCACCGATGCGGGCGTTCCCGATTCCTGCATCTTCGGGCTGATCCAGCGTAGCACCGCCATTGACGACCGTGGGATCCATCCCGGCCTGAGCCAGGATGTGGCCCAACATTGCAACGACCGTAGTCTTCCCGCTCGTCCCCGCCACGGCGATGCTGGTGTGGTACTCCTCAGCCAGACTGGAGAGGAATTCACTGCGCGCAAAGATCGGGACGTTCTTGGCCTTCGCATCAGCAACGTCCTGGATCGTCTCCTCCACCGCGCCGGAAACAACGACCGCAGCCGTCGTCTCACCAACGCCGGAGCCGTCCTGGGGAAAGATCTCGATACCGCCCTTTTCAAACAGCCGGCGCAACTCCTGCTGTTGGCCTTGGTCGAAGGAGCGATCCGATCCCGTTACAATGTACCCGCGCGCAACCGCCAATTGCGACAAGGCCCGCATACCGGTGCCTGCTATTCCGACAAAATGAATGGTGTTTGCTTCACCTGCGTGGGTGCTTTCAGAATTTTGTGCCATGTTCACTTACCTGGTTAGTGACGAAAAAAAGTAGACGGGTTTATAGCACAAACAAAGGCGTGCCTCAAACCTCCGCATAGAAATCGCGGAAGGAACTCCTCGTGTCTCAATTTGGAAAATCCACGATGCACCTCTTCGATCATCCTCACCTGCAATGCAAACTGGACAAAGTCCGGCTCCTCTGTTTCGACGTGGACGGGACGTTGATCGACGACCATGGCGGACATGCCAATCTGTGGGAATCGCTGCACCGGGCATTTGGTGTCACCGAGGAGGAACGCCGCCGAATCGCCGACGACTTTTTCAGCGGCAGGATCACTTACGCGGACTGGGTAGATCTGGATGTGGGCCGCTGGCAGGCCTTGGGTGTGACCCGCAACGACATGCTCGACGTGATCCGTCAGCTTCAACCGGTGCGGGATGCCCCAGAGACGATTGCGATTCTGGCCGCACGCGGGTACCGGTTGGCGGTCATCAGCGGCAGCATCGACCTGGGTCTCGAGGCACTCTTTCCCCAACATCCCTTCGATCCGGTCCTGATCAATCGCATCGTCTTCGACCCTCAAGGCCGGATCGCACACTGGCATGCAACCCCGTTCGATCTCTCGGACAAGGAAAAAGGACTCCAGATGATCGCGGCCGAGGCGGGTGTGTCACTCCAGGAGTGCGCGTTCATCGGCGACAATTTCAACGATGTCGCGGCCGTGAAGGCGGCCGGGATCGGGATCGCCGTGGCCTCGAAGTGCGAGGACCTGACCCGGGAATGCGATATCCACATCGCGGACCGCTGTTTGGCCCCCCTGAAGGCGTGGTTCCAGGGTCCCGTCTGACCCGCCCGTGATTTTTCTTGGCATCGCTTGAAGTCAGCGCGGGGAGCGCGGATGGTGATCCCGTTCGTGAAAAAAAGCACTATTTACCCATCCCTTCGCGGATTTTGGAGCCGATACGCATGAATCCCCCCCGCATCCCGGCGCATGCCAGGCACGCCGTTGCATCCTCTCTCCTCGCCCTCTCCCTGCTGAGCGCCCACGCCGCCACCGACCCGGTCGAAAAGAACGAAACGAAACGTGTCGATTTCGGGGGGGATGTGCGCGTCCGTCAGGTGCACTTCGATTCCATACCCAGCTTCACCGATCCCCCCGGTGTCGCACGCGGCGGAGAAAACCATTTCTTCCGCTTCCGCACCCGCCTCTGGTCGCGGGTCAGCCCAGGACCGAATCTCAAGGCCTTTGGGCGGATCGCCAATGAGTTCCGACATTACGAGAGCCCAGACGTCACCTCTTGGGACTTCCCCGATGAGGCGTTTCTGGACAACCTGTATATTGACTTGCTCAATTGCTTCGGTGAAACCGTTGATCTGCGCATCGGCCGTCAGGACCTGAAGTACGGAAACCGCCGCGTGATCAGCGAGGGCTCCGTCAAGGACGGTTCGCGATCGATCTATATGGACGCCGTGAAGCTGACCTATAAAGGCTTGGATAAGAACAGCATCGACCTGCTTGGAATTTACAACAGCGCCGAGAACGAGCTCGCCGTCAATTCCCAGGATCGTGACCTCACCGGCTATACCGGCAATGACGCCGGGATGGACGAGGCCGGCGGCGGGGTCTACTGGAAGAACAACGCCCTCGCGAGCCTGCCCTTCGAGGCCTATTACCTATTCAAGCACGAGACCGCCTGGAAAAACCCCGATGGCGAGATTCAACCCAGTGCAGACGTGCATACCCTCGGCAGCCGCTGGATGCCCAAATTCAACGAGCATTGGGACGCTAACCTCGAAGTCGCACTCCAAACCGGGGAAGCCGGGGATGCCGATCAGACCGGCGTCATGGTCGATGCCCTCCTCAACTACCACCCCTCCCTCCTGACCCGCCTCGATCCCACCCTCACCGGCGGCCTCTACTTCCTCTCGGGTGATGACCCCGAGACGCAGAAGGACGAAGGCTGGAACCCGCTCTGGTCCCGCTGGGTGCAGTACAGTGAGCTCTACTTCTACGCCTGGGGCGACCGCGCCCGGTGGTCCAACCTCGTGATGCCGCACCTCGATTTTTCCTTGAAGCCCAACGATAAACTCCGCATATGGGGAGTCCTGGGCGCCTTGCTCGCGGAGGAAGACGATGGTCCAGGCCCCGGTGACTACCGCGGCACGCTTGGGCGGGTGCGAACCGATTTCACGCTCAAGGAAGACCTCTGGATCCCGAAGGACTCCCTGGTCGGCCACCTCTCTTTGGAGCTGTTCGACCCCGGCGATTACTACAACGTCGACGACACCGCACACTGGGCGCGCTGGGAACTCTCCTATCAGTTCTGAAGCGAGGTCCATATGCCCGACTATAAAGCGGTCTTCAACCAGCATGATCTGTTCGCTCGCCGTAACGGGATGGCAATCACCGAGTGCGGCCCCGGCTGGGCAAAGGCGGAGATGACCGTCCAGCCGCATCATCTCAACGGCGCCGGCACCCTCCACGGCGGCGCCATGTACACGCTGGCCGACTTCGCCTTCGCCTGCGCCTGCAATACCCACGGTGACCTGGCCGTCGCCATCGCCTGCACCATGAACTACCACCGCGCCGTTCAGCAAGGCGTCGTTCGAGTTCAGATCCGCGAGGTCGCACGCACAAAACGCATCGGCACCTACGCCGCCGAACTCACCGACGAGAACGATACCCTCGTCGCATCCTTCACCGGGACCGCGTACGCCCGTCCGGGAGTGCCCCTGCCGTCACTCGCCCCCCCGCAGTAGTTTGCGCGGCACGACGCTGCGTGCCGCGGCGCAGGGGGGCTTGAGCCCCCCGCGCGGAGGTCGGAGGTCGGAGGTCGAACCGCGAGTTACTTGCTGAAACGGTCTGGGGACGACGGTTGCATGCCGAATCGTGCTCGCCATCGATCCCGATTCCGATTCCGACCCCGATTCAGATGATAATCTGACTGATCGGCCCCCCACGTACCCGTACCCGTACACGTACACGTACACGTACACGTACACGTACACGTACACGTACACGTACACGTACTCGCCGCATCCTCGTGTACGTGAACGTGTACCGCTTCGCTGTGTACGTGTACGTTTCAGGGCCGGGCTATACTTTATAGCCCTCCCGAAAAGGTCGATGGCGAAGCAAACTCGGGGTCGGGGTCGGGGGCGCTATCGGTATCGAAGGACACGTGATGGGATTCGGACAGAAGAAACCGGGTACCGCAACCGTATTGTTGCAGTGCTGACACAACTCGGTAACAAGGTTTGAGCAGTGGATGAGGGCAAGTTGCCCTTCAGAACAGGATTCCCCTCGATTCCCCTCGATTCCCCTCGATCCCCTCGATTCCCTCGATTTCCTCGATTTCCTCGATTCCCTCGATTCCCCCGATCCCGATCCCGATTCCGACCCCGACCCCGATTCAGATAATGATCTGACTGATCGGCACCCCCCGTACCCGTACACGTACACGTACACGTACACGTACACGTACTCGCCGCATCCTCGTGTACGTGTACGTGTACCGCTTCGCTGTGTACGTGTACGTTTCAGGGCCGGGCTATACTTTATAGCCCTCCCGAAAAGGTCGATGGCGAAGCAAACTCGGGGTCGGGGTCGGGGGCGCTATCGGTATCGAAGGACACGTGATGGGATTCGGACAGAAGAAACCGGGTACCGCAACCGTATTGTTGCAGTGCTGACACAACTCGGTAACAAGGTTTGAGCAGTGGATGAGGGCAAGCTGCCCTTCAGAACAAGATTCCCCTCGATCCCCTCGATTTTCTCGATTTCCTCGATTTCCTCGATTCCGATTCCGATTCCGACCCCGACCCCGATTCAGATAA
>ENA-UOOH01003128-UOOH01003128.1-fermentation-metagenome-genome-assembly--contig:-NODE-3128-length-13069-cov-62.471723_pt1 | contig 13069 bp, 9 predicted proteins | sample MGYA00245778_ERZ724025 | MGnify/ENA primary metagenome ERZ724025 (study PRJEB28704, sample SAMN03018313) | fermentation metagenome | biome: anthropogenic terrestrial biome; feature: soil; material... | reverse complement strand
GACTAGTGCGCGGATGATCGCCGGCACGCTGTCCGGGTCGGATAATTCGACGGAAATGCGGTTTTCAGCAACGAGGCCGCGGGTCGCGACCGACTGCTGCGCGACCGGTTGCACGCCGCTTACATGCTTGAGGGCGGCCAGAGCTTTCGCGGCCAGGGGCGATGGCTTTTCCGCACCGCCTGCGACCTCCGGGCCGTCCGCGACCTCCGCAGCCCCTGCGCCACCACCGATGGTAATGATCACTTTCGGGCGGCTGAAACTACCCCGTAACTCCGACGGGCTGCCAGTCGCCAATAACTGTCCGCGATCAATTACGCCTACCTGATCACAGACCTTTTCGGCCTCTTCCAGATTATGAGTAGTGATGAAGATCGTTTTGCCAGCTTGCTTGACCAATTCCACCAGTTCATCGCGCAGCTGATGGGCGGCAGCCGGATCCAGTCCCGAAGTCGGCTCATCCAGAAAAACGAGTTCGGGATCGTGGATCAATGCCCGCGCGATCGCCAGCTTCTGCTTCATTCCTTTCGACCAGCTGCCCGCTTTTTCGTGGCGGCGCTCCCAGCAACGGATGCTCCCCAGTAGTTCTTTAATGCGTTGTTCCTTGACGCTAGCCTCCAGATGATAGATATCAGCAAAATAAGCCAGATTATCATAAGCGCTGAGCCGCTCATAAAGTCCGTGATGTTCAAGCAAAACGCCGACCCGCTCGCGGATGTGTCGGGCGTCATGCGCGACAGACCAGCCCATGACTTCCGCACTGCCTGCGGATGGCTGCAGCAATCCCAGCAGTAACCGAATCGTAGTGGTCTTTCCCGCCCCGTTTGGTCCCAGAAAACCAAACACCGTGCCGGCTTTGATGCGCAAATTCAAGTTGCCAAGCGCCGGTACATCCTGAAAACATTTTGTCAGATCGGTAGTTATGATTGCGTCCAAATGCGGCACCCCCAAGAGATAATTCTGCTAATATCATCTCCTTCCTGCCGGGTTAATGTTACGCCTGGCAGCTTGTTGTGATCATGGGCGTAGCCCATGACACATCCATGATCATACTCACGATCATTTTGAAAAAAAAAGTGGTGTCGCAATCGGTATGCATGCGACAATTCCATCAAATTGCTAATTAATCAGAGAATGCCTAGGGAGGAGAATGGAATCTATCGTAGAAATATAGCGACGTATATATTTAATCGACGGGCAGTTAATCTGCTCCCGTCAGCATTTTGAAGGAGGAAAGAGTAAAAATGGCAAAAAGACTCCTGTTGGTTTCTCTCGCGTTGGTTCTAGTCATCTCTTTGTCAGCCCTAACAGTCGCCGGAGCCAACTTCAAGATCGGAGTTGTGACCGGAACAGTTTCGCAGAACGAAGACGAGTATCGCGGAGCTGAGAGTGCGATCAAAAAGTATCCCGGCATGATCAAGCACGTCACCTATCCCGATAACTTCATGAATGAGCAGGAGACGTACATTGCTCAAATTACGGGTCTTGCCTCCGACAGGGATGTAAAAGCGATCGTTATTAACCAGGCCGTTCCTGGAACAGTGGCCGCAATCCGCAAGGTCAAAGAGCTCCGTCCGGACATCATTTTTGTTGTCGGCGAGCCGCATGAGGATCCGCCACTAATCGAAAAGTATGTTGATGTTTCTTTGATTCCAGACAACATTTCCCGTGGTACCACCATTGTTGAGCTTGCCAAGAAAATGGGCGCCAAAAAGTTCCTGCATTACTCCTTCCCGCGCCATATGTCCTATCAGGACTTGTCAAGCCGTCGTAACATCATGAAAGAGACTTGTGCCAAAATCGGACTGGAATTCGTCGATGTCACCGCTCCGGACCCGATGGGTGAAGGCGGACTCCCCGCTGCCCAGCAGTTCATTCTGGAAGATGTGCCGCGTCAGGTTGCCAAACATGGCAAAGACATCGCGCTCTTCTCGACCAACTGCGGTATGCAGGAGCCCCTTATCGTGGCCGCTCTGCAGACTGGTGCGATCTTCCCCGAACAGTGCTGCCCGAGCCCGACACACGGTTATCCCGGCGCACTCGGTCTGGAAATTACCGACGCTATGAAAGGCAATTTCCCGGCAATCTCCGATGCTATCGAAGCTGAAATCGTGAAGCGTGGCGGCGCTGGTCGTTTTGCGACCTGGCCGGCAGCAACCGGTTATCTCCACACCACTGCTGGTGTCGACATTGCGAAACGCGCAGTCGAAAAGACCATCAACATTAAAGACGCCGCAGCCATCAAACAGTTGGTGGAAGTCAGCTCCGGTAATAAGGCTCTGTCCTTCCGGAAACGTAGCAACAACGGTAATTTCTATATGTACATCTTCGATTCCATTATTTTTGGCGGTAAATAACTTCTGATTCTGATTCATAAGGAATCGCGAGGTGCTGGGCCTTGCCCGGCACCTTGTTTTATAACCTGCACATCCGTATCAGACTCGTATTGAGAGGGGAAAAAGCCATGTCTGACTCCTTCGTGTTGGAATTGAAAGGGATCACCAAAGCTTACTTTGGTACTACCGTTCTTAAAGATGTGAACCTTTCAGTCAGGCCGGGCGAAATTCACGCATTGGTCGGTGAGAACGGAGCCGGCAAATCCACCCTGATGAACATCTTGTTCGGAATGCCCGTAATCCATGAAACCGGCGGTTTTGACGGTGAAGTAATGCTTGACGGAGAAAGCGTCAGGATTGAATCTCCGCGCCGTGCCATGGAACTTGGAATTGGCATGGTCCATCAGGAATTTATGCTGTTGCCAGGTTTCACGATAACCGAGAACATTAAGCTGAACCGGGAAATCACCCGCAAGAACGTGGTCAGCCGCGTTCTGGGTGCCAAGATGGAGACGCTGAATGTACCCGCGATGCGCAAAGATGCGCGGGCGGCGCTCGAAAAGCTCAGTCTCTCTGTTGATGAATGGGCTCCGGTGGCAGGTTTGCCGGTCGGCTATAAGCAATTTGTGGAAATCGCTCGCGAAATTGATAAAAAGAATATTAAGTTGCTGGTATTTGACGAACCCACCGCCGTGCTGACGGAAAGCGAAGCAGAGTACCTGCTGGACGCGATGCGCCGGCTGGCTGCGGAAGGGATCGCCATTCTGTTTATTACGCACCGTTTGGACGAAGTGATGAGTATCAGTCATAACATTACCATCCTGCGCGACGGTGAAATCGTGGCGCAAATGCCCAAGGACGAAGCCAAAATTGAGCGTATTGCGGAGTTGATGGTCGGACGCAAAATTGAGCGCGCCAAACTGCCACCGCGCGGCTTCGAACCGTCGGATAGTGAGATCGCCCTTTCGATCAGCGATTTGCGGGTCGAAATGCCCGGTGAGCGGGTTAAGGGGCTGAATCTGCGGGTCCGTAAAGGCGAGATTCTTGGCATCGGTGGTTTGGCTGGCCATGGGAAAGTCGGTATCGCCAACGGTGTCATGGGGATGTATCCGGCAATGGGAGAGGTCGTCAAAGGCGGCATGGATGTGCCTTTGAATGATTCCAAAGCGGCCTTGCAGGCCCAGATGGCCTTTGTGTCTGAAGACCGCCGCGGAGTCGGTTTATTACTGGATGAATCTATCGAAATGAATATTGTGCTTACCAGCATGCAGGCTCAGAATAAATTTCTGTACAAGGGGCCTTTGAATTCGTTACGCCTACAGAATGGTAAGAGAATCCGTTCACACGCGCTGAAGATGATTAAAGATCTCGATATTCGCTGTACTGGCCCGATGCAATTAGTTCGGAGACTTTCCGGCGGTAATCAGCAGAAGGTCTGTATTGCAAGGGCGTTCACCCTGGAACCGGAAGTGCTCTGGGTATCAGAACCGACCCGCGGAATCGACGTCGGTGCCAAACAGTTGGTGCTTGATCTGTTGGTGGAATTCAACCGCACGCACGGTATGACCGTTGTGATGACCTCCAGCGAGCTGGCTGAATTGCGGAAAATCTGCGATCGCATTGCCATTGTCTACGAAGGCAAAGTGGTCGGTATCTTGCCGCCAGATGCCTCCGACGTGGAATATGGTCTGATGATGGCCGGCAAAGCCGGCAATGTAAAGGAGGTAGGTTGAGATGAGCAACGCCAATACAAATGCCAATGCAAATGCGCCAACGCCGGCTTCTTCCGGGAGAGTAGCGGAGAATAGGATCATTAAGGCTGTGGCTAACTTTCTTGAATGGTACGGCGTGCCGCGTCTGATCATCACCTGCTTCCTGTTGGCCCTGTTGATTCTGGCTGTGATCTACAGAATGGATCTCGGCAGCTTGCTGGGCGATTCGCTAAAACGTGTTGGCATGAATGGTTTGCTGGTGCTGGCGATGGTTCCGACGATTACCTGCGGTGCCGGGCTAAACTTCGGTCTGCCGGTTGGGATAATCTGCGGTCTGGTCGGCGGAGTTTTCAGTATGAGTATGAACCTCACTGGATTTACCGGGTTCTTCGTGGCAATTTTGCTGGCTCTCCCATTGTCCGTGATTGCTGGCTGGCTCTATGCTAAATTGCTCGAGAAAGTGGCCGGTCAGGAAATGATGGTTGGAACTTATGTCGGGTTCTCAGTAGTGGCCGGTATGGCAATTTTCTGGCTCACGGCTCCGATTAAGAATCCATCCATGATTTTCGCAATTGGCGGACAGGGGCTGCGCTATACGCTAACTCTGTACGATTATTACGCCGGTGTGCTGAACAACTTTCTCGCGTTTAATATTGTGATCGGAAACTTTGCAATGACGATCCCGACAGGCCTATTGCTATTTTTCGGTTTCTTCTGCGTATTGATGTATCTGTTTTTCCGCTCGCGGACCGGTTTGGCCATGCTGGCGGTCGGCTCCAATCCGGAGTACGCCGCTTCGTCCGGGATCAATATCCGCAAGATGCGTTATACCGGAGTAATCATGTCTACCGTACTGGGTGCGATTGGTATCATTGTTTACGCTCAAAGTTACGGGTTCCTGCAGCTCTATAACGCACCGCTCTATATGGCCTTTCCTGCGATTGCGGCCATCCTGATCGGTGGTGCGACGTTGCGCAAGGCAACAATCAGTCAGGTCATTATCGGTTCGATCCTGTTCTTCACGCTGTTGACGACCGCTCTACCGGTAGTCCAGACCGTTCTGGACGGATCCGAAGTCGGCGGCGGCATCAGTGAAATTGCGCGTATGATCATCCAGAATGGTGCGATCCTCTACGCCTTGACCAGGGTAGGAAGGAGGTAATCGTTATGCCGGAAAAAGTACCTGCTCAATCCGCAAATACCCCGAACGCGCAAACGCAAGCGCACGCGCATGCGCATGTTAACACGAAGAAGATTGGTGCGGTTTTAGGCAAAAATTCGGTTCCGATTTTCTTCCTTCTGTTGTCCATTGGCGGCATTATCGCGGCCGGTCTGGATATTAACTATTTGATCAACGAGTTACTCGGCCGGCTGGGCAGAAACAGCTTTCTGGTGCTTTCGCTGCTGATTCCGATTATTGCCGGCCTGGGTCTCAACTTTGGTATTGTCGTTGGCGCTATGGCTGGTCAGGCTGCGTTAATCATAACTACGCACTACGGTTGGACCGGGCTGGGGGGGTTTGGTTTAGCAGCCCTCATTTCGGTGCCAATTGCCATGGTTTTAGGTTGGCTGACGGCGCTGGTGCTTAACAAAGCCAAGGGCCGTGAAATGGTGACCGGCATGATATTGGGGTTCTTTGCCAACGGTGTTTATCAGTTGGTATTCCTGGTGCTGCTCGGTTGGGTTATTCCGATGAAGAATCCCGCCATCATGCTGCCATCCGGTATTGGGTTAAAGAATACGATCGACTTGTTCGATATTTCCTATGCGTTGGACCGCGGTCTTGATTTCATCTGGGACGGTTTCATCATGACTGAGGTTGGCTCGATCCCGATCGGTCCCTGGCGGATACCAATTTTGACGCTTGTAGTCACGGCGCTGCTCGCTTGGGCCATTTCATTCCTGATCCGCACACGTTTGGGCCAACAGATGCGGGCGGTCGGGCAGGATATGCACATTGCCGAGGTGGCTGGTATCAATGTGAACCGCACCCGCACGGTGGCGCTGGTTATTTCGACCGTGCTGGCGGCATGGGGACAGTTGATTTTCCTGCAGAATATCGGCACAATGAACACCTACAACAGTCACGAACAAGTTGGCACGTTCGCCATTGCGGCGCTGCTGGTGGGTGGAGCCACGACCCGTAAGGCGACCATCTGGAATGCGATTGTTGGCGTACTCCTCTTCCACACCTTGTTCATCGTTTCGCCGCTAGCGGGCCAGAAACTTCTGGGCATCCCGCAGGTGGGCGAATACTTCCGCGTCTTCCTGGCATACGGCGTAATCGCAGTGGCGCTGGCACTGCACGCCTGGCAGGCCAAAGTCAAGAGCAACAAAGAACTCAGAGGCGAGTAAGAAGACAAAAGCGGATAAAAGAAAATAAGAAAGCGCGCGAGAGAGCGCGAAAAGGAAAGGCCGCCCGAACGGGCGGCCTCGGCATTGATTGAAGGAACTTTGGGGACGGTTCTAAAAGTTCCAAATACCTAATTAACCGTGCCCCTTTTCGCATCCTGTTTTGCGTCCTGCTTCATGCGTGCTACTCCACTTCTATGCTCCTTATAATCATGACAAGGTCAGCGCACAAATCCTTACAGCCAGCGCTGCTAAGCTGGAATTAAATCGTGGCGGCGCTCCAGGAACATACCAATATCAGACCAAGCACTACAGCAAAAATCGAGTGTCAGTCCTCTCTCTTCCTAATGTTTTCTCCGTCAGCCTCATATTTGGAACCGGCGTGCTTGAAAACAACTGTACGACCAAGCTCTTTGGCGACTGAATTGGGGTCCAGCGGCGGCACTTCCTGCTTCACGGGAACACGCAAATTGCGCCGACCGGGATCCAAGGCTTTCAAGCCGCCTGGGGCCGAATCCTGGGCATATTTCTGGAACAGCTGAGCCTTTTCTTCCGGTTTTAACTCTAAATCGCGAAAACGTATTTTGTTCAAGGTAATCCCTCCCACCTGCGTAAACATTTCTTGCTTGATTTTTATTGTCCTGCAGTATACTGCTATCATAGAATAAATTCATCCGAGAAAACACGGGCGGCCAGAGCATGCTATAATAATAAATGATAAGAGAAAAGGGGTGGCGTGGATGCGTGATTATAATGTAGCGGTAGTAGGTGCAACAGGAGCAGTCGGCTCGGAGACAGTCAGGATGCTTGATATGCGCAATTTTCCGATCCGTTCGATAAAACTCCTGGCCAGCGGGCGTTCGGCCGGAAAGACCATGCCGTTTCGCGGCCGCGATGTCGTCATTGAAGAATTGAAGGAAACTTCCTTCGAGGGTGTGGAAATAGCATTTTTCGGTGCCGGTTCGGGCGTCAGCAAGCAGTTTGCCGCCCACGCCGTCAAAGCTGGCGCGCTGATCATCGACAAGACTTCTGCGTTTCGCATGCTGGCCGACGTGCCGCTGGTGATCCCTGAGATCAATGGGACTGAAATCGCGAGGCACAAGGGTATTGTGTCCAGCCCGAACTGCGTGGCGGTTGTTTTGACGATGGCGATCTACCCGATTCTGAAGCGTTATCCGATCAAGCGCCTGGTTGTCTCAAGTTACCAGGCGACGAGTGGAGCCGGTGCCAAGGCGGCCCGGGAACTGCTTAATCAGACCAAAGCCTTCTTAGCCGGGGAGCCGCTGCCGCGCGAAGTGTTTAAACACCAAATCGCGTTTAACCTTTTCTCGCATGATTCGCCTATTTATGATAATGGCTACAATGATGAGGAAAACAAGGTCATTGAGGAGACGCGCAAAATCCTCTCTCTTCCGGAATTGCCGATCGCGGTAACCTGCGTGCGCGTGCCGATTGTCAGGGCGCATAGCGTGTCGATCAACTATGAATCTGATCGGCCGGTTGACCTCGATGAGGTGCGTGCCCTGCTGGGTGCCGCTAACGGTGTAAAAGTGGTTGACGACCGTGTCAACAACCATTTCCCAATGCCGATCGAATGCAGTGAAAAGGACGAGGTTTTGGTCGGCCGCTTGCGCACGGATCTTTCGAACCCTAATGGGATTGAGTTGTTTGCTTCTGGTGATCAGTTGCTGAAAGGCGCGGCGCTGAACGCTGTTCAGATTGCCGAATATGCTGTCGGGAACGGGATTATCAAGGGATAATGCGGTGCCGATGATTGATGCTGATGATTTTAAAAGGCTGCCATTACGGCAGCCTTTGGCAGCTCATTTTGCGCTCGCTGCGGCCGTCTCAGCTGCCCCGGCTGTCCCAGCTGCGTTCGCCCCAGTCGCGGTCGCTGCCACCTGCATGTGCGACAGATCCCGCCTGATGATCCCTATGGGGGTCTGTTCCTTGCCTTGTCCCAGCGGGTTGTCACTCATGATCAGCCGGAGTTTCCGCCGATCGATCCCCGGGGTGGCGCCCAAGACTTCTGAACCAAGATCATTGACGTCCACGATTGCAGTCTGGCGACCAATCGCCGTGCTGATCCTGAGGGCGATGCCGTCCGGATCGCTGGGAGCCAAAATGACGCAATGATCATAGGGCGGTATATTTGAGGAGGTTGGCCCGTCAATGGCGGCTGCTTTGCGCCCGGCCACCTGATAGAAGACACCTTTCATTCCGACAGCTTTGGTAACAGCACCAAGTGCTGCAGCGCACAGGATGCGCGGCAGCCCCACTTCACGGATGGCCATTTCCATAGTCTCCGGCATGCTCAGGCCGATGCCGTGAGGGGTTTTGCGCACGAATTTGCTGAGAAATCCGGCCATGCGGGATGGGTTGATCTCGTCGAGCGGGATCGCTCTTCCTTCTGTTGCTGCCACAGCTTTTTCGCTGAGGACAACCCAGTCGCCCTCCTGTGTAAGGCCATCCAGATAATTGGTGGCAACTTGAACAATATCTTCCCCCGCAACAAGCAGGTGGGTGGAGACCGGAATGCGATCGAAGGACTCGTTTTCCACCTCAATAACACGGTTCTGGCATTTCCCCAAGAGTAATTCCCTCCCACAAAAGCCAGCGTCAGTTAAGGCGAAGGCATTTCCGCGACTTTATCGCGTTTTCACAGTGCATACCATAAATTCGGTAACAGGCATAGGTTTTCCTTTTTTACGCCGAAACATTACATTTATGGATGCTTGCGGCGGCGATCCATTGGCAATCCGGTAATGTTGGCTCGGAACGGTTCTCGGTCGTTGACCGGCCGAAAATGGCGTGATAATCTTGATATATTGGTGAACTGTCTTAACTATTAGTCTTCGCCTATTATCCTGGACGCGGAGGTGCAGTGCCTTATGATGATCAACTACAAAGTGATACCCTATGATCCGAAATATGCCGCTCGGCTGGCTGTGATGTGGAATGAAAGCATGGGTGCCTGGCCATTTGGGTTCGGCGGTGGGATTCCTTTTAATGAACAGCGCATGCTGGACTGGATGAAAGAGACCGCTGCCATATCGATTGAGCTGGCCCTGAGCGACGATGATAACACCATCCTGGGCTATTGCGAAATGGTGCGTTATGAAAAAGAACCGGAAGCCGCCTATATTTCGTTGCTGAACGTCCACCCGGATTTCCACGGCTGCAAGGTGGGTAAAGCCCTGCTGAAAAAGGCTGTTGAGCGGGCAACTCAGCTGCAGGTTAGGCGGCTGGATCTGAACACCTGGCCCGCCAATATGAAAGCCGTGCCGCTTTATAAAAAGACGGGTTTTTTCTGGGTTCCCGAAACAACGGTATATATGCAGAACTATATCCCGCTCATTGCACAACAAGGCCCGGCCAGGGATTTCTTTGCGCGCCATGATTGGTATGACACATACGAACGCTGCCTTGAAGTCCGTGAGGATGATGAAAAATGGCATGGCATGAAGGCTTTTCAATATACCTGGCGCGCCGGCAGCGAGTTTCTCAGAGTAGTGGTTGACCGCGAGGCTAAGGCGATCACTGCCATCGAAAATGAGCGCTGGTCAGTTGGCAGCACAATCAGCGACGCCGCCCCGGTTGCCGGCATGGACCATCAGGTCTGCTGGTTGCTGGAGAATAAAGCGGAGCAGGAGGTGCCAATTTACCTGAAGGCTTCCGGCGACGAGGCTGTGAAACTGAACGCCGAGTTTCAGCAGAAGCTCCAAGGAAAGACGGCCCTCGAGCATCGTTGCGATTTAAAAATAGGAGCGGAAGTCCCTCAGAAGGACAAAGACGAGGCGGCCAACCGCATTAAGACGATTGCCGTCGTGGGCACGGAGGCGATCGTGCTTGAAACCGGCATCCGCGTAAGGCAGCCGCTCACGATCGATCTCTATCCGGGAGCTTTGCCGCCTTTCGTTGCGAAAGGACAAAAAATCAAGGCGTACATTCGTCTGAAGAACAATCTCGATCGTCCGATTGCCGGCAGGTTGCAGATCACCCCGAGTCCGGGACTGACAGTCGCATATCAGGATCAGAATCAGGATCAGGATCATCAGGATCGCGACCAAAATGGTCATTTCTCAGCGGATGCCAGGCATTACGCAGGCATACCGGTCACGCTCAGTTGTGATCAGCCGGGGGTCTATCACCTCGATGCACTTGCCTTTTATAATGATGATGAAAGTGGCAGCGGTGGAGTTGGCGGCGACGGCGGCCGCGAGCGGTGTTCGCGCATCCAGCCTCTGACAGCGGTAATTGTCCCGCTTGGCGGCAGCATTGCCGGAATAACGGAAAAGGACGGTGTGCTGGAAAATGAAGCCCTCTGCCTAAAGCTGCGCAAACACGGGGGACACTTCACAATCATTGATCGCATGACGGGCGAATTGATTGGGGCGCAAGACATCGAATCCCTTGGTCCGCCATTCTGGCCTAATGAATTCGAGGCTCTGCCCATGACAATTGAGGCCCGCACAGATGCGCTGGTGGCAAGCGTTGCGTCGTTGCAGCACCCAGGCCTTCTTTTCGAGAAAACCATCCGTCTGTTGAGCGGCACTTTGATCCAGGTTACCTACCGCTTGTACAACAGCAGCCAAGAAACGCTCAATTTGCAGGCCCAGGTAGTTCCCGCCGGGATGACAACCCGGCGCAGAATAGCGCTGCCATATAAGAGCGGTTATCTGATCGAGGACATTATCTCCGGCGAATTTCCGCAAGAGGATGATCTGCCGCGCAAGGGCGATTGCTGGCAGGAAACCTGGTCAGCTGTAGAAGGCGACGGCAACGTACTTGGCGTGATCTGGCATCCCGGCAGTGTGGCGGAAGCACCGGTCTTTTCGAATATCGCCTGCCCGTTCCTGCAGTTCCCGGAAGTCAAGCCGGGACAGGTTGCCGAGATCGCGCCGCTCTACTTTTACGCCGGTAGCGGCAACATTGACAGCGTGCGCCGGCAATATTCATTATTGATCGAAGGGCGCATTGCTAAAGATCATGAGCTGCAGCCCCGCAGAGCAGTCGAATATGGCTTTGATCAGCCGGTGCTGCTCAATGGCAACCAAGCGGCCCGCAAACTTCACGTTTCCAGTATGCGGACCATGAAATCGATGACTGGTACGCTGCAGGTCACGATGCCGGAAGGCTGGCACTGTCAGCCGGATACGTTGGCTTTTGAAAACGTCCTGGCTGCCAACCCGGCCACTGCTGAGGCAATCGTTAGTGTTAGTAGTGTTGGCGAGGCCGGGGTGGCACCGCATGCTAATGGGGCGGGGGCGGCAGTGCCCGAGGTCGGTCTGGGGCGCGTGACCCTGAAAACGCGCGGCAGCGTGCAGACTTCCGAGTTTGCCTGCTTGAAGATCGGCGATGGTAGCGCCGTGACAGTCAAAGAATGTCCCGGAAACGTGAGAAGCTCTGCCAGTAACGCTTTGGCGGACAATAGCAGGAAGTATATCGTTGACAACGGACTGATGCGCTTCATTGTCGACCCGGCATTCTGCGGATCATGTCATGCCCTTGAAATCGGCGGCATTAATCATTTGTATTCCGCGTATCCGCAAGAAGGCACCTTCAAGTCCACCAAGCCATGGTTTGGCGGGATCCATCCCATTTTCTATAATGAGCGTGGCGGTGACGTACAGCTCTATCGGGATGCGTTTGGCGGCGCAAAAGCGGAACGCATCGGATTGGGCGGCCAGCTCTGGACTGGGGCGCGGACACGCGTGCAAAGCAAACGCCCAGGATTTGAAGGCTTGATCCTGGAAACGGAATACCTGACTTTGGGTGGCAGCCGCATTTTGGCGGTAGTATCGTCCCTGATCAACCTCTCGCAGGCACCTGTGCGCGTTGAGTCGGGTGCGATCGCTTATCTGCAGCCGGGCGGCGACCTTTCCAAAGGTATGATTCATAGCGAAATCAGCGGCCACATGTATCATCGCAATCGCCTGGCCGGTTATGCCTCAATCCACTCGCCGTGGGGCGCTGTTGAGAATACCGAAAACGGCTGGACGATCTTAGCATTGGCAGAGCGCAGTGAAATGTATATCCTGGATCGCACTGACGGCGGGGCGCACTTCATGTTAACCACCCCGTTTGAAGAAATCGGTGCTGGCGCAACCAATGTACACGTCTACTACCTTGTCATCCTGGAGCACTTCGACCAGTACAAACCCTACTTGACGCTGCTCTAAGGGGGCTGCTATGACCATGGGTCACGTTCAGGTTCGGTTGGAGCCCATTACTAAGAATAATTATCGGGAGTGCATGCGGCTGACCGTTGCAGATCAACAAAAAACTCACGTCGCTCCCAACGCCAAATCTCTGGGCGAAGCCTATGCCTTTTATGACACCGCGCGACCATTTGCGGTTTATCATGAGGATGCGATGATTGGCTTTGTGCTGTTGCGCGATCTGCCTGAACTAAGTTGCTACTACATCTCACAGTTCATGATCGATCAAAATTTTCAGCGCCAAGGATATGGCCGGCAGGCCATGGAGCTTTTAATCGAAATGTTAAGATCAGAGCATTTGTATCCTATAATCAGGCTGTGCTTCGTTGACGGTGCAGAAGACGCTAAAAACTTGTATCTTGGCTTGAAATTCCGGCTTACCGGCGAGATGGATGCTGGTGAGGTCATTATGGAGCTGGATTTGGATACGGTTGGCTGATGGTTGAAACGC
>ENA-UOOH01003127-UOOH01003127.1-fermentation-metagenome-genome-assembly--contig:-NODE-3127-length-13073-cov-10.946996_pt1 | contig 13073 bp, 11 predicted proteins | sample MGYA00245778_ERZ724025 | MGnify/ENA primary metagenome ERZ724025 (study PRJEB28704, sample SAMN03018313) | fermentation metagenome | biome: anthropogenic terrestrial biome; feature: soil... | reverse complement strand
ATTTCAAAACCCAATTCTTCTTTCAATTGCTTGCTCAAAACACTTTTTCCACTTCCCAAATCGCCTGAAATTGCTATCTTTATGTTCTTCATATTAGTTGTTCTTTCTTTTGCAAAGTTAAAACTAAAGTTTTAATAGACAAACTTAGTTCTTTGTTTTCTTAAAATATGGATATATTAAAATATTGAAAGCCTAAAATCCAAGCTATTAAAATAATGAATGTTATAATGTAGTATTGCCATTTTGAAGACTTGTGATGTATTACATACATTGTTAGAATAGTTCCAAAAACTCCTCCCAATGCTTCCAAAAGATGAAGTATTTTTTCTGGAATTCTTTGTTTTTGGTTTTTAGCTTGCACTTTGTCAATTGCAAAAACTAATATTGAAATTATGTTTATGATGATAAGATAAAGGAAAAAGGGATTCATGGGTTTCTATTTAATGAGGTAATCTATTAAGGTCAAAATAACAAAAACAACATTCAAAAGTCCTGTTTTTATAAGCATTTTATTATAAACTAATCCCTGTGCTTTAAGAAGTTGAACAAAGAGAATAAGTCCAAAGACAAAGATTAGATTGGAGAAAGAAAGTCCATTTGCAATAAATGTAAAGACAAGGGTTAGAATGACAAAGAAAAGATATTCCATCTCCCCTGCTCTCTTTCCAAATCTCACCACAAAGCTTTTCTTATTCTTTGTTTTATCACTTTCTCTGTCACGAATATTGTTCACAGTTAAAACACAAGTAGAAATTGCTCCACAAACAAAACCCAAATACATGCTCTCAAGGCTAAAGCTCATGGTTTGAAGGTAGGTTGTTCCAAGAGTTGCAACAGGACCAAAAAAAACAAAACAGAAAATATCGGCAATTCCCAAATAACTCAATGATTTGCTGGTTGCAGTGTATAGCCATGCAAAAAGAATTGAGAATACTCCAATCAGCAATATTACTATTCCAGCATTATAAATTAAATATAATCCAATTAGAGCAGAGATAAGAAGATTAATATAAATTGCCATTTTCATTTGACTAAGAGTTACTTCTCCTTCGGCTAATGCTCTTTTAAAACCCACTCTACCCTTTTTGTCCAATCCTTTTTTGTAGTCGTAGAAATCGTTAACAATATTTGACAAAACCTGAATTGAGATTGCCCCCAAAAAGGTTGCAATGGCAATAATCCAATTCAAATCAACGCTTTTAGGAACTGCCAAAAGTCCAATAGCAACTGGGGCTATGCTTGCAAAAAGAGTGTGAGGTCTTGTTATCTTTACCCAAATTAAAAACTTATTCATTTGCCTTCCTTTCTTTTTTATTTAATCCAACATAAGACAGAACAACAATATTCATAATTAAAGCATACAAAACTGCAGGTATTCCTATTTTGGGATTATGAAGAATTATTGGACTTGTTGCAATTAAAATAGCTTGAGCTGCATTCTTAATTCCTACTCCAATAATTATCGTTTTTCTTTGAGCAATTTTAATCCCCAAAAAAAGAGAAATAAAATAACTTACAAGCATTACAGATATAACAAGTATGGTTAGCATAATGGAAAGTTGAGAAAAATTATCTGCAATCACTCCTCTGTTTTCAATAAAGAAAACTGTAATCAACAAAAGCAGAAGATAAATTGGGAGTTTCTTAGTTAGGAAAGATATTTTTTTTACGAAATTTTCGCTATAACGGTTTAAAACCATCCCAATAATAATTGGCACTAACAAAAAGACAACATTTTGAATTAGAAGTTTGAAAAAAGGAAGATTGAAATTAACATTATCCCCTATTTCAAAATAAATAAAGGCTGAAACAATGATTGGGATTGTAAAAATTGACAAAATGCTTGTTAGAGAAGTTAAAAGAACCGAAAGAGCAACATCCCCTTTAACCAAATAGGAAAAAGCATTGGAAGAAGCTCCACCAGGACAGGAGGCAATTATAATTATTCCTATCTTAAACTCATTAGGAATATCCACAAAGCTAAGTATTAGCCAAGCAATTAGAGGATGAATAACAAGTTGAGCTAAAGAGCCAATAATGATTGATAAGGGTTGACGCAAAATAAGCTGGAAATTGGATAGCCTTAACTCCAATCCAATACAAAACATCAAAAATATCAGTACTGGAATAACAATAAAGATTGAGTTCATTTTATCAATAATTTTTTGTTTAAATATCTATCTTGAAAAACACTCCATAATTATCCTTATAAAGTTTTTTTGGTCCGTAATAATCAATATTTGCAGCTGCACCAAAAACTATTCTATTAATCTTTAGCCCTAAACGGAAATTAGCATAACTTCTGTCGTGGAGATTATCAGTTAGATTATGATTATATAGACCTTGAAGACGAGTGTAAAGTCTAATTTTATCATTTAACTTTGGTTTAAATTCAATAATACCAACAAATTCAATATCTCTTTTTGGCAAAAGCTCAAAACAAGGACTAAGAATAAAAGTCCAAGTTGGATTGAAGTGCGTAAAAGACATTGATAAATTGGGAATAAGTCCTTTTTTATAATGATATCTTAATCCTGCTCCAAAATTAATGTTTTTGTGAAACTGGTAATTGATAGTATTCATAATAATTACCTCATTTTCCATCAAAGTATTCTTATAATCGGCTGCAGCAACTGTTAAATTGGCAAAATTAAACTTTCCCTTTATGTTTTTATTTAAACTAAGCTGAGTATTTGTTCTATTGCTACCAAAAAATAGCTCAAAAGGAATTGAAGGAGTGTTGTTTTGAGAATAAAGACTTGATAGAATAAAATTAAGCGATATAAAAAGTAGTAATTTTCTTATCATAAATTATTGTTTTATTACTTTATTGCTTTATAGATTGTTGCAACTCCAAAGGTTAATTCTTTGTAGGTGGAATTTTGAAAGCCTGCTTCACCAAGCTTTTCAATAAATTTCTTGCCATAAACAAATTCATTGATTGTATTAGGCAAATAGGTGTAGGCATAAATATGTTTGGAGAACAAACGTCCAATTAAAGGAAGTAAATGATTGAGGTAAAGATTGTAGAAAAATGAAATTAAGGAATACTTAGGCTTTGAAAACTCCAAAACAATTAACTCTCCATTTGGTTTCAAAACTCTATTTATTTCTTTAAGTCCTTGAAGTAAGTCTCTAAAATTCCTAACTCCAAAAGCAACTACAACAGCATCAAAACTATTATCCTCAAAACTTAAATTATGACAATCTTCCTGCCTAAGAGTTATCTTTTCAGTTAGATTTAACCTATCAATCTTTTCTTGCCCCTTTTCTAGCATTCCTATTGAAAGGTCAATCCCAATTATATGATTTGCTTTTTGTTGATTAATTATTTCAATGGCCAAATCGCAGGTTCCTGTTGCAACATCCAAAATTAAATCCTTTCCTGAGGATAATTCTTTAATGGTTTTTCTTCTCCATTTTTTATCTATATTGAATGAAAGGAAATGATTTAGGAAGTCATAGTGCCCTGAAATTGAATCGAACAACTGCCCAACTTGAGTTTTATCTGCTTTTGCCATTTAAACGATTTTATAGATTGGATTTCTTCACTCAAAATTAATTTGCAAATATATAATTTATTTCTATCTTTGCCTATTGATATGTATATACAATTAATTTTAAGCCTATGTTAGTAGAGAATATGACCATAAGAGAAATTAGGAAAGAATTGATTGAAGATTTCTTTGAGTCTATTATTTCTAAAAAAATTGGATTAGATAAAAAGTACAAGCATTTAATTGTCAAAAATAAAGACAAAAACAAAGAAAAAGAAATAGAAGAAGAAACAATAGCTGGTCTTCATTACTATTTCACAAAAAGAAGAAATACTTGGTTGGTTATTGCTTATCTTCACAAAACATGCTTGACTTATGGCTATATTTGTGTTAGACCAAATTCTTATGGAGAAATATGTTACGTTATCAGTACAAATGAGCTACTATTAGAAAAAGATTTTTTACCATCAAATATGGTTATTCATGAATATACTCCTCATTTCTTCGACAGATACAAAGAGAGAATGAATATTGATTTCAATAGGAAAAGTTACGAGTATTACTTTATGCATAATAACTATGGTGAAATCTATGAAGATGAACAAAAGGGAGGAAACTATTCTTTTGTAAAAACAGCTCATGGCTATTCTTTAGGATACTCATCTCTTAATGAGAAATACTTTAAATATAACACATTTATTACTCCAAACATGTTAAGAAAGAATCAATTTAAAGAATACTTAGATTCAGAAATTGAATATGTGTTTATTAAGGATTTTATTGAAATTCATAACAAGAGGAATTCCTAACTATGCTTTACCTAATGATTTTATCCTTAATATATTTACCTGTTTGAGTTGAATCATCCTTTGCCATTTCTTCTGGAGTTCCTGTAAAGGTAATTTCTCCCCCTTCATTTCCTCCTTCTTTTCCTAATTCAATAACCCAATCGGCAACCTTAATTATGTCTGCATGATGTTCAATAACAATTACAGTATGTCCAAATTTTACCAACTCTTCCAAAGCAATATTTAATTTATTTATATCATGAAAATGAAGACCTGTTGAAGGCTCATCAAAAATAAATATTGTTGGTTTATCATTAACTCCTTTGGTTAAATAGTAAGCTAATTTAATTCTTTGAGCCTCTCCTCCACTAATTGTTGTGGAGCTTTGACCTAATTGCAAATAGCCTAAACCTACTTTTATTAAGGGTTGAAGCTTTGAAGATATTTTAGCTGCTATTGGATTTTCTTTATCTTCTGAAAAGAATTCAACTGCCTTTTCAATTGTTAGAGATAATATATCGGCAACACTCTTTCCTCTATATTGAATTTCCAATGCCTCTTCCTTATAGCGAGTTGAATTGCAAACATTACAAGGTAAAAGAACATCAGCCATAAATTGCATTGGAATAGTAATTGTTCCTTCTCCCTTACATTCTTCACATCTTCCTCCTTCAACATTAAAAGAAAAATAGCCTGGTTTCAATCCTCTCTTTTTTGCTAAAGGTTGAATTGAAAAAAGATTACGAATTTCATCAAAAGCTCCTAAATAAGTTGCAGGATTGGAACGAGAAGAACGTCCAATGGGATTTTGGTCAATTAATTGAATGGATTTTATTTGAGAAAGTGATCCCTTTGGCAATGCAGCTTTAGGGACATTCTCAACTGCTTCACCCATTTGCATTAGGATTGAGTTATAAAAAATATTCTTTATCAGGGTTGTTTTGCCCGAACCACTAACTCCACAAACAACAGTTAGAACATTTAATGGCATTTGAAGAGTTATATCTTTTAAATTATTCTCATTACAATGCTCAATAACAATTGATTCCTTCCATTTCCTTCTTTTCTCAGGAAGAGGAATTTGAAGCTCATTATTAATATATTTTGAGGTTAGTGAGTTCTCGGCTTTGGTTAAATCATTATAATTCCCTTCAAAAACCACCTCACCTCCATTTACTCCTGCCAAAGGACCAATATCAATTATGTAATCTGCTGCTTTAATAATCTCTTCATCGTGTTCAACAACTATAACACTATTTCCAGCATCACGAAGTTTCAAAAGGACATTTATTAAATTATGAGTATCTCTTGCATGAAGTCCAATTGAGGGTTCATCCAAAATATACATTGAACCAATAAGAGGACTGCCTAATGAGGTTGCAAGTGCTATTCTTTGGCTTTCTCCTCCCGAAAGGGTTGAGCTTTGACGATTTAAAGTTAGATAACCTAAACCTACATCTTGCAAATATCCTAATCGCTGATTTATTTCTGCAACCAACCTCTGACTAACTTGTTTTTCATAATCATTAAGATGAATTGTCTTAAAGAAATTAACTAAATCATTAATAGGCATAAGAACTAAATCAATAATTGATTTTCCATCAATCTTGACGTAACCAGCATCTTTTCTTAGTCTTGTCCCCTTACATTCAGGGCAAGTCGTTCTCCCCCTATAACGCGATAACATCACACGGAATTGAATCTTATAGCTTTCCTTAACAAGCATTTCAAAGAATCTATTAATTCCAATTACTTCATCATCTCCATTCCATAAGAAATCCTTATCTTTTTGAGAAAGTTTATTATAGGGTTTATGTATTGGAAAGCCATTTGCTTTTTCAATAAACTCATCCTTAAACTTCTTCATTATTTCTCCCTTCCAACAATTCACAACTCCTTCGTAAACAGAGAGATTGGGTTGGGTGATGACCAAATCTTCTGAAATACCTTCAATCATACCAGAGCCACTACAATTTGGACAAGCTCCATAAGGATTATTAAAAGCAAAGAAATTCTCCGAAGGCTTAGTAAACTCCATTCCATCTCTTTCAAACCTATTGGAGAAAAACATTATTTCGTCATCAACTTTGGCAAAACATTCGCCTTCTCCTTCATAAAAAACAGTATGAATGCTATCGGAAAGCCTTAGATAAACATCTTCTGATTCCTTTTCAATTGTTATCCTATCAACCAGAATTCTTATCTCTTTATCTTTTGAAAACTCATTCTCAAGAACATCCTCTATGCGAATTATCTTCTCATCAATCATTAATCTAACATAACCCAATTGTAGCAAGAGTTCAAATCGCATCTTTAGGGTTTCACCCTTCTTTAGCTTTATGGGAGAAAGTATATAGACAATTTTTCCATTATCTAAGGAAAGTAGTTTATCAACAACCATTGAAACAGAATCACGTGTTACTTCTTCATTTGAGATTGGGGAAAAGGTTCTTCCAATTTTAGCATAAAGAAGTTTTAAGTATTCATATATTTCTGTAATTGTACCAACAGTTGAACGTGGATTTCTATTTGTTGACTTTTGTTCTAAGGCAATTGCTGGGGAAATCCCAGAAATTGAATCAACTTCCGGCTTATTCATTCTTCCTAAGAATTGACGTGCATAGGAAGAAAGACTTTCAACATATCTTCTCTGCCCTTCTGCAAACAAGGTATCAAAAGCAAGTGAGGTTTTGCCCGAACCAGAAAGTCCTGTTATAACTACAAGTTTATTATGAGGGATAACAACATTTATATTCTTTAAATTATTTACCCTCGCTCCTTTTATTATTATATTGTTTTCGTTGCTATCCACCTGAATAGTTTATTAAAAAATATTAGGGTTTAAGTTTTAGATTTTTAGTTTGTGTAACAAAACTTATTGTTACATCTCAAATCTAAGTCTTAAACCCTAAAACTAAAGTTTATGCTTAATTACTTCTTAATTGCAGTATTATCATTCTTAACATTCGCAGGCTTAGATATACTTTCTCTCATATCAGTATCTGCCATAATGTTCTTCATTTTATAATAATCCATAATTCCAAGATTTCCATTGCGGAAAGCTTCTGCCATTGCAAGAGGAACTTCAGCCTCTGCTTCAATAACCTTTGCTCTTGCTTCTTGAGCCTTAGCCTTCATTTCTTGTTCAACTGCAATTGCCATTGCTCTTCTTTCTTCAGCCTTAGCTTGAGCAATATTCTTATCAGCCTCTGCTTGATCCATCTGCAATTGAGCTCCAATATTCTTTCCTACATCAATATCTGCAATATCAATTGAAAGAATTTCAAACGCTGTTCCTGTATCCAAACCTTTTGAAAGAACAAGCTTAGAAATTGAATCAGGATTTTCCAAAACATATGCATGAGATGCTGCAGAACCAATTGAGGTTACAATACCTTCTCCAACACGTGCTAAAATTGTTTCTTCTCCTGCACCTCCAACCAATTGACGAATATTTGCTCTTACGGTTACTCTTGCCTTAACAATTAATTGAATACCATTACTTGCCACTGCAGCTACAGATGGAGTGTCAAGAACTTTTGGATTAACTGACATTTGAACTGCTTCAAAAACATCTCTACCTGCCAAGTCAATTGCTGTTGCAGATTTGAAATCAAGATTAATATTTGCTTTGTCAGCAGAAATAAGAGCATTTACAACCCTTTGAACATGTCCTCCTGCAAGATAATGAGCTTCTAAAAGGTCAGAGCTTAAATCTAATCCTGCTTTTTTGGAATTAATCATTGCATTTACAATAATTGTTGGTGGTACCTTTCTCCAACGCATAAAGATAAGTTGAACTAAGGATATTTTTACTCCGTTAAGCACACATTGAAACCATAAGTTCAATGGAACTAACCAAAGAAAAACGATAAGTGCTACAATGCACACAACAACAACTAGAATTACTCCTGGAATAGCCATAATATTTTTATTTTTAATTAATAATTATTTTGCATTAGAAAGAGCAAAGATATAAATATTCTCAATATTTTCAAACATAAATATCATTAAAAATATATTAAGCTTTAATTTATAAGCGGATATACTTTGAAGGGCTTAGAAAATCATCTGATTAAATTAACAGAGCCTGACTTATGGTAAATAATTTCTCCGGAGAACTTAAGCTTATAGATAAGCTGCCAAACATAAGTTCCCATAGGAAGAAGGTTGTTCTTATATCTTCCGTCCCAAGGCTGAGTTGTTGAGGAATAAACTCTTTCCCCCCAACGATTAAAGATTTCAAACAATTGTATATGTACATATTCCTTATCTTCATAGATTGGGAAAAAGGTATTATTTTTATCTAATGTTGGTGTAAATGAATTTGGTAAAAATAATACTACTTCAGGCGAAACAACCTCAACCGAATCATATATTGTTCCACAATCGGTATAAACTGACAAGAAATAACTTCCTGGATAATTCACTTGAAGTATAGGATTTGTTGAGCCGGTATTCCAAAAATAAGATAAACATCCCTCGCAGGTACCATCAACATATATTGGATAACTTTCGGTTTCAATATAATTTTCATCTAAAATAGTAAAGTCATCAAATAGTTTTTTCAAACTCAAATGAAGCGTAACGGTGCTATCACATCCGTTATAAGTTTGCAATTCCTGAATATAGGTATTAGGTTGAGAGCAATTAAAGCCGTTCATAGTATAGGAATCGCCTTCACAAATTGTATCGTAAATAACTAATTCATATTTTTCCTTAACTATTAAGTCTAAGACAATAATACTATCGCAACCTTCATCAGTAGTATATATAACCGGATAAACTCCCTGAACAGTTTCTTCAAATCCAAAATCATCATAAACCTCCCCAGCACAAATCTCGGCATGAATTGTATCAACATAAAACGGTTCAATGATAATTTGTTGAATTATTGTATCATTACAACCTCCTTCAGCTATACTTGCAATTAATCTAACCTCATAAACTCCAACACTATCGAAGGTTAAAACTACTGTATCGTTAGTTGAAATGCTATCATTATGAAATTTCCATTGAATTGAATCAACAGGCTTATAACCACTTGGATAAGTTGCTCTATTTGAGATAATACTTGTATTTATGAAAGTAACCTCACGAGTACATCTATTTACATCATAGGTGAATTGAGCATAAGGATATGTCCTTTCGGCAATATACTTCATAAGAATAAAGCAATATTCACTTTCCTTAGAAATACATTTACAATAAAAGACGGAATTATCAACAAGAACTCTAATCTGTCTTTCTCTTGAAATTATATTTGTTTCGTCTCCTTCCTCATACCACACATAATTGAACCCATTGGGAGCAGTAAGTGTTATTGAGTCCACATCTCCACACGAACTTTGGATTTCATCCTTTCTCTCACAATCCAAATTAAAGTAGGCATAACCAAAATGTCCTCCTTCCTCACAATCATAGGTTGTAAGCTTAATTGCAATTCTTTGTCCATGATATTGTGCAAGGTCAACACCCATTGTTGTCCAATCTTTCCATATAACACTTCCAAAAGATGTGGTTGCAGTATCCCATCCTAACTCTCCACTTGCATAAAAATTAGTATAGCCGCAAAACTGATCTAATATTCTTCCGTTCTCTCCAAAAATTGAAAGTATGAATCGCGGTTGATTACTTAAAGTGTGGTTAGGATCTTGAAGGACAATAGCATAATTAAGAATCATTAAATCAAAATTATTAGTATCAATCATATATTGATAGGTAATACTTTCAGCCTCTGCACCAACATTCCAATTCCCTAAACGCACTGACGCAAATTTTCCAGGTTGAACAGTAGAAAGCCTATTATTAGTTCTTGGATCTTTCCCTAAAGTATCTTTATGTATTACATGCCTACTTATAATACTTTCTTCTCCTAAATCAATCAACCCCCTATACAAATCTGGATTTTCATAATTTCCAAAAGTTGTAGTGCAATTGGGTCCTCTCAAATCTAAGAAATCAAAACATTTATCATTATATGTAAAAACTCCAATTTTAGAAACGCAACGAATGTCAAAACTATCGCAATAGGAATGAATTTCAAAAATATAATATGTAGCAGGCTCAAGATTGGTTGCCATAAAGCTATTAGTATTTACTGTATCTATTATAGTATTTGTAATATCATCGATAGGATAATATTTGATTATCCAACCTGGTGAAGCAATATGAACCCATGAAATATAAGCTGAAGAGATTGAATAATCTACAACTCGAGGATTTATTGCAACAGGACAATCGCATTCAAATGGTGGAGGTGGTGGACAACTTACAATTAAGCTCGCTTGATTACATATTAATTCTGTTCCAGGACAAGGACCAAAAATTTTAATCCTATAGCAATTATAAGGAAAAGGTAGATTCTCAAATACATAATACGGGTTATTTGTTTGCACAGTAATTGTTGGATCTCCGTTCATTGGGATAAATTCAACAGTCCAAAGTATTTCAGTATTCGATTCTGTCCAATCAACTCGTAAAGTTGTGGAATCGAGCATTTCTGCAACAATATTTGTTGGAGGAGGGCAAGGACAAAGAGTAGTAAAACATACTAAAGCATAAGAACAAGGAGTTAACGGAGTACAATCAGATCGAATCCTAAAACAATAAGTTGTCAATGGTTCTAATCCGGTAAAATCCATGAAATTATTATTAGTAGTGAAAGTGTTTTGTCCATCAGGCATATTATTGGTTGTGCATTCGACGATCCAATTTGTAGATGCTGTTCCTCCAGACCATCCTATTCTTCCTGAAGTTGAAGTTATATTATTACTATAGGTCAGTGATGGTCTTGGGCAAGGATTTTCAACACAATTAATAACAAAACCAGATAAAGGTGTATCGGTGTCTGATTCAAATCTAATGGTTACTCTTGGACCGCTTGTACAAAGGCTAATAGATCCTGAATTGCAAAATGTATTAAGAAGTACTGTTGACATTGTACCTCCGTCAAATATTTTCAACCTTGCTTTAGCACAGCTCTCTAAATTATAGGTTCCGGTAATATAGAAATAGTTATTTGAATTGTTTGCAACAATAGTAATTGAAGAATTGCAATTGCCAGAATAATTTCCAGTTTCTCCTCCATCATCATAAATAGTACAATTACCTGAAGTTTGTTCCTGATGGCCAGTAACTGTCATATTATATGACTGTGCCATTAGTGTTATTGAGCCCAAACAGAGAAATAAAACAAGTAAAAGTGTTTTTTTCATATTTATATTATATGAATTTGTATCAAAAAAATATCCTTAGTCTATATAACACTCCTTTTTACATTTTTGTAACCTATTTTTATTAAATATTTTCAATTTAATGAAGAAACCCCCTAAAATACAATACTTTAAATTTTATTTAATTGGGCGAACAAATATCTTTGAGTCTTCAATTCTTTCAATTTCTATCTCAGTATTTGGATCAAGGAAAGAGGCAGTTGTGAAGGCTTCAATTCTTTGGGAATTAATTTCAACTGTTCCTGCAGAAGCCAAACGAGTTATTGTAATTCCCTTGTCCCCTACCTTAAAATCTTCATGCTTTACATCATTTGCCTTGCTGTCAATTGACTTATCGAGGGCAAATCGCTTCCAGGTTTTGGATCTAAGGGAATAAATCAAGAGTATTCCACAAAGAATGAGAGTAACAAACAAAGAAATTGTTCCCCATGTTGTTCCATACTCAGCATAAACCCTAAATACTCCGTAAATAATCATTGCCAATCCTGAAATACCAGCGATAGTTGTTCCAGTTATTGCAACAAGTTCTAAAATAATCAACACTAATCCCCCAATGAGGAATAATAAAATAAAGAATAAGTCCATAAAAAAATATTTTATCTAATTTCTACTTTTAAATTCTTTGCCACTAAAGCTTTATACATTATTAATAGTTCATCATAGCTGCCATGCTTAACCGTACACAAACCTTTTCTGTCAACAATGTATGCACAATTGGACGCTTGTTCATAGGCAAGAGAGCAAATCTTAACTAAACAATCAATAACATATTCAAATGTATGAATATTATCATTAAAAAGAATTAATTCATTCCCTTCCTCGTTAAGAGAATCGATGCAATTAACCTCTTCAGGATTCGTATCACCATATATATCCCCCATTGGCTTAAAATCTTAGTTTAATAAGGCAAAGATATAAAAAGATTCTCAATAATTCAATCATAAAATAGAAAAAACTTCATTTAGAACTATTTTTTCCTTGTTCTAATCTCACAAAACGAAGAATCAAACTATTTAAATAAGGTTTTGATGTCGAGATCATGGCATGATCTTGGGTAAATCATGGCATGATATGACTGAGATCATGCCATGATATGGGTGAGATCATGCCATGATCTTTAGATTGAAACGAAGTTTAAATAGTTCAAAGTCTTATTTTACAACATTATAATAAGACTTTGAGAGATTTATATAAAGGATAAAAAAAAGTCGCTCCTTATTTGAGAAGCGACTTTAGAATGTATAGTTATTTTTAAAACCTATTCTACTACAATTTTCTTAGCGAATACACCAGCATTAGTGTATACTTTTAGAACATAAGTTCCAGCATTTAAGTTAGAAACATTAACTGAAGTAACCATAGAGTTAACTGAATTTTCAGATACTTTTTGTCCCATCATATTAAACATTTCTACTCTTTCAATATTTGCTTTAGAAGCTATATTAACATTGTTTTTAGTAGGGTTAGGATAAACTGAAGAAGAAGAAAGAGCTTCAACATCATTTATTCCATTAACAACTCCTTGACCAGGAATAAAATGAACACCTGGAGTA
>ENA-UOOH01003125-UOOH01003125.1-fermentation-metagenome-genome-assembly--contig:-NODE-3125-length-13087-cov-16.184622_pt1 | contig 13087 bp, 9 predicted proteins | sample MGYA00245778_ERZ724025 | MGnify/ENA primary metagenome ERZ724025 (study PRJEB28704, sample SAMN03018313) | fermentation metagenome | biome: anthropogenic terrestrial biome; feature: soil; material... | reverse complement strand
GGGGTTCGGGGAAGACCGCGACCGGCCGGACCTTCATCCGGAAGGGGAAGACCTCGTCGCCCATCTGCGGCGGGGTGACGAAGAGGCGGGTGTGGTCTTCGTAGGGCTCGGAGACGACCTCGTAGGCGCCGGTTATTGCTGAAGGGAGGATCGTGTCGTCCTCTTTCTCCTGCCGGACATAGATGAGGATGGTGTCGCCGGGCTTCACCCGGTGCAGGAGGGTTTTGTTTCGCTTTGGAATTCCCCATATGTGCTTCGCATCGAGGATCTTCCAGTTGTCACGGTTGGAGGAGGCGATCCAGTGGGTCATGGGTGGGATTTGATCGTTCATATTTAAAATATTCACCGGGTAGAGGCCGTTCGAATAATCCTATCTGCCTGGCGGGCCAGCTTAACTGATCTGGAGAGATCATCCTCCCATAAGACCTTGCCGGGAGGGAACACTCCCTCCCCTGTGGTGAGATCTATTTCATCAACTATATCATAGCATAACTATTATTTTTGTTACAGGTGCGTTCAGTGTCTTCGGATCTTACTTTTATCACTAATGAGGATGGCAATACGTTACTTGATCGTTTTAATACCCTAATTAAGGATACTACGCTTTTCGATTGTCTCGTCGGGTATTTTTATTCGAGCGGATTCTATGCTCTTGAGAAGGCTCTGGAGAACACCGAGAAGATCAGGATCCTCATCGGCATCAGTACCAACAAAACAACGTACGACCTTATCCAGGCTGCCTCATTTGAGGGGCATCCAACACTCCTCCTTTCCAGCAAGGACCTTAAGAATCAATACTCGGGCATGGTCAAGGAAGAGCTGGATCAATCTGAAGACGCCTTTGACGTAGAAAAGGGTATTCGAACCTTCATCGAGTGGTTGAGGAGTGGAAAACTTGAAATCCGCGTCTATCCCTCAGAGAAGATCCATGCAAAGCTCTACATAATGACTTTCAAGGAGGGTGACAGAGACAGGGGGCGCGTTATCACCGGTTCGAGCAATTTCTCTCAAGCCGGGCTGCAGGATAATCTTGAGTTTAACGTTGAACTCAAGATGCGGGGGGATTACGAGTACGCACGTAAGAAGTTCGATGAACTCTGGGAAAACTCGGCCGATGTGTCGGAGAGTTATGTCGAGACGATACGGACCCAGACCTGGCTCAACGATTCTATTACCCCGTACGAACTCTACCTGAAGTTCCTCTATGAATACCTGAAGGAGAAGATCAATCTCGATAAGCAGGAAACCGGGAATGAATACATCCCTGAGGGGTTCATGGACCTGCAGTACCAGAAGGACGCGGTACAGGACGCGAAGTTAAAACTTGAGGAGTACGGCGGTGTTTTTATCTCCGATGTGGTCGGCCTCGGGAAGACGTACATAGCAACCCTCCTTGCCCAGCAGCTTGATGGGAGGACGCTCGTTCTTGCTCCTCCCGTCCTGATAGACCGGGAGAATCCGGGTTCATGGCCGAACGTCTTCCTCGATTTTGGCGTGCGCCAGGCAGATTTTGAATCGGTCGGGAAACTGGATCACGTCCTTAAGAGGGGGACTGAGCGGTATAAGAACGTGATCATCGACGAGGCTCACCGGTTCCGGAACGAGATGACCCAGAGTTATGAGAGCCTGTATCGGATCTGCAGGGGCAAGCGGGTGATTCTGGTGACGGCAACGCCTCTCAACAACTCCCCCAACGATATTCTGAGCCAGATCAAACTCTTCCAGAACGCCAGAAAATCCACCCTGCCTAACCCGAAGGTGCGCAACCTCCAGGGATATTTCAATACCCTTCAGAAACGGCTTGACGGGCTTGACCGGCAGCAGGACCGCGAAGAATACATGAAGGTTGTCAGGGAAAATGCCGAGGATATCCGTGAGAATGTGCTCCAGTACCTGATGGTCCGGCGCACGCGGGCGAGTATCACTGCGTACTACAGCGAGGATCTGAAGCGGCAGAACCTCAAGTTCCCCGAGGTTGAGGACCCTCAGCCGGTGTATTACCACTTTGATGATCATACGGACTCGGTATTTCTGGAGTCGATCGATCTGATCGTGAACCAGTTCAAGTATTCCCGCTACACGCCGCTCCTGTATCTGAAGGAAGGGACCTCGCATCCCGAGGAACTGGCCCAGAAGAACATGATGAAGTTCATGAAGATCATGCTCTTGAAGAGGTTGGAAAGCAGTTTTTTCGCGTTTAAGATGTCTATCAGCCGTTTCATCGAGTATTATGAAGTATTCATCCGGGAGGTCGAGAGAGGAAATGTCTACATCAGCACTACGCACACGAACGTGATCTTCGACCTCCTTGAAGAGGATAATATGGATAAAGTCGCTGCTCTCGTCGACGATAAGAAGGTCTATTGCCTGCCGTCATCCAGTTTCACTCCGGCGTATCTGGAGGATCTCAAGTATGACCTGACGATCCTCAAGAGACTGCGAACGCTGTGGGATACTGTTGAAGGCGACCCGAAGAGAGCCGCGTTTGTTGAAGCGCTCTCAACGGATCCCCGGCTCAAAGATCAGAAGTGCATCATCTTCACCGAGGCGAAGGAGACTGCGGATTATCTTACAGATGCCCTGAAAGAGCGGTTTGGGGACTGCGTTCTTGAGTATCATGGGTCGTCCTCCGAGAGTGAGAGAATCGCGATCATTGAGAACTTTGATGCGAAGGCCCGGCGCCCGAAGGATGACTACCGTATTCTGGTGACGACAGAGGTTCTCTCGGAGGGGGTGAACCTTCATCGCTCCAACGTGGTGATCAATTACGACATCCCGTGGAACCCTACGCGGATGATGCAGCGGGTCGGCCGTATCAACCGTGTGGACACGAAGTTTGAGAAGATCCATATCTTCAATTTCTTCCCTGCAGGGCCTATCAACAAGGAGATCGGCCTTCAGGAGGCTGCTGAGGCGAAGATAGCAGCGTTTATCGAGATGCTTGGGAACGATGCTCCTCTCCTGACCGACGAGGAGATCAAGTCGCATGATCTCTTTACGAAATTGACGTCCCGGAAGACGATCACGGGAGAGGATGAAGAGGAAGACCTTGAACTCGGTTATCTGACGTTCCTGCGTGAGATACGGGACTCGGATCCTGATCTCTTTAAAAAGATAAAGTACCTCCCGAAGAAGGCGAGAGCCGGCCGGGCGGCCGGCGGGTCCGGGCATTCGGTGGTCACGTTCTTCAGGCGGGGGAAACTGAGGAAGATCTTTCATACGACGACCCGCGGGGCGGAGGCTGTTACCGGGGAGGTGGATTTCCTGCGTGCGGCGGAGCTTCTCCGGGCGGAGGCATCGACGAAGAAGCACGCTATCGGACCGGACTTTTACTCGCTGCTAGAGTCCAACAAAGCCGCTTTTGAGGATGTGTTTGCCATCGAGAGTACCATTGCGCCCGCACGCGGGAGTAGAGGAGGCGAGGTCAAATTCACCGGCATCCTGAGAGCGATCCAGCACTCGCCGGCGTTTACGGACGAGGATGAAGAGTACGTGGGACAGGTTCTCCGGCTGATAGAGGACGGGGCGCTCCCGAAGGCGACCATCAAGAAGATCCTCACAAAGATTGCGTATACCCTGGAGCCTCTCCCCATGCTCGCAACGATCAAATCCGAGATCTCGGAGGAGTTCTTCCGCCCGGCATTCGGGCCGGTCGATATCTCCGGGCCTAAGGAAGTCATCCTCTCCGGGTATTTCACAGGAGGTGAGTCTGCATGAAGGAAGAGGAGACCATCAAGCTCATTGATGGGGTCTTCAAGGATGCCTTCAATCCGGGCCGGTACATGAGGTTCATCCAGGAACTCTTCGACGACTTCCGGATATTTCCTCAGCGGTTGCCGATCTGGCGCGAGTTCAAGAACTATATCGACGAGGCATACAGTATCGGAACCTACGTAGACGGGAGACAGACCGTCGGGGTGCTCTATGTCAGGCTGATGCGGTCGACCTCTCGTGACCGCGCCCGGACGATGCAGCGGAACTTCATCGCGAAGTTCCTCAACAACGAAGGGAGGGATGCGGCTCTGGTCGCGTTTTACGGCGACGACCACGATGACTGGCGCTTCTCGTTTGTCAGGCTCGAGTACGAGCTCGGGACCGGCGACGACGGAAAGGTCCGCACGAGCGTGAAACTGACGCCTGCACGCCGGTTTTCGTATCTTGTGGGGAAGAACGAGCCGAACCATACCTGCAGGGAACGGTTCCTCCGCCTTATTCGGGATAAGGAGGGAACCCCGGTTCTTGCGGATATCGAGGACTGTTTCAGCGTCGAGAATGTCACGAAGGAGTTCTTCGAGAAGTACAAGGCCTGTTACCTCAACCTGAAGGAGTCGCTTGAGAGGGCGCTTGATGCCGATCCGATCTGCAAGGCGGAGTTCGAGGAGAAGGAGATCTCGACGGTCGATTTCTCGAAGAAACTCCTCGGCCAGATCGTCTTCCTCTATTTCCTCCAGAAGAAGGGGTGGCTTGGGGTGAGGCAGGACCCCGCAACCGGGCGATTCCAGGAGTGGGGCACAGGACCGAAGGATTTCATGCGCCGCCTGTATGGCGGGGAGATTGTTCCCTACGAGAGTTTCTTCAACGATATCCTCGAACCGCTCTTCTACGAGGCGCTTGCAGAAGACCGCTCCATAAACGAGGACTATTACAGCAGGTTCAGGTGCAAGATCCCGTTCCTGAACGGCGGTCTCTTCGAGCCGATCCAGAACTACAACTGGGTCAGCACCAATCTGCGGATAGAAAACGAGGTCTTTGGGGATATTCTGAAGACGTTTGACGAGTTCAACTTCACCATCAAAGAGGACGAGCCCCTGGAGCGGGAGGTGGCGGTCGACCCGGAGATGCTCGGGAAGGTCTTTGAGAACCTCCTCGATGTGACCGATCGGAAATCGAAGGGGGCGTTCTACACCCCGCGCGATATTGTGCATTATATGTGCCAGCAGAGCCTGATCGGCTATCTTGCGAACCACACGAGTATCCCCCGCGATGACCTGGAACTGTTCATCAGGCGCGGCGACGTCACGCTCGGGATGACCATCCATGCGCAGGAGGCCGGCGGCCAGGACGAGGAGTGGTTCCGGGATGCCCGGTTTACCCTGCCGGAATCCATCCGGAACCATTACGCCGAACTTGACCGGTTGCTCTGCTCGATCCGGGTGGCGGACCCGGCGGTGGGTTCGGGCGCGTTCCCGGTGGGGATGATGAACGAGATTGTGAAGGCCCGTTCGATCTTGACGCCGTTCTTTGCCGGGGAGGATGCGGACCGGTTGGTGTATGAACTGAAGCGGCAGGCGATCGAGCATTCCCTGTACGGCGCAGATATCGATCCTTCGGCGGTGGATATCACCAAACTCCGGTTCTGGCTCTCGTTGATCGTGGACGAGGAGAATATCACGACCATCCGGCCGCTCCCGAACCTCGATCACAGGATTATGTGCGGGAACAGTCTGGTGGATGAGTTCGAGGGGGTCAGCCTCTTTGATGAGGGGCTGCTGGTTGAGGCCGAGGATGGCCCGGAGGCCCTGACAGCGTCCATCGATGCCAGGATCGAGGACCTGGGAGAGGAGCTGCACCGGATTCTCACGGGAGCGGAGGAGGGAGATTCGGTGCGGATACGGCGTGAGATCGCGCGGCTGGAGAGGAAGAAGAAAGAGGCCCTTACAGGCCAGAAGTCCACCGCACGGCAGGTGACCTTTGACCAGGCGGCATCCCTCCGCATCAACGAGTCGCGGCGCAAACTCCGGGAGTTGAAGAGGTACCAGCGGCTCTTCTTCAACGAACAGAACCGTGCTAGGAAGAACGAGTACCGGGCCGCCATCGAGCGGCTGGAGTGGGACCTTATCGAAGAGACCCTGAAGGAGGCGGGCAACACCGATGCCTGCAGGAAACTTGCCGCGTACCGGAAGAACAGGGTAAAGCCGTTCTTCCTCTGGAAACTCTACTTCTCGGAGGTCTTCCTGCGCCAGAATCCGGGGTTCGATGTGGTGATCGCAAACCCGCCGTATGTGCGGCAGGAGGGCATCACGGAGTGGAAGCCCTATTTCAAGGAGCATTACCGCGTATACCAGGGCACCGCCGACCTGTACGTGTATTTTGTCGAACGCGGGGTGAACCTGCTTGCGGCCGGCGGGGAGTTCGCCTACATCCTGCCGAACAAGTGGATGCGGGCAAACTACGGGAAGCCCCTGCGAGGGTGGCTGAAGGAGCGGCGTATCGAGGAGATCATCGATTTCGGCGATCTCCCGGTCTTTGAAAGCGCAACGACCTATCCCTGCATCCTCCGGATCGGGGTGGGGTCTCCCCGCGAGACGTTTGATGCGGTGCAGGTGGAGACCCTCGATTACCCGGACCTCACGGAGTATGTGAAGGCCCACTCGTACCAGGTAGACCAGACTGCCCTGGACGATGGGGAGTGGTCCCTGGCCGACGAGAAGACGCAGGCGCTGCTTCTGAAGATCAGGGCTGCTGGGGTTCCTCTGGGGACGTATGTGGATGGGAAGATCTATCGCGGGGTCGTGACCGGCCTGAACGAGGCCTTCGTGATCGACGAGGCAACGAGGGAGCGGCTGATCGCGGCGGATCCGCAGAGTGCGGAGATCATCAAGCCGTTTCTGGCGGGGAGAGAGATCAAGAGGTATCAACCTTTAGAGGTGAGAAAATACCTCATCTTTACCCGACGTGGCATTAACATCAAAGAGTATCCCGCTATTGAGAGGCATCTTGAGCAATTCAAGGAGGGACTTACACCCCGGCCAAAAGACTGGCCGTCGAGTAAATCGTGGCCCGGTAGGAAACCCGGTCCATACCAATGGTATGAGATTCAGGATTCAATTGATTACTATCAGGAGTTTGAGAGCCCGAAACTCATCTTCCCCGATATCGCACCTCGGCCTAACTTCACTATTGATGAGACAGGAGGAGTTTTTGACGCGAATACCTGCTACAATTTGATTTACAGCGATAAATTTTTATTAGGGCTGCTCAATTCCCAACTTATCAACTACTATTATCGCTACCTGGCTGCTGTCTATCGTGGCGGCTACCTGCGTTTCTTCTCGCAATACGTTGAAATGCTTCCCATCCGCACCATCGACCCTGCCAACCCCGCCGACGTCGCCTGCCACGACTGCATCGTCGCCCTCGTGGAGCAGATGCTCGACTCGAACAAGCGCCTTGCGGCGGCGAAGGCCTCGCACGAGAAGGAGGTGCTCGCCGGGACGATCGACGCAACCGACCGGGAGATCGATCGGCTGGTGTATGAGTTGTACGGGCTGACAGAGGAGGAGATCGCGGTTGTGGAGGGGGCGAAGGAATGAAGGATACTGAAGTGATTAGGCGAAAGATAAACGAACTTGAGGCTGTTGCAACTGAAATCGAAGAGATTGAAATTGAGTTACTTCAAATAGTGACATTGATTTATAAACCCGACCCTCCAGGCGTGATATGTTTCGCTCCAAATTATGAGTGGGGCAAATTGTCCGGCGAAAACCAGCACAAACAGCGAGACGTGTTGCGGAAGTATCAACGATGGTACACAGTTGCTCACCAATTAGTCAAGGAATATATCCCTGAAAGGGTTGATGAATTTAGTCAATACTATTCCAGCGATAAGGAGGGTACTTGTGGCGTTATTGATTACATTAAGTTCGAACAGCCACAATGGTCCGGTGACAAGTCTGGAATTACTGATGATTTTTGGCGGATCTTCGAAGTGCAAAGGAGTATCCTTCTCTCTGTACCAGATATCATTGAGATTAAGCAAATGTCCCTCCGAAATATCATATCAGCAGAGTTCATCGATCGGGAAATAGATGAAGCCGATTACCTCTATAGAATGGGTCACCCCCGTGCCGCAGGGGCCCTTGCAGGGGTTGCACTCGAACAGCAGCTGAAAACGTTGTGTGACAAGTATAACCTTGAATACCAAAAGAGGGATACTACCGAACCTCTAGCTCAAAGACTGTATGAGAACGATCGTATTGATATTACACAACTCAAAAACATCCAGCACCTTGCCAGCATCAGGGATAAGTGTGATCATGCAAGCGATATCACAAGCGACGAAGTCAGGGAGTTGATTGAGCGATTAAAGAAGTTAATCCTCCAATTATCATGAAGTAGCCTCGTATTTATCTCCATACAACAACGGAAAGCCGTGTTGGTAAAAATAGTCTATCTACCCCACACTTCTTTTACATCTCCGACTCGCGTCGTGGCATGACCTCGCCGGGCTGCGCTGCACTAGAAGTGGGTCCCCCAGCCACAGAACACCGAGCGTACGCAATCCAAACCATACATAGATGCTCAATAACTCAGGTGTATTTGTACCCTGAAGAAAACTATTAATTTGGACCCTCAACCGGCAGACCACCCTCCCTCCGGTCAGCAAGGGTCGCGCCTCCGGCGCTGCACTCCGTGCCCCCTCGCCGCCCTCCGGTCGTAGCGCCTGCCGGCACAACCTGCAACTGGCAACCCGGGGGAAAAGCGTTATCCTGACCGGCGGATAACAGGAGTATGATACATGCTTACGGCTGACGGCATCCTCGGCGCGCTGGCGGAACACCGTGAACGGATCAGGAGCCTGGGCGTCCGGCGGATCGGGGTCTTCGGGTCGTTTGCCCGGGGCGAAGAGCGCGAAGAGAGTGATATCGATATTCTCATCGAGTTCAAGGAAGGAAGGCGCTCCTTTGACACGTATATGGACCTTAAGTTCTTCCTCGAAGACCTCTTCGGGAGGAGAGTCGACCTCGTCGACCGCGATGCCATAAAACCGGCTCTTGCACCGCATATCCTCCGGAGTGTTCGGTATGTCCCGGGAATATAGCCTCTATCTCAATGATATCCTTGAGGCTATCGGGAAAATTGAGCGGTATACCAGGGGAATGGATTACGAGGGGTTCCTGGCAGACGACCTGGTGCAGGACGGAGTCATCCGCAACCTCATGGTCATCGGCGAGGCAAACTCATCCCTGAACCGCTGAAATGCAAACACGCCGATATTTCCTGGAGAAAGATTGCAGGGATGCGGGATATCCTCATTCACGCATACTTCGGGATCCATAACGAGATCGTATGGGACGTCATCCGGAACAAGATCCCGGAACTACAGGTTGTGGTCCGGCAGATGCTCGATAGCGAGGATGCCTGATCACCCCTCTGCCGTTTGGTACCCGAGAACGGCTTGCCCCGCCGCCGTCGCCCGCCACGACCGCATGGTCGCCCTCGTGGAGCAGATGCTCGACCTGAACAGACGCCTCGCGGCGGCGGCCGCGCACGAGAAGGAGGTGCTCGCCGGGATGATCGACGCGGCCGACTGGGAGATCGACGGGCTGGTGTATGAGCTCTACGGGCTCATGGAGGAGGAGATCGCGGTTGTGGAAGGGGCTGTATGGGATTTTATAACGACCTGTTAGAGTAGTCCTATTTTGAGCCGCTACTTGGTATTTTGAGACACGTGATTATATATCCCTTCATCGTGTTCCATGTTCCTTGAAGGAAATCTGTATCTACAGGTGTTTCGTTGTGGATATATTCATTCAAAGTATCTATTAATTTCCGCTTTGAAACGGTATCTCTCCATGTACGAATTGTTTTTTGAGACGGCGGCACACCTCTTTTAGAAGTATTTCCAAAATAGTTTAGTGCATTCGTTATTGATTCTTCCAGTGATTTATCACTTATGGTAACTTCTGAGTGATGTTGAGAAAGATATTTTGTTGAACACTCAATCAAGGTCCGATAGAGATATGCAATAGAATATCGATGTACCTGTAAGTCTAATTTACTCAGCTCAAAGACGACATCGTATATTTTGTTACATAAGTCATTAGTATTCTTAAGGTTGTTTATTATTTGACCTTCATCTTTTGTAAATCCTAAATGTTTTCGAACGTTTTGTTTGGGTCTATATGCGTTTTCAGGTAAGTAAGCATCAGTATCATTTTCAGTGTTTTTACCTAGACCCGTATCTGAATTTTCTTGTTCTGTTTCAGTCTCAGAGCCCGAGCATGCAGCTCTTTCTTTTGTGGTGCCATTATCTGCTGTTAAATCACTATGACCTGAGTTAGGAGTATCTTTTTTACCTGATTTTGATGGAGCAGCATTAGAAGTATCTTTATATTTTGGATTCTTATCTGCAACATCGATGTTGAATATTATAAACATCACAACGCCTTTTAACAGATACATTAGTTTTGAATAAGTCAAGTCTTGAATGAAATCTGCACGTTCATTAGAGATTTTTAAACTTTCGACAGTTTCATCAAAATATTGGAAATTTACGTAGCCGAATACGGTATGTGGTTTTAACCGGGTGCTCTTTTTCCTTTGAGAGAAATCTGCTAAACCAAGCCAATCATTCTCTTCAGCCAAATAATTATAAAGGGCAAAATCGTTTACGTAAACATTGACACCCGCCCCATAAGTCTTTAACTCAGTACCGGCTGAACCTTCATTGTATACTAGCAGTCTTCCCTCGAAGGAGGGAATTCCATTAAAATTTGCCGGAACAGAAGAATTTTCGTCGTTTGTGCGAGTTAATATTGTTTTCTTTATTCCATAATGTCTCAGCATTATTTCTCGTAAACCACTTATATCAAAGTTATTCAGTACAATGCTATCGCTGTTAATTGGCTTGTTCAGGGAATCACAACGAAAACTCAACTCCCCAGAAATTTTTTGAAAGCAGAAGCGCACGTCATAGAGCATGGGCGGGAAATCGCATGAAAAATTAATCATTTGGGCCTTCTGACCAGAGATATGTAATAATATTTTAGGGAAATGGATTTCTTGACTCTTGTATAGGTTACTACAAATATGCCGTAGTTTTCGGACCTCCCTTTCTGAAGACAGGAAATCGATTATTTCGGGATTTACATCTTTCAGCATTACTCGAGTAAAATGCTTTTCAAATTGTTGATCTATCTCATTATTTTCGACAGTCCCACCGACTTTATTTAAAACAATTTTGTAAATCTTTTGATCAGATGGAGCGGTTATTATCTCAGCTTCCTCACAGAGCGAAAAGACAGATAATAGACCCAGTCCCTTACTTCCCGTCAAAAACATCCCGTATTCATTTGTCAAATTGCCTCCTACTTTTTTTGAAGACGCCCCAGGCGTATATAATGTTTCGATTTCTTCAACGGAAAAGCCTTTATGGTCATTTTCAACGGCAATAATATTATGTTCGCGATCATATAAAATATCGATATTCTTTGCTGATGCATCAACTGCATTCTTTAAAAGCTCCGAAATAACAATAAGGGGGCTAGCAACGGTTCCTACAACTTCAGCAATTTGTGCAGCCTCCATACTAAATTGCTTTTTAGTCATTTGTGATCACTTTCCTGTAAATTTTTATATATTCCTTGCTCATAGAATTAACTGCACCGCAATTTTTGACTGTCGATACCTTACTTGGCATTCTTTTGCCAACAATTTTCCTTGAAATAGTCGAGTCTAACTCTAGGCCGAACTTCTTAGCTAAATTATCATTAACCAAATCAAATCGTATTTCTTGGTTATCAACGCGTCGATTTCCCAATGTGAGCACCATCAACTTTCCAGGCTTTAAGACTCTAGCTAAAAGGCCATATATCAATTCATAGTCTTCTAAAAAAGCAATGACTTTCTTTTGCTTGGCAGGCGATATACCATGCAGGTATTCTGAATATACATTGTTTCTAATTCGTTCACGTTTAATAGTCCCCCCCAGGCTCGCTGTATCAATTGCTGTAAATTTATCCAGCAAAGTCTCATCCCATAGCATCAAATCTCCTTTGTCTATCCAGAGTAAGGGGAGAATGGAAAATTGGCCATATGTAACAGTTGTATGATTGTCTCCATATGGTGGTGAGGTGTAAATGAGGTCAATTGAATTAGACGGAAGAGACGTTAGCAGATGTTTGGAATCTCCACACCTCACATCAATCTTTCTATCTTCATTATTCTTGCATGAAAGGAGTTTTCTATAATGCACTTGAATATGATTCCTAAAAAAATCAATAGAATCATCTATAGTAGAATTAATCTGTGATGCATTTTTTATATGCAGTTTAAAAGTGGATGTCCTTGTGTTGCTGTAACGCTTTACGGTTTCTGCAAAGCAGCACCAAAAAAAACGTCGAATTTGTTTATCTGGTTCCCCCATGATTGCCTGGCGGATGACACTTAATGACAGAATAACTTCATCATTAAACCATTTTTTTATATTGGTAAAATTATGAGGAGAAACATTACCAACAAGCATGGTAATGCGCGTACTCAATGCATTTATGCAATCACGTGCTTTATCTTGAGGAATTCCTTCTAATTGGACTTTGGTAATCAGTGCGGCTAGTGGGTTTATGTCAAATCCTAAAACATCTAAACCAAGTTTTTGTCCTTCATGGAGAACTGTTCCGGAGCCAAAAAAAGGATCAAGTACATTATGAACTGTATTATCTGCTGCAATTATCTCTTTCAGAATACACTCTTGCATGGGGGCGACCATTACAGCAGGGTATCTTACGAGAGCATCTTCATTACGATATTCTGAGAAATCCCAATAATCTTCTTCATATGAACCTAATTTCTCTGCTAAAGTCATCAGAATACCCCAATATTAAATAATCAAGCCTTAACTATATAGGTAACGTCTCCGGAGAGTATCTCTTAACCTGTACTACAAGGAGCATACGGATCATATGGACTCTGTACCGTCCTCTTTTATGGGTTCATAGAGATCCTCAGTATGATATTGTGATTCATCAGTGGTGTAAAAGTGTTACGATCCTCGCATCAGTGACCTATTTCGCGAAGGGGTGAGAAAGATGCTAACCCAAAACTCTTACTGCGGAAAGACAAGGGAAGCACGCCCCCTCATTTTCACCCCCCGCCGAGCACCCTCACCAGCACCGCCACCACCCCACCCACAACCCCCCCGGCCCCGGCGCCGAGCGTCGAAACTCTCCGCTCCTCCCCCGCCTTCTCCGCCCGCCAGCCCTCCAGCGCCCGGATCCGGCTCTCAAACGCCTCGTCCTGCGCCTCCATCCGCTGGAGCGCCCGGCAGATCCACTTCACATCCCGGTTCGTCTCGTAGACGAGCTCC
>ENA-UOOH01003122-UOOH01003122.1-fermentation-metagenome-genome-assembly--contig:-NODE-3122-length-13090-cov-5.292137_pt1 | contig 13090 bp, 7 predicted proteins | sample MGYA00245778_ERZ724025 | MGnify/ENA primary metagenome ERZ724025 (study PRJEB28704, sample SAMN03018313) | fermentation metagenome | biome: anthropogenic terrestrial biome; feature: soil; material... | reverse complement strand
TCAGTCGATTCAGTCGATTCAGTCGATTCAGTCGATTCAGTCGATTCAGTCGATTTCCTCGCCTCCGATCCTCCACGCTCCCGCTGCTCGATCAACAGATCTGGGTTGCCTCGGTCTCGGAATCGGGGTGGAGGGTGAGCTCACGGAATGAGTGTCGATTCCCTGAGTTCAGTGCGGCCTGGGTGATATCGCGGTAGATACGCCGGGCGAACCGACCAACCTCATGTTGCTCGAGATGGTTGAGGGTTGCGGAGCCTTGGGGGGCTGTGCGGAGGGCGCGGAGGACGTCATAGGGAAAGATGAAGTCGGGATCTCGTGCCGGCTGATATCCACGGCTGGTCTCGCGTCCTTGATGGGTCGGGCGGACGAGCCGGTGTTCGACGAGTTGATATAGGACCTGGGTGACGACCTGGGATGGGACGCCCGATTCTTTACAGAAGGTCTCCACGGTCGGTGGGGAGCCGCCCTCGTCATGGATGAAAGATTGGCAGATCCGGAGCATCACCCAGAGTCCGACCTGTTCGGTGATTGTGGCGTCATATGCGGCGGATTGGATCTGTTCGACGTAGCTGCCGATGTTCTGCGCGGCATGGGTGACCTGTGCTCCGAGCAGGATGATCAGCCAGGAGAGGTAGATCCCAAACAGGAGCACGGGGATGGCGCCGAGACCTCCGTAAATCTTGCTATAGGTGACGACTCTGGAGATGTAGATGGTGCTGGCGATGTTATTGATCTGCCAGAGCGACCCGGCGATCATGGCGCCGATGAAGGCGGAGCGGAACTGCACGAGGGTATTGGGCAGGCTCCAGTACATGAGGCCGAAGAGGAACCAGAGGGCAAGGAATGGGAGAATGGCGCGGACGGAGTTGATCAACCACAGTCCGATGCGTGAAGAGGAGTCGCCGTCCAGGAAATGGGTGCCGCTGATGATGGTATAGGCGACCAGGATGATGAGTGGGATGAGGGTCAAGATGGTCCAGTAGTAGAAGATCCGCTGGAGAAAGGACCGTCCCTGATGCACGCCGAAGATATCGTTGAAGGCGTGTTCGATGGTGCTGACCAGGGAGATGGCGACAAAGATCAGCATGACGGTACCGATGATGCCGAGTCCGCCCCCGCGAATGCGATCGATGAACTGGCGGATGTAGGCGACGACCTCCTCGATGACGGCCTGATCGACCTCGGGTCCTTCTGCGGCCGCGGCCGCGACGTCGTTGGTGGCGACGTTCGTGGAGGCTGTCGGGTCAACGATAGGACTCTCCACCTGGATCGGAATGGTCTCGGGGTTGATGTCGGGTTCATCCGAATCGATATCGGGGTTATCGGGATCGGTTGATTCCGCCGGTGTCTCGTCTTCCTCAGCAAAACCTTCATCGACGGAGATCGGCATCTCTTTCAGCTGAGGAGCGAGGTATTCGATCGCCTTTTGGAGGACGATATCGACGACTTCTTTGGCCTTTTCGTCGTAATCGAGGAAGCGGGTGGAAATCAGGAACGTGATGGCCAGCATGGGGATGAGGCCGAGGATGGTGGTATAGGCCAGGGCGGCGGCCCTGACAGGGCAGCGGTTCTCGACGAATCCACGCACGACGAGGAAGGCGACTCTCAGGGCGGTGATCCAAAAGGGAGTCTTGGTGGTTCCCTCATTTCCGCCGGTTCCGCCCTGCCAGAGGTCCTTGAGCAGGAACTTGCGGACCCTATTGAAATATATAACCAATTTCACGTTTCCGGTCCCTTCCTCGGGAGTCGCGAACGCGGAGGTCCGTCCGGGATAGGTTGGCAAGCCCAGGTTGGATTGATCCGGCGATTTCGTGGTCAGACCCGCGTGCGCGGTCCGGTTGGGTTCAACCGAGTTCCAGGGTCTGCTGAGGGATGAATCTTGATACATTGTACGAAAAAAGCCCAGCCTGAATTTGATTGCCAATTTGATCGTCCCATCTGTGCCCTCGGCAAGGCCGGTGGATCGTGGATGGAACGATGTCGGAGGTCAGAGTGATCGTCCAACTTACCCATTGTGTCCACTTCGTCCGCTGAACTTGTCTCCTCCCGTTCACAACTTGGCACTCTTTTTTTGAATGCAGGGCTGGCAGGTGGAGGGCAGGTGAAAGCTAGAGGCTATCCGAAAAGCCGCGTTCCATCATACGTCCCCTCCAGGCAATGGTTGCCGATCCGTCAGATCACTGTCTGAATCGGGGTCGGAATCGGGATCGGAATCGATTCCTCTTCTGGTTGGCACCCTGGCTTCATGCACCACATAATTTCGCTGCCGAGTTATTCTCCGCACCGCAATAATCCAATTTGGGAACCCGGTTTTTCGTGTCCGAATCCTATCCCGCGACCTTTCGATACCGAGACCGATAGCGACTCCGACCCCGATCTTGCTTCGCCATTGACCTTTTGGGATCGCGTCTTGCAGTGATCCCTGCAACTGCCTTGATCCGCTGAAAACGGTTTATCTTTTCAAAATTTCCTAAAGGGTAGGGGATTAGAGCATTGCCCCAACTCACCCCGTGGCCAGGTCGAAAACGCCACCGCGCCCTCTGCGGGAGGCTTTCCGGATGGGGATGCGAAAGAGGCTAACCTTTCGGACAGCCTCCCCACCTTCGCTTTCGCGCCTTGGCGGCTTCGCGTCCATATTTGGGTTCCTTGCGCCCCTGGTCCTCTTTCTCGCCTTCCCGGATTAGGATTGGCGTTCTCAAGGGATCCTGGGTATGAATGTTCGATGTGGTTTGGTTCCCCGGGCTGGAGTGCAGGTTTTGGCTGTATGCCTACGGGTCGGCTCCAAGCGATGGTGAACAGGCGGCTTTCAACGAATATTAGGACAACGACCGATGCATTCTTCGGACGACTTTTACGGCAATCACGCGCAAGAACCAGACTCGACGCCGGCTGCGGGAGCGGGGCGAAAGGGCGCATCCGCTTCCCAACCCGGGCGGGGCAAGGCAAGACAACAACCTGACAATCCGGGTTCCGGCGGCGGGTTTTACGGTGGGGCTGGCGCCGGTGAGCCCACGCCTGCTCCTGCGATGGTCCAGGAGTCCGACCCGGAGGACGATCGGAAGTCGGATCGAAGAAAACGGCAGCGGATGGCGCGCAGGATTCGCACCTTAGCGATCTCAGTGCTGTTGCTGGTCGTGGCGGTTTTAGCGGTACATCTGATGTTGCGCATGCAGCAATGGGGGGCGGACCGCAGGCAAGCATCGCCGACGGACCAGGTTGGCGTTGGCTTGGGGGCACAGGTGGGGACAGAGGATACGGTCTCGGCTGGAGCTGACGGCGAGTCGAGCGGTGTGGGGTCCGCTCGCGCTCAGGAGGCGACCGGGGCCGATGGCTCGGCAGGTTGGGCTTCCCAATCGGCCCAGGACCAGGTTCAGCGATTGAAATCGGCACATAGCCGGGCGGGCATGGGGATCGGTGCGAAAGCACAGGGTGATTGGGACGGTGCCCGGCGGAATCTTCAAGCCGCAGTCGAGTCCGCGCCCTGGTATGCCACGGCCCAATATGAGCTTGCGATGGTCCATATTCACTTCGCGGACTATCCGAAGGCTCTGAATTGCCTGCGGGCAGCTTTGGAGGCGGATCCGAACAATGCGCAGTATTTCCTGACGGCTGGGCAGGTCTTTCGGATGTTGGCGCAACACGAATCGGCGATGGTCCATATCAGGCGGGCGCTCGACCTGGATTCCGAGATCCCGAACGGATACATGCTCATGGCGATGTGCATGCTGGAAGGTGGCCAGGGCGATCGTTCGATCCAGTATTTCCGCAGCGCACTCCAGCGGGACCCGGAGAACACGGCACTCTGGAACAACCTGGGTGTGGCGCTGATGGGCTCGGGCGAGGTGCGTGAGGCGATTCGGACCTTTGAGGAAACGATTCGCTCGTATCCGGACTCCACGGCGGCCTATCAAAACCTGGCGATCGCGCATGCGCAGCAGGATGCATTGGAGGCGGCGTTTGAAGTGCTCAAGACCGCAGGTGCCCGGTTCGGGGGCGATACAGTACTGAAGTGGCTGCAGGGACCAGAGCTGGCGGAAGTGCGTGCCAGTGACGGCTTTTTGCAACTGGAGCGTGAATTGAGGGCTGCGCCTACGGCGGCGAGCCTACCGCTTTGATGATGGGGCTGATGGGTTGAGATCGAAAAAAAACCAAGGGACCTCCGAATCGGAGGTCCCTTGGTTTTTTGAGTCTGTTTCGGAAGCGCTACAAAGCGATTGCCGCGCTGGGGGCGGAAAACCGCCGTATCTTAGCTGATCTCAGATGTGTAGGGAGATCACACAAGCGAGATGTCCGGGTTGAAACGGCCTCATGAATCGAGGTCGCGAACCTGTTCCTTGATTTCTTTTTGGGCGGTGTCGACCTCTTGGTCGATTTCATCCTTGGCCTTCTTGAACTCGCGAATGCCTTTCCCCAGGCCTTTCGCGACTTCGGGGAGACGCTTCGCCCCGAAGAGCAAGATGATGACCAAAAGGACGATCAGCCACTCGTATCTTCCTGGCATCGTTCCAATTCCTTTCTGCGAATTCCGGCCGCCCGGGGAGTCGCCTCCCTTGGCGGGTATGTGTTTGAAAAGGTTTGTCCAGGCGGTGCATCATCCAGTTCCGTGGGAGAAGCGCAAGCAATAATTCGGTCGCGGGTGGGATGTGTCGCCTGTCTGTATCGAGTAATCCCTATCTTAGGACCATCGTTTCGGGAAGGCAAAGGGAATTGAGGCCCATCATCTTCGGCCCAGTGGTATGATCCGCAGATGACCGCAGATGACCGCAGATACAGAAACATGTGAATCGGGGTCGGGGCGGGGGCGAAATCGAAATCGGTATCGAAATCGAAATCGAAATCGAAGGAAAGCGTGATTCGGCGAGGAATGCTCAAGTCCAGAACGTCCACTACGCCGCGACTGCCAGGCTACCACCCGGCCAAACACCAGACCGAGACGGTCTGGCTACCAACCGGCCGAAAACTCCATCGAACCACAACGCAAGGTCTCCGGATCCGGATGGGGAGGACTCGCTCAGGGCGCGGGGCGCACGGTATCGCCGGGAGCGACCTGACCTTCGATGACGTCAGCGATGGCTTTGCGGCCGCCGGCGAGGTCGGATGCCTGGAGCTTGCCGATCACGATCCCGTTGCGGATGACGACCAAGGGTGTGCCGCGTTTGGGGATCGGGCCGCGCTTGTATTCGATCACCACGCAGTCGTATTGGCGGTCGAAGTATCGGACTTCGCCCTCCAGCAAGATCGGCTGGTTTTCGGATTGATCCTCGATCGCGGTCGGTTTCTCGCGGTCGCGAGCCGACTGGTCACGACCTTTTCTCAACAGTTTGCAGCCGGATAGGGAAAGTGCGAAGGCAACGGTGCAGGCAAGCCAGGCTACGTTGCGTGTTCGGATGGAGACGGAATGAACGGAGCAAAGGTTGGAGGCTTGAGTTGGGGGTGCGGTTCGATGCATTTTGGGAATCCCAGAGGGCGGTTGCCGGTGCGATCCTGAGCATCTTCCGGCCGGGCGAGAACCGATCGGAACGAGTGCAGCAGGGCTGGATCCTGTCGTTGGAAAGGCGGATTGAATGGAATCTTGGTTGATCGAGAGTGCGATGACTTCCCGACAGGAGGATGGATCCGGGGTTCGTCCCCGGCGACGGCGGCGGGGGCGAAGGTGGTTCCTCCTGGGGTGCCTGTTGTTGTGCGTGGGGCTTGCCGGTTGGTTCATTCTGCCACGGCTTCTCGTAGAAAGCCACGACATGTTCGCCTTGGTGCCGGCGCGATCCGACTGGGTATTGGTGCAATCGGAGCTATCCAAGCGTTGGTTGGACTGGCGTAACGGCTGTTTTGTTCAGCAGCTTCTCGGCATGGAGTCGGCCGCCGACCTCAGAGAAGAGATCGTCGAGGCGGGTCCGTCCAAGCTGACCGACTGGGAGTCATGGACTTTGGATCTCTTCGGGAGCTTTGCCGTGTGTGCCAGGGTCCCTTCGGAACAAGAGGGGATGGCTCCCACATATATACTGTTGGGGCGTTCGGGGCTGAGGGGGGATCGTTTGAGCACGATGGCTCGCGCGATCCAGCACTTCGAGGAGGCCGAGTTTTCGATCGAGAGCGGCACCTACCGCGGGATTGCTGTCAATGCCTTGCGTTGGGAGGACTTACCTCCAGAGATCGAGTTGCGGTATTCCATAGTGAAAGGGGTTGTGATCTTCGCGGCGGGTCCCGGCGGCGAGGAGATCCACGAGATCCTCGACCGCTATTTGGACGGTTCAGCAGCGGCGGATGAGAATGGCTGGTTGGACGAATTGGAGCGCTGGAGCGATGTGTCGCGTGCTGAGGCGAGGGGCCGGCCCTGGGGCCTAAGTTATTATGCTCCGAAGGAGGATTCGGGTCGGACCGGAGTTCGGTGGTATGAGTCTGAGGAGGGCGGACTGGATGCGGTGTTTGCGATGCCTGGCGGGCCGTTGGAGGGGCCATGGCCCGGAACACCGTTGCGGTTCATTCCGGCTGCCTCCCCGCTGACACTGGTGATTGATCGATCGCGGCTGGAGTGGATGTTGGATGCGTGGCTCTACACTTCGGATGATGCGCCCGCGGGATTGGATGATTGGGTGCAGACCGCCATGGACGGCTGGGTCGGCGGCGGGGTGGCGGTCGGGGTCGGCGGATGGAAGCCGTATTTCCGGCGGGCCCCGATGGAGATGCCGATGCCGGTCTTGGCGATTCCGTGTACGGACCGTGCCTCGGCAACGCGTTCCCTGTTGGACATCACCATGCTCATCAACCAGTGGAAGGGTTGGTCGCTGAAGATGTTGGGGCATGGAGTGGATGGACGTCTGGTCTACCGATGGGAGGAGCTTGAGGGCGGCCGACCGGCGGGGCTGTTGGCCTTTCCGAGGGCGGTCTTCCTGGATGATTACCTGGTGGTCGCTTGGCACCCGGAGGTTATGGAGCAGGTGTTGCAGCTGTACGACCGCGACGTGGCCACCTTGGCCTCGCGTTTTTCTGTGCCGGCGGGGCTCGGTGCCTTTGCCGACTTCGACGCGCTAGGAGTCGTGGTGCGCCCGCTGCTCCAGCTCACGGCGATGGCCTCCTCCTTTACGGACGACCCCAGTCTGGATCCGATTCGCTCGTTGAACATGGCCGACGTCGTGCCGGTCATCGAGGCGTTTCGCTGTTTGGGGATGGTGGAGGCGGTGGGCGAAGACGGGACCGCCGGCGGCGGCGATGCCCTGCGGGTAAGGGTTGGGCGCCGAGAGGGGCAGCCGGCTCCGAGTATGGAGAATAGCGGCCTGCTCGCTCTCGAATGACCGCGATCGGCGGGCAGTACAGGGTGGAAGCTGGCGAGAGGCGATCCGAAAATTCCACTCGAGAGCAGCTGAAGGAGCTGGGGCTCTGGATGGGGAGAACTCGCGCAGAGGCGCGGAGGCGCAGAGGGGGGAATGGGGAGGTTTGCTTGCGGGGTTGAGATGATTTCTGCAACCGCCTCGGCCTGCTGAAAACGCGTTATCTAACAAATTTCCTCCAAAGGCAGGAATCAGAGCATTGAACCTACCCACCCCATGGCCAAGTCGAAAACGCCACCGCGCCACCGCGCCTCTGCGCGAGGGTCTCCGGCTCCGAATGGTGCGGCTTCCTTTTCGGACGTTCCACCGATCGCAATCTTCTTGCCTGTCCCTTCAAGCTGTTTTACATTGTGACGGTTGTTCCGGAATCGCTGGTTTCGGTCTTTAGGACTGGGCAATTCTGAAGAGCCGCGATGGTGACAACCAGAAGAGCTCGGGCAGAGGGTTTCGGAGGTGGGTCATGATGCGGGCATCGACATGGGCCACGCGGTGGATTTGGGCATTCGTGTCCCTGGTTTTGTTGTTGTTTTCGGCGCCGTTGGTGAGCGCGGACGCGGTGCCGGTTGCGGGCGAGCGACCGGTCATCACAGAGATCGCGTATGAGGACGGCGTTCTGGTAGTGGCCGCGACGCTCCCCGTGGGGACGGTGCGTGCCACTTTAGAGTATCGTGAAGCGCCGGAGGTCGGTGCGTGGCTGCCGTTGGTTGTGGAGCACCTCGAGGGCGGGGTCACCAGCGTACAGTTCAGGGTCCCGCTGGAGGGGCGATCGCCGGCGGCGGTATTTCGGGTGCGTGCATCGTTCTCCGAGGCGCTCCCCGCCAGTTTCTTTTCTGGAAAGACCACTTACGAGGGCGTGGAAGGGGAGGGCTTGTTACCATCGGTTGGTGGGCCGTGGCGGGATGACGACACCACCGATGGGGGCGTTGTGCCGGGCGAAGAGAATCGAGAGGTCGTCGAATCGGATATTGGGCGCATCCAAGGCGATCTCGTCTATTTCTTCAACCAGAACCGTGGATTGCAGGTTCTGGACGTCGCGGATCCGGATCTGCCCCAGATGGTTTCAACATTGAGCGCGCCAGCCATGGGCGAACAGATGTATGTCATGCCTGGTGGTGAAGCGGTCTTGCTGACCCGTGGGGGGACGTGCGCCTGGTATTCGACCGAGAGCCAGAGCGAGTTGTTGGTCGTCGATGTCTCCCACCCGAACGCCGAAGTCCTCGCGCGGGTGCCGGTTCCCGGTTGGATTCAGGAGAGCCGCTTGGTCGGTTCGGTCCTGTATGTCGCCACGTCGGTATACCGGCAGGTGGAGGTTTGGGAGCCGCAAGTCGATGGGGAGACAGGCGACGGCACGGTGAGTGACGGCGAGGAGGGTGCGGTCTCGGTGGTATGGGAGTCCGGCACGGTCCTGACCGCGATCGATCTGGCCGAGCCTGGAAAGCCGATCCTGCGAGGGGAACTCTGGTTTGCGGGGAGCGGCAACGTGGTCCAGGCGACCAACCGGTTTTTCTTTATAGCGATCTATGATGTCGACAATTGGAACTCGATGCGGGTGGAGATCGTCGACATCTCGGACCCTGCCGGGGTGATGTTCAGGCATGGGCACGTCCGAGCGGCGGGGCGGATCCCGGACAAGTTTAAGATGAGCCAGGCCGGTTCGATCCTCACGGTGATCTCCGAGGCCTGGGACGAAGCGAGTCGGTGGGTGACGACGCTGGAGACCTTCGACATCGACTTGCCGATCATGGCCGGGCCTTTGCCGCCGGAGTATCCGCGACTGGGGGTCCTGCGTCTGGCGGAGGGTGAGCAGCTGCACGCGACCCGGTTCGATGGAGAGCGTGTCTATATCGTGACCTTTGAACGCGTCGATCCCTTGTGGGTGGTGAGTTTGGCCGATCCTGCGAGACCAAAGATCGTGGGTGAGCTCGAGGTCCCGGGTTGGTCGACCTATATCGAGCCGCTGGGTGATCGCCTGGTCTCGGTGGGCATTGACAACGAGGACGGCTGGCGGGTCGCGGTCTCGCTGTTCGACGTGGCGGATCCGGCTATGCCGGCCCTGATCAAGCGGGTCTCGCTAGGGGATCAGAATTCCTGGAGCGAGGCGACCTTCGACGAGAAGGCATTCAGTGTCCTGCCGGAGGAGGGCTTGATCCTGATCCCGTATCAGGGCTGGAACGGTAGCGAGTATGTCAATCGCGTGCAGTTGATCGACCTGGAATTGAGTCCCGGGGCGTTGCAGGCGCGAGGGGTCATCGAGCACGACCTTGCCGCAAGGCGGTCGACGGTTCACAGAGACCGGATCCTGAGCATCTCCTCAGTGGAGTTTTTGTCGGTGGATGCGAGCGACCGTGATCATCCGATCGTGGTTGCCGCCGTACCGTTGTCGTGGCCGGCGGATCGGATCGTGCTCACGGACACTGCGTTCGTGCTTGCGATGGAGCGTGGAGACTACGGCTGGTACGGGCACCCAGCGGGTGCAAGGGTCCATGTGCTCGCCCAGGATGATCCCGACCGGGTGTTGTCGACGACATCAGTGAGCGGTCCGCCCTTGGTCGGTGCGCACTATGCCGAGGGCCTTCTGTACACGATCCAGGCGCCGCTCGAGCAGCGCTGGGTCGAAGTCGACGGCGAATGGGTGGTGGAGCCGACAGTCGTGGTCTTTTCGATTTGGGATGCCGGCGCGCTCCCTGAACTGGTGTTGCTCGGATCGACCAAGCTCGAGACAACGCTCTTCGGTTGGGGGCTTTGGGCCGATTTCTTCTGGGTCCAACCGGGGGTGTTGGTGGCCGGTTTTGCCGGTGGCAACCGCTACGGCCCATGGGTGGACTGGGTGGGAGGTGTGCGCGATTTTGCGATGCCGTACTGGAGTGGTGGCAGCCAGGGGCATCTCCTGGCGTGGGACGTGCAATCGCCCGATCAGCCGATGCTTGTATCGGAGGTGCGTTTGGAGGATGGCTCCACCGACGTTTGGTGGGGCTCGTCCGGTCGATTTTTTCAGCATTTGCAGCGGATCTACGCCGGTCGTTCGGTGTCGGTCTACACCGAGCCGGATCCCGCGACCGCTGAAATCGGGCGCTGGACGACGCGGTATTACCTGACGGTCGTCGACTACACCGTCCCCGAGGCACCGGCCGAGTGGGACCCGGTCGAGATCGACGGCAACCTGGTCGGAGTGGCGAATGGGGGAGAGCTGCTCTTCACGCACGGGCAAAATTGGGATGAAACAGGCCAGTATGCCGAGCACCTGACGGCGGCGGCATTTGACGGGGTGGGTGCGCATCTGATCGATCGGCTCGCCCTGCCCCTCACCTGGCCGCATCCGATGGAATTCAGTGCTGAAGGTGTCGTCTTCCTGGGGCGTGCCCCCGAAGGTGAGGATACGAACCCCACTCTGGAGAGCTACGTGGTATCCTTGGACGGTCGGTTTTCGCGTGTGGCGTCACTGCCGCTCGAGCAGCCGGTCGAGGCGATCGCGAACACCGGTTCCCTATTGGTGACGATGGCCCGGGGAAACCAGTTCGGATTTTACGAGCCGTTGGCGGCCCTGCCGGGTCTGGGAGTAGGGAGCCTGACCGCCTGTGTCTGGGCTGAACCCGGACAGGGGGTGGGCGATCCCGAGCGCGGTTTTTGGTTGCCGCTGGGAGTGTACGGTGCGGTGCGGATACCGGTGGCAGCGCCATAGGGTCACCCACCGGGAAGGCATGCGTGTAAGGCTTGGGTCGGAACCAGTTTTTTTGGTATAGAGCCAATCTGTGTTGCATGGAGATTGGCGGCAGTGAACAAGGGACGGGGGGCGTTGAATGTCGATTCACAAGGGGTATCGTTTTCTTTTCGGCACGGGCGGGCGGTGGTCGGGATTGTTCTTGTGGTTGGGGATCTGTTTCATCCAGTCAGGTTGGGCGGTCGAGCAAGAGTGGTCGGTCTCGATCACGCGTGCTGCAGGTGGCGAGCTCGTGTTGGAATGGCCCGCGGTCGAGAACGCCGTAGGGTACCGGGTCGAGGTCAGCGATACATTGACTCCGGCGACCTGGGCGCCCGTTGCGCCGGAGAATCAATGGCCGATCACGGCAACGACCTTGATGATTGCGGACCCCGGCGAGGGTGGTTTTTTTCGTGTCGTCGCACTGGTTGCCGAGGTCGATGCGCCGGGTCAGCTGATCGAGCTGATCCCGATCGATTCATACACGACTGCGGAGCTCTCGGCCCTTTTCCAACAGCAGAGCGTGCCGATCACGCCGACGCACCCCGTGCATGCCTTCAAGGTCCTCTACCGCACGCTCGACCCGCAGGGTGAGATCATTTTGGCTTCCGGCGCCCTGATGCTGCCGCAGGATCTGGGAGATCCGCTGCCCTGGATGAGTTATCAGCACGGGACGATCGTGTTGAAGGACGACGTCCCCTCACGGGGCGAGAACCTGGAGTACCTGATCGGCCTGGTCTACGCATCGCATGGATACATTGCGACGGAGCCTGACTACATCGGACTGGGTGATTCGCCTGGGATGCACCCGTACATGCATGCCGAGACGGAGGCGATGTCCGGGATCGACCTGCTGCGTGCAGTGCAGGGGACCCTGCCGGATTGGGGCATCGACTGGGACGGCCGCCTCTTTTTGTCGGGCTATTCGCAGGGCGGGCATTCCACAATGGCGATGCATCGAATGATCCAGGACGAGCTGGCGGGTGAGTTCACGGTCACCGCCTCCTGCCCGATGGCGGGTCCGCACGACGTTTCTGGGACGATGTCCGACCTGATGTTGGCTGATACACCGGCGAATTCACCCTATTACCTGCCTTACGTGATCTTCTCATACCAGTCCGCCTACGGCTTGTACGACGATGTGCATTCGGTGTTCAAGGAGCCGTATGCGACGACACTGCCGCCGCTGTTCGATGGGATGCACAGTGGCGGGCAGATCGACGCAGCGATGCCTGCGATCCCGCGTGAAATCCTTCAGGATGATCTTCTCGCGGAGCTGCTTACCGATCCGGAGCATCCATTCCGTTTGGCACTCGAAGCGAATGACACCTATCTCTGGACCCCGCAATCGCGGCTGCGGATGTATCACTGTGGAATGGACTCGACGGTGCCGTACGCCAACTCGCAGATCGCCTACCAATGGTTCATGAATGCGGGGGTATCGACGGAACTGGTGCAGCTGGTCGATCCATTCAGCCTAGGCTCGCACGGCTCCTGCATCCCATTTGCCTTCCTGTCGGCGAAATCGTGGTTCGACACCCTGAAGTGAAACGCGGCAAGACGCAGCGCGACGCAGCACGACTTCGCGTGCTGCGGCGCGTGGGGCTGAGGCCCCCGCGCGAGGTCGGAGGTTCGCAGCACGCCTGGGCGTGCTGCTGCACGGGGCCTGGTGGCCCCGTGCGAGGTCGGAGGTCCGCTGTGGGTGGAGCAGGGGCAATGTGCTTGAGGACGATGAGCCTGCAGATGAGGGGATGTTGATGGTTGTGGGCTGTGGGTAGTGCGAGGTATTTGAGTCGTAATTGCAGCACCGTTTTGATGCGGGTTACTGGCGAAGCCGGAGGCCCGCCCCCCTGGGAGCGCCATCTCGCGGAACGACTTCGCGTGCCACGCCCCCCTGGGAGCGCCGACGTCCCCGTCGGCTCACACTTCTCCCCCATCAGCAGGCTCAATGTTCTCAAGCCGAATGCCCAACCCGACCCCCATCGGACATCCATCTCGCGGCACGCCAGGGCTTGCTGCTGCACGGGGCCTGGTGGCCCCGTGCGAGGTCGGAGGTCCGCTGTGGGTG
>ENA-UOOH01003120-UOOH01003120.1-fermentation-metagenome-genome-assembly--contig:-NODE-3120-length-13104-cov-6.776841_pt1 | contig 13104 bp, 9 predicted proteins | sample MGYA00245778_ERZ724025 | MGnify/ENA primary metagenome ERZ724025 (study PRJEB28704, sample SAMN03018313) | fermentation metagenome | biome: anthropogenic terrestrial biome; feature: soil; material... | reverse complement strand
AAATCTAAGAAAACACGAGAGAATTGAAGAAAACGGTATGATGTCATAGGGAGGGTTCATAATGAGTGATGATACCATTAAAAACATCCTGAAAATTCGGGATGACAATACCCCTCTGGAACTTGTTCAACAAGAAAGGGATGGGGAGTTTTCATTTGCAGATATGAGCCATTCTCTGTCATGGATTCCTATTAGCGATAGAAATGATGCAATCAAGAAGTCAGATTTGCGTCAGGGAATAGAACCCTGGCTTACATCCTTATTCCAATCAGAGCATTTATCGTTATTGATAGGGACAGGCCTTTCCACGGCGATTGAGTTTATTGCAACTGGTTCTTCCACTACTGCCATGTTGAAGCCCACACTCGACACGGACTATTATGATAAGATAGAGTTCTCGGCGCAAGCCACTGCTAAAAAAAACAAGCGAGGAGAGGCAAATATCGAGGATTACATCAGGGTAATCAATGAATTGCTCCGGGGGCTTGAAATTCTTGGCGATGATATGTCTGACAATAATGACAAAAGGGCTTCATACGGCGAGTTAAAAGATGGCCTTAAAAAGACTATTTCCGACTTTACAGATAGCATTAGCGGTATTGAAAATAACATAGCCATTGCGGATGAAGAAAAACGATATGACGCATTTGATTACCTAGTTAACTTTCTTATGAGTTTCGCAAGTAGAACCGGCACTCGCGAACGCCTCAATATTTTTACGACGAATTATGACAGATTGATAGAAGCGGGTTCGGAACTCGCGGGATTGCATTTACTCGACCGTTTTGTTGGTACTCTGGCACCGATATTCCGCTCATCGCGCTTGGACATTGATATGCACTATAACCCGCCGGGAATCCGCGGCGAGCCACGATATCTTGAAGGCGTTGCACGTTTTACAAAACTACACGGTTCCATCGACTGGATAAACACGGGTACAGACATACGGCGTATCGGATTGCCTTTTGGATCAAAGGATATCCTCAACTTTCTCCATGCGCCTGGAATTGATGATGCGGATGTCAGAAAGATAATGATATATCCGAACGCGGCGAAAGACCGGGAAACAACGGAGTATCCTTATGTAGAGCTTTTCCGCGACTTTGCCGCTGCGCTCTGCCGCCCAAATAGCACACTCGTTACATACGGCTACGGTTTCGGTGATGACCACATCAACCGCATCATACGGGACATGTTGACGATTCCATCAACACATCTTGTGGTAATCTCATATGACGACGCGGGCGGGCGTATTATGGAGAAGTATAAAGAGTTCGGTCGTCCGTCACAGATAAGCTTAATTATTGGTAATGGCGTGGCTGACTTGAAGACGCTCGTTGACTATTTTCTACCAAAACCGTCAATAGACCGCGCTTCAATCAGGATGAACGAGTTGCTGAAACAAAGGTATCTCATTCCAAAACTGGATGCTGTAGATGACGGAGGTGAAGTCAAGCCATGATTACACCGCTAGCGTTTGCGGATTCTCTTCGTATAGGAAGCGTGGACTTTGTATCGCCCGATGAAATAAAGGTACTTCTCGATGTTGAGGCGCCAAGTGATGTTGCCCTGAACACGGGTGTACCGCGCCCATTTCCGCGCATAAGCAGTTACGTTCTATTGCCGAATGACAGTGGTTGCCTTGTGGCGCAAATAGAGTTGATTACAATTGAGCGTTCACAATATCCGAAGCGAAAGGGAATGCAGGATTTTGGCGTAATTGACCTGCCTTTTCCATTGCGGAAAATGAGCCTCACACCGCTTGGTGTATTGAAAGAGCAGAAGAATGGAAAAGAATCGACATACTCTTTTTCTCGAGGCGTTGATACATTCCCAACCGTAGGCGATCCGGTTCTCTTGCCATCTCAAGAACAGCTAAAATCAATTGTGGAATCCGGCGAAAAGCGCAGAGTAAAAATCGGCACAAGCCCTTTGGCGTCTGGCGCAGATGTTTCTGTTGATCCAGACAGACTCTTTGGGAGACATTTAGCCATTTTGGGTAATACTGGGAGCGGGAAATCCTGTTCAGTCGCGGGTGTTATTCGTTGGTCGATTGACGCGGCGAGAACAACAAAAGAAAAAGCAAATAAGCAATTAGAGGAACTGCTCAGCGAAGTAACCGATGAAATGAGTGAACGATTGGGGAGAAACAGTTTTATCAACTCGCGCTTTATTATTCTAGACCCGAATGGTGAGTATTCAAAAGCATTTGAGGATATGGAGAATGTTCGGCTTTTTGCGGTTGAGGCTGATAAGGGAAAAAACATAAGACAATTGCATGTACCGCTCTGGTTTTGGAATAGTGCTGAATGGTGTGCGTTTACGCAGGCAAGCAGTAGAGCTCAACGCCCGACGCTTATCCAAGCATTAAGAAGTGTAAGAGATGAACAGATAGATGTAAGTGCATCATTACCAAGCCATAACATGAGAAGATATTTTCGCAACTTGGTATCAATGTTGAAAATCGAATATGCAAATGGCGACCCGTGGGCACCAACATTTCCGAAGAAAAAAGGGTTTTATGACTGTTTGCTTGCTTGGCAGAAAGGCATTGTTGATGACACCTCATTTTCTGATGAAGAACGCAAGGCCATAAACTCCTTTCAACATAAACTTGGTGAGATGATTGCAGCCCATACAAGAACAACGACAAATCAATACCCTACATTTTTGTATGACTCGCCTACTGTGGCCGAACTATTCAGACTTGCTTCCTCCGCGCATATTTCTTTTGGAGGTTCCAACCAAGACATTCTTCCAATCGACGCGGATACGCCGCGCAGATTTTCCGGCGAAGAACTATTGCGAAGCATTGAAGCCAATGGAGAACTCATGGGAACTTCCGAATATATTGAAACCATGTTAATGCGTATACGCACATTACTATCGGATTCCCGAATGAGAACAATTACAGGTTGTGACGAGGATTTAACGCTCGAAAAATGGCTTGATGATTATATCTGTCCGAGTGATTCATCAAATGGAGCCATAACAGTCATTGATTTATCCCTCGTTCCTGCGGAGGTAGTTCATATTGTGACTGCCGTGATAGCCAGGATGACGCTTGAAGCGTTACAGCGATACAGACGATTGAATGACGGAAAAACGCTACCAACAACATTGGTGATGGAAGAGGCTCATATGTTCATACGTAAATATGCAAGCGATTCAGAGGAAACGCCGGCATATGCAATGTGTACACAAGTTTTTGAAAAAATCGCCCGCGAGGGAAGGAAATTTGGTTTGGGATTGGTTCTTTCATCACAGAGGCCAAGCGAGTTGTCGCCGACTGTTCTATCGCAATGCAACACATTCTTGCTTCATAGAATCAGCAATGATCGCGATCAAGATTTAGTCAACAAACTCGTCCCCGATAATCTGCGTGGATTACTCCGAGAACTACCGACACTACCTTCACAGCGTGCAATACTGTTAGGATGGGCTTCTGAACTGCCTGTGATGGTCCAGATGAGTTATCTCAACAAAGAGCAACGCCCGCAATCCAGTGACCCCGACTTTTGGGATACTTGGACTGCTCATGGTGATAATTCACGAAAAGCCGATTGGGAAGCTATTGCTCACGATTGGCAGGAGGCTGGGCAGATAACGCAAGAAGATAGCATCATCTTAGAGGAAGATCCAGGCGAAGTAGCTGCCGCTACTGATGATGACAATTTGCCATTTTGAGGGGGAATAAGACGTGGATAAGCCAAAATTTGAAACACCTAACATCACCGCTAAGAATGTGGCAAAACTAGCGGAGATTTTTCCCGGAGTAGTAAGCGACGGAAAAGTAAATTTCGACCTATTGCGTTCATTGATAGGTGACGAGGTATTTGGTGATGAAGCCTACGAGTTTACCTGGGTAGGAAAAAGGGATGCTATCGCTGAGGCAGGCAGGCCCATCCGCAAAACACTGCGTCCCTGCTTGGAAGAGAGTAAAAATTGGGACACCACCGTGAACCTTTACATAGAGGGCGATAACTTAGAGGCTTTGAAGTTGCTGCAGGAGAGCTATCTAGGCAAGGTCAAGATGATTTATATAGATCCACCTTACAATACAGGTAACGATTTTGTGTATCGTGATAACTTTGCCCAGGACAAAGACGAATATGATGAGGAAGCGGGAGTATATGATGAGGACGGTGACCGCTTGTTCCGTAACACTGAGAGTAATGGACGATATCATTCCGACTGGTGTAGCATGATGTATCCAAGGCTTGTGTTGGCGCGGAATTTACTGAGCAACGATGGTATAATATTCATTAGTATTGATGATAATGAAGTGACACAATTGAGGAAGATCTGCGACGAAGTGTTTGGCGAAGATAACTTTTTTTCGCAGGTAATTATACAATCCAATAAAAGAGGTCAAACCTACAAGCAAATTGCGAAAACGCATGAATACTTGTTAATTTATACAAAACAGTCTGAATCAGAGTTTAACGAGCTTGAAAAAAACGGTGATAATGATGACTTGAACATGCAAGATGATATCGGTCGATTCAATATTAGAGAACTTAGAAACCGCAACCCCAAATTTGGAAGGCACAACCGTCCAAATTTATTTTATTCGATATTTCTAAACCCTAACGATGTTGACGAGGATGGGTTTATGCCAGTTTCGCTTGTTAAAGACAATTCATTCAGCGTTGAAGTAATGCCTCTTAATTCAGCTGGGCAAGAAAGCTGCTGGCGTTGGGGGAAAGAAAAGCTCGTAAAGAATAGCAAGAAAAACACAAAAACCAGTGAAGTAGTTGCTAAAGCTAAAGGCACCGGAGGATACAATATTTATGAAAAATATCGAAAGACGACTTATAAGCCAAAATCTATATGGTCTGAGACATCGATAATAAATGAAAAAGGTACAGTAGAACTCGGAGAGTTGGGTTTGGCATCGTACTTTGATTTTCCCAAGCCAATAGAGCTATTGAAACGTGCAACATTCATTGGAAGTAATGACAACGACATCATCCTCGACTTCTTCTCTGGCTCCGCCACCACCGCTCATGCCGTTATGCAGCTTAATGCTGAAGACGGCGGCAACCGTAAATATATCATGGTACAACTTCCCGAACCCTGTCCCGAAGGAAGTGAAGCAGCTAAGGCCGGCTACAAAAACATCTGTGAAATCGGTAAAGAACGCATTCGCCGCGCCGGAGAGAAGATTAAGGCAGATAACGCGGACAAAGAGGGCATCGATGACCTCGACATCGGTTTCCGTGTCCTTAAATTAGACGACACGAACATGAAAGAAGTGTACTATGCCGCAGGCGAATATACCCAAGACTTGCTTGCATTAATGGAAGACAACATCAAAGAAGATCGTACCGATATGGATCTACTTTATGCCTGCTTGCTAGATTGGGGCTTACCTCTTTCCATGCCCCACACACAGGAAAAGCTGGACGGGTTTACCGTTCATACATATAACGGCGGCGATCTGATTGCTTGCTTTGATAAAAACGTCAGCGATGCGGTGGTCAGAGAAATCGCTAGGCGCCAGCCTCTGCGCGCCGTGTTCCGCGATAACAGTTTTGCCAGCTCACCTGCAAAAATCAATGTCGAAGAGATCTTTAAATTACTGGCTCCCAAAACCAGTGTGAGGGTGATCTAATATGACCCTGGAAGAAAGGATCATTTTATATACAACCGATAGCGGCAATGTGACCGTTTCAGTACGCTTTGAAGACGAAGACTTCTGGATGACACAAAAAGCGATTGCTGAATTGTTTGAAACAACCACGGCAAATGTCAACATCCATATTAAGAACATCCTGGAAGATGAAGAATTGGATGCGGAGTCAACTATTAAGGATTTCTTAATAGTTCAAAAAGAAGGTGGCCGAGAGGTCAACCGTAAAGTGCAGTTCCACAACCTGGATATGATCATCGCCATCGGCTATCGCGTTAACTCCAAAAAAGCTACCCGGTTCCGCCAATGGGCGACCAAGACGCTACATGAGTACATTCAAAAAGGCTTTGTCTTAAATGATGATTTATTGAAAAACGGAAAGCCTTTCGGCAAGGATTACTTTGACGAGTTGCTGGAACGCATCCGCGAGATACGCGCCAGCGAACGGAGAGCCTATCAAAAGATTGCTGACGTGTTTGAACAGTGCAGTTATGACTATGACAAGAACAGCAACCTGACAAGAGCGTTTTACGCCTTTGTGCAAAACAAGCTACACTATGCTATAACAGGAAAGACCGCTGCCGAGCTGATTGCTGAGCGGGCGAATCTCGAACACCCGACAATGGGGCTAACCACTTGGAAAGCAGCGCCGGATGGCAAAATTCTTAAGCGCGATGTGGGTATTGCAAAAAACTACCTCAACGAAAAGGAACTCTCGCGTCTGAACCGCATTGTGACCATGTTTATTGACCATGCTGAGTTAATGGCTGAGGACGAAGTGCTCATGAGCATGGCAGACTGGATACAGGAAACAGACCGATTTCTGCAAAACAGTCGCAGAAAAGTACTTGAAGGTAAGGGAACAGTTTCTCATGATGACGCAATCAAAAAGGCAGAAGGTATTTATGAACAATTCCGCATTCAGCAAGACAAGGATTACATTTCACAATTTGACATCGCGACATCGAAATACTTAAAAGGCGAAGGAGGCCAGGATGAATGAAACTGCAATTTAAGCACCAGAAGTTTCAGGCGGATGCGGCCAAAGCCGTGTGTGATGTTTTTGCGGGACAGCCTTACCTTACGCCCAGCCATATGATTGATAAAGGTTTGATGAAAGTAACACAGACTACTTTCGAGGATGCTGAACGCTTCACCGGTTTCGGTAACGCCAAAATAGTGCCGGAATTAAACGAAAATATCATCCTTGAAAACATCAACAAGATTCAACGTCTTTATCAGATTGAGCCTTCCAAGCAACTGGAGGGTAGGTATAACCTGACCGTGGAGATGGAAACCGGCGTTGGCAAGACTTATACCTATATCAAAACCATGTACGAGCTAAACAAGCGCTACGGTTGGAGTAAGTTTATTATCGTAGTGCCCAGCGTCGCCATACGCGAGGGCGTCTATAAGTCCTTTCAGATTACTGAGGAACAATTCACGGAGGAATACGGCAAGAAAATCCGCTATTTTATCTATAATTCCGCACAGCTGACAGAGATCGACCGCTTCGCTTCCGACAGTGCCATCAACGTGATGATTATTAACTCGCAGGCATTCAATGCGCGCGGCAAGGATGCCCGGCGTATTTACATGAAACTGGACGAGTTCAGAAGCCGCAGACCAATTGATATACTCGCCAAAACAAATCCAATCATGATTATTGACGAGCCACAGTCAGTCGAAGGGGCGGCAACCAAAGAGCGGCTAAAAGAATTCAATCCGCTGTTCACTTTGCGCTATTCTGCCACGCATAAAAAGGATAGTATTTATAACATGATCTACCGCCTGGACGCCATGGAAGCCTACAACAAGAAGCTGGTCAAGAAGATAGCGGTTAAGGGTATTTCCGTAACGGGCAGCATTGCCACGGAAGGCTATGTATACCTTGAAAGCATCAATCTTTCAAAAGGCAATCCTACGGCCACCATTGAGTATGACGTCAAGGGTGCTGGTGGTATCCGCAAGACCATACGTATTGTGGGTGAGGGGTATAACCTGTTTCCTAATTCCGGTGAGCTATCCGAATATAAAAATGGCTACACCGTGCTGCACATTGACGGCAGAGATAGCTCCATTGAGTTTACAAACGGTATTAAACTATTTGCCGGCGATGTAATCGGAGCCGTCAGCGAAGAGCAGCTGAGACGTATCCAAATTCGCGAGACGATTCTCTCGCACATCGAACGCGAGCGGAGGTTGTTCTATAAGGGTATCAAGGTATTGTCCCTTTTCTTCATCGACGAAGTCGCCAAGTATAAGCAGTACGACGCCGGTGGACAGGCATATAACGGCCTTTATGCCGATATGTTCGAAGAAGAATACAAGCAAATCATCAGCAATTTACAACTTCAAATCGGTGATGGCGATGAGTATTTGAAATATCTGAAAGGCATCGTTGCTGAGGAAACGCATGCCGGGTATTTTTCCATAGACAAAAAAAGCCATCGCATGGTCGACAGCAAGTTGGGTGACAGGCAGGAGCGTACTTCCGATGATGTAGATGCTTATGACCTGATCATGAGAAACAAAGAACGCCTCTTGGATCACAAAGAACCTGTCCGATTCATTTTTTCCCACTCTGCTCTCCGCGAGGGCTGGGATAACCCCAATGTGTTTCAGATCTGCACCCTCAAGCAGAGCGGCAGCGATGTCCGCAAGCGCCAGGAAGTCGGGCGTGGTCTGCGCTTATCCGTAAACCAAAGTGGGGAGCGCATGGATACGAACCTGTTGGGTGAGGATGTACATAATGTAAATGTTCTCACGGTTGTCGCCAATGAAAGCTATGACAGCTTTGCCAAAGGGCTTCAAACAGAGCTCGCTGAGGTAGTGACGGACAGGCCACGTATGGTTACAGTCGACCTCTTCAAAAACAAGGTATTCAAAGATGCCAATGGCTCTGAACAAGTCGTTGATATCGATCTTGCGCAAGGCATATACGAAGGACTCATCACCAGTGGCTATGTAAAGAAGGGCATCCTCACAGACAAGTATTACGAGGATAAGAAAAGCGGAAAAATAGAGATTGCTGATGAAGCTGCGGATTGCCAAGATTCGATCATCCAGATTCTCGATTCCATTTATGATGCCCGGGCATTGCAGCCAGAGGATGCACGTAAATTAAACGGCGAACTGGAGCTGGACAGATCCAAGCTCGGTATGCCGGAATTCCAGAAGCTTTGGGCCAATATCAACACCAAGTCTGCTTATGTCGTCGATTTTGATCAAGACGAACTGATTCAAAAAGCTGTAGAAGCATTAGACCGTGAACTGCGCGTTTCTAAGATAGAGGTAAAGGTTGAAACAGGAACGATGACTGAGATTCAGTCGCGTGAACAACTGAAACAGGGAGACGCCTTCGAGAAAGTAAAACATGAGATCTATAGAACGGTGATTACCTCCGGTTCCACGGTTAAATATGACCTGATCGGGAAAGTAGTTGCTGAAACCGGCCTGACCAGAAAAGCGGTGGTGGATATCCTGCGCGGCATTGATAAGGCTGTGTTTGAGCAGTTTGCCAACAATCCGGAGGAATTCATCATCAAAGCTGCACGCATTATCAATGAGCAAAAAGCGACCACGATTATTCAGCACATTAGCTATAACAAGTTGGACGCAGTCTATGACACTACAATTTTCACTGAGCCAAGTCTGAAAGGGCGGCTTGGTGTGAATGCAATGGCCGCGAAGAAGCATCTATATGACCATATCATCTACGAATCCGGGCCGGAAAGGACTTTTGCGGAAAACGTTGATACCAGCAATGAGGTGGCGGTCTATGTGAAGCTACCAAGCGGTTTTTTTATCAATACACCGGTTGGGAAGTATAACCCCGATTGGGCGATCGCTTTTTATGAGGGTCAGGTGAAGCATATTTACTTCGTTGCCGAGACGAAAGGATCTATGTCTACGATGCAGCTGCGCGGGATTGAGGACGCCAAAATCCACTGTGCCCGCGAGCATTTTAAAGCGATTAGTACCGATGCAGTAGTGTATGACGTAGTGGACAGTTATAAGGCGTTATGGGATAAGGTAATGTGTTGGTTTAGTTGAATTTTTCGGGATGAAAAACTAGTGTAGCATAGCCCGCTACCAAAAGCAATTTGAAATAAACAGGAACAGATACTGAGGTTAACCTCTATGATGATTAAGCGCCTAAAGGAAAAGGAAAATTAACCTCATTAGTATCAAAAGAACAGAAAACACCTGCAAATAGAGGAGTTTGACAGAGAATAGCGAATGTTTAGGGAAAAATGGAAACTATTAGCAACCTATTGAGGGAGTGTCTGAATTTGCCGCGGTATAGTAAGCCATATTTGAAACAGGCCTTGGCCAGAGTCGATTTTATCGCCCCAATACATGAATTGAGGAACAGTCTACCGAATGAGCTTAATCGCGATTTCATCGAAAAATTCCCCATATCGGACCACAAAGAGATCCGTGAAAGTGAGGTCATCATTACCTCCGATTCTTCAGGCGATACGGCCCAAACAAGGGAAGATAGAAGTATGAACTGGTGCTTTCGAAAGAAAGACAGAAGTCACAACCTTAATGTCAATATGAAATTCTTGTATATCGAATGTCTCAAGTATCACTCGTTCGAGGCTCTGAGTGATGAGTTATTCCTGGTTATTGATAAACTAGTGGGAAGTTTCCCGGATCTTCAATTTGGACGACTTGGCCTTAGGTACATCAATAGTATCGAAATCGATGATGAACCTAATCCAACAGAATGGAGTGCATATATTAAGAACTCTTTGTTGACAAAGATTGACATAGTAACCCCGGATCAAATTACGCGGATATTCAATATTTTCGAGTTCATGTACGACGATATGAATCTGCGTTTCCAGTACGGAATGCATAACCCTGATTTCCCAGCGGCAATTCTAAAGAAAGTATTTATACTAGACTACGATGCTTATTCTAAAGGTGTATTTACCTATGCTGATGTCAAAACCAAGCTCAAATTATTTCATGAAAAAATCAGCGAGCTTTTTGAATTCTCCATTGAGGATGCTCTGAGGGATAGAATGAGATGAAAAACGAGGACATTTTTTCACAAGAATACATATCATCTGGAGCTACCTCGAGTGGCAAAATTGGACAAGCTTCGCCACAAGACAGTGGTACCCAAAAGGAAGTGTTGGAGAAAACTTCCCAAGAGTTTGTGCCAAATCCAATTTACGGTATCAACAAACCAAAACGCACGATTAGAAGGGCGACAATAGCAAGTGATTAAAGTATGCACTCAGCCGACAAATAGAATATGCCAGGGAGACATTTTCTGCAACATCAACATGCTGGAGCGGTTACAAGAGGAAGATGACCGGGTCACTTACTCGGTGATCGAATTTCCACTTGTTTTTGTACTATCCCAAGACTGCGATTTGGAACAGGATTATAGGTATAGGTGGGGAGAAAAACAAGGCTCAAGTCATGACAAGTTCCTATTCTCTGTTCTGGTTGCCCCGCTGTATAATGCGCAACATGTATATAATGGCGAGCATTTAACGGAATTAAACATGTCTATGAATAATAAAATTTCCAAGAGTGATATCAAGTCAAATCAAATGCCACGATACCACTACCTCGATTTTCCACCTGAATTGAAAATACCCGCTGCTGTTATTGACTTCAAGCACTATTTTTCTGTAAACATAGAGGATTTGAAAAAGAATTATGATAGCCACTTCGTCTGTAAAGTTGCAGAACTTTACAGGGAATCTGTTTCACAAAGATTCGCGAACTTTCTATCTAGAATAGGCCTTCCCAGTTAATAAAACACCATTTTCAAGCTCAACCCGTCTGTTTCGGGTGAACCGTACTAGTCTATGCTTGAATGCGGGTATTCTCGATAATTCATAAAAAGACGGCGATTTATAACCCAAGGCTGAATGCAGCCGCCTGCAATTGTAATAGATATCAATCCACTGTTTTGGGCAGGAGGCCGCCTGTTCAATTGTCACAAACTTTTGTCTGGCTTTCACCCAATGCGCGGCTGACGATCTTTCTGCGTCTTAGGGAGTGTCCCGCGTTCTGTGTAAATGGAATAATCCAACATTAATCTGAGATAATACAGTTGCTTTTACTCACGCACAGGATAGGGCGACGCTGGAGAGCGTCCTGAGCGATGTGCGAGGTTTGGCGAGGCGGCGAATTCGGGCCCGTCGCTTTTTTCTCCCGCCTTGGAAAATCAAAGCGATAAACTTCGGGGACCCGGGGGCAGTCCCCGCTTTATGATATGGACTTTTCAAGAAAGCGGTCCTCAAAGAATATCATCAGCTGTCCGATTATTATCCCCCAATTCCGGATCGGCATACTCCACTTCTTGGAGATCTCCTGGATTGACAGATATACGGACTTCCTGACGGCATCGTCTGTCGGATAGACCGCCTTGGTCTTTGTGAACTTGCGCAGCATCCGGTGGAAGCCCTCTACCGCATTGGTCGTATATATCAGCGTGCGAACCTCCTGGGGATACTTGAAATAGGTGGAGAGCTCCGCCCAGTTTGCATCCCATGACTTTAATATCTGAGGGTATTTCTTATCCCATTTCACACGGAATTCCTCCAGCCTGTACTCCGCGTCATCCAGGATAGGTGCTCCGTATACCAGCTTCAGGTCTGCCATGAGCGGCTTGAGATCCTTATACGATACGTACTTTGTAGAGTTGCGGAGCTGATGGATGACACAAAGCTGCTGTTCCGTTCTCGGAAAGACCGTCTCGATTGCACTGGAAAAGCCGGAGAGATTGTCGCGGCAAGCGATCAGTATGTCCTCGACGCCTCGGTTCTTCAGCTCATTGCAGACTGTCGTCCATAAGCTAGCGCTTTCGTTCTCTGACAGCCATATCCCCAAGATTTACTTGTGGCCTTCCATGTTGATTCCAAGGACTGAGTACAGGCACTTGTTAACCACCCGGCTGTCCCTGCGGACCTTAAATACGATCCCATCCAAGAATACGATGGGATAAACCGGGTCTAGCGGACGCGACTGCCATTCAGTGATGGCAGGCATAATCTTGTCTGTGATGCGGCTGATCAAGCTGGCTGACGCCTCGACACCATAGATCTCCCGCAAATGGTCCTCGATGTCCCGGGTGGTTAGCAGCTTAGTTTCTAAGTTCCCGATGGGAAATTGCGAACTTCTATGGACATAATCGAGTTTATTTTTTTATCCCTAAGTGAAATGTCAAAATAAAAGCATAGAGTTAATCATTTGGATTCGAGCTATATCAGATGACTAAGCGATCCACGCAATAATGAACCTATAAACTCCAATATTACCCTTTATTCAATTGCCTATATGGAACAACATACCAGTACGATCCTAACCTCCCGCACCATAAGTTATATGAAGCGGGTCGCGCTGCCATCCACACCGCAAATTGGCAGCAGGAGATCGCATGTATTTAGCGAAATTTATAAAATGTTGTGTTGGATGGAACATGCGGTTTCCTCATT
>ENA-UOOH01003118-UOOH01003118.1-fermentation-metagenome-genome-assembly--contig:-NODE-3118-length-13111-cov-6.211857_pt1 | contig 13111 bp, 7 predicted proteins | sample MGYA00245778_ERZ724025 | MGnify/ENA primary metagenome ERZ724025 (study PRJEB28704, sample SAMN03018313) | fermentation metagenome | biome: anthropogenic terrestrial biome; feature: soil; material... | reverse complement strand
TCTGCGGGAGGCTCTCCGGGGCCGGATGGGGAGGACTCCCGCAGAGATCGCAGAGATCGCAGAGGGGGATTGGGAGCGGAGAATTCAAAATCGTTTTCTGTGACTGCCTGGATCTGGGGAAACGGTGAATTAAAAGAATTTCCTCAAATGATAGGGGTCAGAGCATTGACCTTACCCACCCCCGTGGCAGGTCGAAAACGCCACCGCGTCCTCTGCGGGAGGCTCTCCGGGGCCGGATGGGGAAGCTGCGGTCACCTGTGGATCCAACCTCCCCACCCGCCCGAAGGCAACCTACAATAACTCGTTCACGCGCCGCATCACCGCGAAGGCGTCGGCGACGTAGAGGACGTCGGCCTTGCCCTGCGCCCAACCGCAGCTGGGATCGAGGTTGATCGCGCGGCGCTGGTTGATGAAGCGCCATCCGACTACGTGCGGCTCTTCGCCATGGCAACAGGTGGCCAGTCCTTTGGCGTGCCGAGGTGAGCTGCCGGTCTGGCCGACCTGGTTCATGTGGGACATGAACGAGAGTACCGCATGCCCCTCCCCGGATTGGTCCACCAACGATTTGGTGCTTCCCAAGGAGGCCTTCGCCTTGTCGAGGAAGCCGAGGATGAGCGTCTCCGCCTGGTCCAAATGGGCTTGCCCATCGGCCTGTTTTTTTGACCAGCCGGCACCGGCAACCAACAGCACTTCGGCTTCCGGCTTGATGGTCTGAGCGCCGGTTGCGGCCTCTTCCACCCCGATCACGCTCGTGCGTGACCCTGTCTCCGCAAGCTCCAGCCGTTGAACTTCGGCCTGGGCCGTGGACGTGCCGGAATAGGGCACGAACGCGCCGGGCGAGAGGAGCAGAAACCAGGGGGCCTGGGCACGGGTCAGGATCGCCTCCATCCGTTGGCGGTAGTACCAGCGTCTGGCCTTCAGCCCATCCGGGCTCGGCTCGATCCCTGAAATGTGGGTGTCGATCGCGCCCTGGGCACGCTGGGCCACTCCGGGCATGCAACGGGCCATCCTGGAGGTCCCGGCCGCCACCACGACATCGGCCCCGGCTGCCTTGACAATCTCGCTGAAGGCACGCGCATCGGTGGAATAGCGCGACACGGCACACGCGTCTGATTCAACCCCGAGGATCGTCTTTACACCCGCTCCCGCCAATAGCTCCGCCGCCGGTTGGATCGCGCCACCAACCAGTCCGGCCTTCAGCTCGAGGCCGCCCATGCCCTCCGCCATCTGCTGGGCCGCGGTCAAGGATTCCAAGGCGGCCTTGCCGAGACCGCCGTCGTCCGCGGTGTGGATCAATAATAGAATACTCTTCATGATCGCATCATCCTTCCGGCCATGTTCAGCCCTTGAGCCACTCTACGATTTCCTGGGCGATCTCTTCGACCGGCACGTCCTTGACCACTCGGGTCTCACGCCGCTGCGTCGGCACCTGTACCGCGTCGAATTGGAGCGTGCCTGCGCCGACCTTGACTGCTTGGGCACGCTGCAAGGCCGGCATGATGCCACGCATGTTCAGCATCCCAACCTGCGGATTGTTCGGCGGCTCAGGCAGGTTTCCGGTCGCCCAGCCCAGCATCGCGGGCGGACCTGCGCAAACCGACGCCAAATACTTCCCGCCCTCGATCCGCTCCAGGACGTGGAGACCGCCGTCCGCTTGGACCTTCAGCTCATCGACTCCAAGGAACATCTCATCGATGCCGAGCATCTCCCCCAGGATCTGCATCGTGGCCCCGGCATCGCGGGATGCGGAGGCACAGCCGCCGAAGAGCAGCAGCCGCGATGGGTCGAGTCCCTGGATCGCGTTGATCGCTCCGGCTAATGCAGCCGCGACTTCCATCGATTCGGTGAAGCCGCCGGCGTTCCCGTCGACGACCACCAACTCGAACGGGACCTTTTGCGCTACCGTCATCATCAGCTGCTGCAATTTGGGCTTGGGTCCCAGGCTCACCAACCAGACCTTGCTGCCGGGGACCTGTTTGGCCAGGTTCGCCGCCTCGAATAGCGAATGCCCGGCCCAGGGGTCGAGCACGCTCGGTAACATCCCCTCGTTCTTGAGGCCCGGCCCGTTCGGTCCCTGAACCGGCTCCAACGTCTGCAGCGGGTCGGGGACCAAGCTGCCACACACCACAATATGGAATCCACCGCTCATATTCTTATCCTTCATTCTGAATGCCGCTCGGTTCTTGCGCATGCTGCGAGTCGCTGCGCATGCAACGGTCGCAGCCGTCCACAAGGGAATCACCCCGCTTGGAGGAGACCGGCGGCAATGGTTTGAAACGAAAAACCCTCATCGGATCGATCTCTCAATTCTCTGCGGAGTGGAGTCCGCCCGCACCGGACTCGAAGCGAATCGCGCCATGCTCCGGATCGTCGAGCCCTGCCTGACTGCAGTTCCAAAGGCAGACCCCACAATGCACGCACTTCTCACGCTCGAAATCAGGCACGCCACCGTCCTCGCCCGGCGTGATCGCTTGGGCGGAGCACATCTCAATGCAGACCTTGTTCTCACAGCGCTCACAGATTTGGGGATACAGAAAGACCACATGATCCTTGTACCCGGCCGGAGCCTGGACCTTTCCACCCACAAGCAAGGCATCCTGTTGCGAAATCAGCAGCTTTCCATCGTACGGAATCTCAGGCCAGCCGCACTCCTTCATCACGACGTCGTGCAGGGAGCTCCCCGATCGCGCCGCCTCCGACCGGATCTCGGCCAGGCGCGGCTCCGGGATGATTCCACGGTAGTAGTCCTCAAGGCTCTTGACCCTGGCATGCGGCGGACGACTGCGCCCCGGAACATAGAACTGGCCGCCGGTCCACCCCGCCATCGCCATGCCGATCAGGCCCCGAAGGAACCCGCGCTGAAAGCCGTTACGGGCATGCTCGGCGACGCGACCTTCCTGTTCGACCCAGCTCTCGCGCCTGCGACGCACATAGGTTGCCCTGAGGTTCTCGCGGGTCATCGGCTTGCCCTCCCGCCAGAGGGCCGCCACCGCCTCGGCCAACAGTACCCCCGTGGTCCAGGCCTCGTCCACACCGCTTCCGGTCAGCACATTGGTGCTCCCGCTCCCCTCCCCGATCCGGGCATAGCCGTCACCGACCAGGTGCGGCTCGCCCTGGCGGCCTGATTCCTGCAAGGTTTTTGCACCCCAGGAACGAAGCGTGCCACCCTCGAGATAGCGCCAGAGGTAGGGATGTCGCATCCAGTGCTGCATGTAGCGATAGGCCGTGCGTGTTGGACTGTCGAACCAGGTCGGCACGAAGATGCCGAGCGAGGCGACCCCGCCCGGATGCACGTACAAGAATCCAAAGATCTCCGGCTCGGGATACCCGAGCGTATGGAAGACCGTCCCCGGCTGGAGCGGACAGCCCTCGGGCAGGTCTACCAGCATCTTCATCCCCACCGCCCACTCACGCTGATGATGCCCCTCCGGGAGCCCGAAGTGCCGATCCAGCGCCTGGCCCACGGAGCCTACCGGTCCGTCACCGACTACGGTCAGGCGGGCGCGAATGTCCATGCCCGGCATGAATCCAGCCTCGGGCTCGCCCTTCGCGTCCGTCCCCTGGTCCATCAGCCGCACACCGACGACCTGCTGATCCTCAATCAACGGTTCGTGGATCGGGGTCCCCGGCCAGAGCTGTACCATGCCGCTCTCCATCAAGCGGGAAGAGACCCACTGGTTGAACTGACCGATCGAAAAGACCAACCCCGGCTCCTTCTTCAGGAACCCCGGGATGAACGGAAGCGCAACCGCGTCGCGATCATAGTCCAACATGAACTTCAGGGCACGGACCGTCCGATCGGCCGCCTTCAGGTTCCATGAACGATTGCGGATCCCTACCGGGTCGAGCAGATAGAGCATCCGCTCCTCGGTAACCTCATGCGCCATTGGGATGTCCGATGGGTCCAGATCGGGGAAACTGTCTCGGATGCCGCGTGCGCGGCTGACCACACCCGAGACGCCGAACCCGACATCGTCGGCGCGCTCGTAGCACAGGACCTGTAAAGGCAGGCCGGGCATGACGCCGCTTTCCAATTTCGGCTGGCCATCTGCGTCCACCAGCTCCTTGGACAAAGTCGTGAGAAAGCCGCCCATGGCCGGGCCGAATCCGGCACAGACGATATCCACATCCATGCACTGTCGCTCAATTTGTGGCGATTGTTCCATTGTTTGCTCTCCGCGGGGACACGGACGCGATCGTGCCGCATACACACCCTATTTTCCAACGGTCTCTTCCTGATTCATCGAGACGCAGACTCGCGTTGCCTCGGATCGAACGATCACCGGGGATAGTCCAATGCCTCCGGAATCATGACCTGCGCCAGGGCCGCAGCCGCACGGTCCTTGGCCATTCGCGTGCCGCAGAGACAACTGTCCATCCGGGTCCGCAGCGCCAAGTAATCCTGCAATCCGTCTTCAGCCAGGCACGGCCGCCCCTCGGCTGTGGCCTGCCCGCCGCTGCAGCACTGGTGGCAGCTGTCGCTCCAGAGCGGTTGCGCGGTATAGCCGAACACCAACTCGGTGCAGACGCGCCCGACTTCACCTGCCGCTGCGGCGGATTGAACATGGCAGAGGTCCTGGAAAAACGAGACGAATCCGGGCAGCCCGTCGGCAAGGGCCGGGTTCTCCGCGCCCTTGACCTCCAGCTCGAGCACGTCCTGGATCTGGTAGTACGCCGCCAGGAGCCAACAGAGGGCATCGGCCATCGGGAAGGTCACTCCCTGACGCGCCCCGGCATAGAGGCGCTTGCCATCGGCATCCTTCGCACCAAGGAGATGGTTCAATACCCATTGCCACAGCTCCATCGCGTTGGAGAGTGCGCAGGCGCCTGTTTGCGGATGCGTCTTGGCGATTTCACGCAGCTCGGCGATCCAGCCCTCGAACTGCGCCAGGAAGAGGTCGTGGGTCATGGTGACGCTGAGCTGGCGCCGCTGGACCGCTTCCGGCCCCTCGTAGGTGGCCTCCAACTGGCCGTCCATCCATTTCTGACCGAGGAATCCCGGGCAGTCCTCCGTGATTCCATACCCGCCCATGAGGCTCACCGCCTCGCGCATCACATTCACGCCGTGGCCCGTGTTCCATAGCTTGCAGGCGGGACAGACGACATTGGCCACCGCCTCTCCAAGCATGTATTGAACAATCACGTCCGATCGCAAATCCTCCAGGCGCGCCTCATCCCGCTCCCCCGCCGGCTGCCGGGTAAGCCGGAGGAAGGCCATGGCCTCTTCCTGTTTGGACTTGAAATAGCGCAGCGCTGCGCGCGGGCCCTCCACCCCGGCCGCCGCCAGGATCGAGTCCTTTTGCGCTTCCAGCGGGTCGAACTCATCGAAGACGCGTGCCGCGGCAAACCCGAGTGATGCGCTCGCCTCGCCGGTCGCCCATACATCGACCAGCCGCTGAATCGAATCCTCTTTTTGTTGAAGACCCAGGTCGAAACGCGGACTCCCCGGAGCGCCGCTGGAACCGCCGCGGAAGCGGCCGCGCTGGTAACGAATGATTGGTTCCACCGCAGAGAGTAATTTGGCCGAGGACATCAAGCCGACGGTGACCCGCGTGCGCCGGAAGACCGACTCGATGATCTGGCTGTGGTTGAATGCCGGCACGATGACGCCGTCTTCCACCGTGTACCCGCCGATAATACGGCTGGCGGGGATCGTCAGGCTGAAGACCGGATCGCTCGTGGAGGAGAGCTGGTGAACCATCTTTTTGGTCGGAGCGCCTCGATCCCAGACGCCGGGGTCGGTCTCCTCCAGGATCACCATACAGGAGCCCTTGATGCGGGGGTCGTCCGAGTCGACCGCAGCCGTGACAACATTGGCAAAGCCCATGTTGGTGATGAACCGTCCACGCTTCTCCACGTGCAACACCGGCTCCTCACCCTCCCGCCATTCCTTGATCTTCACCTTGCCGGAGAGCACGCCCGTGTCCACACCCACATACGGCAACGGCTCGGTGAGGCAAAAGGCCGGACGCAGCGTCTCACGCTCTTCCCCCGGCTGGACCGGAACCGCCAGGCTCATGTAGTGGTTCTTCTGTTCGTCGGTCCCCTTCTCGTGAATCGGCGAAAGCCCTAGATTGCCGGCCAGACTCCCGGTCGCTGCACCACCATCGACCCAGGCCAATTCAAAGGCGATCAAGGCCAGCGCAAGGTTCTTCGGACCGGCGATGAACCCGCCCTGTTCCGGTTCCATGAAGGCAGTCGTGATGCCCGCTTGGTCATAGGCCGCCAGCAACGCGTTCTTCTCCTCGGTCCATTCATGCGTGTTGCGCTGACCCTCGGCAACCAGCCGCGCAACCGGCCCACGCGCGACCTCGCGTGCAGACTGCACGAGCATTTGAAGGTCGAACCGATCGGCAAACCGCCACATGATCTGGCGGACGTCATCCCCAGGAAGGGTCTTCAAATTCGCTTCGGCATTGCCGGTATCTGCATGCTGGCTCATGGCGTCTCGTTCCTCTGCAATAATCGCGGTTCGAACCGGAACTCCCCCTCTGCGCTTCGGGCAGCACCGGCCCTCGAAGCACCGAGCTCATGCCCGGTTCGGCATTCGCCGTTCCAACTCCACCTCTCCACCCGAACCTCCCGGGACCGAAAGCCTGGAATTGAACCTAAAAAGATCTGTCTTTCCCTTGGCCGGAAAAGGGCCCTCTTTCAAACAGCCGCGGCCTGTTTCTGATCGCAACCATTCGGGCTCCGATCTCGGGCCTGCGGGCGACGGACCCTGTCCGCTATGAAATCTCGTCTTGCCCTATTGGCGGAACCTTTTCTATGGTGAGCCGCCAATCCTGACAACCCATAAATCAATGCGCGAGAGTATAGCAATGCCTGACAATCATTCCCTTCCCAACGGTCCCTCGGTCGGTACCTCCGCAACACGCCCGATCCAGCGGCGCGAATTCATCAAGCTTATCGGGATCGGTGCGGCCTCAGCCGTCGGTTCGCCGGGCCTGATGGCCGGACCGTTCACCGGCTCGAAACCGGGGTTTGAGGAGTTGATCCCTGGGGATAAGAAGCTGCGCCAGGCATGGATCGACGCGTTGTTCGAGCGCGGTGCGTCGCACGAGTTCCACGGATCCGATCTCGCCGCCATCGGCATGCCCGTGGGCGGACTCTGTGCCGGTCAGCTCTATCTCCAAGGGGATGGGACCTTGGCCTGTTGGCAGATCTTCAATAAGCACCACTTTACCGGCTACGGCGCCACCAGCTATCAGTTTCGAACTCCTGATGCTCCGATTGAATCCGGTTTTGCACTGCGCCTCAGACAGAATGGCGCGGAACAGATTGTGCCCTACAACCGGGAGTCGTTTCCCGAGGTGCGATTCACCGGCGAATACCCCATCGGAACCGTGCGATACCAGCGAGGCGACCTGCCGGTCACGACCCGCATGGATGCCTTTTCCCCATTCATCCCCCTCGATGAAAAGGACTCCGGTCTGCCGGTCACCATCTTCGAGTTCACCCTGGAAAACAGTTCGGATACCTCGGTGGAGGTCGGTCTGGCCGGCTGGCTCGAAAACGGGGTCTGTTTCCACTCGGCCGGGTATCGGACCGATCTGCGAGCCACCACATTCAGACGGCACCCCTCGCGTGCCGACATCCTGCACGGTGTGACCGCCGCGCCTGTGGAACAGGTCGCCAATCCACGGCCCGCGCGGATGCTCGCCGATTTCGAGGGCGGCACCTATGGTGATTGGCGGATCGAGGGCAGCGCGTTCGGAACCACCCCAGCCAATGGAACCCTCCCCAGCCAACAGGAGGTTTCAGGGTTCGAGGGTGAGGGTCTGGTCAATACATACCTCGACAAGGACCTTTCCAAAGGCACCCTGACCTCGCCGGAGTTCACGATCGACCGGCGCTTCCTTAATTTCCTGATCGGCGGCGGCTCGCATACCGGTAAAACCTGCCTCAATCTGGTCGTGGACGGAAAGATCGTGCGCACCGCCACCGGCAGGAATGATGAACGCCTGGCATGGGAGACCTGGCCCGTCTTCGACCTGGAAGGCGCTACTGCCACGATCCAGATCGTGGACGATTCCACCGATGGCTGGGGACACATCAATGTCGATGAAATCCAACTCAGCGACGTCCCGGTTGCAGGTCCCGCTGGACCGGTGCACGAACTGGAGGACGCAGGAACCATGGGCCTCTGCATCCTCAGTCCCGGCACACCATGGAGCAGCGACCAGCTCGCCGGCCAAGGCGAATGGCTCGAGCTCGACACGCACGCCGTCGCATACCCCATTGCCGAGCGCCGGCGTGCCGGACTTACCACACGGGATTGGGTCACTCTGGCGCCCGGCGAGTCGACCCGGTTCGTCGCGCTGCTCGCATGGCACTTCCCCAATCGCAAGGAAGGCAATTTCTATGCGACCCGCTTCGAAGACGCCGGAGCGGTGCTCGATTACGTGACCGACCATATGGAGCGGTTGTCCGGCCAGACGCATCTCTGGCACGAGACCTACTACGACAGCACCCTGCCGTATTGGCTGCTCGACCGGCTCATGTTCACGGCATCCAACATCGCCACCGGCACCTGTCAATGGTGGGGCGACGGCAGGTTCTGGGCCTGGGAAGGGGTTGGCTGCTGCCACGGGACTTGTACGCACGTCTGGAACTACGCGCATACCATGGCGCGCCTCTTCCCGCGACTGGAGAAGAGCGTGCGTGAGATGCAGGACCTCGGAGTCGCCCTCCATGAAAACGGGCTGGTCGGGTTCCGCGGGGAGCTCAATGGCGCCTACGCAGCGGATGGGCAGGCCGGCACGGTGTTGAAGTGCTACCGCGAACATCAGATGTCGCCCGATCGCTCCTTCCTCGAGGCCAATTGGCCGAAGATCAAACGCGTGCTCGAGTTCTCCATCGCTCAGGATGGCGATGAGGACGGCCTGATCGAGAACAGCCAGCACAACACCTTCGATATCAATTTCGAAGGCCCCAACACCTTCGTCGGCTCGCTCTACCTGGCAGCCCTGCGCGCTGGTGAGGAGATGGCGCTCGAGGTGGGCGATACCGCCCTCGCCCAACGCCTGCACAACATCTTCGTCAGCGGCTCGAAGAAGACGCTGGAGCGTCTGTGGAACGGGGAGTATTTCGTTCAAGAGGTCGATCTGGAAAAACACCCCGACTTCCAGTACGCCGAAGGATGCCTCTCCGACCAGTTGTTCGGACAGGGCTGGGCACACTTGCTGGGACTGGGCTATCTCTATCCGCGCGAGAATGTGCGTCGCACGCTCGAATCGATCTGGCGCTACAACTGGACCCCCGATATCGCCCCGTACAATAGCAAGTATAAACCCGAACGCTGGTTTATCGCCCCCGGCGAGGCTGGTCTCTTCACCTGTACCTGGCCGAAGAGCACACATATCAATAACGGTGTTCGCTATCGGAACGAGGTCTGGACCGGCATCGAATACCAGGTGGCCGGCCATATGATCTGGGAGGGGATGCTGACCGAGGGACTCGCGCTCATCCGGGCCGTCCACGATCGCTACCATCCCGCCCGGCATAACCCCTATAATGAAGTCGAGTGCGGGGATCACTACGCACGCGCTCTGGCCAGCTGGGGCGCGTATGCCGCCCTGAGCGGCTTTGTTTGCCACGGCCCCGAACGCCACATTCAGTTTGCCCCGCGCATCAACCCGGAGAGCTTTAAGGCCGCGTTTACCGCATCCGAGGGTTGGGGCACATTCAGTCAGTCCGTCGAGAAGAGTCGCTTGAACGCCGCCATCGAGCTCAAATGGGGGACCCTACCGCTCCGCAGCATCGCACTGCACTCGCCACGCCGGCCCGGTCGGATTCAGATCGCTGTCGATGGCCAAACCGCTCCCGCATTCGGGTACGCCTGGGATCCCGAAACCCAGCTTGTTCGGATCGACCTCGCGCAGGAGCTACGCATTCCCACCGGCGGCCGACTCACGCTGGAAATGAGCTGATCGATCCGACCGATCCGACCGATCCGACCGATCTGACCGATCCGACCGATCTGACCGATCTGACCGATCGGCAACCATTGCCTGGAGCAGCGGACCACCGAGAATTGATGAAGAAACCGCATCCCTCCGGGGAGTTTGCATCTCCGGGGGTTTCTCCTGATCTTGCTCCTGCTCGCGAAGGTACGGAGCCCGGGACTGCGTTCGTTCTCCAACCAATCTCCATGAGGCCTTTATGACATCCTTTCCGCGTTTTTTTCGTTTCGTTGCAATCGCACACTTGAGTCTGCTCTGCCTTGTCGGCGCAGTCATGATCACCACCACCGCCGCCGCGGCCGAACCGCTCAAAGTTGGAGTGGTCGGCCTGACCCACGGCCACGTCAAAGGCTTTCTGCGGCGCGCCGCCGCAGCAGAACAGGTCCAGCTGGTCGGTGTCGCCGAGGCGGACCCCGCACTCGCGGCCGAGTATGCCGAGAGCTTTGGATTCGCCCCCGCCATCGTCTATCCGGACGTCGCATCCATGCTGAATTCGGCCAAGCCTGAAGCCGTGGTCGTCTATACCCAGACCTCGGACTACCCGGAGATCGTCAAGGCATGCGCGCAGCAAGGGGTCCATGTCATGCTGGAAAAACCGCTGGCCATCTCACTGGCCAAAGCACGGGAGATCGAGGCGGCCGCGAAGTCTGGGAAAATCCAGGTCCTCGTCAATTACGAGACCAATTGGATGCCGAGCCTGGCCGCTGCCCATTCCATGATCTTCGACCAGGAGGCCATCGGACAGGTGCGCAAGATCGAGGTGCAGATCGGACACCAGGGTCCGATCGCCATCGGCTCCACTCCCCCCCAATTCGTCGATTGGCTCGGAGACCCAGCTGCCGGTGGCGGTACGCTGCTCGATTTCGGCAGTTACGCCGCCTGCATCACCTCCTGGTTGCTCGATGGCGAGCGCCCGAAATCGGTCTACTGCCTGAACCAGCAGCTCCAACCGGCGGATTACCCCGACGTCGAAGACGAGACCACGATCATTCTTGCCTATGACGAGGCCGTCGCGATCCTGCAGGGCTCCTGGAACAGCCCGACCGACCGTAAGGACGTCCAGGTCTACGGCGAATATGGATACGTCAAGACCCTGCAGCAAAAACAGATCGAGCTGATGGTCGAGGGGATGGATCCCGAAACCATGCCCGCCGACGAACCGGAAGCGCCGGAGCAGGATCAAATCGCTTATCTGTTCGCAGTCGTTCGGAACGGTCTGACCCCGCAAGGTCGGCCCGCCCTCCAGCATAATCTCCTCGTGATGGAGATCCTTGAAGCAGCCATGGAATCCGCCAAGACCGGCAAGGCGATCCCGCTGCCGTAATCAGCTCCGCCCCCAGGGCGACCCCCCCGGGGGCGATCCACTATGGCCTCCCGCACACTCAAAGTCGCCGCGCTCTCCTTCGGTAAGGCCTTGACCGGCCTGGTCGGTGTGATCTCGGCCGCTGTCCTTGCTCGCATCTTGACCAAGCTGGAGTACGGGACATACCGGCAGACCATGTTGGCCTACGCCTTCGCTGCCCCCTTGCTGACCCTCGCCTTGCCCCAGGCGCTCTACTACTTCCTCCCCGGTGAGAAGGAGCGCAAGCGCGGCCTGCTTTGGGACAATCTCATCCTGCTTACGCTGATGGGCGTCGTGTTCATGGCCTTTCTGCTCTTCGGTGGAAATCGGCTGCTCGCGTGGCGATTCAAGAACCCCGATCTCGTCGAATCCCTGCGGATCATCGCGCCATACCCCCTGTTTATGCTTCCCCTCGGGGCCGTCGGCGCCTGCTTGGTGATCCAGAACCGGGTCAATACCCTCTCGATTTTCAATATCTTCAGCCGCCTGTTCATGGTCATTGGCATCATCGTCGCATGCCTGGTATGGCGCAATACAACCGCACCGCTCGTCGCAAATACCCTCACCGCAGCGGTCGTGTTCCCGATTGGTATCGGGCTGATGATCTGGTCCATCCCCAAGGACCGCAGCGCGCCGTCCCTCTCGTCTATGGCGGCCATGATGCGCTATAGCCTGCCCCTGGGGCTCTCCTCGATGATCGGTACCATTTCGGTCCAGCTCGATAAGATGATCGTCGCCTCCATGTGCAGCACCGAGGATTTCGCGGTCTATACCAACGGCGCACTCGAGATCCCGATGGTCGCTATCGTGACCGGTTCCATCGCCGCCGTCATCCTGGCGGATATGCGCACGATGATCCAGGCCGAACGTCATGCCGACGCCCTGCGCCTCTTCAACCTCGCCGGAATTCGGTCCGCAACCTTTCTCATGCCGATCATGATCTATCTCTTGATCGTCGCCGAACCGTTCATGACCCTCATTTGGTCCGATAAGTACGCCCTGAGCGCCGTTCCCTTTCGATTCTACCTTCTGCTCGTCCCGGCGCGCCTGGTCTATTACGGATCTGCCCTGATGGCCTTCGGGCTGACCAAGATCGTGCTCTATCGGTCTGTTATCGGACTGGTCCTCAACCTGCTCCTAAGCATTCTCTTGGTTCGCATCCTAGGCTATATCGGAGCGATTGTGGCAACCGTGATCACCATCTACGCATGGGCCGTGCTCTTCAATCTCACGGTCCTCGCCAGGGCCTGGGGATGCCGGATCCGCGACGTCATCCCGTTTAAGGAGATCGGCGTCATCACCGCCATCAGCGCTGTTCCGGTATTGCCGACTTGGTGGACCATGCGTGCCCTGGACGGCACCTCCGATTTCATCCTTATCCCTGCCACCGCGATCGTCTACGGCGTCATCCTGTTGCCACTGCTCATGCGCTTCGGCTTTGTCGAACTGCAGCAAATCATCCAGTTCTTCAAACGCTCCTGAGATACCTGCCTGCGAATGCCCGAAGAGGTCGCCGCTTTCCCATTCGAATCCGGAAAGCCTCCCGCAGGGGACGCGGTGGCGTTTTCGACCAACCTATCGGGGTGGGTAGGTTCCATGCTCTGCAGCCTACTTTTTGGGGGTATTTTCAGTGATACCGATTCAGTTGACCAAGGCAGTTGTTGAAAACGGCTCCGATGTAAGTCCCTTTCCCCCTCCCAATACACCTCTGCGCCCTCTGCGATCTCTGCGGGATACCTCCCCATCCGGATCCGGAAAGCCTCCCGCAGGGGACGCGGTGGCGTTTTCGACCAACCTATCGGGG
>ENA-UOOH01003117-UOOH01003117.1-fermentation-metagenome-genome-assembly--contig:-NODE-3117-length-13113-cov-3.814367_pt1 | contig 13113 bp, 12 predicted proteins | sample MGYA00245778_ERZ724025 | MGnify/ENA primary metagenome ERZ724025 (study PRJEB28704, sample SAMN03018313) | fermentation metagenome | biome: anthropogenic terrestrial biome; feature: soil; material... | reverse complement strand
CTGCAGGATGACTAATGGCTACGCGCAATTCTTTGTTTTTTGAGCGGTATACTGCCAAACACAGGATCGGTTTATCCTTGGGACTGCGGCCGATACTCTCAAAAGCAAGGGCACCGCCTTCCGGGAAAAGCAAGTATAGCGGTAATTTTCCGGCCGCAAATTGGGCTTGTGTGTCTGCCCATTTACTGGGATCTTCCTGGTTCAGGAAACCGGTTTGCACACCCAGCGCTGCCAGGCAGACCCGCAATGGGCCATTTGCATCCCCGTGGCGTAAATAGTTCCCCAGGCTCAGGCTATTGCGCAGGTTCCGGCCGCCTTCCAGACTAGCTGCTTCAGCCAGTGCCGGCAAGGCTTCCAGAGCCTGTAAGGCCTTCTGAATGCTCACCATGGCCGGCACAAGGCGCCATCCCTGGGGCACAGCCTGCGCCTCCAGGTCCAGGTCCTGTAAGTCCACCAGATTTTTCAGTCCCGCCGGCGGGTTCACGTTGTAGTCACCCCCGATCAGGTAGTACGCGTCCTCAGTTTGCAGAGCGCTTAATTCCTGCAAACTGCGCACGCGTGAATAATTGAGTTCATGCTTCATCAGGGTAAACCCTCCATCCATCCGCGTCCGAACGCATGGCTTCAACCTGCGCTGGGGGGATGTCTACAAAAACCGCGTCGGCTTCTGCCAATATTTCCAGGCTTTGATCACGCAGTTCGCTATGGCTCCAGGAAACCCGCCCCTTGCGTTTGCTCGGCCAGGCTTTAAGCTGAAGCTTCTGGCCCACGGGGGTCGGTTTACGGTAGCGTATCTTGAGTTCGCTGGTGACCATAAACCGGTCGGGCTCGTCGCCCCAGGCCCGGCCAGCCGCCTCGTCCAGCATCGCAGCGATCACGCCGCCATGCATCACCCCGGGAAAGCCTTCGTGGCTTTCATCCAGCTCCACATCGGCCTGCACGATTGCAGCTTCGTCATCGTAGAAAAACTCGAGACGCAGGCTTTTGGGGTTTTGCCGCCCGCATACAAAGCAATTGCGGCTTCCGGGTAATTTTCGCATCAAGCTCCTGGCGCAAAGGTGTCGATGAGCAGTTTGGCATTCCCGCCCACCGGGTAGAGGACCGGGCAGGTGCAGCCATGATCAATGTACTGCTGGACCTTGGCGCGGGCTTCTTCCGGCGTGCCGCTGGCGGTGATCCGGTGGATGAGATCCTCCGGCACCAGGTGCTTGGCAGCCTGAATTTGCTCATGCGTGGCTGGCCAGCCCAGAATGCTCTGGATTTCAGCCACGATGTCCATAGAAACACCGGATGCCTTGGCAATGTGCGGCTGTTGGGCCAGGTACTGCGTGAGCAGCTCCCGGGTGGTATCAATGGCCTTATCGTGGTCTTCATCCACGCTGCAAACCACCAGCTGCGGGCGGTCAAAATCTTCCAGTTTGCGGCCGCTCTGTTCCAGCCCCTTCATCAATTGCTCGATGGCGGAGTCGTTGTACTCGACGGGTACGCAATAGTTCATCACGATGCCGTCCGCGATCCGGCCGGTCATTTCGATCATCTTGTCGCCGGTAGCCCCGATGTACACCGGAACATTCCGCGGTTCACGGCGGCCATGCACCACATCCAGTTCGATGCCGTGCACGTTCACAAACTCGCCCTCAAAGGTCACGCGCTCCATATTGAGCAGCTTTTTCATGACAGTAATGGTTTCTTCCATCGCCTTGAGCGGTTTGGTCCGGTCAATGCCCACATTCTTGGCCAGGGGGTCCCACCAGGCACCAATGCCGCAGATCACTCGGTTGGGGGCCAGGTCGTCCAGGGTGAGGAAGGTGGAGGCTAGCAAGCCGATATTGCGGGTCCAGTTGTTGATCACGCCGGAGCCCACCTTGATTTTTTCGGTCACAGCGGCGTAGGCAGCCATCGGCACGATCGCATCGCGCACCAGCCGGCTTTCAGCCTGCCAAACAGCTTCAAAACCTTTCTCTTCGGCGTAGCGGGCAATGTCCAGGCCCTCACGCAGGTCGTGCGAGTCTTGCAAGTAAATAGCAACACGGTCAAACATGGGTCAGTGTCCTTTCATGGTGAGAAGTTAAGGATTCCAGGTTTTCTTTATAAAAACGGCTCTCCATTAGGTCGGCCGGTGTATCCAGATCATGCATCATGCGCTGGTTAAGCACGATTTTCAAGCCCGCCCCGGCATCCAAGATAGCCTGGGTGTGTTTCTGAAAAGAGGATTGCCCAAATTGGGGGGATATCAAATCCGCGGGCTGGAGGTAGATGGCATTGGTGCCTTGCTGGGCCTGGTCCGGCACAAGCATGCCCAAGGGTCCCTCCTCGCGTTCTTCCAAAAAGAGTCTCAAGTCCGTTTCCTGAATTTGGGTAAGGTCCACCGGCAGGACCAGCATACTGCCCCCGCCTTGTTCCCGGATAAAAGCCTGAGCCTGGCGTACCGCAGAGTTCAACCGCCGGGGCGGTTGCTCAAGCAGGGTAGCACAGCCCATTTCCGCGGCAAGCAGCAAAACTTGCGGGTCCCGGCTAACCACCAGAATGCGATCGATCCCAGGGCAGGCCATGGCTATCTCCAGGCTGTGCAGAAAGAGCAGCCGGTTGAAAGCGTACAGTGCCGATCGCGGCATTGTCTCTCGCAGGCGCGATTTGCCCTTGTGCAACGGTTTAACGGGAATGACGGCCCAAGTGATCATTTTTTCTTTGCCAGCAGTTCTGCGCCAAGCTCCAGCACAGCCTCTGCCAGGGCAATTTTGTCCTGGCGGGTCTTCATCAGCGTCTGCTGCTGTCGTACGATTATACCTGTTTGAACTTTGGGGGCGATGCGCTCCGGGTCGGTGTGGTCGTAGACCAAAGCGTCCAAAAACGGCTTGTAATAATGGATGATCGCCGCCTGTGTCGCCCCAAAACCCAGCTCCCCGGCGATCTTGGCGGCCGGTCCTTTAACCGCCTGCCCGGCGATCAGCGGAGAAACTGCAATCACTGGTTTTTGCTGCAAAACCTGCTTGACGCCTTTTAATGCCAGGATGGGAGCGATGCTCAGCCAGGGATTTGACGGACAGATCACCACCAGATCGGCCGCCTGCAAGGCAGCCATGGCTGCCGCGCCAGGCTGCGCGCCCCGGCGATAGCGCAGCCCCAGCACTTTTGGCCGGCAGGCCTCGCGCACAAAGTACTCCTGAAAGCTCAGCCAGCCATTCTCAGTCTGTACCTTCGTTGTGCAAGGCTTATCACTCATGGGCAATACATTGCTGGCAATACTCCATCGGCCTGCCAGTTCTGCCGTGGCCTGGCTAAGAGTCAAACCGCTCTCCAGCAGCCGCGTGCGTTCCAGGTGGGTGGCCAGGTCCCGGTCGCCCAGTTGGAACCAGGTTGGCGCATTCAGCCTTTTCAGGGCAGCCAATACATCCCAGCTTTCATCAGCTACGCCCCAGCCTCGTGCTGGGTCCGTCAGCCCGGCCAGGGCATACAAAACCGAATCCAAATCGGGGCAAATTTGCAGCCCAAACCAGCGCATATCATCGCCGGTGTTGACGATTGTGCTGAGGTTTGCCCCTAGAACGGCATCCAGGCCCAGGACTAATTTGGCTCCCCCAACACCGCCTGCCAATGCCGCAACCTTATGAACCACCTTGCCCATGCACCTACCTGAACAAATCGCGCGAGCGCTCGCGCACCAGTTCGCTTGCCTGCCCCTCGCGCAAGGCGTACGGAAAGCCGCGCGCCAAAACCACGGGTGTGCCTTCGTTGGCCTGGCCCATCATCAAGGATGCGGCAGCAGCCAGTTCATCGGCAGCGGCAATGGTTGTCACGCGCAGTTTGTAATCGTTCATGTCGCTCTCGCCGCGCATATCCATCAAACCCGGGAGGCCGGCGAGGCCGATGCTCACACCCACGATCCCGTTGCGCCAGGCCCGGCCGTGGCTGTCGATGATCAGAATGCCTACCTGCTTTCCTGTCCGGCCGCTAAGCGCATCACGGATTTGCCGGGCGGAGGCATCCGAATCCTCGGGCAGCAGCAGTACCCAATCGGCAGGGTCGCCCCAGGGGCCGCTGACGTTGCTGTGATCGATGCCGGCGTTGGCGCAGACAAAACCGCTTTTATGCTCTACGATGATCGTCCCCGGGCGGGTCCGCAGCACCGCGTTGCTTTCCTGGAGGATCAGTTCCACCAGTTCCGACCGTTTATCCAGGTAGGCAGCCAGCTCTCGGGCTTCAGGGCGCGGCTTTACTTCAGTAAGGTTCACCAACCGCCCCTCAGCCTTGCTCACGATTTTCTGAGCGAGCACCACGACGTCACCGTCTTCCAGGGTTAGGTCTGCTTGTGCTAACGCGTTCAGGATGAAGGCTGCCAGATCGTCCCCGGGCTGCACCAGCGGGATCCCCGGAAGCGCGGTGAGGCAAAGCTGGCGGGCTTTAGTCATGAACACCTGTTATACGGATTCCGGAAGAAGGCACCTTGTACTTGATGTTTAAACCGATCAGAATGGAAGTGAGCCCTTCCACTACAACGGCGTTCTCGCTCGGGCCGGCATCCCAGCCTTTTAAACCCACATCATCAACCAGGCCAATCACTAGTTCCCGGGTTTCTTTATCCGCTCCGCAAACAAGTACGTCGCTATCGATTTCCTCGCCGGAAAGCAGGCGTTCGTAGGAGATGGTCTGAAAAGCGTCCACAACCTTCACGTCATCGCCCAAAACGGCTTTGGCCTGGGCCAGGGCGCTGCCCTCCGGCGGCATTTGCACCCGGGTTACCTTCGGCGGGACCAGGGGCACCACCACATCAATAAGCACCTTGCCCTGCAATTCCTCCTTCAAGCCCTCCAGGGTTTCCTTGTGCGCGGCAAAGGGCACCGTAAGCACCGCGATCTCAGCCTGGCTAACTGCCTCGGCATTGGTCATGCCTTGCAGCTCACCCTTGCCCTCCAGCTTTTCAAGCAGAGACGCAACGGCTGCCTCAGCTTTCTCAGCCGTGCGGGAACCGATCAGGATGCGGTGGCCAGCCTGGACCCAGCGGTACGCCAAACCCTGGCCTTCGCGGCCAGTGCCGCCGATGATTGCGATCGTTTTACCCATTTATTCCTCCACCAGGCCAACTTTGGCCCAGGTTCTTTCAGTATGTTCACGTGCTTTGGCAGCTATTTCTGCCTCATCCAGGGTAAGCAGCTGGCGGTCCTTCATCAATACCCGGCCATCCACGATGGTCGATGTGACCATGCCGTCCCTAAAGCCAAAAATGATATGCCAGGGCAGGTTGCCTGCCGTTAGCGGAGTGATTGGGTGGTAGTCCACCAAAATCAGGTCCGCGGCGGCACCTTTCTCAATCTTACCGATCGGCAATCCTTCCCAGGTTTGGGTAGCCAGGGCGGAGTTATTTTCGATGGCCAGTTTCACCACATCGTATCCGCCCATCGCGCGGGGGTCGCCTTTGACATGCTTTTGGATGAAGTAAGCGGCCTTCCATTCGTCCCACATGGCGTTGCTAAAACCATCGTTGCCCAGGCAGACCTTTACGCCCTGTTCCAGCATTCGGGGCACGTCGGCTGCCCCCACCGCGTTATTCATATTGGAGCGCGGCTGGTGGGTAAGCCAGGTTTTGCTGCGTGCCAGAATTTCCGTTTGGTAGGCATCGGCGTGCACGCCATGCACCATGATGCTGCGCTCGCCTAAAACGCCTGCTTCGGCAAAGCGTTCAATCACGCTCTTGCCATACTTTTGCAGGCTGTCTTTCTGGTCCACAATGCCCTCAGCGGCATGGCTGTGAAAACCAGCCCGTCCGGCATTGGCTTCCAGGGCCTTATCCAATGTTTCTTTGCTAACTGTAAGGCTGGCATGCAAGCCAAAATGCGCCTTCACCTTGGGGTCGGCCTGGCCTGCCAGGACCCGACCGATAAAGCGGCTGTTCTCCGCGATACCGGCATCGGCCTTATCCAGCCCATCCCGGTCGGTCACCTCGTAACACAGCGAGGCGCGCAATCCAGACTGGACGATCGCGTCGTGGATCAGGTCCAGCGAGCCCTCAATGAAGGAAGGCGAAGCGTGGTGATCAAAGAGGGTGGTCGTACCGTATTTGATGGCGTCTACCAGGCAAACCAAGGCGCTGTAGCGCACGGCCTCGGCATCAAGCGCCTTATCCAGGCGCCACCAAAGCCGCTCCAGGATCTGCATAAAGTTCGTGGCCGGCTCGCCCGGGTAGGCCCAGCCGCGGCTGAACGCGCCATAAAAGTGGGTATGCGCGCAAATATTGCCCGGCATCAGGTATTGACCGCGGGCATCCAGGATTTCCTCGCCGCTGTAGGCCAGTTCTCCATGTGGGGCAAACTCAGCGATGCGTCCTTCACGGATCAGCAAATCGTGGTTTGGCAGGATTCGGTTTTCCTCGCCCCAGGTGATGATGCTGGCATTGGTGATCAGCATGGCTACCTCCATTTTTCTTTTATAGGGAAGTTCCATTGAGATGGTGAGCCGGAACTTTGACCTATTTTAATACATCCCAGCCATATTATTGTTAAACATCTGGTTCGGATGAACGAGGCGGTCCTCGAATTCCAGGAGTGGATCCTGGATCTTGGGATGATTAGAGTCGCAATCCAAGGCAAGCCCATAATAAACAGGCGGCCGGCACCATTCTGATGCGGCCGCCCACCTGAACTCATTGCTTAAACAGGGCTGCTAATTAGTTTTACCTACCAGGCCATCGCGCTTTCAACCTTGTTCGGGTCCGTGGGGACACCGGTAAAAGGCGATTTGCGATCCAGCGCTTTGAGCGCGGCCATGTCTTTTTCATCCAGTTCGAAATCAAAGAGGTCGAAGTTCTCCCGGATCCGGCCTGGATGCACGGATTTTGGAATCACCACCACTTCGTTTTGGATCAGGAAGCGCAGCAGCACTTGCGCGGGGGTTTTGCCGTACTTTTGTGCCGTCGCAACCACATCCGGCTCCGAAAACATTTCGTTAGCCTTGGCCTGACCAAGCGGGGAGTAGGACTGATGGGTCACACCGTACTTTTTCTCCCATACATGTTCATCATGCCGCTGGCAATACAGGTGCGTCTCGATCTGGTTGATCGCTGGTTTGATCTTGTTGTAACCGATGATGTCCACCAGGCGGTAGGGTTCAAAGTTGGAAACACCAATCGAACGCAGCACACCCTCCTCGTAGAGTTTCTCCAGGTCGCGCCAGGCGGCATAAACATTGGCAAAGGGCCAATGCAGCAGAACCAGGTCGAGGTAGTCCAAACCCATTTTTTCGAGTGAGGCCTCAACACTTTTACGGGCATGCTCAAAAGACTTAAAACTCACTTTTGTGGTGATGAAGAGTTCCTCGCGAGGGATGCCGCTTTTGGCGATCGCCTTGCCCACAAATTCCTCATTGCGGTAGGCCTCAGCGGTGTCGATTAGCCGGTAACCGGTCTCGAGGGCTGTCAATACCGCGGCTTCGCATTCGTCGCCCGCGGCTCGGAAGGTTCCAAACCCCAGGAGTGGGATCTTTATTCCATTTTCAAATTGGGTGTATAGCATTACTTTCCTCCATAAGCTTTTGATGATTAATGGGTTCTTTTACTCAGCTTAAATACTATGGGCTTGCGGGAATAAGTCAAATATAAGCATCTACCCCATCCCCGGAGGGATCTGCCCTGTTCGAACTTAAAGTAAAAGGGCCTGCCAACAGGCAAGCCCTGCGGTTTCAAAGATTAATCGGTTAATTCGTACAGTTCCACCAACACACCATTGGCGGATTTTGGGTGAATGAAGGCCATCTTGCGGCCGGGAAGCACCTGGGGGGCCTCATTGATCAGGCGGACGCCCTTTTCCTTCATCTGTGCCATAGTGGCCTCAATATCTTCCACTTCCAGGCACAGGTGGTGCATGCCTTCGCCTTTGCTTTCCAGATATTTACCCATTCCGCTTTCAGGGTCCGTGGGCATCACCAGCTCTACTTCGCTATCGCCCACCGGAAAGAAGGCCACCTTGGCCTTCTGCGAGGGAACATCCTCAACGTGGTCCAGCTTCAGGCCAAAGGCCCCTTCCCACACCTTGATCGATTCTTCGATATCGCGCACAACGATCGCAACGTGATTGATTTTCTTAATGCCTTCCATGCTCACCTCTTATAAAAAGTTTGGCGCGCGGTACTCGCCCCACACCTTGCGCAGCAAGTTGCAGGTTTCACCGAGCGTGGTCTTGTTTTCAACACAGGCAATGATCAGCGGCATCAGGTTTTCGCTGCCGCGGGCCGCGGTTTCCAACCGCCCCAAAAGCTCGGCCACCTTGGCATTATCGCGGTTTTCGCGCAGCCTGGCCAGCTTAGCCCGCTGCGCGGCCTCGATGGACGGGTCGATCTTCTGCGGTTCCAGCACGATTTCCTCATCCACCTGGAAGCGGTTCACCCCTACCACTACGTCTTCCTCGGTTTCAAGCCGCCGCTGGGCTTGGTAGGCGCTATCCTGGATCTCGGATTGCATGAAGCCGTTCTCAATGGCCCGCATCGCGCCGCCCATCTCATCGATCTTGGCGATGTATTCCGCGGCCTTGGCCTCGATTTGATCTGTGAGGTATTCCACGGCATAAGAACCAGCCAGCGGATCGATCGTATCCGCCACGCCGCTTTCATTGGCAATGATCTGCTGGGTGCGCAAGGCTACTTGCACACTCTTCTGGGTGGGCAGCCACAGCGCCTCGTCCATGCTGTTGGTGTGCAGCGATTGCGTCCCGCCCAGTACGGCAGCCAGGGCCTGCAGGGTTACCCGCACAACGTTATTTTCCGGCTGCTGGGCGGTAAGTGTGCTGCCTGCCGTTTGGGTATGGAAGCGCAGCTTCATGCTGTTGGGTTTCTGCGCGCCAAAGCGTTCTTTCATGATTTTGGCGTAAAGCCGCCGTGCCGCGCGGAATTTGGCTACTTCTTCCAGGAAATTATTGTGCGCGTTGAAGAAGAAGGAGAGCTGGTCCGCGAATTCGTCCACATTCATGCCCGCCTGGGTAGCCGCTTCAATGTAGGCAATGGCGTTTGCCAGGGTGAAGGCCACTTCCTGAACAGCGCTGCTGCCGGCTTCCCGGATGTGATAGCCGCTGATGGAAATGGTGTTCCAAAGCGGTACATCGGTGCGGCAGAAGTTGAAGATGTCCGTGATCAAGCGCATGCTCGGTTTGGGCGGGAAAATATAAGTGCCCCGGGCTACGTATTCCTTCAGGATGTCGTTTTGGATCGTGCCCCGCAGCTTGTTCGCCTCCACGCCCTGTTTCTTGGCCACCGCGATGTACATCGCCAGCAGCACCGAAGCCGGGGCATTGATGGTCATGCTGGTGCTTACCTTATCCAGCGGGATCTCCTGGAACAGGGTTTCCATATCCTCAACGGAGGAGATCGAAACGCCTACTTTGCCCACTTCGCCAAGGGCGATGGGGTCGTCAGCATCGTAGCCGATCTGGGTGGGCAGGTCGAAGGCGACTGAAAGGCCGGTCTGGCCTTGGTCCAAGAGGAAGCGGTAGCGCTTATTCGATTCCTCTGCCGTCGAAAAGCCGGCATACTGGCGCATGGTCCAAAGCCTGCCGCGGTACATTGTGGGCTGCACGCCGCGGATGAAGGGAAATTGCCCGGGAAAACCCAGCTCAGCATATTGTTCCGGGTTGATTTCCTGAGGCGGAACTACCGGAGGCAGCGGGATATTGGATGAAGTCTGAAATTCCGGTTTGCGCTCCGGGAAGCGTTGGATGGAAGGATTGTAGGTTTTCTCGTGCCAGTTCTGGAATGCGTTTTCTTCGGTCATACCTACCTCGTTTTGATAGATTCAAGCAATTAGTATACCTGATGGGTCCCCATTGGCGGTAAAAGATGCCAAGGGCGGCTCTCGCAATCACCTGGTCGATCGAGCCTTCTCTCAATAGATTGCCTTATACGTGAAAAACATGCTAGGCAAACCGATTAAAAACCTGACAATAAAGGGGATTTAGCCCTTGGCATCAGCAGCCAGGATGTGTTATATTCATCAGCCGCGCTTGTTGTACCCTTCAGGCGCAACAAAAACAACAACATTCGAAGAAAGGGCTTGACATGAGAGTACTCCTACTCAAAGACGTATACAAACTGGGCCGTGCCGGAGACATTAAGAAAGTTGCTGATGGGTATGGCCGCAACTTTTTAATTCCCCAAGGCCTGGCCATCCCCGCCACTGCCGGCTCAGTCAAACTGGCTGAAACGATCGGTAAAAAGGCCGCTGAACAGCGCGCGGTCCTGAACAAGGAATTGGAAGGCGTTGCCACCCTGTTGAACGGTTTGGTGGTTGAATTCTCGATGAAAGCCGGCGAAACCGGCAAGCTCTACGGCTCCGTAACCAGCCAAATGGTTGCCGACAAGGTCAAAGAGCTCAAAGGCATCGAATTGGAACGCCGCGACCTGGTGATGGAACCCATCCGCGTGACCGGTGAGCATGAAGTGCCTGTGCACCTCACCCTGGACCTCGTCCCCGCCCTGAACGTGATCGTCCGCCGCGAAGGCGAAGCCGTGAAACCCAAACCAGTGGTTGAGGAAATGGTTGAGGCAGAGGAAGAACTCGAGGCCGTGGTTGAGGAGATCGACCAGGTTGTCGAGGAAGTCATCGAAGAACTGGAACTTGAGGAAGAAGCCGAATCCTAGGTTTTGTCCACTGAACCGGCCGGCGCAGATTGCCCGGCCGGTTTTTTGTTAGAATCCCAGCCATGCCGGAACTCAACGGGGCAGCCCTTAAGCGGCTGCGTGAAGAACGCCAGATCTCCTTGGAACAGGTGGCCGCTGCCACACGTATCCGTTTGCAGATTCTCCAGGATCTGGAGGATGAGGAATACGGTGAACTCTCGTCCCCTACCCAGGCACGCGGGTTTTTGAAAATCTACGCAGATTACCTTGGCGTAAGCGCGGCAGACCTGGCCGCGGAACCAGGCAGCCAAGAAGAAGGGCCGGCAGCAGCCCAGCAAGCCCCTAAGCCGGAGGAATTTTCTGCTGAAGTTAGCCCTGAAGCCCAGCCACCGCTGGAAATTCCTGCGCCCCTGGAGCCAGACCAGCCGGAAAGCAGTAAAGGTAATCAAAGCGCAGCAGCAAAACCGCTTCCCGCCAACCCTGGCAGTTTGCCCAGCCAACCCCTTGCAGAAAAGGCAGGCAGAAAAGCCAAAAAGACAAAGCCTCAAAAACAAAGCCCGAGAGAAAAACTCACACCCGCTGCCAGCAAGCTATCCGCGCCAGCACCCTCGCAGCTCATCCTTAGCGAGATCGGCCGGCAGCTGGCCGCCCGGCGCAACTACCTGGGTATTCCCTGGGACCTCCTGGTGGAGCAAACCCACATCAACAAAGATCAGATTCTTGCTCTGGAACAAGGCGACCTGGACGCACTATCCAGTCCCATCCAGGCCCGCGGCCTCCTGAACACCTACGCCCGCTTCCTGAACCTGGATAGTGAGATGCTCCTCATCCGGTATGCCGACGCATTGCAGCAGCGCCGCCTGGAAAGCCAGGGCGCGCGCAAACCGCGCCGTTCGGCCCGGGTGCTGCCCCAGGTCCTCACCACCCTCAAACGCTACTTTACCCTGGACCTCTTTTTCGGCAGCCTGCTGGTCCTGGGTATCCTGGGCTTCTTGGGTTGGGGCATGACCCGCATGATCACTGAACAACGCGCCATCGACACAACGCCTACAGGCGCCTTGCCTGCGGTGATCGAAGTGCTCATGTCCACTGCCACGCCTGAACCTACCTTGGAAGAGGAAACCACACCTGAGGGCACACCCCAACCGGCAGGTTTCATCCCGACCCCTTTTTATACCCCCAGCAGCCTGGAGGCCGGCTTTGAGATCGTGGTATTCCCGCGGGCTTACACTTGGGTGCGTGTGGTCACCGATGGCGAGCTTAGCTTCGAAGGCCGGCTGGTACCGGGCAGCGCCAGGGCTTTCGCAGCTGAGGACACCATCGAGCTGCTCACCGGCGATATTGCCACCCTGCGTATCGTCTATAACAATACTGAGATCCCGAATACCGTCACCGAATTCGGCGTGAGCCGCCGGCTGCGTTTCGACGCGGAGGGTATTCAGGAGTTACCGCCGGTCCTGGACCGCGAAGGCACACCCATCGCGCCCCCGCCCCAGGCAACCAGCACTATTCCCCCTCTGAAACATTAGATCATGGCAATCAAACCCCGTTCCTATTACTTAACCTCCCTTGGCTGTGCTAAAAACCTGGTGGATTCGAACCTGATCGCCCAGGAGCTGGAATCCCTGGGCTATCAAAGCCTGGACGATCCCAGACGCGCGGAATTTCTGATCGTGAACACCTGCGGATTCATCCATGACGCCCGGGAAGAATCATTGGAAGCCCTTGGATCCCAGGCCGAGGGGAAAAAAGCGGGCCAGTATCTGCTGGCAGCTGGCTGCCTCTCGCAGCGCTATCAGGATCAGCTGCTGGAAGAAGTGCCCGGCCTGGACGGTATGATCGGCACGAGGGACCTGCGCGCCATCCTGCCTCTTGCTGAAGCCCTGCGGGAAGGCAAGGGCAATCCTGGCGCCCAAAACACCTTCCTCACCCCCAAGATCCTGCCCATGCCGGGCCGAGGGCATTTCGCCCTGCAAGGCAGCAGCGCTTACCTGAAAATCGCGGATGGCTGCCGGCGCCAGTGCGCCTTCTGCGCCATCCCGCAAATCAAAGGGACACTCGTAAGCCGGGGCAGCGCGGAAATCATTAGGGATGCCCGCACCTTGCAGGAGCACGGCATTTTGGAGCTGAACCTGATTGCCCAGGATGTCACCGACTATGGCCGCGATCTGGGCCGGAATGACGGCCTGGCAGACCTCTTAGAAGAGATGCTCCCGCAGATACCGGATATCCCCTGGGTGCGCTTGCTCTACACCTTCCCCGGATCCTTGACCGACCGGGTGATCAAACTCTTTGGCGGTGATAACCAATTGCTCCCCTATCTGGACATGCCGCTCCAGCACGCCTCCCCGGAGGTGCTGCGGAGTATGCACCGCCCCGCGGATATGGACTGGGTGCGGAACACATTTGCCCGGCTGCGGGCCCAGGTGCCTAACCTGGTCACGCGGACGACGCTCATTGTGGGCTATCCCACCGAAACCGAGCCGGATTTTGAACTGCTCTGTGGTTTTGTTGAGG
>ENA-UOOH01003115-UOOH01003115.1-fermentation-metagenome-genome-assembly--contig:-NODE-3115-length-13125-cov-5.023106_pt1 | contig 13125 bp, 12 predicted proteins | sample MGYA00245778_ERZ724025 | MGnify/ENA primary metagenome ERZ724025 (study PRJEB28704, sample SAMN03018313) | fermentation metagenome | biome: anthropogenic terrestrial biome; feature: soil; material... | reverse complement strand
CAGTCGATTCAGTCGATTCAGTCGATTCAGTCGATTCAGTCGATTCAGTCGATTTAGTCGATTTAGTCGATTCAGTCGATTTAGTCGATTCAGTCGATTTAGTCGATTTAGTCGATTCAGTCGATTCAGTCGATTTAGTCGATTTAGTCGATTTAGTCGATTCCCCCGACCCCGATTCAGACAATGATCGGCAACCAGGGCCTGGAGGCCACGCATGAAGGAGCACGCCTTTTCGCACAGCCTGTAGCAGCGATCACCTCAACCCCGTGAGCACACCTCTCCTTCCTCACCTTCACGTCTTCGTGTCTTTCCTATGACCCTTTCGACCTTCCTCCCTCTTTCCCTCCCGCAGAGGTTGCTCAATCCTCCTGTACCGCCTGACTTCCGCCACCGTCTTCCACCTTCTTGCGCAGACGGATGGATCGAATGACGAGCTGCTTGTTTTCTTTCTTATCGGATTGGGGTGCTATTTGGAGGCCGGTGATGAGCCCCCGGTAATCCGCCGAGGTGGAGAGGTCGATGGAATAGGTGTGCCCGGCACCATCGCGAACCAGCTCTGCGAATGAGAGGGCACCGGAGGAAGGCTGTTGGTTTTGCCCCTGCCCCGCCCACTCGATTCTCAGGGCTTCGACCGGACCCTCCACGGCCATTGCGATTTCCAGAACCGGGGCGTCCTCGGCGCGCCAGCAGTAGGTCGGACCCTGCACACGCGGCGTGGAATCGGTCCATTGAATCTTCCATTCCCCGTTCAGCGGGAATCCCTGGTCCTCTGCACCGGTCAGGGTCCAGTGTTGGCGGTCTTTCTCAAACCGCCAATGCGGCGGGGTCTTGGTTGCGAGCTGATTGAACCGCGCGCGGATCTCATCCAGTCGGCCGATCATGAAATCGGTGGTGTGTTCGTAGACGATGTTGTGGTCAAAGTTCTCGCGGTGAATCGGCGCCACATAGGCCGTCGTCCCATGCTTCGGATCGTCGGAGCGCTCGTCACCATAGATCCCGCCGTGGAACTCGCCGCCGTCGTCCTTGAACACGCCAAGGCCCCAGTCGTCGTCCCCGACCAGTGCGGCCCAGCGTTCGGTGGCGGTGAAGCGGGTCCATGGCCAGCTGTTGCGCCAATTGTTTGGCACATGGGAGACCGCCGCGCCGGTGAATGGTTGGTCTCCGGTATAGGCGACCAGCCGCCAGAGGCGTGAAATGGTATAGACCGCGGGCAGCTCCTGGGCACCGGGGCGGTAGCGGGTGGTGTCGGCACGTTGGTTCGTGCAGCGAAAGCGCATGCGAATGAGGGGTCCCTCGAGCGTGGTCCAGGTCTCGAAGATGCAATCGCCGGGGACATCATCCATCGGCCACTGCATCGGGATGCAGCGGATGTAGATCTCCTTACCGTTGTTGCGGTGCTCGAGGACGGTCGACGGATTCATGTAGCAATCGCCGGTCTGGATCGGGTTCCAGCCGAGGCCGGCCCAGGCGGGGTTGGGTTGCTTATCGCCGACGGTGAACGGCCAGGGGCCGGAGTAGTGCGACATCTGGATCTGGCGGCCGAGGTCCGCGCTGTTGATCAGATTGCCCGGCCGCGCCTTGCTCTCCATGAACGTGACCGCCCCGCCGAGGGCGAGATCCATCCCGACGCGCACCTCCGCGTTCTCGAGATAGGTCATCCGTGGCTCGGGCAATTCCCGGGCGGAGAGTGGAAGCGCAAACGCGGCAAGAATCAAAGCCGCAGCGGTGATGCATGAGAATTTGAGGGATTTCATGGCCACAGCTTAGCAGCTGGCAGTTAGCAGAGGCAGTCGCAATCTCACGGGGCGTACGGGCTTTGGTCCCCCCGCGGAGGTCAGTCCGGAGCGCTGTCGTCCTCCACAGGCCTCCCCATCCGGAGCCGGAGATTCTCGCGCAGAGGCGCAGAGGCGCGGAGGCGTTTTCGACCTGGATATGGGGGTGGGTGGGGGCGATGGCCTGATTCAAAGCATTTGGGGAAATTTTAGAGATTCCCTGTTTTCAGCTCACGAAGCCTGTAGCAGGAGGTCGTCCGAAAAGATTCCGTCGATTCAGCCGATTCAGCCGATTCAGTCGATTTAGTCGATTTAGTCGATTTAGTCGATTCAGTCGATTCCCTCGATTTAACCGACCCCGATTCAGACAATGATCTGACGGATCGGCAACCATTGCCTGGAGGCGACGCATGAAGGAACGCGCCTTTTCGGATACCCTCCAGCTAACCAAGCCCGTAACAGGGATCACCTCACCCCCTCGCAAGCAAAGCTTCCCTTCCAAACCTTCGCGTCTTCGTGTCTTTCCTATTTACCTTTCACCTTCCCACCCCCTTCTTCCTGGCCACGGGGCTGACCGATCAGCTTAGCATTTGTTTGATTTCGTCGACGGACGGGACCTTCCCGGAGACCTTGACCGTGCCGTCCACGGCGAGGCCAGGGGTGAGCATGACGCCGAACTTCATGATCTCGTTGATATCGGTGATCTTCTCGAGTTCGTAATCCAGGCCGAGTTCATCGGCGGCGGCTTGGGCGGTGTCCGCCAATTTCTTGCACTTGGGGCAACCGGTGCCCAGGATTTGAAGCTTCATGGTGTGGTTTCCGATCTTTGATTCATTCGGTGTGGTGATTGTGTTGTCCTGAGAATGTTCAGCCCCAGATCGTGCCAAACAGGATGCCGCTGAGGGTGGACATCCCGACGACCAGCGAGCAGAAGATGACGGTTTTCTTGGTCCCCATCACGCTGCGGATGACGAGCATGTTGGGCAGGCTGAGGGCGGGTCCTGCCAGCAGGAGTGCCAGTGCTGGGCCCTCGCCCATGCCGGCGCCGATGAGTCCTTGCAGGATCGGGACCTCGGTCAGGGTTGCGAAATACATAAAAGCGCCGAATACACTGGCGAACAGGTTGGTCCAGACGGGCCAGACGGCGCGGGTGACGGATTCGAGGGCACCGCCGCTCCAGCCGGTGATGGCGAGGAAGGTATCGGGTCGGTCCCCGACGAGCATCTGCACATAGAGACTGGGGATCACCCCGTCATGACCGGGGCGCCCGAGCAGGAAGCCGGCGACGAGGACGCCAAAGAGCAGCAGTGGCATGATCTGCTTGGCGAATCCCCAGGTGGCGTTGAACCAATCCTCCGGTTCGCCCTCTTGGGTGGCGGTGATGACGGACAGCCCCACCACGGCGGCGGAGAACGGGATCATGACCCACATGCCGTCGGTGGGCAGGAGCCAGGCGAGGATGGCGGGGGGGACCGCGGTCAGGACGACCTTCCACCAAGCGATGTCGAACCAGAGGATCAGGACGATTCCCAACACGCCGCCGAAGGCGGATGCGATGAGCCACTTGTATTGCCAGAGGGTGGTCCAGATGCCGGGCACCGGTGTTTGCGTGCGGATTTCGTCGGCGGGAACGACGATTTCTTGGTCTGCCTGCTCCCCTGACAGCAGTTTCAGGGTGAAGTTGGCATCGGGTGCGTTTGGCGTCTCGGGTGCCTGGATGACCGCGGCCTGGAAGGTGGTTCCGTCGGCCAGGACGAACTGGTGGTTGTTGGGTGCGCCCCAGTTGGCGAAGACGAGGATGCCGACCATGACGCCGAAGAAGAGGGCGTTTTGCCAGAGTGGGCGGGAGGTCTCGGCCTCGGGTTGAGCGATTTGGGCGTTGGCCTTATCCTCCTCTTCTTTGCGGAAGAGGAAGTGCATGATCAGGCCGATCACGATGCTGAAGCTGATCGCACCTACGGCGCGTGCGATGCCGAGCTTGAGTCCGAGGATGTTGGCGGTCAGGATGATGGCCAGGACATTGATGGCGGGACCGGAATAGAGGAATGCGCAAGCGGGTCCGAGCCCAGCGCCCATGCGCCAGATTCCGGCGAACAAGGGGAGCACCGTGCATGAGCAGACGGCGAGGATGGAGCCTGAGACCGAAGCCACGCCGTAGGCGAGGGCTTTATTGGCGCGGGCGCCGAGGTACTTCATGACGGCGGCCTGGCTGATGAAGACACCGATTGCGCCGGCGATAAAGAAGGCGGGGACGAGGCAGAGCAGGACATGTTCGCGTGCGTACCATCGGCTCAGGCGGAGCGATTCCATGACCCCATTGAGGAAGCGTTCATGCTGGACCGGCAGCCAGAAGAAGACCAGGAACACGGCCACCATTCCCGCCAGCTTTTTCCATTCCGCTTGAGTTTTCACACTGATCCAAATTCTCTTAATGCTTGATGGAACCGCCAATAAGAGGGCTGCGATCACCGCTTCAAAGCAGCAGCCCCCACCGTTCATAACCTGTCGTATTTGGCAAAATCGCCAACAATGAGGGGCGTGTCAAGAAGCGGTTCACTGTCCGGTGGGTAGCCAGAGGCCGTCCGAAAAGGTCTTCGGATCCGGATGGGGAGGACTCCCGCAGAGATCGCAGAGAACGCAGAGGACGCGGTGGCGTTTTCGATCTGGCGATAGGGGAGGTAGGGCCCATGCTCTGGTCCAAAACAATTTCAGAGGGATGATCAATCGGGGTCGGAGTCGGTATCGGAATCGGTATCGATGAAGCGCGTGATACCCGACCAAACTCCAATCTCCTCCCCACACACTACCTACCATTAAACACGGGCCCGTAGGCTCGTTTCCCACTGCCCACTTCTCTTCACGCAGATGCGGACGAGCATGAGCATGACGGGGACTTCGATCAGCACGCCGACGACGGTCGCCAGGGCGGCGCCGGAGGAGAGACCGAAGAGCATGGTCGCGGTGGCGATCGCGACTTCGAAGTGGTTGGAGGCGCCGATCAGGGCGGCGGGGGCGGCGTCCGCATAGTCGAGCTTCAGCAGGCGGGCCAGTCCATAGCCCAGGCCGAAGATCAGGATGGTTTGCAGGAACAACGGGACGGCGATCCAGAGGATGGTCAGCGGGTTGGCCACAATCACCTCGCCTTTGAAGCTGAACAGCAGCACGAGGGTGGTCAGCAGCGCGACGATGGTCACGGGCGTCAGGAGGTGAAGGAACCGTTGTTTGAACCAGGCTTCCCCCTTGGTTGCGATGATCCATTTGCGACTGAGATAGCCGGCGGCCAGCGGGAGGGCGACGTAGATCGCGATGGAGAGCAGCAGTGCCTGCCATGGGACCGGCAGCCGGCCGACCCCGAGGAGGAAGCCGCCGAGCAGTCCGTAGAGCACGAGCATGGTCAGCGAGTTGATGGCGACCATGACGAGCGTGAGGCCGTCGTTGCCGCGGGCGAGGAAACTCCAGACCAGCACCATGGCGGTGCATGGCGCGATACCGAGGAGGATGCAGCCGGCCAGGTAGCTGCGCCAGAGGGGGATTTCGAGCATTTTCATGCCTTCGTGCAGGACGACGGTGCCTGCGCCGTGGGTGGTGCCGACCGGCAGGTCGAGGCCGAACGGCATCTTCACCAGGTCGGTCGCGTCGGCCCCGATGAAGCCGCGAAACAGCACACCCAGGAAGAGGGCGGCGATGGCGTACATGGTGAACGGCTTGACGCACCAGTTCAGGAAGAGGGTCAGGAACACCGGCTTGCCGCTCTTGCCGGCGCGGATGACGGAGCCGAAGTCGATCTTCACCATGATGGGGTACATCATGAAGAAGAGGCAGATGGCGATCGGGATGGAAACCACCGGTGCGTTGTTCACGTAGATGGCCATGCCGTCGAGCTTCTGCGCCAGGCCCGGTGCCAGCTTGCCGAGCGCGATCCCTGCGATGATGCAGAGACCGACCCAGAGGGTCAGGTAGCGCTCGAAGGGACTGGACATCTTGCGGTTGGTGTCGGGTGTGCAGGTCGGTGGATTCATAGGCCGGAAGTGTGGGGGGTAGGTTGGTGTTGTCCGAAAAGCCCCTTGGGGCCTAGCAGAAGGCACTGCGGCTCCGGATGGGGAGAACTCGCGCAGAGGCGCAGAGGCGCAGAGGGGAGGTTTGCTTCGGGGTTGAGGTAATTCCTGCAACAGGCTTGTTTGTTTGTTTGTTTGTTTGGTTGGAAACGATAAATCTAATGAATCTCCCTGAAAGGCAGGGGTTTGAGCATTAACCCTCCCCTCTCCAAGGTCGAAAACGCCACCGCGCCTCTGCGCCTCTGCGCGAGGCTCTCCAATTACGGTTTGAAGGCGGTGATGTTGAGGCTGGTGACGAAGTCGCTTGGCTGGGTGTCCGCGGGGAAATGTGCGGCGAGTTCCCGGAAGACGGGGTCGGACCAATCGGACATGCTGTTGATGTAGTCGGATTTGCACTCGAACTGGGCATGGTCGAGGCCTGCTGCGCGCACCATGGCTTGGGTCTCGTCGACAAGGACGGCGCCGGCCACGCATCCGACCAACGCCTCGACGGAGGCCCTGGCCTGTTCGGGGAGCGGTTTGAGCAGGGCGATATCCGAAACGGAGACGCGGCCGCCGGGCTTGAGCACGCGTGCGATTTCGCGCCAGACCTGAGGTTTGTCGGGCGAGAGGTTCAAGACGCAATTGCTGATGACGACATCGACGCTGGCGTCGGCGACCGGCAAGTGCTCGATCTCGCCGAGGCGGAACTCGCAGTTATCGAGGCCGGAATGCTCCCGGTAGACCTCGAGATTGCGCCGGGCCTTGGAGATCATCTCCGGGGTCATGTCCACTCCGATCGCGCGTCCGGTAGGACCGACCTTTCTCCCGGCCACAAAGATGTCGAAGCCGCCGCCGCTGCCCAGGTCGAGAACGACGTCGCCCTCCTTCAGCGAGGCGAGGGCCAAGGGGTTGCCGCAGGAAAGGCCCATATTGGCGCCCTCGGGGAGGTTTGCCAGCTCCTCGGTGGTATAGCCGATGGATTGGGCCAACTGTGTGGCCTCGTCTGCCCCGCCACCGCCGCAACAACCGGCGGATGGGCCGCAGCAGGACTGCGTTCGACCCTCCGCGATGCGGGCGTAACCCAAGCGAACGAACTCACGAATCTCTTGCTCTTTCTGTGCCATGGTGCTCTCTCGCTTTCAGCGGTCTCTCATCCGAACATCTTCCAGGCCGCCAACCGTGCTGGTCAGGTGCGTGCCGTTTCGAATCGGGTGTGCCAGTGGGACAACTCCGACTCCGACTCCTACTCCTACTCGTACTCGTACTCGTACTCGTACTCGGCGTTGCGCCACGGCTCATTTCGAACCGTGCTCGAGCCGCTCGGGCAACTCCTCGATGAAGGCCCGGATCTCATCCCGCACCCGGCGGTAATGGCCGAGGGCCTCCTCTTCGGTCTTGGCGGCGGCGGCCAGTTTGGGTGGATCGTCGAATCCGACGTGGACCACTTTCGCGTTGCCGGGGAAGATCGGGCAGTGTTCGTGGGCGTGCCCGCAGACGGTCACGACGTAATCGAACTGCTGCACCGGCAGGTCCTCAACGGATTGCGACTGATGGTCGCTGATATCGACCCCGGCCTCGGCCATGACCCGAACGGCGTGCGGATTGAGTCCGTGCTTTTCGATCCCGGCGGAGAAGGCTTCGAGGCGGTCGCCCTTGAGGTGGCGCGCCCAGCCCTCGGCCATCTGGCTTCGGCATGAGTTCCCGGTGCAGAGGAACAAGATCCTGAGTGTAGGTTTCGTCATCCATCATCCTTATGGTTCAAGGTGGAGTCCGTCTGAAAACCCCTTTGGGTCAGAACGATAGGTCTTTGGGGCCGGATGGGGAGGTCTCCCGCAGAGGTCGCAGAGGATTCGTTGGAAAGGGGGAGGGCAGCTGCATCGGAGCTGTTTTCTGCAACTACCTTGGTTTTCAGAAAAGGTTTCTCCCCAAATCCCCCCCCAAAAAAAGATTGGATCAGGGCATTGACCCTATACTCCCCCATTGCCAATTCGAAAACGCCACCGCACCTCTGCGCGAGGCTCTCCGGATGGAAATGGGGAGAGCAGGTTGAGAAAGCGGTTGCCTTTTCGGACGCCCTCAAGCTGCAAGCCCGATCCGATATATGCGCCAAATCGCATATATTCATGCGTCAAGTTCGGGGGGGTGTCAAGGCGTGGGGGGAGAGGGGGCGGTGGTGTCAGAGGGATTGGCCGCGGTAGAGCGCGGCCTGGGCGACATAGTGGTCTGCCGCGTGCCGAAGGTAGGCTTGGTCCGCCTCGGTGGTGTCACGGATCACGCGGCCGGGGCGGCCCAGGACGACGCTGTGGTCCGGGATCACCTTGCCCTCCGGGATCAGGCTGCCGGCGCCGATGAGGCAGCCGCGGCCGATGTGGACGCGGTTCATGATCGTGGAGTGCATCCCGATGAGGGTGTGATCGTCGATCCGGCAGCCGTGGATCACGCACTGATGTCCGATCGAGACCCCGGTGCCGATCTGCAGCTTCAGGCCCGCGTCGGTGTGGAGCACGCACGCGTCTTGGATGTTCGATTCCGCCCCGATCTCGATCACGTCGCAATCGGCGCGAATCACCGCCTGGAACCAGATGCTCACGCGTGCCAGCAGGACGACAGAGCCGATCACGGTAGCGTTCGGCGCGATGAAATGGCCATCTCCCCTGAGCTCGGGGACGCGATTGGGAAGGGTGATCAACATGGACTGTACATAGGACGTGGACGGTGGGCTGGATGAATTCTGTACACTACATGTGTGCCTGACCGCCGGCAAACATGCCTTCGTCCGTGGGGAAGGCAGTCCGTGGGTAGCCAGAAAAGGTCAGCCGCATTCCACATTCCCATCCGGAGAGCCTCGCGCAGAGGCGCAGAGGCGCGGTGGCGTTTTCGACCTGGCCGTGGGGGTGGGTAATTTTCATGCTCTGCCTCCAACATTTTCGGGGGTGGATTCTTTTAATGATACCATTTTAGCAGGCCTCGCCTTCCTGCTACTCTCCTACTCGTACTCGTACTCGTACCTGCGCACTCCCCATCCGGCCCCGGACACCTTTCGTGGCGGCCCAATGGGGTTTTCGAACGGGCTCTGGCTCGGCCCAGAAACGTACACGTACACAGCGAAGCGGTACACGTACACGTACACGATGATGCGGCGAGTACGAGTACGAGTACGAGTACGAAGGGTTGCCGATCAGTCAGATCATTGTGGCGATCGAAATCGAAATCGAAATCGGTATCGGTATCGATCCGCCTCCCTTCGATACCGATCCCGATAGCGACCCTGACCCCGATCTTGTTTCGCCATTGGTCTTTTCGAACGGGCCCTGGCTCGGCCCGCAAACGTACACGTACACGATGATGCGGCGACTACGAGTACGAAGGGTTGCCGATCAGTCAGATCATTGTGGCGATCGAAATCGAAATCGAAATCGGTATCGGTATCGGTATCGATGGCAAGCGTGGTTCGGCGTGGAATCTTCGCGTGCAAAACGTCCACAGCGCCGCTGGTGCTGACAGCGGACCTCCGAACTGGCAGCAGAGACCAGACCGAGACGGTCTGGCTACCACGAGACACCAGACCGAGACGGTCTGGCTACCACTCTGCCTACCCACCGGGCTGCCCACCGGGCTGCCCACGACCTTGCGTGGGGGCTGTGATATGGGATAGTCGGGTTCTTTGCGAGGAATTTTTGTATGGATATGATCCGACTTCAAGACGTGACCATGAGTATCTCCGGCAAGCCGTTGTTTTTGGGGCTATCGGTCTCCATCAACAAGGGCGAGCGGATTGCCTTGGTCGGACGTAATGGGGTCGGGAAGACCACTTTATTGAAGGTCCTGGCCGGCCTGGAGTCGCCGGATTCCGGTGAGGTGATGGTGCAGCCGGGACTCCGGATCGCGTTTCTGCCGCAGGAGTTGCCGGATTCACTGACCGGCGACGTGTTTGAGGTGGTCGCCTCCGGACTCGACCGGTGGGGTGATCTCTTGCAGCAGTACCATCAGCGATCGCGGGATGCGGAGCAGGGCGGTGCGGCCTTGGCCGAGCTCGGCCGAATCCAGCACGAGTTGGAGAACACGCACGGCTGGGAGACGCATGCGTTGATCGAGCAGGTCATCACCCGTGTCGGGCTTTCGCCGGACCAGGAGGCTGCGAAACTCTCCGGCGGGCAGAAGCGGCGCGCGCTCTTGGCGCGGGCACTGGTGCGGCAGCCGGACCTCCTGATGCTGGACGAGCCGACCAACCACCTCGACATCGACACGGTGACCTGGCTGGAGGAGTTCATCGGCCGATTCAACGGCGCGCTGATCTTCGTCTCGCACGACCGTCGGTTTATGCGTCGGATCGCCAACCGCGTGGCGCAACTCGACCGGGGGCGCCTCCTGGAATGGGATTGCGGGTACGACACGTTTGTGGCCCGACGGGATCAGGTCCTATTGGAGGAGGAGGCGATCCAGCGGCGGTTCGACGACAAGCTGGCCAAGGAAGAGGTCTGGATCCGCCAGGGGATCAAGGCGCGCAGGACCCGCAATGAGGGGCGGGTCAAAGCGTTGGAGCAGATGCGTGAGCAGTTTCACGCCCGGATTCTGCAGCCGGGGCAGGTGCGGATGCGCATCCAGCAGGCGGATCAGAGCGGCAACAAGGTGATCTCGGCCCAGGGCGTCTCCTTCGCCTATCCGGGCCAGCCGCCGATCGTGAAGGATTTCAATCTATTGCTGCAGCGTGGGGACCGGCTCGGGATTATTGGTCCGAACGGCTCGGGCAAGACGACCCTGCTCGATCTCATGCTCGGCCGGCGTGAGCCGTACGCGGGCGAGGTCGTGCTCGGATCGAACGTACAGGTGGCGTTCTACGATCAGTTGCGCTCCATTTTGGACCCCCAGAAAACGGTGCATGAGTCGCTGAACGACGGGAAGGACACGGTCTGGATCGATGGCCAGAAGCGACCTGTGTTTGGTTATTTGAGCGATTTTCTCTTCGACTCCGAGCGTGCGCGCGCGTCGGTCCGGGTCCTCTCCGGCGGCGAGCGCAACCGGCTTCTGCTTGCGCGTCTGTTCGCTCAACCGGCCAATGTATTGGTCCTGGACGAGCCGACGAACGATCTCGATGTCGAGACCCTCGAATTGCTCGAAGGCCTGTTGGCGGAGTACACTGGAACGGTCCTGCTGGTGAGCCATGACCGTGAGTTCATCAACAACGTGGTGACCGGGACACTCGTCCTCGACGGTTCGGGACTGGTCCGTGCGTATGCGGGCGGGTATGACGACTACCTGGCGCAGTCCGGCGCGCAGGATGGGGCCGCCGCTTCTGAGCGCAAGCCCTCGAAGAAGCCGGATGCGCGCTCCAACCGTGACCGATCGGATGCGCCGAAGAAGCTGACTTACAAGGAGCGTTTAGAGCTGGACCAACTGCCGGCACGCATCGAGGCGTTGGAGGCGGAGCAGGCCGAGGTGTTTGAATTGCTTTCGGACCCGGCACTCTACCAAAACGATGCCGGAACGGTGGCCGGCGTGAAGGCACGCGCGACCGAATTGGAATCCAAACTCGCCGCGCTCTACGCCCGTTGGGAGCACCTCGAATCCATAGCCCAGCCCTGAATCGACGCGGAACGACCCGAAGGGTGGGCGGGAGTGGAGAGGGAAACTTGGGGGACGCGAAGACGCGGAGGTGAGGAAGGCGAGTTTGCCTGCCGGGGTTGAGGAAGGGATCAGGGCATTGTCCCTTCTCATTCCCATGGCCAGGTCAAAAATGCCACCTCGCCTTCGCGTCTCTGCGCGAGACCTCCGGATTCGGATGGGGAGGACTCGCGCAGAGGCGCAGAGGTTAATTGGAGGGGGATTGTGGATTCATCAGGGCCGTGTTCTGCAACGGCCAGGATCTGCTGATAACGAGTTTTCCCTCTGCCCCAAAAAAACATGGATCAGGGCATTGCCCCTACCCACTCCCATGGCCAGGTCGAAAACGCCACCGCGTCCTCTGCGGGAGGCTCTCCGGATCCAGATGGTCTGAACGCGACAAGGTGCTGTTTCTACCCTTCCGGACGATCGCCTGCCAGGCGAGTGACGAGGAAGCCGTTCTCCTCGGTGATGAGCTGCTGATCCATGTACTGCTCGAGCAGTTGGTCGAACTGGGTGGCGGGATCGTCCGGGGTCAGGAAGACGACCTCCGCACCGAAGCGGCGCGCCACTTCCTCGCGGAGGGATGCGCGGGTGTAGGGGTGCGCGCCGAAATGAATCATCTCCAGGATCTTGTATCCGACGACGGTATTGGGGGCCATGGTGGCGGGCTGAGCAAAGGGCGTTCGGCGGCGTCACCAATCGAGTTGGGTACCGATGGGGATCGCCTCATGGATGGGGAGTTCGAGGACGTAGCGTACGCGTTCGGCGGATGGTTTTCCAATCTGCCATGGTCTCAGCTGTTGGATCTCGACCACGCGTTTTTGGTCATCCATGAACAGGGCGGTCAGGGGGAAGCGCATGAAGAACATATGCAGACAGACCCGCTGGCGGACCGGGAAGACGAAGAGCGCGCCGCTCGGCGGGGCGAGCATGAGTCCGCGCATACGGGACAGCGTGCCGCCGCAATACCGGGCATCGAGCCAGTGAGCGTTGTCACGTGAGATGGAGATGGTGCGGGGAATGTGCTGCATGGTTTGGGGGAACCGATCACTGATTGAAGAGCTTCATGACCTCCATGCCGATCGGACCCAGAACCACGACGAAGATCGCGGGAAAGATGAAGAGCACGAGAGGAAAGATGATCTTCACGGGCGCCTTCATCGCCATCTCTTCGGCATGTTGTTTTCGCTTGTTCCGGACGGACGCGGCCTGTACGCGGAGCACCTTTGCGAGTGAGCCGCCCGATTTGGAGACGTGGATAATGGCCGAGACCACATTCCGCAGTTCCTGCACACCGGTCCGTTCCGGCAGGTCTTTGAGCGCGTCGACGCGGCTTCGGCCGAGGCGGATTTCCATGAGCGTCTGGGCGATTTCATCGGCGAGCGGACCGGACGTCCTGTGGCTGACCTCAGCGAGCGCGGCATCGAACCCGAGTCCGGCCTCGACGCTGATGGTCAGCAGGTCCATGACATAGGGGAGTTCCTTACGGATGCGGTCTTTCCGCCTGGTCGCCCTCTTGGCGAGCAGAAACATGGGTAGGTTTTTGCCCGGCAGGAAGACTGCCAGTGGCAGGAAGTATCTCAGAAAAGGGTTCGGGTTTTCGCCGAGCCATGCCAGGAGGAAGAAGAAGGCAGAGAGTGCGAAACCGCAGAACAGGTTAACCCAAGTTTCTTAGATAATGCTGTAAACCATTGATGCTCTAAGGTCGAGCA
>ENA-UOOH01003114-UOOH01003114.1-fermentation-metagenome-genome-assembly--contig:-NODE-3114-length-13127-cov-4.297124_pt1 | contig 13127 bp, 11 predicted proteins | sample MGYA00245778_ERZ724025 | MGnify/ENA primary metagenome ERZ724025 (study PRJEB28704, sample SAMN03018313) | fermentation metagenome | biome: anthropogenic terrestrial biome; feature: soil; material... | reverse complement strand
AGAATGCCGCGTAACCAAGGATGAGCAGATTGATCCAAACGCTATTAGCCCGGTAGTATTCCAGGATCGCGGTTCCGGCAGTTCCCAAGGTTTGACGAATAAAAATCTCGATCATAAGCACCTAATTAAATCAAACTTCCCTCATGATATCACGAGGGAAGTTTGTCTAAAGCCATTAATAACCCGTTCTACTCCTCAACAGGCTCGGGAGTGTAACCAGCCAGACGCTCCATCGCGGATTCGCGGGTTTTGAGCAGCATGAACCCTACAGCCACAACGAGCACGATGACCAAAAGGCCGATCACACCCAGGTTTTCGGTGAGCACTTTGAATAGCCAGTTCGGCCAAAGGAAACCATCGGCAATACTGGTGATATTCACCGCGCCGGAGGGGATGGCAAAGCCAGCATCCACAGCGGTTTGGGTAAAGAAGGGGGCCATGGCGGTGGCGATGTAGAAGCCCACCAGTAGCTCGATCGTGCCGGCGATGACCATGCGCACGATATTGCCTTTCATGATCGGGGCAAAGAGCGCGACCATAAAGGGAATCACAGAGAGGTCAGCAAAGAGGATTACACGATTGCCCGGCAGGATGATGCTCAGCAGAATGGCAATTGGCACCAGCACCAATGCGGCAGAAATGGCGGCAGGGTGGCCGATGAGGATTGCGGAATCGAGGCCGATGTAGATCTCGCGGCCAGCGGCGCGCTTCTGCATGAACTCGCGCGCGGCTTCAGAGACGGGGATCAGGCCTTCCATCAGGATGGCAACCATGCGGGGCAGCAGCAGCATCACAGCAGCCAGGTTCATGCCCACATTCAGGATCATGGCGATGACCTGCATAGTGGTTTTGCCTTCAGGAGCCCGCAGGCCGTAGGCAAGGAAACCCAAAACCAGGCCGATGATCAAACCCATGATCACGGGTTCGCCAAACAGGCCCCACTTCTTGCGGATGGTTTCGGGGTCGGCTTTGAGGTCGCGTAAGCCGGGAATACGTTCGATCAGCCAATTGATGGCGATGGCGAAGGGCACACCAGGCCCAGAGGTCAGGTGGGGCACAGAAATGCCAGGGACGCCATAAAACTGCTGAACGGCCTTGGCTGTCCAGTCGGCAAAGAAGAGGGCCAGGGCAGTAGCAACACCCGCCGCGATCAGGCCAAAGACCAGGTTTTTGGTGACAACGGAAACAATGGATCCAAGAAAAGCAAAGTGCCAGTAATTCCAGACGTCGATATCCAAAGTTTTGGTTACCTTGGCGAGCAGCATCACAATATTGACGATCAAGGCAATCGGGATGACCGCCAGGCCCACCTGTGTACCAAAGGCAATCGAGGCTGCGGCTGGCCAGCCAACATCGAATGTGTCCCGCTGGATATTAAGATTGGTGACGAGGGTTTGGCCTACATCGGTAACGGTGCCGAGCAAAAGCCCGATCACCAGATTGATGCCGATGAATGCGATACCCACGGTGATACCGGCCCGAAACGCGCGGCCAAATTTAGCGCCCAATGCCATTGCGATCAAGAAAATAATAATCGGCAGCAGAATCGTGGCACCAAAGGTATCAAAAAAAGCTTTCAGTCCTGCAAGAAATCCTTCCATGATATCTCCTTATGAAGTAAATAACGATCCGATCATTCTGTCAATTTGGCGATTATCTGCTCTAATACAGCCTCCTTTCCTATCCCAGTGAGAAAAGCCAGGGTCTGAATAACGGGTTTACCGTGGTCTGTGGGCACTGGCGTGGTGCTGACGATCAGGTCTGCGTCGGCAGCCTTGCTGGGCACTTCGCTGGCCTTGCACTGGGTGACACGCACCGGGATGCCTTTGGCTTCCAGGGCTTCTTCAATGGCTTTGGCAACCACCGTGGATGTTGCCACTGCGGTTCCGCAAGCAACGAGAATACGTTTGTAGGGGGGCATAATTTCTCTCCTTATCGCTTTAAAAGTGTTAAAACCTCAGCGGTGTCATTAAGTTGCATTAAAGACTCCACCAGGCTGAGATCCTGAAAAACGCCGGCGATCTCCTGAAGCATTTCCACCTGGGCATGCGGTTCGCTGAGGGCCAGCATAAACACCAGACTCACGGGTACTGCCTGGCTGGGGTCGACCATATTTTGAAAATTTACGGGTTTTTCAAGGGTCGCGAAGGCGATCCCGGGCTTTAGTACGTGAATTACATCGGTATGCGGTATGGCAACATCGTAACTTCCCCCTAAAGGCAATCCCGTGGGTAAAGTTTTTTCACGTTCGATGACCGCGCAGGTGTAGGTCTCTTTAACGTAGCCCGCGGCTTCCAGTTTACCTCCCAGCACTTTGACCACATCGGTCCAACACTCGGCCTGGAGGTGTAAAACGATGGCATCTTTAACCAGATTCTCTGAAAGCGGCACAGGCTCTCCTTTTAATTTCTTCCTATTTTTCCGAACTAGAGCAGAGCCAGGGAGGGCTCTTCCAGGACGGTTTTGAGGTCTCGCAGGAAGGCGGCGGCAACAGCCCCGTCTACAACTCGGTGATCGCAGCCCAAAGTGATGCTCATCATCGGCTTGATCTCAATTTCGTCATCGGCCGCGGCTACAACCCGGCGTTCGATGGCGCCAACGGCAAGGATGGCGCTCTGCGGCGGGTTGATGATGGCGGTGAATTCGGAGATGCCTAACATACCCAGATTCGAGATCGTAAAGGTTCCACCGTCCACTTCCTGCCTAACCAGGCTGCCGCTGCGTGCTTTCGCGCTTAACTCGCGGAGCTGGGCATTGATCGTCCGGATCGGGAGTTGGTCGGCATGGTGGATCACGGGTACGATCAGGCCTTCCTCCAGGGCGGTGGCAATACCAATGTTGTACTCCCCAAGCAGTTCCACGCCCCGCTCGCTGAGGGTCGCGTTCAAGTAGGGATGCCTAGCTAAAGTAAGGGCCAATAACTTGACCAGGAAAGCGGTCATACTGACCGAATCCCGGGTTTTATCCGCGTTAGCGCGCTGGCGCAGGGCACTTAAAGCGCTCATATCCACATGAACCGTCAGATAAATGTGAGGGACATCCTGGTAACTCTGGGTGAGGCGTTCGGCGATGCGTTTGCGCGTACCGGTGAAGTTTTTGATTTCTCCGGGTTTTACTGCCGGCAACACATTTGCGGGCCTAAGTTCGCCAGCAGCCTGGGATGTCGCTGCGGCTTGGGCCGCCTGAACATCTGCCAGTTGAACTCTTCCGCCTGGACCGCTGCCAGAGATGCCAGCCAGGTCCAAATTGTTCTCGCGAGCGGTGAAGCGTGCCGCGGGGGTGGCAGAAGGGCGCGGGGGTTTTTCCTTTGCAGCAGCGGCAAAGGCTTCGATATCTGCGCGGGTGATCTTGCGGTCCGTGATCCCCAGCTGGTTGAGGTCAACATTCAGGTCAGCAGCTAGTTTTTGGGCAATCGGGGAGACTTGCAGTTGGACCGGCGCTGATGCTTGCTGAGCAGGTGACTCTTCCGCAGCTTTTGCTTCCACCTCTTCCGGCTTTTCAGGTGCTGGCAGGTCGGCAATGGTTTCGCCTTCCGCCAGAATGTAGGCGACTACCTGGGTTACAGGTGCTTCCTCGTGTTTATGGTAGAGAATGGAAGCAAGGGTACCAGTGGCAGGGGCTTCGATCTCGCTGGTGAGTTTATCCGTTTCAACTACGATCACGGGCTCGCCTTTGGTAATCGTTTCGCCTTCCTGCTTGAGCCATTCGGTGATCGTGACGGACTCCTGGTCCATATCCATTTTGGGCATGATAAAAGGTATGGGCATCTTGGCTCCTAGTATTGATTAGTCAGCAGTGCACGCATTTCGGCCTCAATATCGGCTTCCTGCGGGACGGCTGCTTCCTCGAGCAGGCGGTTGTAGGGTATGGGCACGTCTTTACCCGCCAGGCGGCGCATGGGTGCATCCAGGTAGTTAAAGGCATCGCTTTCGCTTACAGACGCGATGACCTCGCCGGCCCAACCGCCGGTCTTCACCGCTTCGTGAACAACCAGCAGTTTGCCGGTTTTCTTGACCGAGGCAGTGATCATTTCGGTATCCAGCGGTCGGAGGGTGCGCGGGTCAAGCACTTCCACCTCCAGGCCTTCCTGGGCTAATCTGTCTGCCACGGTCAGGCAGCGATGGAGCATGATCCCGGTTGAAACGACTGTTAAGTCGGTGCCCGGTCTTTTGATCTCCCCTACTCCGATTGGGATGGTGTACTCACCTTCCGGCACTTCGCCCTTGGACTTGTAAAGCAGCTTATGCTCCACAAAACACACCGGGTTTTGGTCGCGGATGGCGCTAATCAGCAAACCTTTGGCGTCGTAGGGCGTGCTGGGCATCACAACTTTGATTCCAGGGATGTGGATCAGCAAAGACTCAAGCGACTGCGAGTGCTGGGCGGCCGCCCCGGTACCTGAACCGCCTGGTAGGCGCAGAACCATGGGAACAGTGGCCTTGCCGCCAAACATAAAACGGGCTTTGGCAGCCTGGTTGGCCAGGGCTTCCATCGCAAGGAGCACAAAATCGCTGAACATCATCTCGGCGATGGGCCGCATGCCAACCATCGCGGCGCCTGCGGCCGCGCCGGTAATGCCCAATTCGGCGATGGGAGTTTCAACGACCCGTTCGGGGCCGAATTCCTCCAGCATCCCCTGGCTAACGCCAAAAGCGCCGCCGTAAGTGCCAATATCCTCCCCGATCAAAAAGACTGAGGGATCACGGCGCATTTCTTCAACCATTGCGTCGTGGATCGCTTCGCGATAGGTGATCTCAGGCATATACAAAGTCCTCCAGGGTAGCCACATCGGGCTCCGGTGATTCTTCAGCGAATTTAACCGCTGCGTCAATTTCTTTTACAACTTCCTGTTCCATCACTTTGGCTTCTTCGCCTGCGATCACACCAGCATCCTTTAGGTTGCCTTCGAAGCGAATGATGGGGTCGCGATGCGTGCGCCAGGAATCAATTTCTTCCTTGCTGCGGTAGAGGTTGCGGTCGCTCTTGGAATGGCCAAAGTAGCGGTAGGTGGCGAATTCGATAAAGAAGGGGCCCTGGCCGCCGCGGGCGTGTTCGGCGCCTTTTTTGGCAAATTCATACACAGCCAGCACATCGTTGCCATCCACGTAGTACCCGGGGATGTTATAGGCTTCTGCCCGGTACTTGAACGGCGTGCGCGCGGATACCCGATTCACGCTGGCGGACATGCCATATTGGTTGTTCTCACAGATATACAGGATGGGCAGATCGTAGATCTTGGCCATATTGAGCGATTCATGGAAGATGCCCTCATTGCTCGCGCCATCTCCAAAGAGCGTGAGGACGATGCGGTCCTCCTTGCGCATTTTGGCCGCCAGCCCAACGCCAACCGCTAACTGCAGGCTGCCGCCGACGATTCCATTGGCGCCAAGATTGTTGGAAGTTACGTCGGCGATGTGCATCGAGCCCCCGCGCCCACGGCAATATCCCGTGTCCTTGCCCAGGAATTCAGCCATCATCTTTTCGAGATCCGCGCCGCTGGCGATGAAATGCCCATGCCCGCGATGGTGGTTGATCAGGTAATCGCCCTTTCTTACTGCGAAACCAGTTCCAACTGCCGTCGCTTCCTGGCCGGCAGACAGGTGCATGGTACCGTGCACTTTGCCCAGCGCGTAAAGCTCATTGGCTTTCTCTTCAAATAGCCGGATGCGCAGCATGGTCTTCAGCATTTCAACCAGGCGGGCATTGTCCAGACCCAAAGAGTCTGCCTTCTCCAAAAAATTATCTGTTGCTTGATTGTCAAAAGGTATTTGTTCTGTCATATCTGCTTCCTTTACTTTCTCTTATTCAGGCTGCTGCCAGCACTTTTTCAACCGTAGCTGAATCAGTGACCAAAATGTTTACATATGACCCGCGCAATGCTCCCAGAATAGGGCGTACCTTGGTTGGCCCGGCGGAGATGCCCAAACGCTGAGGGATTCCAAGCAGGTCTTCGCGTGAGATACCGATGAGTTTGGCCTGGTAATCCATGGCGCTTGGCTGCCCTTGCAGGTTGAAGAAATGCCCGCAAACATCACCAACGGTCCCGGCATTCACGATGGCTTCCATGTCCGCTCTATCAAAATAGCCATTAAGGTAATAAGGCGAATCCAAGAGGTCGGTAGAACCGATGCCCAACAAGGCCAGGTGAGCTTTAGCGCCATATTCAAGCGCTTCCTTTACTCCCGCGTTTTCCTTGAGGGCATCCGCCATTCGCTTGCTGCCAACCACGAATGGGGCATTAAGATGGATGGCGGTGCATTGCAGCACCCGCTGGAGTTTTTGCAGGCTTTGGGCCGCGTCCATACCCGGAACCAAACCGCTCATCGCCCCAAGCAGCTGCACGATCGTTAGCTTCGGCATTGGCGGCTGGGGTTGAATTGCATCGATGGTTGCCGTAAGCGCTGAACCCCAGGAACAGCCCAGAATCATCCCCGGTTCCAGCAATGAGATCAGTTTTTCCGCTGCAGCTCGCATGAGAGCAGGCTCAGTATTGCTGGAGTTGTGCGTATTAATCACAATGGCTTCCTGTAAGCCAAACTTGTTTTGCAGGTCCTGGGCGAGCGCAACATTATGCTCCACTGGGTAGTTGATAAAAATGCTGATCAGTCCCGCCTGTTTTGCGTCTGCCAGCAGGTGGGAGATCATGGAACGGGTCACGCCTAATTTGCGGGCGATTTTCTCCTGATTCCAGGATTCAATATAGTAGAGGTGAGCCACCTCCGCCAGGTACCTAAGCCTATCGTTGCCTCTGCGCCACTCGCTCATAGAAATTCACTATTGTTAATAAGATTAGCAATTGTTAGTGTAATGATATTCTAAGCGAAACTCGAAATGGAATCAAGCGTTTTTGCATCAATTAATCTAAATCTTTTTGATGAAAATTCCGGAGCTGCCTGGAGGCATAAAAAACAAGCGCCCGGAGGCGCTTGTTTGACAGGGAAAAAATTATGGGTTTGGAAGCCGGTGATGATCGAAAAACTTGGCTAGTTCCTGCTTCTGGTCATGATGCACGATGGCGATCACCTCATCCGCCGCCTGGAACACAAAATCGCCATGGGGGATGATCAGCTCACCGCGCCTCAGGATTGCCGCCAGATTGGCCTGGGAGGGCAGCTGCAACTCGCTGAGCCGTTTTCCAAGCGCGTATGCGTCAGGCGCCACCTTTTCTTCCACCACGCCAAAATTGCCCTTGCGCAGCATGAAGAGGGTCATCATGTCACCCAGCGACATTTCTTCAGCGATCATGGAGGCGATCAGGTCCGCCTGGTTTAAGGCCACATCCACACCCATGGCCTCGTTGAACATCCAGGCATTTTTGGGGTGGTTCACGCGCGCGATCGTACGGGGAACCATGAATTCGAAACGGGCCAGGCTGGTGGCCACCAGATTGACCTCGTCCACGCCGGTCACCGCCGCCAAAACATCCACTTTGCGAATACCGGCTGCTTCCAGTACATCCGGGTCGGTACCGCTGCCATGCACAATCAAATCCCGGGGCAGATCCTGCAGCATGCGCGGGTCTTCTTCCGGCCGCAACTCGATCAGTTTGACCTCATGCTTCTCATTGTTGAGGTAGCTTGCCAGGTAAGTGCCTACTTTTCCGCCGCCAATGATCATCACCTTCATCGCAGGCCTCCTTCATGTTTGCCAAAGAGATGCGCCACCCGGTCGCCGGAACCGCTGGTGACCAGCAGGTGTACCAAATCGCCCGGTTTTAACACCGTTTCACTATCGGTCAGAAAAGTTCTGCCGTTCCGTGTAATTGCCGTTACCTGAATTTCTCCCGGGATGGAAATTGAACCGGCGGTTTTCCCTTCCATCACCGGCAGCACATCCGCGTCCACCAATGCAACCTGGCCCGCGCCGATTCTGCGCTCAACATTGAGCATGGCGTTGGATAAGGTGCTGGCCAGGCGCTCGATACCCAAGGTCACTGGCGATACCGTCTGAATGCCCAGGCGGCGATAGATTTTGGCTTTTTGCGGTTCATACACCCGGGCGGCAACCCTGGGCAGTTTAAAGACAGTTTTTGCAAGACGGGCCGCCACCAGGTTGGCCTCATCGGAAGCGGTAACGGCAGCCAGGCCTTCTGCCTGCATGATCCCTGCTTCCTTGAGCACATACTCATCGAAACCAATGCCCACGTGTGTGCTGCCCTTGAAGGTTTTGCCAAGCGCTTCAAAAGCCCTGGGGTCCTTATCGATCACTGCTACATCCACGCCTTTCAGGCTGAGCGATTTTGCCAGCCCGGCGCCTACCCTTCCGCAGCCAATGATGATGATCTTCATAGCGCTCCTCCTTTTGCTTGAGCGTTTTCAGCTTTTGTTTTTCTTAATACGATCGCCTTGCGCAGGGCATCCGCCAAGGGCAGGGCAGGGATCCAAAGCACCAAAAGCAGCCAATAGAACGGCTCAAAACCGGCTGTGTACTGCAGAAATTCCTGCAGGAAGGGGATGTAAACCAGGGCTGCCACCACGATCAATTCCGTGGCAATCCCGGCCCATACCATCCGGTTATTGAACAGCGGCACCTTAAAGATGGAGCGCTGAGAGGCGCGTTGAGCGAACAAGTTGCCGATTTGGGTAAAAACCACGGTTGCCAGGGCCAGACCCATGGCCGCATAGTGGATCTTTGAGTCGCTGGGCAGGTCAATCCACTGCCCCGCAAAACCATGCTGCCAGAAGTACAGGTAGAACATGAGCATGGCTGCAAAACCCTGGACAGGACCCAGGATGAGGTAAGCTTTTACCAGCAATTCCTTCGTGATCAGGTGGTCAGTCAGCTTTCGCGGCGGCCGCTGCATCGTGCCGGGTTCGGGCGGTTCCGCTCCCAGAGCCAGGGCCGGCACGATATCCGTGCCGAGGTCGATCGCCAAAACGTGCATTACACCCAGGGCAAGCGGTATCCGGCCAGCGGTGAGGGCGTAGAGCATGAAGGGGATCGCCTCGGGGGCGTTGGACGTAAAGACGTAGGTTGTGAAACGCTTGATGTTTTCGTAAACGGTGCGGCCTTCCTCGATGGCGCTGACGATCGAGCCAAAATTATCGTCCGTAAGAATCACATCGGCAGCCTCTTTGGCTACATCCGAACCGGTAATGCCCATGGCCACGCCGATATTCGCTTTTTTTAAGGCTGGGGCATCGTTCACGCCGTCGCCGGTTACGGCAACCACCTTACCATCCGCTTGCAGCGCGGAGACAACGCGCAGTTTGTGTTCCGGGGCAACGCGCGCGAAGATGATTTCATCCTCCACAGCTTTGCGCACGTCTTCATCGCTCATTTGCTCCAGGTCCACACCGGTAACCACCCGCACTGTATCGCCCTGAACGATGCCGATATGCCGGGCAATCGTTTCGGCTGTGAGGCCGTAATCCCCTGTGATCATGATCACGCGAATGCCAGCCTGATGGCACTTCTCAACCGCGTCCATCACATCCGGCCGGGGCGGGTCCTGCATGGCGACCATGCCCAGATATGTGAGTTTTTGCTCAACCACATCAATGGTAAGTTCTTCGGTTTCAAGCGGCAGAGTGCGTGTGGCAGCTGCCAAAACGCGCAACCCTTCGCGGGCATACGCGTCATTCACTGCCATGATGTGCTCAGCCCATTGAGGCGTCAGCGTTTGCACCTGGCCAGCGACCAAAATGCTGTCACAGACATCCAATATTTCGCGGATGCCGCCTTTCACATAGGCCACGCGTTCAAAGCCGGCAGTGCCTCGTTCCAGATGGATAACGCTCATGCGCTTGCGGCGCGAATCGAAAGGTAATTCAGTGATCAGTTGGGTTGCCGCAAGCTCGTCCTTGGTGTAGCCTGCCTTGTGCGCCAAAACGATCAAAGCGCCTTCGGTTGGGTCGCCAAGTACACGCCAGCGGCGGCTGCTTTCGCTGCCGGCAGTTTCCGGGGCTAAGAGGCGGGATGTGTTGCACTTGGCCTGGGTGAGGATCACCTTGGCGAGAGCTATATCCTGGCGTGGGTCAACCTCTTGGCCGTTTTCGGTGCTTTTCCCTTTGGGTTCGTAGCCTATGCCTTCTACATCTATTTCCCGGCCGGTCATTTCACCAGCGGCTTCCGATGGCACCCAAATCTTGCGCACGGTCATTTCATTTTGAGTGAGCGTACCCGTCTTATCGGTGCAGATCACATTGGTGCAGCCTAAAGTTTCAACGGCGGAAAGTTTCTTGATCAGCGCGTGCCGCTTGGCCATCCGCTGAGTAGCCATGGCCAATGAGAGCGTTACCGTTGGCAGCAGGCCTTCCGGCACGAAGGCAACCACCATCCCTAAAGCGAAGATGATGCTCTCTACAAAAGTAATGCGGGCCAGGAAAAGCGCCATGATCAGAAATACCAGGCCGAACCCTAAAGCAATAAGGGTCACGATCTTGGTCATGTTTTGCATTTCCAGCTGCAAGGGGCTAAGCTCATCAGGCACGTCCTGGGTGAGCTTGGCGATCTTGCCAAAGGCAGTGTTCATGCCCGTGCCATAAACGATGGCCTTCCCGGAACCGGCAGCCACGAATGTGCCGGCGAAAATGAGGTTGGGTGTTTCGGTCTCCGTAAGGCCCTGGCCGCTGACCGGCTCCGCGGAGCGGTTAACCGCGCGCGATTCACCAGTAAGGGTGCTTTGGTTGACCCGCAGGTCCGTGCTGTAGAGAAGGCGGCAGTCCACAGGGATACTATCGCCTTCCTGGACGAAGATCACATCGCCCGGCACGATCTCCTCGGCGAGTACCTTGTGTTCCTCGCCATCGCGCATCACCCGGCTTGAGGCTGGGAGGATCTTTTTCAGCGCTTCGGTTGCCTTCTCTGCCTGGAATTCCTGGAAGAAGGAGAAAGACCCGTTGATAATATTCACCATCCACACGGCGATGCCCAGTTCTGGCATTTTAGCGATGAATGCTCCCGCGCCGGCCACCCAAAGCATGATGGCCATGAGATGCGTGAAATTAGACAGGAAGCGCAGGATGAGGGGCTTGCCTTTTACCTCGCGCAGTTTGTTTGGGCCAAAGGCGAGCAGGCGGGCCTGAGCTTCGGTGCTGCTGAGGCCTTCGGGGCGGGATTGCAGCGCTTCGAATAACTGATCTGGGCTGAGTTGTTGTTTCTGCCCTTGAAAATCCTGGGGTAATTCTATTAGTTCAGGCATTAGTGAAATTATACTTTCGCGATCGCTCTATTCAAAGAAACAAGGCGGAAGTTTACACCCGTTGGAAGAGCATGACGATTAATGTTTTGTTATAGATTTGGCTCTCTCACCGAGTGGGGAGGAAGCCTCCGAAATACGCAAAAAAAATGATTTTGCTTATTTGGCAAATCAGTCAACCTGGCATTCGGCAGGAAGCTTCATAGCTCCAAGATAATAACCATTTCTTAACCTGATTCAAAGCCAGATCGCGCCTTTATGGTTTATAAATGTGAGTTATTATCCCGGATTTCTTGCCTATGTGAGTGGAGGCAAAATGAACTTTATCGCGATCTCTCCTAATTTTCCGCCGAATTATCACCAATTTTGGCGCATTCTTGCCGAGCGGGGTGTCAATTTGCTGGGCCTGGGTGATACGCCTTACGATGAACTCGACCCAAACCTCAGGCCATACCTCACAGAGTATTTCTACTTGCCCTACATGATGGACCAGGACGCACAAACCCGGGCGGTTGCTTTTCTAACCTACAAGCACGGCAAGATCAACCGCCTTGAATCGCATAACGAGTTCTGGTTGGAGAGCGATGCAAGCCTGCGCAGCGATTTCAATATCACCGGTTTTCATCGGGAGGATATGCCCCAGATCAAGCAAAAGTCATTGATGAAGGCTGTGTTCCAGTCTTGCGGGGTGCCTGTGGCGCGCGGCAAAGTGATTGACAACCTGGCAGAGGCGATGGAACTCGTCGCTGAGGTTGGATACCCTATAGTGGCCAAGCCCGACGTTGGCGTTGGCGCTAATCAAACCTTCACCCTGCTGAACGAAAGCGAGCTGGAATACTTCTTTAAACATAAAAACCCCAGTGCTTTTATCCTGGAAGAGTACATCCGCGGGGTGATGGTGACCTACGACGGTCTGACCGATCAGGATGGCAATGTGGTCTATGACTCCAGCCTGGTCTATAGCAATGGGATCATGGAAACAGTCAATCAATCCAGTGATATCTGGTACTACGTGGACCGGGAAGTCCCAGAGGAATTGCGGGCAATCGGAGCGAAGATCTTAAGGGCGGACAATGTGCGCGAGCGCTTCTTCCACCTGGAGTTTTTCAGGCTCCCGAATGGTGAATTGTACGGCCTGGAAGTGAACATGCGCCCGCCTGGCGGCCTCACGACTGACATGTGGAATTACGCCAACGACATTGATATTTATGAGCAGTACGCCAATGTGGTGCTGAATAACGAGTTCACAGCCAAACCCAGCCGGGCCAATTATTGCGCTTATGTCTCGCGCCGGTTTAATAAGGAATACCATTATTCCGTCGAGGAGATATTCAGGGAGTTCGGCGAGCATATCGTGATGCACACCAGCATTGATGGGGTTTTCGCGCCTGCCCTGGGCGATTATGGGTTCATTTTAAAGGCTGCCGATTTTTCCACCATGGAATTGATCGTTTCCTGGATTATGAAGCCCCGGGAGATTTCCCTGCTATGAACGTTGAATATCACGCCTGGTGGAGCCCCCGCCTGGGCCAGGAAATGGCCTTAAAGGTGTACGGTCATGCCGGGTGGCCCGTGCTGGTTTTTCCGGCGCAGTCCGGCAGGTTTTATGATTACGAAAACTTTGGCATGATCAACGCCGCCAGCTGGTTCATCGAAGAGGGGAAATTTCAGTTTTACTGCGTTGACAGTGTGGATAGCCAAAGCTGGGCTAATTGGGACGCACATCCCGCGGACCGGGCGGCTCGGCACCAGAGCTACGACGGCTACATCTGTGAAGAAGTGCTGCCTTTCGTCCGCCAGCGTAACGGTCCGGAAGCGAGGATGATCGCGACCGGTGTAAGTATGGGCGGCTACCACAGCGGGAACTTCTTCTTCAGGCACCCAGACCTGTTTAATGGCCTGATTTCAATGAGCGGGCTCTTCCAGTTAAGCATGTTCATCGGCGACTTCGTGAATGAAGATGTTTTCTATAACTGCCCCCTGCTCT
>ENA-UOOH01003112-UOOH01003112.1-fermentation-metagenome-genome-assembly--contig:-NODE-3112-length-13131-cov-3.976063_pt1 | contig 13131 bp, 10 predicted proteins | sample MGYA00245778_ERZ724025 | MGnify/ENA primary metagenome ERZ724025 (study PRJEB28704, sample SAMN03018313) | fermentation metagenome | biome: anthropogenic terrestrial biome; feature: soil; material... | reverse complement strand
CATGTGCGGTCGTTTTACCATGGCGATGGATGCCGAGGGCATCCAGATGGCGCTGCAGCTCGGGCAAATGCCCGCAGACTGGCGCCGGCGCTACAACATTGCCCCCAGCCAGCCCATCCCCTGCGTTACGGACCCAAAGTTGCGGAATGTGGTGATGCTGCGCTGGGGCCTGGTGCCATCCTGGGCTAAAGAGGCCAGTATTGGCTATAAGATGATCAATGCCCGCTCTGAGACCGCCCAGGAAAAGCCTTCTTTTCGCCAGGCTTTTAAGCAGCGCCGCTGCCTGATTTTGGCGGACGGCTTTTATGAGTGGGATAAACTAAGCGGCCGGGCCAAACGCCCTTACTATTTCACCCTCAGCGACGGTGCTCCTTTTGCCTTTGCCGGTCTGTGGGAAAGCTGGCAGCCCAGGGAAGGCCCCAGGGACCAGGCGCCCCTTTTGACCGCAACCATCCTCACCACCCAGGCCAACAGCCTGGTGGGCCAGTACCACGAGCGCATGCCGGTGATGCTCAGCGGCGATAAACTATGGGACTGGCTGCTCGAGACAGACCCGGCGGCCTTGCAAGCCCTCCTGCGGCCCTACCCGGCTGAAGAGATGCAAGCCTGGGAGGTGAGCAATCAGGTGAACCGGCCGGCTGAAGACGAACCCAGCCTGATCCGCAAAAGTGAAACGCTCTTTCCTGCGGATGAATAAGAAATAAATGATTGCCCCAAGGCAAAATAAAAGAAAACGGATTAAACCAATGACTGAAAAAAAGTTTTACCTCAATGACCAGCCCCGCCAGGACCTTGAACTCACCCTGCCGGACGGCCGGGTGATCACCGGCCAGCGCGGCGCTCCGCTTAAGGATTTTGTCCAGGTATTGCACGAACCTGGCATGCCTTTGATCGTTGGCGGAATTCTGGACGGTCAGCTGAGGGAGCTCACCTTTCCAGTTAAGCGCGACGCAAGTTTCCGCCCGCTCACAATGCAGGAAGAGGATGGCGCGCGGATCTACCGGCGCTCGCTGATCTTCCTCCTGGAAGTGGCGTTTCGGGACCTCTTTCCTGAGGCTTTTGTGACCATCGACCACTCGGTATCCTCGGGCGGATACTTCTGCCAGGTGGACGGCAAACCAGATTTCACCGAGGACGACTTGCGCCGCCTGGAAAAACGCATGCGCAGCCTGGTTAATGAGGACCTGCCCTTCGTTCGTGAAACGGTGCCGCTGGATGAAGCGGTGGCGCACTTTAAGGCCCTGGGCGAGGAAGACAAGGTGCGCCTGCTCAAGTACCGCAAACGTCCGGAATTGGTGCTCTATAGGGCCTTAAAAACCCGGGACTACCATCACGGCTACATGGTGCCCTCCGCGGGCTACCTGCGTACTTTCGCCCTGCAATGGCTGGGCGATGCCTCGTTCATCCTGCGCTTCCCGCGTCGGGCAGCCACCGACCGGCTGAGCAAAATGGAGCGTTACCCCAATTTGCTGCGTACATTCCGGGAGTACGGCACCTGGCTGCAGAAACTTGGCATCCCTTCTGTTGGGGCGCTCAACGACGCGATTCAGGAAGGCCATGCCGATGAGGTGATCCTGGTTTCCGAGGCCTTACACGAGATGCAGATCTCCTCCATGGCCCAAATGATCCAGGACCGGCGCAAGGATGTGGGTGTGATCCTGATCGCGGGCCCATCCTCTAGCGGCAAAACCACCACCTCCAAACGCCTTTCCATCCAAATGCTGGCCCGCGGGATCACCCCCTTTGCCCTGGAGATGGATAACTTCTTTGTTGACCGCGAGCGTACACCGCTTCTGCCGGATGGAAGCAAGGATTATGAATCCCTGCATGCCATGAACCTGGAGCGGCTTAACCACGATGTTCAGGCCCTATTGGCGGGCAAGGAAGTACGCCTGCCGCGGTACGACTTCATCACCGGGCGCAGCGTGGACGGCGAAACCGTACAATTGCGCAAGGGGGAGATGATCATCCTGGAAGGCATCCATGGGCTGAACCCGGAGCTATTGGCAGACATCAAGCCTGAAAACAGTTTTCGCATTTACGTCTCCTGCCTCACCCAGCTCAACCTGGACCGGCACAACCGCATCTCCACGACCGATACACGCATGCTGCGCCGGATTTTGCGCGATGCCCGGGACCGCGGCTACAGCGCCGAAGATACGATCAACCGCTGGGAAAAGGTAACCGCCGGCGAAAAGGAGCACATCTTCCCCTACCAGGAAAACGCGGATGTGATGTTCAACAGCGCCCTGGCTTACGAGCTCTGCACGCTCAAGCCGCTGGTGGAGCCGCTCCTGCGCCAGGTGAGCTTTGGCACCGATGCTTACATTGAAGCCAAGCGTCTTTTACGCTTCCTGGACTGGTTCCTGCCCACGGGTACTGAGTTCGTGCCGGATAACTCGCTGCTGCGCGAGTTTATCGGCGGCTCGATACTGACCAAATTCAAGGTCTGGCAGTTCTAGGCTCACCGCGGCTTTTTTCCAAGCCGGGCATTGTATAATGCTTGCCATGTCCCAAAATAGCAGCCTGCCTGAAGGCCTTAGTGTGGTGATTTGCGCCTATAACGCGGCGGGAATCATCGGAAAAGCGCTGGAGCATCTTCTGGCCCAGGAGCGGCAGTCTGAATTCCCCTGGGAGTTGATTTTAGTAGATAATGCCTCCACCGATGGCACTGCTGCCGGAGCGCGTGAGCTCTGGAATTCCCCGGTGCCGCTGCGCATCGTTGAAGAGAAACGCCAGGGCATCGCCTATGCCCGCCAGAGCGGGATGCGCGCCGCCGCCTATGCCTACATTGGTTTTGTGGACCAGGATAATTGGGTGGACCCTGACTGGCTGGAGAATGCCTGGCAGCTGATCCACGCCTTTCCCCAGGCCGGCCTGATCGGTGCGGAAGGACGGGCGGTTTTTGAGACACCGCCGCCAATTTGGTACGCGCGGTACGAGCGCAATTATGCCGTGGGGCCGCAGCTGCCCCAGGATGGCAAAATCCAGGACCCCGAGCGGCTGATCTACACCGCCGGCTGCGTTTTACGTACCCGGGCAGCCCACGCCATGTTGGACGCGGGCTTTGAGCCATTGCTCACCAGCCGGGCTGGCAGCGAGCTGCTTTCCGGTGAGGACTCCGAGATCCAATTGATCATCCGCCTGATGGGCTGGGAACTGCATTACAACTCAGCCCTGCGTTTTCAGCACTTTATGCCCACCAGCCGTCTCAGCTGGGATTACCACAAGCGATTCCGCCAGGGCCTGGGCGCTACGTCTGTGCTGCTGGAACCCTACCGCCGGGCCTTGCGCGCCCAGGAGGCTGGGGAGGATCCGGCTGTGAAGCCCTGGATGCCGGCCTGGCGCAAGGCGGCTCTGGCCTACTTAAAGGACCCCCTGGCCATCGCCGCGGCAGGGCTTAAGCGCTTTGAAGGCAACCACCGGGTGGCGCTCTCCCAGGCCCATTTGGGTGAAGCCCGCAAGCGCTGGCAGCTCAAGGCCGAACTGGAGCGCATCCAGGAGCGGCTTTTTGCCTGGCTGAAAAACTTACCCTCACGTGAGGAAGAGGCATGAGACTCAGCTGCCTGAACAGCCCGTCTCCGCCCCGGGAATCATAAAAACCTGAACAAAAAAAGGCCTCCGCAGAGGCCTTTTTGCTGTCCCGAAATTATTCGTTCGTACGCGGCATCACCGGCTTTTTGATCAGACTGCGCTTGGCCATATTAGCCAGCCTGCGTACACCCTCGCGGATCTTATCCGGGTCGGCGGCACTGAAATTCAAGCGCATAGTGTTGTTGGGCCCGGTGGTGGGGTAGAAGGGCAGGCCGGGAACATAAGCCACCTTTTCTTCCACGGCCAGCGGGAAGAGCTCCACTGTATCGCAGCCTTCCGGCAGGCGCAGCCAGAGGAACAGGCCGCCTTTGGGCACCGTCCAGGTGGTCCCGAGGGGCATAAACTCCTCAAAGGCCTCCACCATGGCGTCCCGCCGTTCTTTGTAGACCTTGCGGATCAGCTCGATGTGTTCGTCAAGGAATCCTTCGGTCACCAGTTCGTAGGCCACATATTGGTCAAAGGTGCTGCACTGCAGGTCGGCGCCTTGTTTGGCCAGGACCATCTTGCGGATCACGTCCGCCGGGCCGATCACCCAACCCATGCGCAGTCCCGGGGCCAGGGTCTTGCTGAAGGTGCTGGTATAGATCACATTGCCGCTAAAATCAGCGCCGTTATTCTGCTTGCGGAATTCAGCGTCCAGCACGCAGACCGGCTTGAGGTGTTCGCCTTCAAAACGCAATTGACCGTAGGGGTCATCTTCCACGATCGGCACGCCATGTTCGGCGGCGCTTCTCACCAGGCGTTCGCGGCGCTCGATGGGCAGGGTTACGCCCATCGGGTTTTGGAAGTTTGGCAGCACGTAGCAAAACTTGATGTTATTGGCTATTTTGGCTTCAAAGTCCTCGGGTACGATGCCGTCATCATCGGTTTCCACGGTTTGGTATTCGGCACCGTAAGCGTTCCAGGCTTGCAGGGCACCGAGGTAGGTGGGGCTTTGGGTCAGGATGCGGTCGCCCCGGTTGATGAATATACGCCCTAGCATATCCAGGGCCTGCTGCGAGCCCGATGTGATCAATACGTTCTCAAGTCCTACCTTGATGCCGTATTGGCCCACCCGGTCCGCCAGCCATTTGCGCAAGGGGTCGTAGCCTTCAGTTGTGGTGTATTGGAGTGCTTTCTTGCCGTTTTCGTTCAAGACCTTTTCACAGGCTGCCTTCACCTTTTCGATGGGGAAGAGTTCGGAAGCCGGAAAGCCGCCGCCAAAGGAAATCACGTCTGGTTGTTGGGTCACTTTCAGCAGCTCGCGGATAAACGAGGCTTTGATGCTGCCCATGCGGTGGGCGTAGCGATGGTCCCAATTGGTCTGCATAAACTGTCCTCTCCTTTTCATTGAGCCATTAGCCCCTTGGGAAGCGGCTGATGATGGTTGCCGCTCCGGGCAGGGCCACTTTATCCCCAGGGGTGAGTTCTGAGGGGGTCTTCTGCGGTTTGTCTGAAGCGCCCTGGTAGATCAGGATGGGCGTGCCTTCAACGGCGCTCTTGATCTCAACGAAGGCCTGACCAGTGAGGTAGCCTTCCGAATCGATGGCGCAGGATGTTACCTTGCCGATCACACGGCCCTTGGAGTCGACAACGGGGTCGCCGTGGTGGGCCATACGCACACCCTTCTCGTTGAACCTAAAGCGGGCAACGATGCCGGTGCGCATGCGTTCGCGTTCGCGGAAGGCGCTGCGGCCGATGAACCAGGAGGTGTTCATCTTGACCATCGCCAGGAAGCCGGCTTCGCTGATGGTGAGGTTCATATCGCCGCCCATTTCGTGGCCGTAGAGGGGCAGGCCGGCTTCGGTGCGCAGGCTATCCCGCGCGCCGAGGCCGCAGGGCAGGAGACCCATGGGCGTGCCGGCTTTCATTAGGGCGTCCCAGAACTTGACCGCATTGTCCGGGTGCACAAAGAGCTCGAAACACATCCTTTCGCCGGTGTAACCCGTGCGGCTGACCACCACATCCATCCCGGCAAGCTTGCATTCGCAGAGCTCGGTGCGGTTGAGGCGCATGATCTTGCGCGCGTCGGTCGGTTTGGCCAGTTTGAGCAGGATGTCGCGGGAACGCGGCCCCTGCAGGGCAATATCCACCAGCATGTCCGCGCCGGCCTTGCGGTCCTTGAGGTTGCGCAGGATCACATGGCGGCCGGGAACTACCGACCAGGGGCGTTCGAGGTCGATGAGAACCTTGCCCTGGCGCACTGCTTCCAGCCAGGCCCAGTCCTTATCTTCGTTGGCGGCATTCACCACTACCAGCCATTTTTCCTTATCGCGGCGGTAGACCAGCAGGTCATCCAGCACGTTGGCGTGCGGGTCCATAAAGTGGGTGTAGTAGCTTTCGCCTACTTCAAGGTGGACGATGTCGTTACCGGTAACGGAGTCCAGGAAGAGGCCGGCATCCGGGCCTTCGGCCTGGAATACGCCCATATGGGTCACGTCAAAGAGGCCGGCGGCGGTACGCGTGGCAGTGTGTTCCTCCAGTACACTGGTGTACCAAACCGGCATATCCCAGCCGGCGAAGGGGATCATCCGCGCGCCGAGTTTGACATGCGTGTCATAGAGCTGGGTGCGCTTCAGTTTGGCATCCTTGGGCTCTTCCCATTTGAATTCGGGCTTGGCCTTGAGGCCCTTCGGCGATTCCATCCCCACGTAGTAGGGTTTTTGCTCGAAGACGGCCTCGCCTTTTTCCAGCTTCTTGACAGGTTTGGCGCTGGTGATACCCACCGGGCCGGGAACGCGCTGGCAGAGATCAGGGTCGTAGTAGATAAAAGCGCTGCTCATGCCTTCCAGCCAGGTGCCAGCCAAACCGGCATCCTCGCTGGCAACGGTAAGGTTGAAACGCTGAGGGTCAATGCAGGTGAGTGTGCCTTTAACCGGCCCCAGCGTGGTGTTCATTGCTGTGGCCTGAGACTGACCAGGCTTGAGCGATTCCATGTCGCTGGTGAGGGTGAAGGTAAGGAAGGAACGCACGCGCTCGCCGTAGATCTCGAACGCGGCTGTTTCCCCGGGGAATTCGTCATCGATCGTGTAAAAATGGGGATAGCCATGCGGTTTTTCGATCGTATCCGCACTGGGCATAAGCGCGGCCAGCTTGGCTACTTCGCTCTGCACCTCCGAATAAGCTTTGAAATCCACCTTTACGCGGGTTTTCTTGCCCACGCGGCCGCACATCAGGTAGGGGTGCGAGGCTTTGAAAATCTTGGTGATCAGGTCCGCGATTTTTTCAAAATGCTCTTCCTTGTATCCGCGCTGGGTGAGCCAGGGCGAGCCGATGCGGATGCCCGTGGCGCTGAGCGCGGAGCGGTCGCCCGGGATGGTATTGCGGTTGGTCACGATGCCCACGTTGTCCAGAATGCGGGCACCCAGGTCGCCATTCAGCGGCACGCCGTCCGGCCCCTTGAAGCCCTTGCAGTCGATGAGCAAGAGGTGGGTATCGGTACCGTAGTAGGAAACCTTTACGCCGTTCTCCTCGAAGCGCTTGGCCATGGCCTGTGCATTTTTCACGATTTGCTTCTGCAGGGCCTTGAACTCTTTGGTTTTCGCCAGCTTGAATGTAAGCGCCAGGGCAGCGATGGTGTTAACGTGCGGGCCGCCCTGCTCGCCGGGGAAAACGCCCTTATCGATGCGTTCGCCCAGGGTGCGGTCGTGGCAAATGAGCACCGCCCCGCGGGGACCGCAGAGGGTTTTATGTGTGGTGAAGGATACAACATCGGCAATGCCGATGGGCGAAGGCACCACGCCGGCAGCCACCAGGCCGGCCGTGTGGGAGATATCGGCCAGGAGGTAGGCGCCAACAGCGTCGGCGATCTTGCGGAAGGCCTTCCAATCCGGCATCCAGGCGTAGGAAGTGTAACCGGCCACGATCACTTTGGGCATGCAGGCCTTAGCCTGCTCCATGATTTTGTCGTAATCCAGTTTTTCGGTCTTGGGGTCAACGGTGTAATGGTGCGCGGTGTAAACCAAGCCGCTGCGGTTCACTGGTGAGCCATGGGTCAGATGGCCGCCGTGCAGCAGGTCCATGCCCAGGATCGGGTCGCCGGGTTTGATCAAGGCGGTATAGACCGCGGTGTTGGCCGGCGCACCGGAAAGCGGCTGCACGTTCACCCAAAGATCGTCCGCGTTCAAGCCATTGGCGGCAAAAAGCTCTGCCGCGCGGCGGCGGGCCACGCTTTCCACTACATCGGCGTATTCAACGCCTTTGTAGTAGCGCAGGTCTGACCAGCGCCGGTAAACATCCAGCTGCATGGGGTAATCAAAGAGCTCTTCCTCGCTCTGGTAGCGGGTTTCAGCGCGCGGATAACCTTCCGCGTAAATATTCTGAAAGGCTGAAGAAAGCACTTTGCGCACGGCAAGCGGCGCTGTGCTTTCGCTGGGAATCATGATCAGCTTACGGGCCTGGCGTTCCGCTTCAAGGTCACAAAGCTCGGCCAATGCCGGGTCCAGCGACGACAAACTCTCATCAATCAAGAACTCTTTCATCAATTCACTTCCTTTTCATGGATATTGATTAGCGCGCGGTTGGAACCGGCGGCAAATTGAGGGGAATTAAAATGACGCGGATACATAACCAATGCCTGGCAATGGGGATCGCGTCGCCGTTTTTTCACCTCTACATTGTACCCTAAAGGCCCTCCGGAACACGGAAAAATGCGTGTACCCAGGGTATCCCGGGCAGGCTTCGACAGTTTATTTTCCCCCTTGGGCACACATCTTATAATCGCTTAGAGCCAAATGCCATGAAAACGGAGAAAACTTTTCACGACCTGCCTGAAAAGGAGCTGATCGACGAGGCCCGCAAGAGCCCGGAAGCCTTTGGCTTGCTCTATGAACGCTATGTAGACCGCATTTACAGCTATATTTACTTCAGGGTTGGCAGCGTGCAGGACGCGGAGGATATCACTGCCCGGGTTTTCTTCCGGGCGCTGCAGAACATTGGTAATTACCGCTATATGGGCCTGCCGTTTTCGTCCTGGCTCTACCGCATCGCGCATAATCAGGTGGCCAATTTTCACCGGGACCGCAGCCGGGGCACTGAGATCGGCCTGGATACAATGCTCATCCCGCCCAGCACGCCGCGGGAGCTGGCGCCGGAGGTCTCGGCGGTGAACCAGCAGGAGATCAACCAGTTAATGCGCATCATCAATGACCTCAGCGAGCAAAAGCGCGAGTTGGTGATCCTGAAATTTGTTCAAAAACTGAGTAATGAGGAAATCGGTAAGATCTTCAACAAAAGCGAAGGGGCGATCAAAAGCCTGTACCACCGCACCTTGCTTGAACTGCGGGATCGTATGGAAAAGTTATCCTAGCGTAACCAGCGTGGGTTAACGGTGTTTTAATAGGCGAGGAAAGAATGGACCTGTATTTCACACAAGACGCGAGCATCGCCTCAGACATCAGCAGTTTTGAGGCCCGCCTGGCAAAAAGCCTGCCCAATTCCAGGCTGGATGGCGGCTTTAAGGCAGACCTAAAGACCCGCCTGGCTTCCGCGCGCATCTATCAGCAGCGGCGTGAACTGGGCGCGCGCCTGGTAGCTGCTTTCTCAGTACTTATTCTGGCGATATTAGGATATGGATTGGGAACTTTGCTGCGCGGCCGGGGCGCCGACCAGACTTAAGGTTTAAACTCGCGTAATTTTTTCAGCAGGATGTCATCCCGCGGTTCCGCCAGAATGGTGTCATCGGGGAAGGTGATGGTTGGCATGATGCGCATGCCCTGGTTGATCTCAAAAACGTATTGCTCGGCTTCCTTGTCCAGGTCGATATCAATGTAGACGTAATCCACACCTACAGATTCAAAAACGCGCCTGGCACGGCGGCAATCGCCGCACCAGCTCGCGCCGTATAGAATGATCGCTTCTCGGCGCTGCGCCCGATGCGCGGGAGCTTCGATACGCCGTTTTTTTCCAAAAAGCCACATGCCTGCATTATACCGCTCACGCGGTTAAATACAGATTTGCTTACAAAATACCCATTTAATCTACATAAGTTCCACGCACCCAGTCGCCGATGAGCCAGTATTTGAAATCCTGGCCTTTGCTGGTCTCCACGGCGCCAACGATGCCATAGACTACGGCAAAGATGGGCAGGCCTGAGAGCAGGATGGCGAAGGGGATCAGGCAGATACCTACGACTAATAGGGCGGTGATACCAACGAAGGCCCAGGTGAGCCCGATGATCAGTCCCGCGCCGGCAAAGAAGATCAGCTGGAATAGGGCTGCCTGCAGGCTTTGATAGGCTACATAGCGCGATTTGTCTTTGTAAACCAGGTAGATCACAAAGGCGGCAATTACGCCCAGGAAGCCGGTGATCAGGTTGAGCAGGATGCTCAGGTGGGCGATCATTGCCCAGTTGCGTTCCTCGCTTTGGCTGAGCAAAGGCTGGTACTCAGGCGCCGGCGATGGCAGCGCGGCAAATTCCTGCTGGTCTTGTGGCGGAATTGTGTAGGGATACGGGCTTTCTTCACTCATGTTTCACCTCTTTCTAAGGGCTAAGGTTAACACAGAAATATTACCAGAGGCTAACAAATCGCGTCCGTACCGATTGCCTGATTTCAGAGTTCTTAAAACGAAAAACAGGGTATGTGCATACCCTGTTTTCATGGCTCAAAAATAGTGATTACCAGCCCTGTTGGCGGACAAAATCCGTAATGACTGGAATATTGATGTATTCGCCGTTATAGGCCTTGACAGCAAAAATAATCGAGATGATGAACACAGCCGGTCCGGCAATGCAGCCTACGAAGGGAATGAGGCTGAGCAGCCCGCCAACCACGAGGGCAACGATGCCCCAGGCCAGGGCCTGAATAGTATGGGCTTTGATAAAGGGCCGGTTTTTCTTGTCCTCCAGGAGAAGGAGAATGACCGGTACGAGGGGAGAAAAGAGGTAGGCCAGCATCGCCCAGAGGCGGTCATCGCTGGTGGCATTGGGGTCTCCTTTTTGGGGAGCAGCTTGGGGCGGAGTATAAGCCTGCTGAGGCGGGGTGTATTGGCCCTCCTGCGGCGGGGTTTGCGGAACCTGATTGGGGTCCTGATTGTATTCAGACATGGGAAAACCTCCACGACTAGACGAAACGACAAAATAAATTCTACTCCAATGGATATTGACGAATCCAATGCAAGTAAAAGGTACATGTTAGAATTTCGGGCATGCAAACGCGCGTTGTTTTCATGGGTTCTCCCGATTTTGCCCTGCCAAGCCTGGAAGCCTTGTACGCGGAAACAGACTTGGTTGGCGTTGTAACCCAGCCGGACCGGCCGGCAGGCCGCGGCCGGGCCTCGCTGCCTTGCCCGGTGAAGGCCAGGGCGGACGAACTGGGCTTGCCCACTTACCAGCCGCGTTCGCTCAAAACCCTGGACGCAATGGGCCAGCTGATCGCCTGGAAGCCGGAATTGATCGTGGTGACGGCTTTTGGCCAGATCCTTCCGCAGGAGCTTTTGGACCTGCCCGCTTTCGGCTGCCTGAATGTGCATGCATCGCTGCTGCCGCGCTGGCGTGGGGCCTCGCCCATCCAGGCGGCCTTATTCACCGGCGATGAAAAAACCGGGGTGAGCATCATGCGCATGGATGCGGGGCTGGACACCGGCCCGGTACTTGCCAAAAGGGAGGTTCCCATTCGCCCGGGCACCACTGGCGATGAGCTTTCAAGCCAGCTGGCGCATCTGGGCGCCCAGGTGCTCCTGGAGGTTCTGCCGGCTTACCTCAGCGGGGAGCTGCAGCCCCAGCCTCAACCCAGCACAGGCGCGAGTTACGCGCCGAAAATCAAGAAAACCGACGGCCTGATGGATTTTGACCAGGGAGCTGAAGTGCTTCTGCGTTTGGTGCAGGCTTTTCATCCCTGGCCGGGCACCTACTTTGACCTGGACGGTAAAAAACTCAAGGTCCTGGAAGCCCACGTGCACGACAGTTTTATTCGGGAGCCCGGCAACCGCCTGATCGTGAATGGGCAGCCAGCAATGGGCACCGGGCAGGGTATTTTAGTGCTGGATCAGGTGCAATTGGAGGGCAGGCGCCCGATGCCCGGCGAAGTTTTCCTGAACGGTTACCCGGCCTGGCTCAAACCGCCGGCCCCTGTGAATCCTTAAAGAACTCGCTTTTCCATTGATAGAGTAAATTAAGCGCCTGGATCGGCGAAAGCGATTCCAGGTCTACTGTCTTAAACGCTTCCATCAGGGGGTTGTTTTCCGGGAAGAGGCGCAGTTGCTCATCGCTGATGGGCACCACGGTCCGCGTTTTACCCGCGCTGGCTTCCAATTGCCGCAAAATCTCATGCGCGCGCTGGGTCACCGCCTTGGGCAGGCCGGCGAGTTGGGCTACATGGATGCCGTAAGACCGGTCGGCCCCGCCGGGCACGATCTTATGCAGAAAGACCACATCGCCGCCGGTTTCGCTGACGGCCACGTTGTAATTGCGCACCCCGGGCAGCAGCTCGGCCAGTTCGGTGAGCTCGTGATAATGCGTGGCGAAAAGGGTTTGGCTTATGAGGCGGGGGTGATTATGGATGTATTCGATGATCGCCCAGGCGATCGAAAGGCCGTCGTAGGTGCTGGTACCGCGGCCGATCTCGTCCAGGATGAGCAGGCTGCGCGGGGTGGCATTGTTGAGAATGTTGGCGGTTTCGATCATCTCCACCATGAAGGTGGATTGCCCGGCGTGGATGGCATCCTGCGCGCCGATGCGCGTGAACACACGGTCCACCAGCCCAATTTCGGCGCTTTCGGCGGGCACAAAGGACCCGATTTGGGCCATGAGCACAATCAGGACCACCTGGCGCAGGAAGGTGCTCTTGCCGCTCATGTTCGGGCCGGTGATCACCCGGATGAGCTCGCCGTCTTCCAGGACTGCGTCGTTGGGGATGAAGCCCTCGTTCTTGCGCAATTGTTCCACTACCGGGTGGCGCCCGGCGCGGATTTTCAGCCCCTTGCCCTCATGCAGGCTGGGGCGGTGGTAATCGTTCAGGGCGGCAACCGCGGCCAGGGACGCAAGCGCGTCCAGTTGGCCCAAAGCCCGGCCGGTGGCCAGCAGCGTTTCCGCCTGGGCGCTCACCTGGGCACAGAGCGCGCGGTAGACCTTTAACTCCACCTCATGGATCTGTGTCTCGGCGTTGAGCACCAGGGCTTCGTACTCCTTGAGTTCAGGCGTGATGTAGCGCTCGGCGTTGACCAGGGTTTGCTTGCGCAGGTAGTCTGCCGGGGCCTGGTCCGCCATGCCGCGGCTGATCTCGATGTAATAGCCAAAAACCTTGTTGTATCCCACCTTAAGGGTCTTGATGCCCGTACGCTGCTTTTCCCGGGCTTCCAGGCCGCTGATCCAATCCCGGGCGTGGGCTGAAGCGTTGACGATGTCGTCCAGTTCGGCGGAATATCCGGCGCGGATGATGCCCACGTTATTGGTGGTTGCCGGCGGATCATCCGCGATGGCCTGCTGCAGGAGTTCGAGCAAGCCGGGGTTGGGTTTGAGTTCAGCCAGAAGGTCTTGGAGCGGGGCGGCGTCCGCGGGCAAGAGGCGCAGGATCTCTGGCAGCAAGGCCAGGTCCTCGCGCAGGGCAACCAGGTCTGGCG
>ENA-UOOH01003108-UOOH01003108.1-fermentation-metagenome-genome-assembly--contig:-NODE-3108-length-13139-cov-196.768725_pt1 | contig 13139 bp, 19 predicted proteins | sample MGYA00245778_ERZ724025 | MGnify/ENA primary metagenome ERZ724025 (study PRJEB28704, sample SAMN03018313) | fermentation metagenome | biome: anthropogenic terrestrial biome; feature: soil... | reverse complement strand
ACCCCGGCAGCAGCAACTGCACAGGGGAAAACAAACGAACTTCAAAATTATTATAACAATACCGTGGACGGTTTGCAAGCAAAGAATTGTGGACAAACTCAATCGGATTACCGACATTCACGCTCTGAACCGCATTTATGATTGCGTTTACCGGCAATTTTTGAAAGCAGGTACAGAAACCACAAGGGACTTTACATCCGTGGCCTTGCAAATTGAGGACGGCGTTACAATGCTTGAGGCTGCAACAGATACATATGGGGTACTTTCTGATGCATTGGGTGAATTGCAGGTGGGCAAAGATGAACTTCTGAGCATAAAAAAGGCAGGTGCAGACCATGACTGAAACAATCGGCTTGCTTTTAGCCTGTGCGTCTGCAGGACTGCTTATTTACGCAACGGAAGCAAACTACCAGTATCAGCATGACAAGGCGGCACAGAGCCGCATAGAACGCATAAACCAGAACCGCCGCGAACTGGCGGCAGCATTACACTAATTTTTGGAGGTATTCATTTATGTTTAATTTCAGAAAGATTCTTGCCATTACATTCGACCGCATTTCCGGGGAAGCAACCGCCGCTTATTACAACATTATTGGGGCACAGCTTGACTCTGATAGCGGCACCTATGACGAAACCCCGGATGGGGCCAATATGTTTGAAATTGACCTTGAGCCAGTAGATGATGAGCTGGACAAGCCAATTTCCGGGCTGACAATCGTTGTTGGGAATTCCGGCGAATGGGCGCATGTGCAGCGTGGCCTTGACCCGAAAGCCGAACACGAAGTAGAGCCGGGGCACTTTGAACTGGATATGGTGGATGCCTACATAGCCAAAAAACTGCTGATTGTTCCCATGACAGCGGCGGAAGAGGGTAAACAAGCATGATGACCGATTTTGAGAACCAGGTGCTCGGCGACCTGAAAGGAATATCCGAGCAGCTGGACGTGATTGAGAACGACACGGACAGGCAGGAGCAGGTCCTGGACTATCTGCAACGGATTGCGGAAGCGCTGGAAACTATTCGTATGCTGTGGACCGACCGGCTTGACGAATATTGATGTATAGACTATAATGTAAAGTGAAAGTACTTTACATACTATAAGGAGAAAAGATGAGTATTTTCTCAAGGATTTTCAGAAACAGACAGCCGCAGCAGACGGCTCCCGCGGTACTGACCGGGGCGCCGGCGTACTTTACGCCATTCAGCGGGAATGCCTACGAAAGCGACGTTTTCCGCGCCGCTGTGGACGCGATAGCACGGCACGGGGCGAAGCTGCACGGGTCCCATACCATCCGCACGGCGGACGGCAGACAGCCGGGCGACGACAACCTCAATTATCTGTTGGGGACCCGGCCAAACCCGTACATGAGCGCCTACGACGCGCTGTACAAGCTGATTACACATTTTTACGCATATAACGATTCGTTCGGGTACATACAGCGCGGGGACGCGGGAATCGCGGCTCTGTATCCGCTGGACGTAACCGGCGCGCAGTTCGTGACGGACCCGACCGACACCATGTACATCAAGTTCTTCTTCCAGAACGGGAAGCAGTACATTCTCCCCTATTCCGACATCATCCACCTGCGCAGGCACTTCAACCGGAACGACCTGCTGGGCGATGACAACTCCGCAATTCTTCCGGCCGTCCGGCTGGCACAGACGCAGAGCGACGGCATTGTTTCCGGGATAAAGCAGGGCGCTTCGCTCCGCGGAATCCTGAAATACAATCAGGTTCTGGCTCCGGAAAAAATGAAGCAGGAGCGGGACGCCTTCACGGCGGACTTCCTCAACATCTCCAACAACGGCGGCGTGGCCGTGACGGACAGTATGCTGGACTTCGTTCCGCTGGACCAGAAGCCCTATTCAATAAACAAGGCGCAGATGGACGCGGCGAAATCGAAAATCTACGAATACCTGGGCATTTCGCAGAAGATTGTGGATTCCACCTATTCCGAGCAGGAAGGCACGGCGTTTTACGAATCTGTCATTGAACCACTCGCGGCACAGATGGGGCAGGAATTCACCGCAAAGGTGTTTACTCCGATTGAGCAGCAGGCCGGGAACCGGATTCTGTTTGAAGGCGATTCGATGGAATACGCGAGCTACGGAACCCGCATTTCCACATTGAAGGAAAGCGTTCCCTACGGCCTCTTCACTGTGGATGAAGCGAGGCAAATTCTCAACATGAAGCCTATCGGCGGCGAAGAGGGCAAAAAGCGGCTTCAAACACTAAATGTAGTACAGGCAGATAAGGCCAACCAGTATCAGGGGGTGCAGAAGAAATGAAGGAAACCCGTATCTGCGAAATCCGGGCGGCCGAACCCGAAAACGGAAAAATGCGGTTGACCGGCAAGGCAATCGTTTTTGATACGCCGACCGTTATTAACGACCCGAAGGGCCGATACACTGAAATTATTCGCTCCGGGGCTCTGGCAGGAGCCGACCTGAGCGATTCGCGCCTGCTGGTGGGACACGACGCAAGCCGCCTTCCTCTGGCACGCACGCCAAAAACTCTACAGCTTTCAATAAGCCCGGCAGGGCTAAACTTTGCCGCAGAGTTGCCGGACACCGAGGAAGGCCGTTCCGCCTATACGGCAGTTAGGCGAGGCGACTTGACGGGTGTTTCATTCGCTTTTGTCGTGCCGGCAGGCGGCGACGAATACGACCCGGCAACGAATACGCGGACAATTAACAAAATCTCCAAGGTGCTGGAAATCAGCCTTGTCAATTTCCCCGCGTATCCTACTACATCAGTCGAAGCCCGGAGCGCGGCAGACGCCCGCCGGGCGGCAAAAATCAAAATCCATCAAATTTTGAAAAGAGGTATTTCATTATGACTTTTGAAGATAAAGACGCAGCGTTCAACCATTACCGCACGGCATCCGCCGAAGACATCGAAACCCGCGCGGCGGAAATCGGCAAAATCATTGACACCGACCCGAACGCCGATATTTCCGCTCTGAACGTTGAGCTGGACGGATTGAAGATGGCGAAGGACAATCTGGAAGCCCGTTCCGCGGCACAGGGGAAGCTGACCGGCTTCAACCCGATTACCGGGAAGAACTATTCCCACAAGGAAGAGAAACGCGACGACGACATCTTCTCTTCTGTGGAATACCGGACGGCATTCTACAAAAAGATGCTCGGCAAGCCCATGACCGACGCGGACCGGAACGTGTTCAGCCGCGCGCAGGAGCAGGCCGCCACCGAGCGCAGAGCGGCTCTGACAACCGGGACCAACACGGCAGTCATCCCGACGCAGACTCTGAACGAAGTCGTGAAGAAGGCTGCGACGCAGGGGAACATCCTGAATTTCGTCCGGCAGTTCCGGGTTCCCGCGAATCTGGCTGTCCCGGTTGCTACTCCGGAAGACGCGGCGGAATGGCACTCCGAGGGCGCTTCCGTTGAGCCGTCCGCCAAGACGCCGACCAACGTAACCTTTAACAGCTACGAGCTGATGAAAGTTTTCTCCCTGAGCGTGGCAGCGAACACCATTTCCGTCCCGGCATTTGAATCCTACCTGTCTACCGAGCTTACCAGGACCATCGGCGCGGCGCTGAACGCTGGAGTATTCTCCGGCACAGGGGCCGGACAGGCGCTGGGGATTCTGCCGGGCGTGACGTGGGACACGACCAACAGCGCGACCTTTGCGGCAGACGGTCTGAAGTATGCCGACGTGCTGAAGCTGGCTTCCCTGCTGAAGGCCGGGTACTCCGCGGGTGCGGTGTTCGCGTGCAGCAACGCGACCCTGTTCAACCGCCTCATGGCTGTGGAAGACACGACCGGCCGGCCTATCTTCACGAACCCCATTGACGGCGGGGCCGGGCGTATGCTGGGCCATCAGGTAGTAGTGGACGACTACATTCCCGCTGACACCATCCTGTACGGCAACTTCCAGTATTACGGCGTCAACCTGTCGCAGGATATTCTGCTGGAAGTCTCCAGAGAATCCAGCTTCAAGCAGGGCCTGATTGACTACCGGGCGATGGCAGTGGGCGACGGCAAGCCGATTATTCCCGAAGCATTTGCCAAACTGGCCGTGGCGGAAGCCTGAACATAATGCAGATGAGGGGTTGCGCTTATCGCAGCCCCTTTTTGTTAGGAGTGATTATCATGGCATTACTTACGATAGATGAGGCGCGGGACGCGCTGAGGCTGGACGGCACGGAAAACGATACCATCATTCAGTCCATGCTGGACAGTCTGCCGGATTATCTGGGAGTAACCACAGGCAGCAGATGGGAAGACGATACAGCGCCTGGCTATCAGCTCGCCAAGCAGGCGGCAAAGTTCATCCTTCAGCTGTGGTACGACCCGGGAGCGAGCGAAGCGGCGCGACTGTCGAACGCTGTTGACAGTATGCTGGGTACGCTGAAGCTGTGGGCGTCACTGAAATGAAACCATATGCTGAACGATTCTATAAGTCCAGGACATGGGAGAAGTGCAGGTACGCATTCCTCTGTTCCAAGAACTGGACCTGCGAGCGGTGCGGGCATCTGGCAACGATAGCTCACCACAAGCAGTACATTACACCACAGGACATCAACGACCCGAACGTGACGCTGAACTGGGATAACCTTGAGGCACTGTGTGAAGTCTGCCACAACCGGGAACATTTCGGAAGCGGCGCATGTGCGGACGGACTGAAGTTTGACGCAAACGGAAATCTTGTCAAGACACCCCCCCGGGTGCTTTAACACTTTAGCGCATTAAGAGACCGGTGGGTGCAGTTCAAATTTCCTCTCCATGAGTTTTTTAGATGCAAATGGGAATCATTCGCATTTATAGAACGCTGGAATATTTTAGGAGTGATTTTTATGGCAATGGCAAAAATCAGAAAGCTAATAACCATTATCGATGATGACCGAAAACCTATCGCGGAAAAGCTGATGCAGGAAATGACGTTCATGGACGCGGCGCTTTCCAAACTGAAGGCGGGAATCCGGAAAAACGGCGCTGTAGTGGAAGGTCATGCCGGGCCGAAGCAGAATCCCGCCATGCAGGCGTACAACACCACGATTCAACGCTTTGCGTTGCTAAACAAGCAGCTGATTGACCTTCTCCCGCCCGCGGCGAAACCGGAAGCAAAGGATGAGCTGGCAGAGTTTCTGAAGAAAGGCAAGAGCGCCTGATGAATCCGATTCTGGAATACCGGGACGGCATCCGCGCCGGGAAATACGTCGTCTCCCGGAAGGTCCAGAGGCTCTATGAGAAGCTGGGCCATGAGATTGAGCACCAGGCGGGGCGATACATTTTCGATGAGGAGAAGGCAAACCGGCCGATAGAGTTTATCGAACGGTTCTGTCGGAACTCAAAAGGCGAGTGGGCCGGGCATACCGTGGAGCTGGGGCTGTTCCAGAAGGCCTTTATCGCCGCTCTATTCGGCTTTGTGGACGCTGAAACCGGCCTGCGGAAGTACCGGGAAAGTCTGTTTCTTGTGGGCAGGAAGAACGGCAAGTCCACAATGGCCGCAGGCATCGCGCTGTACTGCATGATAGCGGACAATGAGCCGGGGGCGGAGATATACTCCACCGCGACGAAATACGCGCAGGCAAAACTCCTGTTCGATGAGGCGCGGAACATGGTGAAGCAGAGCCCCGAGCTTTCGCGGTACATCAGGAAGCGGAAGCAGGATATGTACTGCGACGCGCTGATGGCGAAGTTCCAGCCCCTGGGCCGCAATTCGGATACGCTGGACGGCTTGAACGCTTCGCTCGTCATCATGGACGAACTGCACGGCGTGCGGGACCGGAACCTTTATGAAGTGATGAAGCAGTCCCAGAGCGCCCGGCGGCAGCCCCTGCTCCTGATGATTACGACGGCGGGGACCGTGAGGGAATGTATTTACGACGACATGTACTCCTACGCCTGCAACGTCCTTGACGGCGTGGTAAAGGACGATTCTTTTCTGCCGGTTCTCTATGAGCTGGACAGCGCGAAGGAATGGGGCGACCCGGATGCCTGGCCGAAGGCCAACCCGGGGTTGGGGGCGATTAAGAAGCCGGACGACCTGCAGCGGAAGGTTGAGCGGGCCAAAAGCAGCGCTGCCGACCTGCCGGGAATCCTCTGCAAGGACTTCAACGTCCGGCAGAATGCGGCGCAGGCGTGGCTCACCTTCGACGACATCGACAACCCGGAAACGTTTGACCTGGAGAAGTTCCGGAACTGCTACGCTATCGGCGGGGCCGACCTGAGCATCACAACCGACCTGACCTGCGCTACCCTGCTCTTTGTGGATAAGGAAACCGAAAAGCGGTATGTGACGCAGATGTACTGGTTGCCACAGGAAAGCTTCCACGAGCGCGTCCACAAGGACAAAATCCCCTACGATATATGGAAGGACCGCGGCCTGCTGCGGCTCTGCGCGGGTAACACGATACGCTACAGCGACGTCACGGAATGGTTCAACGAAATGCTGAATGACTACGGCATTACTCCTCTGTGGATATATTACGACAGCTACAGCGCCCGATACTGGGTCGATGAGATGAAACAGTACGGCTTTCCGATGGTCCGCTGCATTCAGGGGGCGAAAACCCTGTCCCTGCCGATGCAGCAGATGGGCGCCGACCTGAAAGCAAAGAAAATCAATTACAATAATAACCCGATTCTGAAGTGGTGCCTGACCAACACGGGGATTATGACAGACCGAAACGGAAATATCGTGCCGATTAAGGCGCAGCAGCCGAAGATGAGGATCGACGGCATGGCTTCCATGCTGGACGCATACGTGGGCCTGATGGACCACTACGAAGAATTTTTGAGGGCGTGATGAAATGGTAAAGGACAAAAAAGTCATCATTTACAATGAGACAGAAATTCAGGACGACATCGGCAACTGGGTAACCGCCTATCAGCCGATTCACCCCGGCAGCCTGTGGGCCTACACGCGGCAGCTTTCACAAAAAGAGTATTTCGCTGCCGGAACCGCCGGATACAAAGAGGATATGCAGTTTATCATCAACTGGAGAAGGGACATAAAGCCCGGGATGCTGATTTACTACCGGGAAACGTGGTACGTCATAGACCGCGTGGATACCTTCGAGGGATACAAAGAGGACCTGAAGCTGCTCGCAAAGGAAGCGACGCAGGCAGAGATTCCACCGGCGGATGAGATAGTACCATACGGCGGGTGATATCCACAGAAAGGGCGCCCCACAGGCAGGGCGCCCTTCCCATGCCATGAGTTGTTAAGCATTTAACGCAAGGCGCTTTAAACGGCCTGCAGCAGGTTTTCAGAATGGCATAGATAAAACTGTTGGGGTTCCCATACGCGCGCACGCGGGAGATGCTACCAAGGGGGTAACGAAATGTGACACCCTTGGTGGGGTTCCCATACGCGCACGGGCGGGAGATGCTAGGACTCAATCCAAAATTGGTTTCAGTGATTTCTTGTTCCCATACGCGCACGGGCGGGAGATGATAGGAGAAAAAGTCGTTATGGCTCTCAGCCATAACGGTCCCCATACGCGCGCGGGAGCTGCCCCTTGAATCTGAGAGGCAGCTTTATTTTGTGCATTGTGTGCATTGTGTGAACGGTGCGGAAACTTCGCGCAGGGCCTTTTACGGCGTCCTTCACTTCCACAATCGGCATTCTGTGCATTGTGTGTATTCTGTGAACGGATTCTATTCTGTGTATTCTGTGAAAATGTGATAAAAGTATATTTTTGATATATTATACTATTTATATATGTTTACTATGTTATAGGTGAAGTAGGGCGGCTGTGGAAGATGGCAGGGTACGTTTCAGGGGGTCCGCAGAGAGCGTGCCCGCCGGAAGGTGAGGGCATCATGCGATTAACGAAGCCTGAGAAGAAGGCCCTTCTGGACCTGCTGGAGTGGATGACGGAGTACCACATGGAAGAAATCGAACAGTGGATAGGCCCGCGCGAAGGGCTGGGGTTCACGGTCGGCGGGGATAACATTCTCCGCGTCCGCGACAAGCTGCGTGCCGAGGTGCAGTTTACGGATGACGAGCGGCTGGAGCGCGACAATACCGCGCATGACTGGGAGCGGGCCGCGAAGGGCCGTTCATTTTGAAATGGCGAACCCGTTCACACAATGCACAGAATACACACAATACCCCAGTGTGGAAGTGTGATAAAATAGCCGAACCCCTTCACAGAATGCACAGAATACACAGAATGGGGCTTTGCCCCATACTGCCCATAAAGATAGCCGCCTGCGACGAAGCAGACGGCATTTTTTATTTCTCAAAGTGATTCGTATTGTCCTCTTGCTCAAGTAGTTTTTCTAACCTTTCTTGAATGCGAAGCATGAGGAGCTTTTTATAGCTGTCATTGGTTAAAGCCCGTATGTTGACGTCGCAGTCAATCGGCGCTTTTGCATCATCTCCCCACATTTGATTAACAGTGAGGCCCTGATACTTATATCTTTCATTAAATGGAATAGCCTTTGTTAGTTCTCCGGTCAGATCGTCGGATTCATGTATGTTGTAATAAAGGTAGTGAGAAATTTCTCCCAAAACATATCGGTTTTCTAAGAGAGTATTTACAGTTAAGGTTATTGAATTATACCTACTGCGTTCAAGGCAGTATTTTAGGGTTTCAACCGCCTTTTCCGAAAGACCAGTCACACCCATCACATCAGCGTTTTCCGGCTTTTTCGCGTCCGACATACCGAGCAGATAATCAGCCGAAACATTACACTTTTTTGCAATTTGAGAAAGTGTCAAAGCGTCCGGAAGGTGATCGCCGTTTTCATAAAATCCCACAGTAGGGCGGGACGTTCCAAGAAAATCAGCGAATTTATCTTGCGACATTTTTCCTCTCAAGTCACGGAATCTTTGAGAAAAAACCGGGAACCTGTTAGCGGATTCTTTTTTTCGGCATATCATGCGCTCCTTTGCTTAATATGTTATCAATAAAAATAAATATGCTTTTTGTTGTTGACAACGCTATTGTTTTATGCTACACTATGTTTAGTGTAAAACATGTAAGCTAAAAAGTCAAGGGATAGGAGGTGTTTTCCATGCGCGCAAACCAAGACATTCGCAAATATGCCCACGATTCGGGCGTCTATCTCTGGCAGGTCGGTGAAAAACTGTGCCTTGCTGATTGCAACTTCAGCCGGAAACTTCGCCATGAGCTTCCGCCGGAAGATAAAGAAAAAATCCGCAGCATCATCGACGAGCTGGCAAGGAGGTAAAAAAGTGAAGATGGCAAAAGCATTGAGCCCCGAGGATAAGCTGGTCTTTAACGTCGGCGAATTGGCCTTGAAGGTTGGGGGCAGGTATCTAATTCCCAAGCAGGCGCTCCAGCGGTGGCTGGACAACCGGGCAAATAATCGGGACTGGAATCGGGTGATTTTTGTTGGGGAAAAGTGATTATTCTCGCGTTCCGAAAGAGCTGAAAGCCCTGCCGAACTGGGTGTGCTGGGGCTGGGCGGAAAAGCCGCTTAAAATGCCAATCAACCCGCTTACTGGTTGTGGCGCAAAGGCAGGGCAGCCGGAAACGTGGGGCACGTTTGAACAGGCTTTTCGGCACGTGGAGCGGGGGACCTGCAAAGGCGTCGGTTTTGAATTTGCGGACGGCGGCGGGCTTGTCGGCGTGGACCTTGACCACTGCCGGGACAAAGATTCCGGAGAAATCACTTCCCCTTTCGCCTGTGAAGCAATCCGCACATTTCATTCTTATACGGAAGTATCTCCGAGTGGAAGCGGCCTACATATCATCTGCCGGGGCAGGCTTCCGGGGCCGGGGATACATCGGGAAAAGATTGAAATGTACGATTCCGGCCGGTTTTTCACGGTTACCGGGAAGCAGTTTTCCCCTGATTCGCTTGCGGATGCCCAGGCTGCCATAGACCATTACTATGGGATGCTTACTAAGCGCGTGAAACCCGCCCAGGCGCAGACAAGCGTTCCGCCGGAGGACGAAAAGCTGCTGGAAATTGCAATGAACGCGCGGAACGGCGATCTTTTCACGGCGTTATTTACCGGGGACTGGCAGGGGCGGTATAAATCCGAAAGCGAAGCGACAATAGCGCTTTTGAACCTTCTGGCGTTTTATACCAAGGACGCCGGACAGATTGACCGCCTTTTCCGTCAATCGGGCCTTATGCGCGAAAAATGGGACAGGCCGCAGAGCGGCACCACCTGGGGAGCTTTGCAAATTCAAAAGGCTATAGCAGACTGCCGCAACAGCTACCAGCCCGGACATAGGCCAACAGCAGCGCAGGACTTCGGCAAGGGCGCAAGTGACCCGTGGGAAAATCCCGTGCCCTTCGACGAATATCCGGCCGGTCCATTTACCGAAAATGCACTGCCGCCCTGTTTGGAGGACATGGCAAAGGCGTCCGCAGCTTCCACACAGACACCGCTTTCAATGAACTACGCCGCGGTGCTGGCCGCCGCCGCGATCACCGTCCAAGGCAAATTCAAGGTGCAGATTACAAACGACTACTCTGAACCGCTCAACCTTTATATTGCAGCAGTGGCCCCACCTGCCGAGCGGAAAAGCGCCGTTCTAAGGAACGCGACGCAGGCGCTCCAGCTATACGAGGCCCAGCGGAACGAGGTGCTGCAGCCCGAGGTGCTCCGCTCTGCGGCGGAACTGGACGTGCTCATGCGCCGACAGGAAGATATAAAGAAAAAGGCGGCTAAGAGCGGCGACACCGGCGATCTTGAAAGAATATCGCAGGAGATAGCCGAATTCAAACAGACCAAGTTTGAACGGTTCATCTGCGACGACGCCACGCCGGAAGCCCTGACAAGCCTTATGGCCGACAACAATGGCTGCATCGGCCTGGTATCTGCGGAAGGCGGCGTTTTCTCCAATATGAAAGGCCGCTACCGGGAAAACGGTGTTTCCGACATTGACGTCTATTTGAAGGCTCATTCCGGTGACACGATCAGGATTGACAGGAAATCGCGCCCGGCCGAATACATCAATGCGCCGTGCTTGACAATGATTCTTATGATTCAACCTGTTCTAATTGAAGGGCTGATGGAAAACGACGAATTCAAGGGCCGGGGGCTTACAGCGCGGTTCCTGTATGTCGTTGTGGACGAGGACACAAGCATGGTCGGCTCGCGAGCGGCGACGGCGCCGTCAATACCGCTGGACGTGAAGCAAACCTACGAGCAGGCCCTGTTTAACAGACTGAACGATCGTCCACAGGAGACACAGCCGCTTTATCTGTCCCCCGAAGCGGAACAGCATCGGCAGGAGTTTTTTAACGCTATCGAACCCCGGTTAAAGAATGATCTGTATTTCATGTCGGACTGGGCCGGGAAGCTGGCCGGCACTGTCTGCCGTATAGCCGGAATCCTGCATTGCTTTTCTTGCCCCGACCCTGCCGCCGCCCAGATCAGCGGCGAAACGATGGTGAACGCTATTAAACTGGGCTTTTGCTTCCTGCAGCACGCGCAAGCGGCCTACGGCGCTATGGGCAGCGATCAGACTGCTGCGGCCGCAAAGTATGTTTTGAAACGCCTGGGCGGTGTGCAGAGCATCACGAAGCGAAACCTGCATCAGCTCTGCCGGGGCCGGTTCAAAAAGGTTGACGAGCTGGAGCCGATCATTACCGCCTTGATAGATCACGGCTATTTGAGGGAATCCACGCCACCGAGTGAAGGCGCCGGCCGGAAGCCCAGCCCGACATACTTAGTAAACCCTTTGCTTTCACAGAATACACACATTTACTGAAAAAACACGTCTTCGGCTATGGCTCATCATAGCTTTCGCGTGTGCCAACACGCATGGCACACACATTGAAAAAGCCGGAAACCCGCATGAGCGCTGAATAAACACGCGTAACATGCGAAAATTCGCAAGTATTCTCTTTATATGTGGCGCTCAATAAGAACATATCATATGTGTATATATTCTTTCAAGTTTTATTTTTAGCTCAATATTACGCGTGTTTCGCGTGTTATGCGTGTAAAGCCAGTATTCATGCGGCTTCCGGGGTTTTGTCAAAGCGTGTGGGAAGCGTGTTACGCGTGTGAAAATAGAAACGGAACCGAGGTGAAAAATCATGAACGATGAAAAAAATCTGTCCGTTGCTTTCCATTGCAGATATTGACGTTTGCTTTACAAAATGCCTCCGCGACAAATGCGCGTGGTATTACAGAGACCGGGCAATGTGTGCGCTGGAAGCACTGGCACTGAATACCGGCCACATAGAAACCGGCCTTGAACGGGCGGCTGACGCGCTGGATGATGGGATTCAGGCAAATCTGGCTGACATTGCCGACAATATTCTTCACTGATAAAAAGGAGTGTTTTTTATGACAGAGCAAAAAAAGAGCGCCTTAACCGCTGGCACGGTTATTGGCGCAAAGGAAACCTATCAAAAACAGTTTACCCCAAATTCGGGGAAAACGCAAGTGCCCAAAATAAAATATCCTATGAATCCAGACATGGTTATTACTGCCTTAGAAATGGAAAGCGGGCAAAAGATGGATTCGCATTCAAAAGAATTATGGAAGCTAATGGCCATTCTTGCGAACGATGCTTATGAGCATGGACGCCGTGAAGAAACATATTCCGCCGATTGGGTGAAAGGGTGGAAAACATATTTTGGCCTTGAGCCAAACCCGCAAATGAAAAAGATACTTGAATTAATTGACCAGTTTATGACCAAATCATATGAAGCGGGGCAAATCTAATGATTAAATACATAATGTCCCGTTTACGCTGGCGGAAAGCCGTCCAGCAGATGAGAAAACGCAAAGCAGAAAACAGACGTGAAATAGCCCGTACATTGGGCGGAATGTGAGGATATTATGACTTCAATTATGCTGGCAAATGAATTAAAAATCGTTGTCAGCTGATTGATTTTCTTGACCACAAAATTTAGGAGGTATTTTAATATGGAACGTTCAAAATTTTGTCCTTTTCGTGCCGCTGATTGCAGTGACCTGTGCGGATTTTTTGACACTGCACGCAAGCGATGCAGCGTTGTCTCCATTGCAAACAGTTTAAATGACATAGCAGTGAGTACGGACGGTGTGGAATGCCACATAGAAGATATACCAGACAAGCTTGACAACGTATGCGCGCACCTTTCAGACATTTACAATGCAGTTTAAGGAGGCTTTCTTATGACAAGGCAAAAAAAATACCCCGGCAGCAGCAACTGCACAGGGGAAAACAAACGAACTTCAAAA
>ENA-UOOH01003107-UOOH01003107.1-fermentation-metagenome-genome-assembly--contig:-NODE-3107-length-13146-cov-3.808647_pt1 | contig 13146 bp, 14 predicted proteins | sample MGYA00245778_ERZ724025 | MGnify/ENA primary metagenome ERZ724025 (study PRJEB28704, sample SAMN03018313) | fermentation metagenome | biome: anthropogenic terrestrial biome; feature: soil; material... | reverse complement strand
GGAGTTAATGCGTGGACGATGCTTGTATGTAAGAGCCGAAAGGCGTCAGGGTCGGCAACATGCAGACGATCACAGAGATTATCCAGGTAATCGCTGATGGTCTGAAAGGCCACAATAAGGCGAATCATGGCCTCAACATCCACACCAGGATAATGAGCATATACTGAACCACCCACACAGTGAAAAGCCTTGAGTTCAATACTTAATAAAGCTTGAGAGCGTAACGGGTCAGGCAAGTGGCGGGCACGATTTGCCCATTTATGTAATTCTTTCTTGACTGTGGGAATGGTTGATATGAATCTGCGTAGAATTGCCCGTGGCGGTGAATGCGGCATAGAATTCTCCCCTTTGTGTTATCCTTCCCACTTTACAAGTCTCCTAACAAAAAAACCAGGCCCATGGCCTGGAAAGTTCGGATTTGAAATAGACTGGCAGGGGAGACAGGAATCGAACCCGCAACACCCGGTTTTGGAGACCGGTGCTCTACCAATTGAGCTACTCCCCTGCGAACAACTATAATAATAGCACAGGAACTGGCTTTGGTCAACCAGTTTTGGGGAGGATTTCCCCCGTGCCTGTCTAAGTATTTAGTTTGGAAGACACAATAAAGGAGTGGGACATTTGGCTAAAGAAATTCTAGCAAAAGTACCTGTTGGTATCTCAAACCGGCACATTCATCTATCCCAGCAAGACTTGGAAGCGCTTTTTGGGCCTGGTTACGAGCTGACAGTTCGAAATGATTTATCACAAACAGGGCAGTATGCCGCTGAGGAAACAGTCACCGTTGAGGGGCCGAAGTCGTCCATGGCAAACGTGCGCATTCTTGGACCAACGCGAAAAGAGACCCAAATCGAAATTTCCCGCACCGATTCGTTTGGTTTAGGTCTCAAACCGCCTGTACGTGATTCAGGCTTTTTAGATGGTTCGCCAGGAGTGACCTTGATTGGTCCCAAAGGCAAGGTTACCCTAGACAAAGGCGTGATTATCGCCCAACGACACATTCACATGACCGAAGCAGAAGCCGAATCGTTCGGCGTTAAAGATAAGGAGTTGGTTTCGGTACGTGTCGGCGGCGAACGGGGTGTGACATTTGAAAATGTCCTCGTACGCGTCCGCAATGACTTCGTTCTCGAAATGCACATTGATACCGATGAAGCCAATGCCTCCATGTTAGGCAATGGTCAGTTAGTCGAAGTGTTTCGCAATTAAAGTAAAGAGGTGGCATGAATGGATCTACAAAAGATAGCTAATGTGGTCAGGGGCCTAGCAGCCGATGCTGTGCAAAAGGCAAATTCTGGACACCCAGGGGCACCTTTAGGGCTGGCCGACATTGGTACGGTACTGTATTTTGACGTTTTAAGGCATAACCCCGCCAACTCAAGCTGGGCCAACCGAGATCGTTTCGTCCTTTCTGGCGGTCATGGTTCCATGCTATTGTATTCTCTCTTGCATCTATCAGGTTATCAGCTTTCCTTGGATGATCTAAAGGAATTTAGACAACTCGGTTCGAAGACTCCCGGTCATCCCGAATACGGAGAGACAGACGGAGTAGAGACGACCACAGGTCCCTTAGGGCAAGGAGTTGCCAATGCTGTTGGAATGGCTATCGGAGAAAAATTGGCGGCAACTCGTTTCAACAGACCGGGCCTAGAGATAGTAAATCACTATACATATGTCATAGCCGGCGATGGTGATTTGATGGAGGGGATCAGCGCAGAAGCATCATCTTTAGCTGGTCATCTAGGGCTGGGAAAACTAATCCTGATCTATGACTCCAACCAGATAACGATTGAAGGATCCACCGAACTTGCCTTTAGCGAGTCAGTGAAGGAGCGTTATCGAGCTTACGGATGGCAAGTCTTAGAGGTAGACGGGCACAATATTCCTGAGTTCCAGAAAACCTTAGTCCAAGCCCAGCAAAACCAAGCCCAACCGACTCTAATCATAGCTCATACACAGATTGCCAAAGGAGCACCAACCAAGGTTGGCACTGCCGCGTCCCATGGGGCTCCCCTTGGGGTCGATGAGGTGGTTGGACTAAAGACAGCCCTTGGTTTGCCCAGCGACAAGGATTTTTATGTCCCCGATGACCTAAAGAACCTGCCAGAGCTTATGACGCAAAAGGGTCAAGGCATGGAGGCCGAGTGGAATCAGCTGTTTGAACAGTGGACCAAGGAAAACCCACAACTTGCTGAGGAATGGAATACATGGCTAGATGGTACGCTTCCAAGCCTAGATGAGATTCTTACACTCTTTGAACCCGGAACAAATATGGCCACGAGGGTAGCCAGTGGTCAGGTTCTCAATGCCATTGCCCGCACAGTCCCCAATCTGGTTGGCGGGTCTGCTGATCTAGCTCCGTCCAATAACAGCTTTCTACATGGGGAAGGCATAGTAAGTGGACAGGACTTCAGCGGGCGTAACTTCAGTTTTGGCATTCGTGAACACGCAATGGCAGGCATTTTAAATGGCTTGGCCCTCTACGGCCACTTCAGAGTTTTTGGTGCTACGTTCTTGGTCTTCTCCGACTACATGCGCCCAAGTATTCGCTTGGCCGCTTTGATGAAACTGCCTGTAGTCTACATTTTCACCCACGATTCGGCATATGTCGGTGAAGATGGACCAACGCACCAACCGGTTGAACACACGGAATCCCTACGGCTCATTCCCAACCTCCATGTGTATCGTCCGGCGGACGCGGAAGAGACTGCTTGGAGCTGGGTTGAAGCCATGAAGCGTAAGAATGGCCCAAGTGCTTTGATCTTGACACGTCAAAACCTACCCACGTTGGAGAAACCCAACAACTGGGATTTCACGAGGGGCGGATATGTAGTGCGGGCTGAAGATAAGGAGTTAGCCATCGTCTTGGTTGCCGCAGGTAGTGAAGTAAGCTTGGCAATTAAAGTTGCTGAAAAGGTGGAAAAGAAGGGCTTCGGTGTGAGGGTGGTCTCGGTTCCGTGCCGGGAAATCTACCTCAGCCAAGACCCTATATATCGCGCGAAGGTCATTCCAGAGAATGTTCCCACGCTGGCCATCGAATTAGGCGTAGGAACAGGGTGGCATGCCATCAATCCGGGCGGTTTTGTTGGCGTCTACGATCTCAATCGTTTTGGAGCTAGCGGTCCCGGACCGAAAGTAGCAGAACACCTCGGGTTTACAGTGGAAGCCATTGAAAAGCGCATCCAAAGCATGATTAAAAAATAGAATAGGACACCTAGGAAAAGGATATAGAACATTTCTATATCCTTTTATACTATGGTGGACGAACAAAAGAGACGTGTTGATCCACAAGCAGGGATCAACACGTTTTTAAGGCAATTCTGGGCTTAGTAATATCTAGGGTGTTGGCCGACTCCTGAAAGATACTGATAGGAACCGGTACCGTGACTGGGGAATTGGCTCTCGTTGCCAGAGAATTTTTGATAGTGATCAGCAATGTGACTGGGTTGCTCGGGATGGAGTGAATACCAGCCTTTTTCAAACATGAGGTTAAACACATCTCTACAGGCATGATGGGTCTCAGTAAGGACGTGGAGAACGTCATTATAGAGCTCTTGATGGCTTGTTTCCCGGACAAAGACGTTAAAGCCATCTGTGAGCCATTTTTCTGTAGCTAACATGTCATTAAGACGGTCTCTGTCGTTAAACTCTGTCCCTTTTTCAAAGTGGGCAGAAGGGTTTTTCATGGTTGGACTGGTCGAACCGCCATAACGCTGCTGTTGGTAGCTGCCATAGGAACTGCGATTGCTGTTCATGCTACTCCTCCTTACTAATTGTGAAAGTGTGGATAGGTCTGGTTTTCATAATCTTGCTGGTTGTTTGAAAGATGGTTAAGCAGGGTATGGTAGTGCTGTTGATGCAGCTGACAGAGTTGCTCTAGTTGGTGCTTCACCTGTTGATCAGAACACTGGGATGCAAAGCTATGGGCCTTCTTGACGGCCAAGAGCTCCCAGGAGAGGGCATCCGTTAGATACGCATTGTCTTTTGTCGACAATACCGCTGGAGGCTGGCTCATTCTCTGTTGCTGCGAGTATTGATTTTGATACATTTTGAACCTCCTTTAGAAGATTTTTCGGTATTAGACTACCCTTCTTCACCAGAATTAAACTCCAAAAAAAAAATTCTTGAATAGGAGGAAATCTCTGAGAAAGGCAGAATAAATACTAAGCATCCAACTTATATTTAGGAAATGATAAGATTGGTGATGTTAAAGATAGGGAGGTTAGGTACATGAGTGAGTTAATTGACAACCGTAAACACCGTCAGGAGACCCTTAAAGGAATTATCCGTGATCTCCATGCCGGCGTAGACAGTAAGGACATCAAGGCTAGGTTTGGTGAGCTTTTGGATCAAGTGGGTGCTACGGAAATTGCCGACATTGAACAAAGCCTGATCAATGAAGGTTTGCCTGTTGAAGAGGTACAAAAGCTCTGTGATGTTCATGTCGCGGTCTTTAAGGACTCCCTCGACAAACAAAAGGCCACTGTAGACACGAAAGCTACGCAGATGGATAGTGTCGGAGGATCGCTAGACCCATTACGGGAAGAGAACAAGACCATCAGCCAATTGGTTCTGGATATACAGCAGATTATCACCGAAATCAGCGATGCGGATGCGGGGTCCAATATTGAGTTCCTACTGACAGAATGGGAAGGTAAGCACAAGGAACTGCTAGATGTTGACCAACACTACTCCAAGAAGGAGAACATCCTTTTTCCATATCTAGAGCGCTATGGAATAAGTGGACCGCCATCCGTGATGTGGGGAACCCACGATGACATCCGTGCATCTCTTAAAGAGGTGTCCCAAATTCTCGCTCATGTAGAAGCAAAAGTAGCTTCACCCCAATTGTCTATGGAGATCGGCAATCTTCTTCTGCCGACGCTCAACTCCGTTTCGGAAATGGTTTATAAAGAAGAAAACATACTATTCCCCTTATGCCTGGAGACCTTTACAGAAGACGAATGGAAGGAGATCAGGGTTCAATTAAAGGACCCTATGGCTACTATGTACAAGAAAAAAGACTCAATTGCCAGCGCAGCCCTTTCCGGCTTGGGTCTCCCAGGAATTGACCTAGATGTGGGAGTGCTAACGCCTGAACAAATCAACCTTATGTTAACGCATCTGCCTATCGATCTCACCTTTGTCGATGAAAAGGACGAAGTTGCCTACTTCTCCCTAGGTCCCGAACGCTTTTTCGAACGGACGAGGGCTGTCATCGGGCGTAAAGTACAATTCTGTCATCCTCCTACCAGCATGGGCGTTGTCGAACGGATTCTGGAGGATTTCAAAAGTGGTCGCAAGGACCATGCCGACTTCTGGATTAATGCTAAGGGAACCATGCTTTACATCCGCTATTTTGCCGTAAGGGACAAGGTTGGTACCTACAAAGGAACATTGGAAGTTACGCAGAATATCACCGAGATCCAAAAGCTCACTGGAGAAAAGCGGATCTACGACTACGAAGCATAGATATGCGTCTGTGGTCATCTCTCCTTGTTTCGCTTCAATTGGGACAGGAGGGATTTTCCTTCTTAGAGAGAAACCATAGTGAAGAAGCACCTAGGAAGGATTGATACATATTCCTGACCGACTAGTCTTTTTTGACGTGGAAACGACGGGTCTGGACGGTAATCGAGATCGGATCATTGAGATTTTTTTGCTTTCCCTAAGTAAATGTGGGGAAGTGGCCGTCTATGAGACGCTAATGAACCCGGAACGTCCCATTCCTGCTAACATAACAGAAATCACAGGATTGACCGACAGTGACCTCATCGGTGCTCCAACCGAGTCACAGGTGGCAACTGCGATCCGAGAGTTTATGGGCTTTGGTACACCCGTAGCTCACAACCTCCCTTTTGATCTGCGTTTTTTGAATGCAATGTTTCGAAGAAACAACCTTTTGGAGATGGGGGCAGGCGGTATCGATACCTTGGCCATTAGTAGAGCGTTGTTCCCAAAATTGTGTATTTATCCTGAAGGTGGTGGAAGCCACCGCTTAAGCAATCTCATGTATCATTTTGGTCTCGAAGATTCGTATGCCAATGCCCACCGCGCCAAGGACGATGTAATGCTGCTCGTGGAGGTTTTTAGGCATCTGCAGGATTACGCCAGCGGCAATACAGAAATGCGATTCCCGGAGGCCGTTACACACGGTTGTCCTACCTGTGGCTCTGCCATGTACTTGACTCAATCCGGAGACCAGAGGATTCTAACTTGCAAGAAACAACCTGCCTGCACCGCGAAACTGGTTGTCTAAGCTTTGAAAAAGCAGTTGACAATATACCCCCGGGGGGTATATAATATATTTGAATGAAGTTCAAAGGAGGCTACTCAAATGCCAATGACAGTAACAGATCAAAACTTCCAAAGTGAAATTTTGGACTACAAAGGTGTTTCGTTTGTTGATTTCTGGGCTGCCTGGTGTGGACCATGCCGGATGATCGCTCCAGCAATCGAAAGCCTGGCTAAAGACTACGACGGGAAGGTTCAAGTCGCGAAGCTGGATGTGGACGCCAATCAAAGATCGGCCGCCCAGTACGAGGTTCTCTCGATTCCTACCATGATTATCTTCAAGGATGGTCAAGAAGTAGAGCGGCTCGTAGGAGTCATGCCCAAAGAAGCCATTGCCCAAAGGCTCGACAAGTGGATTGCTTGACAAATGCTCTTAAATAGGTTACGATATTAGTAGTGACGCGGGGTGGAGCAGTCTGGTAGCTCGTCGGGCTCATAACCCGAAGGTTGTCGGTTCAAATCCGGCCCCCGCAACCATCTAAAGATACGAAGACCGGTTCTTGACCGGTCTTTTCTGCGGAAACGTTATGTCTGGAGGTCATGAGAATGCCATTGCCTGTTATGGCAGCAATCATTCAACAAGGCGATCAAGTATTGCTCTGCCAACGCAAAGAGGGAGCCCTTGCCGGAAAATGGGAGTTCCCTGGCGGGAAAATAGAAAATGGAGAGACCCCTGAAGAATGCCTTGTCCGTGAAATCCAAGAGGAGCTGGGGATTACAATTCAAGTGGGAGACATTTTCCAAGCCGTTCATTCCCATTATGAACACGGAGATTTCCTAATCATCGGTTATCTGGCTAGACATGTATCTGGCGAGATTACCCTCCGTGTTCACTCTGCATGTGCATGGGTAGATTGTAGGCAGCTTGATAACTATGATTTAGCTGATGCCAACATTCCCATTGCTCGGAGCCTAAAAGAAAAGTGCAATTCCACCAGGACCGGCGTGGGTTCCGATGGTGGGACCAATTAGGCCTTCAATAATCTCACTTGGAGCCAGTTCTCGCTTGACCAGTTCCGTCAGCTCAGGCACAGTTTCAGCGCCCCAGGTGTGGACAATGGCCACCCGCTTTTTGGATAAATCTATATTTCGCTCTTTAGCCTTTGCAACCATAGTTTGCAGGGCTTTTTTTGTGGATCGAACCTTTTCGGCAACCTCAATTGTACCCTCTGGGGTAACTTGTAAGATGGGCTTGATGTTTAACATGGAGCCCACAAGACCCTGCGTTTTCGTCAAGCGTCCACCCTTCACAAGATGGGTGAGGGAGTCTATTGTGAAATATGCAAAAGCATCTTTACGATCTTGCTCTAATTTCTGCTGGATTTCGTCGAGGCTACGGCCATTTTGGAGCATTCGTCCAGCTGTGATCAGTAGTAATGTTTCTCCGATAGAAGCTGATCTAGAATCAAAAATATGAATTTGATCAGTGTTCAGAAGGTTCTTCGCTAATACAGCACTCTGCAGGGTACCGCTGAGTTTCGAGGATAAACCAATATACAAAATGGTATAGCCCTGTTCAATATAGGGTCCAAAGGCGTCCACGAAGTCGTTGGGATTGACTTGGTTGGTGGAGGGTAATTCCTTGGCTATTTTCACTTTAGCCCAGAATTCGGTAAGGGAGAGTGTCATCCCGTCTTTGAACTCCTCGTCACCAAAGATTACGCTTAAAGGAACCACATCGATACCGTAGCGCTCTCGATAGATCTGGGGTAAATCTGCAGCACTATCCGTAAATAGCTTTATTTTCTCGTTCATACTTTCATCCTTCCTGGCAATCGTCCCTGCAGATTTCGTGATACCGGCTCACCATTCCTTCGCACTACGTATATGACCTGGTGCTAATTTTCCGTGATATTGACTTTAGTATGCTTTCCTAGGTATAATGGGATTATGGCAAAAGACTGGGAAGAGGAGTAGTAACTTCGTCAATCTAGCCTAGAGAGTCGATAGTGTGGTGAAATATCGAAGCAGACACGAAGCGAATGGACCTTGGAGTCGCTAGGCTGAATAGCAGTAGGCTTAGCCGGATTTCCTCCGTTACAGGAACGAGCGGATCGCCTGTGGCGATCAAGCAGGGTGGCACCGCGGTTCTTATCGTCCCTAATAGGGACGTTTTTTGTACAAAACACTCCCAATCAGGGGAACCTGATTGAGAGTGTTTAGGGAATAGCACCGACTCCAGTGAGAATGTGATCGGGTCGGTAGGGGAAGAGACTTGGAGTCTTTTCATTGGAGACTCCACTTAACACTAAAACAGTCTCGATTTCCGATTCAATTCCAGCAATAATGTCGGTATCCATGCGATCGCCAATAATGACCGTTTCAGACGTAGCGCATCCCAGCCGTTTCTGAGCTTGCCGCATCATTAACGGGTTGGGCTTGCCCACAAAATAGGCTTCTCTGAATGTAGCCAATTCAATAGGGGCGATTAGCGCCCTACAGGCGGGAGCAATGCCAGATTCAGTAGGGCCAGTTAGGTCAGGGTTTGTACCGATGAGCTTGGCTCCTTTTGAAACCAAGTGTACAGCCTTTTCCATGTGATTGTAGTTATAATTACGGGTTTCTCCCACCACTACATAATCAGGATTCACATCATTCATGGAAAAGCCAACATCGTAAAGGGCCTTCACAAGCCCGGCTTCACCAATTACGTACGCACTTCCACTTGGCTTTTGACTGGCCAAAAAAGAAGCCGTAGCCAAGGCACTAGTATAAAAGTGGTCTTCGGTGACGAATAGACCCATGCGAGCTAATTTCTCTTGCAGTTCCCGGGGACTTCGTTCACTGCTATTGGTTAGAAAAAGGAAACGCTTGTCATTGTTATGGAGCCACTCAACAAACTCTTTAGCTCCGTCTAAAAGGCGATTTCCGTGATAGATTACGCCATCCATGTCGCAGATATAACCGCGTTTATCCGTGATTGAACTCACTTTGCACCTCCTAGAACGATAAATTATGCTAGACACTCATAGGTTCGCCTCAGGAAGGTAAATACCTTCTAATGGGCTACGCCTAGCCTAGCAGATAGAGAAGGAAACGTTAAAATGAAAGGGATGACAGAAATGACAATCGAGCAAGTTGATTATGGAACATTTGAAGCAGCGTTAGCCAAGAGTAAGCTCCTCGAGAAGGATCTACAGGAGAATCCTGGGAAGTACAAAATCCTAACCGGTGACAGACCTACAGGTAGGTTGCATATTGGCCATTTCTTTGGCTCTCTGCAAAATAGAGTACGTTTGCACGAGCTTGGTGTGCCTACCTTTATTGTCATCGCGGATTACCAAGTTCTCACTGACCGAGACACCTTCGAAGGTATTTCCGAAAATGTTCGTGAGTTGACCATCGACTACCTGGCAGCTGGGATCGACCCCACGGACGGTAAGACCTTCATCTTTCCTCATAGTCATGTGCCTGAATTAAATCAATTATTATTGCCTTTCTTGACCCTAGTGACCAATGCGGAACTCGATCGTAACCCTACAGTCAAAGAAGAGATTACAGCATCAGGCCAGAAGAGCGTTAACGCTGGAATGTACACTTATCCCGTCCATCAGGCCGCGGATATCTTGTTCTGCAAGGGCAATGTTGTGCCCGTTGGCAAAGATCAATTGCCCCATTTAGAACTGACTCGGACGATTGCCAGACGCTTCAATAACCGCTTTGCCAAAGATCAACCCGTCTTTCCAGAACCCCAGCCTCTATTAAGCGAGGCGCCCATCATTTTGGGCCTAGACGGTGGTCAGAAGATGAGTAAGAGTCGCAACAACACTATCATGCTCAGTGCTGATGAAGATGAAACAGCGAGATTGATCAAGAAAGCCAAGACGGACTCCGATCGCGTCATTACCTATGATCCGGACAATCGTCCAGAGGTAGCCAACCTGCTAATGTTGATCGCTCTTGCCACAGGGAGGAAACCGGAGGAAATCGCAGACGAAATTGGGGATGGCGGGGGAGGGAAGCTCAAGAACATGCTGACTGAGTCCCTCAACGAATACTTCAGGCCCCATCGGGCCAGGCGCAAGGAGTTAGAACAAGATCCTGCCTACATTCGCCAAGTGCTTCTAGATGGCGTCAAGGCGGCACGGGAAGAAGCAATTAGAACCCTTGAGGAAGTACGGGAAGTTATGAATATGAAATTGTAGGGGCGTATTGATGGTGCTATCACAGGATTCTAAGAATATCATCACTGGGTTTTTGCTAGAGAAGCTGAATCCTGAGCTGATCTACCTCTATGGCTCATATCGTGGTCCATGATTGTCAGCAAATTGACTTACAGATTCTACAAAAGATTGTAGAGCACCATCTAGAAGATTTCGCGCACTTCACCAAGGCTATCAAACATAGGTTCTAAGAAGGTGGTAGGGTAGAGGTCATGATTAAAGCAATTCATGAAACCGAACATATAATTGATTTTTCCTGGGACCTCAGCAATAATAGCTTAAGTGCCAGTTACCCCAGGGTAGAATCCAGGGAAGAGCTACAAAAACGTCTTGAGAGGGCGATCGGTGCAGACCACGAAAGAATTATCGCCTATTATATAGATGGAGTGGTGCGAGGCGTCTGCGTTTATCTCTGGGATCCTGAGGAAAAGTATGCCCAGGCAACCCAGTTTCTTATTGACCCAGAGCATTTTGATACCATCGCGGACCATTTTATTGACCATCTGGGTACAAGATTGAGCGGTTATGAGTTGTTGATCGGGGTACCGGCCATGAACCGCAGGGCGATCGACTATTTTGAACAACGGGATTTTGATTGCATTGAATCTAGTATCGACACCAGATTGCATAATCTAAAGCCACATCAGGTCACACACGAACATGTGGTTGAGAAGGTCACTGAGGACAATTTTGACGAATACGCTCTTTTTCACGACAAGTATGCGCTTCCATCGGAAATGTACTACCATAGTAAGAACTTAAAGCGAGAGCTAGATCGCTTTAGGATCCTAGCGCTAAGACGAGATGAGAGGATTTGTAGTAGCATTTTCGCCAAGACCTTTGCCAATAGTGCAGAGATCTTCGGATTGTTTAGTGATGGAGATCATCTTGACGAGAAAGAAGCGTTAATCAACCAACTGCTTGTAGAGTTATATAATGAGTTTGGAGCACTGGAGGAAATCATCTTTTTTATCGACGAAGAAGACAGCATTGCGTTAAGTCTGACTTTAAGGGCAGGTTTTGAGGTCAACGACAGCTATAGATGCTTTAGATGTACGCTCTGACAGAGATCGACTTGGTGAGAGAATGCTGTGACTAGCAAAAACCCCCAGCTGTTAGGACTCCTGGGATTTCTAGGTTTTTTTGGTTTTAGAGGCTTCTCGGACAGTTGGGACTTCTTTGCGTTTTCGCTAGGCGCCGCATCCATCATATTTTTTGGAAGGCGGGGGAGCACGTCTTGGACCTCTCACCAAAAGAGAAACTCTAGTTTACATAATATCCCTTATGCGAAGTCGTATAAGAACAATGAGGGAGGTTACTATATAGTTACTCTTCGATCCGCTGACTTCTTCGGTTGACTTTTTTCGGTCTGTTGCTGGAAAATATCTGCAATGAACCGAATGAAAAATCCAATGATAATGAAGGCAAATACGCCATGTTTTAACGTACCTGACTGTGTTGCGAACAACTCGACTGCTTGCGCCGCCATCCGGTGCGGATACGTTTCGATTGCATAGAAGAATCCCAAGCCAAGTACGATGTGCGATATCCTACGTAAGCGTGAAGCATTGTCCAGCGTAAAAATTTGGTTCTGAACTGAGTCAAAAAACTGCTTAAAGAGCGTCACCAAGTAAAAAGCTAGGACACGGCTCGTCAAAACGAATATCCCGTAGAAGAATTCTACGATAGTGCCCTGACTAAGACCATGCTCAATATAAAACATTGCACTCATCATCGTTAGTACGAGAATGAAACGAAAGATGAAGAAGACAAACTTCAAGAACCCATGACCAGAACGAGATACCAACTTGATTCCTCCTTTATTTGGATCGCCTCTTTTTAAGCTTCTGCGATAGACACTCAACTCCTCTTTTCAGGCTGTCGGTTCAAAGCGGACTCCTGCAACCAAAACCAATACCCCACACAAGCCGTAAAAGACACCACGGTCTGTCACCTTGGTGTCTTCGTATGCCACACTTGAATATCTGCTTTGTTAGTCTAGAGTCTAAAGGCCTTCCGCGAATTGTAGCGGCTGAACATCTTGTTTTACTAAGACTGTTAAGACTTGTCCAGGGAAAATATCCGCGGATTCTAACTGGTTTAGATCCCGCAACGAACCAACAATATCTCTGGGATCTTCGCTAGGTACCTGCGTTCTAGCAATTGACCACAAGGTATCGCCGGGTTGAACTACGACTTCTGTATAGGCGTATTCTTCGCCGGCCATGAAAACAGGATTTTTAGTGACAATAAGCTTGCCTGCAACGGCCACTGCTCCTACAGCCAGCACAATCAGCAAGCCCACTGCTGAAATTGTGATCATGACATCTAGCGCCTTGTTTTTCATGATTATACCCCCCCGAGAACAATTGTTCTGTTTCTTGCCTGTCTTCACTTTATATCAGAACAAGTGTTTTGTCAAGCGTTTTTCGAACAATTGTTTGACCATTCTTTGTTCGGTATGCTATAATTGGGATAATAAAGTTTAAATCAGCCCCGGGAGGTCATTATATGAGCAAAATCTCTGAACGACGCCGAAAAATCTTGGAATTTATCAAAGATGAGGTCAATGCAAAGGGGTATCCCCCGTCGGTTCGTGAAATAGGGGAGGCTGTGGGCCTAAAAAGCAGCTCCACCGTTCATGGCCATCTCATTCGGCTCGAAGAATTGGGATATATCAGGAGAGATC
>ENA-UOOH01003106-UOOH01003106.1-fermentation-metagenome-genome-assembly--contig:-NODE-3106-length-13148-cov-12.686168_pt1 | contig 13148 bp, 9 predicted proteins | sample MGYA00245778_ERZ724025 | MGnify/ENA primary metagenome ERZ724025 (study PRJEB28704, sample SAMN03018313) | fermentation metagenome | biome: anthropogenic terrestrial biome; feature: soil; material... | reverse complement strand
GGCGAAAGGGGGCGAGCGACAGGACGTCGCGAGAGCGCTTCACCCTGCGGGTACTCCTGGTGTTCCACCCTGCGGGTGTCACTATTAAGGTTGCTGACCAGGATGGGAGATTAGCGCGGCACCCCTTGAGCCACGAGACAAGCCGCAGGTGTTGCCCATGCGAAGACTGCGAGCGGTATATTTATGCAAGCTAATGCATATTTATAACTTTTTGCAGTGACATCATACTTGCATATTATTTAAAGCATCGAAAGAAACTGCGGAGCAGTTTCAACACACCGCTGCAACGAGGTGGGGGGTTTGGGGTATCAGGCGCCGGAAATGAAAAGATGTACCCGATTGCGGGGGGATAGTCGCCCGAAAGGGGAGAAACCGTTTCCTGCATATTCATTAAGCTTGGAGAATTCTGAGCAGTTTTTTTAAGGCTTGAAGAGGTATTCTATAGGGCGGATATTTCAGGGGGATATCGAATGACAAGCTTTGTTGCAAAACGCTTTTTTTATGGGAAAAAAGCTCGAAAGAAGCCTGCCCGTGATAACTGCCCATACCGCTTTCCCCTACCCCGCCAAAAGGCAGGTAAGGACTGGAGATGTGGCTCAAGGTGTCATTTATGCAGACACCTCCGGAGCTGCTCTGCTTTAAAACCTGCTCCTGCCGTTTCCGGTTGCGAGAGAAAAAATACAGGGCGAGGGGTTTGGGCCGTTCATTGACGAATTGGATAGCTTCCTCCAAGTCCCCGAATTCCAGCACCGGCAAGAGGGGACCAAATATTTCTTCCTGCAGCAATGGGCTATCGGACGCTATGCGGTCCATTATGGTAGGGGCAATATAGCGCTCCTCCCGCACAGCCTCGCCGCCGTAGAGGATGCGCCCGTCAGCCAGCAGAGCCTCCAGTCGCTGAAAATGTCCTGCACTGATGATACGAGCATAATCGGGGCTATGGCGAGGATTAGCACCGTAGAATTTCAACAAGACTTCCCCCATTTTTTTCAACAGGGGCTCCTTTATCTCCCGCTGCAACAGCAGGTAGTCGGGGGCCACGCAAGTCTGGCCGGCATTCAAGAACTTGCCCCAGATAATGCGGCGGGCTGTGTACTCGATATTGATATCCTGATCCACCAGGCAAGGACTTTTCCCTCCCAATTCCAGGGTGACCGGCGTAAGCCGGCGGGCAGCGGCCTGCATCACCAGTTTTCCCACCGCCGAACCGCCGGTGAAGAAAATGTGGTCAAAGGGCTGCTCCAGCAGTTCGCTGCTCATCTCTGCCCCACCTTCCAACACTGCGATGTATTCCTCGGGAAAGCTATCCTGGATAAGGGCCTGCAGGACTGCAGAGCTGTGCGGGGCTAATTCGGAAGGTTTGATCACCGTACAATTGCCGGCAGCCATCGCTCCCAGCAGGGGAGCCAAGGCCAGGTACACCGGATAATTCCAGGGACTGATAATCAGCACCTGACCCAGAGGTTCCGGATAGATCAGGCTTCTGGCCCCCGGGTACAAGCAGGGTGTTCTTACTTTTCGGGCTTGCACCCAGACAGGCAGGTGTTTCATGATATAGGCCAGTTCAGCTCGAAGCAGCCCTACTTCAGTCATATAGGCTTCCTGCCGGCATTTGCCCAGATCCAACTCCAGAGCCCGCAGTAGTTCATTCTCGCACTTATCAATTGCCCGCTCCAGCTGGCGAAGTTGTTGCATGCGAAAAGCCAGTTCCCGGCCGGCACCGCTCTGAAAGAAGGCCTGCTGTTTTTTTATTACTTCTGTGGACACAGATCGATATTCATTTGGGGTCATAGTCATAAGATTATCCCCCGCTTTCCACAAACTTAAATCCGGTCTTTTCTTGCTTAAAGAACTGCCCGGGCCTGGGGGAAAGGCTGCAAGGCCCGTTCCAGAATGCCATTTACAAAAGCCAGCAAAACCCCGTAGTTAACAATAGGCACCCCGCTGTCCCGGGCCATATCTATCCGGTGGAGCATCTGCCGCCGGTTGATCATGCAGGCACCGCAGTGCACTACCAGCTTAAACTGCTCTAGATTCTCCGGGTAGCCGCTGCCGCTGTACCAGTGGAAGTTAAGTTCTCCCCCCACATAGCGGTTCAGCCAGCGCGGTATTTGTACCCTCCCGATATCATCATCCTGGGCATGGTGGGTACAGGCCTCGGCTATCAAGACCTCATCGCCGGGGCGCAGCTTTTCGATGGCTTTGGCTCCTCGTACCAGCTCCAGGAGGTCTCCTTTGAAGCGAGCAAAAAGTATGGAAAAAGAAGTAAGCATTACATCATCCGGGGTCTGTGGCGCCACTTTCCCAAAGACCTGGGAATCGGTAATGAGCAGCCGTGGTTTTTTCGCTAATCCTTCCAGGGCTTCGCGCAGCTTATCTTCCTTGACCACCATGGCCGTGGCATTCTTGTCCAGGATATCACGGATGGTCTGCACCTGGGGCAAAATGAGCCGCCCCTTGGGAGCGGCCATATCCAGGGGAACTACCAGCAGGCAGATATCCCCGGGCTCGATGAGATCCCCTACTATATGGGCTTCTTCAAAATGGGCCGGGGCCCGCTCAATAATCCGTTCTTTTAATAATTCTATCCCTTCCCCGCTGCGGGAGCTTACCGCTACCAGGGACAGCCCCAGCTGCTTTTCCAGGCTTTTTTGGTCAACTTCGCCCTGATCTATTTTGTTTAAAACCCCGATGAGCGCTATCTTCCTGCTCTGGATTTCCTGTTTCAGTTCCTGCTCGAACTCACTTATGCCCAGAGCCGGGTCAATTACCAGCAAGGCCAAATCCGTCTGGTTCAGCACCTCCCGGCTTTTCTTTATCCGCAGTTCCCCCAGGTAACCTTCATCGTCAATGCCGGCGGTATCGATTATCATGCAGGGACCAACGGGCAGTATCTCCATAGCCTTGAAAACCGGATCGGTAGTAGTTCCCGGCACCTCTGAAACCAGAGCTATTTCCTGCCGGGTCAGGGCGTTAATCAAACTGGATTTTCCGGCATTGCGCCGGCCAAATATAGCTATATGCAAACGATTGGCTTTGGGAGTATCCTGCATCTTCTCGCTCCTTTCGCTGTTCCAGCAAAAAAGAATCCAACCCGGCATTTTCCTGGCAAGAACCGCAAGTGCTTTTAACCGGCCAATTTCAAGGATTTGGCTATTACCATGGCAGCTTCGGCCCGGCTCGCATTGGCACGGGGACGGAAGCTGTTGTCCGGATAACCGGAAATAATGCTATGTGCGCTGGCCACAGCTACAGCTTTCCTGGCCCAGGCGGAAACCTGATCGGCATCAGCAAAAATTTTATTATCCCCAAGTCCTGCCAATTGACCGGCATTAACCACCATTACTGCCATCTGTTCCCTGGTAATGGATTCATCCGGAGCAAAAATGCTTTCGCTGCAGCCGCTTACTATTCCACTGGCAGCTGCCGCGGCTATGGCCTCCTTGGCCCAGTGCTGGGCGGTATCGTCAAACACTTTGCCATCCTTGACATTCAGCTTCAGGGCCTTGACCAGAATGCTGGTAAACTCTGCCCGGGTAATATTCTGCTCGGGCTTGAAGCTTCCGTCGGGATAGCCTCCGATAGCTGCGGAAGCCAGTAGTTCCTCAATGGCTTTCTGGGCCCAGTGTCCCTGGATATCGCTTAGTTTGACTACTTTACTATTCTCAATTGCTTTCTGTTCCGGGACGGTTGCCTTTTCCGCAGCTATAACCGCAAACTTGGTAAAATGTTTGGTCTGGCCACTAACCTGGCCTGCGGCCAGGTCTACTTTGATATTGGACAGGGGAAGCCATTTATTTGCCTTCTCATCCAGATAACAGATCCGGATATCATATTTGTTGCTATCTACTTTGGTCTTATCAAAACTGAGAGTAATGCTTACTGCTTTCTTAAACTCTCCGCTCTTATCTTTTTCTATCTCTACTACATCACTGATAAGTTTGCTCTTCTCCGCCAGGGGTAGTTGGGAAACATCCGCTACTTTTCTTACCTTTACCTTGAAATCCTGGTCAAAAGCCGCTGCCGGAATATCGATTCTGGCACCCTGCTCGTTAATAGTAGCGGCTTCCTGACCATATGACTTTTCATCTGCTGGAACAGCTGCTCCTCCCCCTGCTGTTGTGCCCGATGTGCTGAATTCGAAGCTCTGTTTGCTGCCCAGGGTGCTGCCGTTATTAGCCTCAATGCCTGCTTCCAGTTCCACTACATAAGCGGTGCCTGGTTTCAGGTTGTTAAACATAAGTTCAAGCCGGCGCAATTTAACGGCGTCATTTCCTGAGCCTTGTTTTATATAATTATAGTTGGAGTGTTTAACTTCAGTACCGCTGGCTTTTTCATAGACTCGAATCTTGTTCAGATTGCTGCTCAAGGTTTTGTCCATACCGTTGCCAAAGTCAAACTGCAAAAGGGTATCGCTCGGTGCAAGCTTTGCCTGGTTAAAGCTAAGAACAGTAAGGCCGCCAGGAGTTCCGCTGCCTGCTCCCCCACCGCTGCCGTCACCACTGCCACCGCCGCTATTGTTGCCATCACCACTGCCGCCACCACCATTGGCGCTTGGCTGCATTATTTTTTGCTCTAATTGGATATCGTTATAGCCGGCAGCTTTTACTACTATAATATAACTACGGGCTTCGTTGAATACTTCCGCATTAATTGTAATCTTGCCTTCATTTATACTGTACTTGGCGTTTGCCGATTGTCCATCGATACTTACATCAGAAATAGCCGTCCTCCAGGCAATATCATCACTAAAGGTGATATCAATGGCCTGGCCGATGGTATTATTCGTCAAATCGGCGGTTAAAACTGGCGGATCAATCTGCGTTACAGCTTCTAAAATAGTTTGAACTACTGTAGCATCTGTGTATCCCGGAGCTTTTACTACAATACTATAATCCCCGCTGGTAAGAAACACATCTGCATCTATACTTAATCTACCTTCCTCAATCCTATATTTACCTCTAATCGAGGAATCATTTACTTTTACATTACTTACCTTGTCTCTCCACAATGAATCATCCACAAAAGTAATATCAATGACATTGCCCCGCAGATTATCACTGCTATCAGCAATTAAGCTTGGAGCCTGAGAGGGTTCTCCTATTTGGATGCTAAAGCTTTCTACTGTTCCACCGTCGATGGATTTTAACTGTTTGGCCGGATCGCTACTTTTAACATAGTCAATAATAAGATTTTGCGCCCCGCTAGCTTTAGCCGCTAGTTCCAGCTTAATTTTCTCTGGGGTATTGGTTTTTACTACATTAGCAATAACAGCAGTATTACCATTAACCACTACCGTAAACTGCTCCTTCGTTCCGCTGGGGTCTGCCATCACCTTGTCAAAAGTAAGGCTGATATCCCCTTTGTTAGTTATTTCCGGAATAATCTCCGCCACCCAACCGCCAGTATCCAACTCTTCCGAAGCGGCTAACGACAGTTGCTCAGACGCCTGTACCTGAAAAATAGAGTTCTGGATATCCATAGCTTCTCCCCAAGATACCGGGAAAACAGTAAATAATAAAGACAAAACAAATAACCAGCCTACTCCCACAACCATTCGCAAATCTTTTAATCCCGTCAAACGCAATTCCCGTTCCCTCCTAAGCAAAACTCGCAAAATCCTCTTGCTTAATATATTCGTCTATAGCTACCAGGAATTCAAGCCCAATTATAACCAGGCGAAATATATATGTCCCCCGCATCCATAATAGTGAGCGGAGCGAACATCAGTGGTGCCCGCAGGGTGCTAAGCGGCTGGGCTCCTATTAATAAAGCAGGCGGCGGGTTATAATCCCCCGCCTCGTTGCAGCGCTGTGCTGAAACTGCTGCGCAGTTTCTTCCGCTGCTTAAACCAGGATCAAGCCCCGGGCCATGCCTGGCCATAGGGTTTTCACTTTATCCCCGGTTGTTTTGTTTACTTATCTGCCGTATTAAAGTGAAATAAGTTGAAGAATAATATATTTTGGGGAGGTAGAGAATTTTGAAACGAAAAGTTGCATGGTTGATTCTGTTGTGTTTCTCCCTGGGGATGCTTTTGATGAGCGGATGTGCTGCCAAAACTCCAGCCCCGGAAAGCAGCGGCGATGATTCCTGGACTAAGATCAAGGACAAAGGCTACTTTGTGATGGGCCTGGACGATGCGTTCCCGCCCATGGGCTTCCGGGATGAAGCGAATGAAATTGTGGGTTTTGACATTGACCTGGCCAAGGAAGTGGCCCGGCGTCTGGGTGTGGAAGTCCAGTTCCAGTCCATAGTTTGGGATACCAAGAAAGAAGAACTGAACAGTGGCAATATCGATGTGGTATGGAATGGATTTACCATTAACGAGGAAAGGAAGAAGGACTTTCTCTTCTCCAAACCCTACATATCCGACCGGCAGATTATTGTGGTAAGGGCTGACTCGGATATTGCCGGCAAGGCGGACCTGGCGGGCAAAAAAATCGGCATTCAGGCTGCCAGCAGCGCCAATGAAGCAGTTGAGGCCGATAAGGAAACCTTCGAAGTGATTAAGGACAACTTGCTGCAGTTTGAGAGCAATGACCTGGCCCTGCGTGACCTCAAGGGAGGCGGGGTTGAAGCCGTAGTGGTTGATGAAGTGGTTGGTCGTTATTATCTTTCCAAACACCCCGGCGATTACAAGGTATTAAAAGATAATTTCGGCCTGGAAGATTTCGGGGTAGGTTTCCGCCTGGATGACAAGGCTTTCCACGCTGAAGTGGAAAAAGCTCTGGATGAAATGAAGGCAGATGGAACAGCCGCCAAAATTTCGGAGAAGTGGTTCGGAGAAGACATCATTAACAAATAGCCGTGAACAACTTGAATCTGATATAATTGAGCAGGACAGGCTAACAATTACTATTGTTAGCCTGTTGTTTAAGCAGTTTCAACGCAGCGCTGCAACAAGGCGGGGGATTAGAACCCACCGCCTGTTTTGTTAATAGGCGACCGCTTGGCGGGGGATGTATTTCGCCTCGTTATGTGTGCAAAGTAAGAGATAGAGGAGTCTTTATGGATTATATTATTATGCTGCTCCCATCCATGTTGAAGGGTTTGACCGTAACCCTGAAACTTTTCAGCATAACATTGGTAATGGCTCTGCCCCTGGGGGTAATCATGGGTATGGCCCGCATTTCCAGTTTCAGCCCCCTGCGCTGGTTTATGGAATTCTATGTCTGGCTGTTTCGCGGAACTCCCTTGCTACTGCAGCTTTTGTTTATGTATTTTGGCTTGATGACCTTGGGTTTGCGGCCGGAACGGGAAATGGCCGCCTACCTCGCTTTTGTGTTGAACTATTCCGCTTATTTGGCCGAGATTTTTCGGGCTGGTATTCAATCCATAGATAGAGGGCAGTACGAGGCTGCTGACGTGCTGGGATTAAGCCGTTACCAGACCATGAAGAACATCATTTTGCCTCAGGTCTTCAAGCGAGTCTTGCCACCTATTGGCAATGAGGTTATTAACCTGGTAAAAGACACCGCCCTGGTCTATGTTCTGGCCATAAGCGAGCTATCGCGGGTAGCCCGGACTCATGTAATGCGGGATGATACTTTCATCCCATTTTTAATTGCGGCCATTTTCTACCTGATGATGACAGGCATGGTGCAACGCTTTTTTAAATGGCTGGAGTTGCGCTACGATTATTTTCATTAGTCCGGCGGTTAAAATGTCAACATACGAGGAGAAACGGATATGTATATATTGCAAGCTATTGACATTCATAAAAATTTCGGCAGCCTGGGTGTTCTGCACGGGGTAACCTTGCAGGTGCAGAAAGGTGAGGTTATTGCCATCATCGGTCCCTCCGGTTCCGGGAAAAGTACCCTTCTGCGCTGCTTAAACCACCTGGAAAGGATCGATAGCGGCCGGATTGAAATCGAAGGGGAGACTATAGCCCAAAACAACAGCGAAGGCCAGGCGGTATACAGCAGCGAGGCGAAAATCACGCAAGCGCGCCGCAAAATGGGTATGGTGTTTCAGAATTTTAATCTCTTCCCCCATAAATCAGTGATGGAAAATTTGATAATGGCGCCGACCCGGGTTAAAAATATGGACAAGGCTGAGGCGGAAGAGAGCGCTCGCTTGCTCCTGGCCAAAGTAGGGCTCTCCCAGAAGGCAGACAATTATCCTTTTGAACTCTCGGGCGGGCAGCAGCAACGGGTGGCGATTGCCCGCGCCCTGGCTATGAATCCTGACATCATGTGCTTTGATGAACCCACCTCCGCCCTGGATCCGGAATTAACCGGAGAGGTGCTTATGGTTATGAAAGACCTGGCCCTGGAGGATATGACCATGGTAGTGGTTACCCACGAAATCGGCTTTGCCCGCGAGGTAGCCGACCGGGTAATCTTTATGGACGAGGGGGTAATCATGGAAGAAGGGCAGGCCGAAGAAGTCCTTCTGAATCCCCGGCAGGAAAGAACCAGCGCTTTCTTAAGCAAAGTCCTGATGGCCCGTTAAGAGAAATGACCATAAACAAATGCTCATGAATTTTATCTGTTGATTGCCTTTTATCAAAGAGAACTATCCTTTATACTAAAAGATAGTTCTCTTTTTTCACAGTTGACTCCACTGCAAAAACCCCTTTTGTTGTATAAGGGTTGCATAATATACAAAGCGAGCGTTGGCGAGCGGTATATTTATGCAAGCCAATGAATATTAATAATATTTTGCAATAGAATCACAGTTGAAAGAAAATTTGAAGGAGTTATCCGATGGATCGTTCCGCTAGAATGCGTAACCAGCATATAGGGAAACTACTGTGGAACTTTTCCCTGCCGACTATTGTCGGTATGCTGGTCAGTTCACTATATAATGTCATAGCCCGGATATTTGTGGGCCGGGGGATAGGGTCGCTGGCCATAGCAGCAACCACGGTGGCCTTTCCCATTATGATTTTGCTTATGGCCGTTTCTCTCTTAATTGGAGTAGGTGCCACCGCTTTGATTTCCCTTAAGCTGGGAGAGCAAAAGAAGGATGAAGCCGAGAAAGTAGCGGGAACTGCCATGACCATGTTAATCCTGTTGCCAGCAGCCCTGGCGCTGTTGTTCCTGTTGTTTGCGGAACCAATACTAATTAGTTTTGGAGCCAGTGCCGCTGTGCTTCCCTATGCCCGCGACTTCACCCAGATCATTATGCTGGGGTCGGTATTCGGCTCTATCAGTATGGGCATGAATAACTTCATCCGGGCGGAAGGTAATCCAGCCATGGCAATGTATACCCAGATACTGGGGGCAGTAGTAAGCGTAGCCTTAAACTATGTTTTTATATTTATCTTCCACTGGGGGATAAAGGGGTCCGCTCTGGCCACTATATTAGCCCAATTGATTTCAGCCATCTGGGTATTAAGCTATTTTTTCACCGGCAGGAGCCTGGTGAAAATTCACTGGAAAAACCTGAAGCCTGCCTGGCCGGTATTGAGCAGTATTATGGCTATTGGTTTTGCGCCTTTTGCTATGCAGACGGCCGCCTGTATCCAGCAGCTCATACTAAACCATACTTTGATGTTTTATGGCGGCGATCTGGCCCTGGCCGCTATCGGCATTGTAATGAGCATATCCATGCTGCTGGTTATGCCGGTACTGGGCTTGGGCCAAGGGGCGCAACCGATTATCGGCTATAATTACGGAGCCCGTCAATACCAACGGGTGCGGGAAACTTGGAAAACCGCGGTTTTGGCCGGTACGGGTATAGCAGTAGCGGGATATCTGGCTCTTCATATCTGGCCACTGCAATTAGTAGGCCTGTTTAGCAAGGGAGATACCGCCCTTACCACCATGACGGTTCATGCTATGTTAACTTTCTTTGCCCTGCTGCCGGTAGTGGGGTTTCAGGTTGTGAGTTCCATGTATTTTCAAGCCGTGGGCAAAGCCAGGCAGGCCGCAATCCTCAGCCTGTCAAGGCAATTTTTGATTTTTATTCCCCTGCTCCTGATTTTACCGCGTTTTTGGGGTATTGATGGGGTGTGGAGAACTGCTCCTATTGCTGATGGCCTGTCAGTAGCATTAACCGCTGGCTTTATCCTTTTTGAAATGAAGAAAATACGGCAGGAGGAAGCCCAGGAGCCCAGAGGAGGAGGAGGCGAAACCACTCCGTCTGGGACTTTCGAAAACCTGGCTTGAAGCTGATCGCCATAATATCTCAATGGAAACCGATCTTGCAACATTTTTTGTGAAGCAAGACTATGCCACCCTCAAAGAAGAGATAGACCGCTTTTTGACGGGAGTTCCGCCGGTTTTAATTGGCATACTGGGCGGCGCTGACTGGCTCAGTCCTGCATCCCCTGCATTATTATCTATAATATTTTGAGCGTTTTTTCTTTTGTCGCAATATATTTTGCTTTTCATTACCGGTTAGTACTTTTTCTGTCTCCTGTAGCTCGCTTATTTCATTTGTCTGGTCTTCCTCCAAGCTTGTTTCTTGTATTGCGGTATCTTCCGGTATTTCGCTTATCTCTGTCATTTCGGGCTGATCAGGCATTTCGGCATTCTCCTGTAACTCCGCTTTATCCTCCGTTTCAGGCTTATCGGGTGCTGTCGATGTTTCCGGCATCTCTTCTATTTCCGCTGTATTTTCTATTTTCATTTTCGGCATCTCTGCTGTTTCCGTTATCTCCGCTATTTCTGTTTCCTGGAGTTCAAGGGATTCTTTTTCTTCTATGCTTGGCGCTGGTTCATTTTCCACTGTTGCGGGATTTTCCGGCAGGTCTTGTGCTTTTTCTATGGTTCTCTCGTAAGGAATTGAACTAAGATGTGATTTTACCATAATAAAAGAATTACTACAGAATGGACAAACTTTGTCATTTGATAAGGGAGTAGTAAATTTGCTCCACTCTTTACAGGACTGGCATAACAACCAATATGCCATAAATATTGACTCCTTTCCTTAAAAGCTCGTGAAAAATCAATCATCATTTTAATAATATTTATGGCTATTAAATTATAATATTACCATGATTTATGCCAAAGAATGTGGAAAAAAAAGTAACGAGGCGGGGGATTAGAACCCGCCGCCTGTTCTGTTAATAGGAACCGACCGCTTAGCGGGGGACATATTTCACCTCGTTATAAACTGCTAATTGAAATGGACTGGAGAAAGACTCTTATTAGCATTTCTGGTTGTTGTAGACTATTACTCTTTTATCTTTCTCCCTCAGTCGCTGTTCCGTATGAAGCATACTGATGTTTATGGAAAACACATTGCCGGTGGTCATTAGATAATCAAAAAGCATAAAGAGGCTAGCTGCCATCGCCAATCCTTCGAGAGGGATAGTGAAGCGCTTAAAGATAATCGTAAAAAGAAAGATACCCATCCCCTGAACCGGGGGGACGGCTACGGACAAAATCACACAAAGCAGAACCATGGACACGACATCTGCCGCAGTGAAAGTGAGTGAATAAAAATTGCCTACAAACAATGTCATTAATAATAAGACCGGCACCACAAACGGTTTGGCAAACAGGGCCCCCACAGGAATGGAGAAGTTCGCCAGATAGTCACGAATCCCCTGTTTGTTACTGGCGATCATGCTATGGGGTGCAAAGGTGGCACTTGAACTGGCGGTGGATAATGCAATCAGCAGAACTGGCCCGATTGTCTTTATGTACTGTAGGGGATTTTGTTTTTCAATTAAGGCCACACTTAAGAGGCAAAGTAAAACAATAAGTAGAAAACATATGCATATAAGTACAACCACAGCGATAGAACTGAGAAGCACCCTGCCATCGCCGGACAACAACATGTCAAAAATGCAAATGAATATCACCCATGGCATCAGGGAACATATGGCATCCAACAAGGTAGAAAAAATTAAATTAGATTCGCTTACCACCTTGCTTATAACCGGAAAGCGTCCTTTATAGACCAGCATAGTAATACCGGTTATGACAGCCAGGAAAATGGTTTGCAAGGTGTTACCGTCCAAAAAGGACTGAAAGATGTTTGAAGGTATGATATCAAACAGCATTTTGGCGATTTGCGTCCAAATGTTTACTTCATTAACGCCCGTAGAAGCACCATTCTGCAGGGGGAAATAAATCATCCCTGCCAGTACGGCAATTACTGCCGACATTGCCGTCAGTCCCAAAAACCAGCTAAACAGGATACGGAAAATACGTTTCATCTGGGCGATATTCTCCATGTTAAAAATACTGGCAATCACCGACAGGAAGAGAAAAGGGATGACGATCGCATTCAACAAGCCGAAAAAAGCTTTACTCAAGGGGATCAATATTGAGGCGCTCAGGCCTGGCCCTAAAGACGGGGCGAAGCGGTTGACTATCAGCCCACAGATTATGGCAGCGGCAAGGGCGAAAATAATGAGAATAACCGGATTGGTTCCTTTTTCCTTGAGCGTAAAGGTAATGACATTATATCCATTTTCATAGCTATAGGTAACGGTGGAAAGCCCAATTAGTATATTTTGACCAATGAAGCTGAATTCCGTTTCATCCTCTTCTTCATCAGATATGGCAAGAGGATTGGATTGTGCCCCTCTATACGATAATGACAGGGAAATGGTTTTAAAGCGTTTTCGCACATTGATCTGGAGAATATCGCCTTCGTTAGCAGTTTCCGTCCAGTACACCATCGTTTCTTCCGTAAAGAGTTGAGCTCGAACCATATCACGATCGGTGCATTTGTATTGTTTTAATATATCACGAACATAATCGCCGGCGCTTTCTATACTTGCTATCTCCAGCCTGAAATCTCTTTTGTCTTTCATTTTAAGTTGCACATCCTGCTTGCTCAATTTAAATCCCCGATAAGCCAAGGATTAGTTTTAATATTAACAGTATTAACCAAAAACAAAACACCTGCAACAGTTATTTGACCGCAAATATTAAATTTTTCCATAAGTTAGGGATTCGAGAGTCGCTTATAGTATTTGTCATGGATTTGTGACCATGGATGGGAGGTTAGCGCGTACCCCTTGAGCCGCGAGACAAGCCGCAGGTGGTGCCCATGCGAAGACTGCGAGCGGTATATTTATACAAGCTAATGAACATTAATAACTTTTTGCAATAGAATCAACTATTATTATTAATAAAAAAACATAACAGGCCGGTGGAGCATACTTGCCGGCCTGTCGTAATACAAAAAAAATATAAGGGGGTCAGATTAATAAAGGGTTGATAGGATAGTTATCCCAT
>ENA-UOOH01003103-UOOH01003103.1-fermentation-metagenome-genome-assembly--contig:-NODE-3103-length-13167-cov-3.598841_pt1 | contig 13167 bp, 7 predicted proteins | sample MGYA00245778_ERZ724025 | MGnify/ENA primary metagenome ERZ724025 (study PRJEB28704, sample SAMN03018313) | fermentation metagenome | biome: anthropogenic terrestrial biome; feature: soil; material... | reverse complement strand
ACCGGCACGGTATAACCGGGGATATCCTTATTGGGGTAGTATTCCTGCTGCGCATAACCCGGCGGATAGGCCATGGCATAGCACAGCCTGAGTTCAAAGATGTGGCGCAGCCGCCCCGTCATGACTTCCTCCTCAAGGGATTGCTTGACCATGTCAAAGGAAGCAAGCGGGACATCCTCCGCCAGCAGCCGGCTTTCCGTCAGCAGGTAGCCGCCCAGGTTGTAATCCTGCGGGGTATGAAAGTTAAAGCCGAAATGCGCGGAAGGGGACGGATTCTCATAATCTGTGGCGGCGGGCAGACCACGACTGTAGATGGGAATCCCGCGCAAACGCTGTTCATAACTGATAAATCCCCACCCCGGCGCCAGGAACTCCGCAGCGCTCCCCCCATAATAGGCATGGGCGTTGAGGCTGGTGGGGCGCTCCGGGTCAATGATGTCCTCGGGCAGCCCAATTTTTTGCAGGGCCTGCCGCAGCAATTCGCTGATTTCTGAAAAGGTCACCCCGCTGCCGGGGATGTAGCGGCCCTCCGGTTCAAATACATCGCCGTAGTATATGCGATGGGGGCCGTATTTGACCTTCTTGCCCCCAATGGCGGCAGGGGTAGCCGAGCCGTCGTCACCAAAGGTATAGGCAAAATAGGAAGGATCTTCCTCCATGCCCTTCTTTGTGGTGGGGTGAATGGACCAGTCCGGCTCCTGCGGCAGCGCGATGGGCAGGGGCGCCCGCTTCATCTCTGCCATGGGAAAAACATCCACAGACGGCACCTGGGGCACCACATCCACCACGATTGCCCGCCCGTGGGCGGCATAGGTCTGCCGCCAGGCGCCTTTGGCCTGTTCCCGTACTTGTGCAATGCTGTGGTATTGCTGTTGTTTCGCCAGGCTGCCCATTGGCAGCAGCAGGGCACCCATGATCAGCAACAGGATGGCGCGTCTTGTATTTCTCATTTTTCCTCCTTTTCCCACCGAATCAGCCCGGGCTGATCAAACGCGCGGTTTTTATCCGTGCGCCACGGGTCAATCAGCTCCCCGGTCTGGGCGTTGACCAGGATGGGGCCGTACTGCGTGGACTTCCGATAGTCGCTTTCTTCCAGCGTTTCATCCGCGTTTTGCTTCCAAGCCTCCTTTTCAGGGTTTTTGAGCAAAATGCCCCAGGCCACCCAGGCCGGCGTGAGGGTATAGCCGTCTTCCCCCGGACCCTCCCAAGCCGCATACCCCAGTTTCATGCTCTCCACCAGCCGCAGCTGGCCCGCCCGTATCGGCTGTTCATAGGCGGCAATGGCTGTCTGCACGCTGCACAGGGGCACATCGGGGACCAGCGCCGCCTCCTCATGCAGCAGGGAAAACATCACCATATCGTTCCGGTCGGGCAAGTTGCAGTTGCGCAAGCTGCGGCTAAGCGCCCGGGCGTGCAGCATGGGCACCGGCCGGAAGTCGCTGCGCCCTGTTTGCGCCCCGCCGAATCTACGGAAGCTGTCCTCCGCGCAAACCAGCAAGGGAATCCCCTGCATATACTGTGCAAACACCGCTTCCAAGAAAGCCTCACGGTCGGTGGGCATGGGCTCCCCTACATACTGCAGGCGGTCCATATCAAACGTCCTGTAATGCACGCCTGCCAGAACCTTTTCCAGCCGCAGGTCAACGGGGATTTCAGGAAAGTAGCGCTGCCATAGGCTGTCCACCAGGTTTATCATGTAGCGGGGCGTAGCCTCATTGTGGGTAGCGTAGGCAAAATCCAGTTCGATATCCGGCGGGCAAAAAGCCTGCTCCTCAAAGCTGCCGCGGTCGGATGGCTCGTTATAGCAGCCCATACGTTCCAGCTCAAAATAGTCCCCCCGCATGCAGGTGAAAAACAACCGGCCGTTGTCTACGGAGTTTTCTCCATCAAACACCCGCTCCCACATCCCGGATTGCGGTTTTTGAACCTTATCCGAATAGGGCATCAGGCTGGCAGTCAGCACCGGAAACCTGTCCGCCTCCGGCACCTCGATGGGGATGTCCACCGTGATGGTGCGTCCGTGGGCCTGGTAGGTCTGGTGCCAGCCCACCTCCGCCTGCCGGCGGATTTCAGGCAGGGTGTGGTATGATTTCGCCTGCCCAGCCAAGGGCAGTAGCAGAATCAACAGCAGCGGGACGCACAGGCGGCGCGTGACGCGGCAATTCATTTCAGGCTCCTTTCATCGGCGGATTTCAGATAGCAAACACGGAAAACCTTACCGGTCACGCTCAGGGCTCCTCAATTTCACAAACGGAATCAGGATAAAATCCTGCTCGCTGTGGCCAAAGCGGAAGGCCTCGGGGTATACGTCCGGCGGGGCATATTCGGGGATGACCTTCATGGTGACCGGCTTTTCAGGATCTACGATGCGATCCTCGAAATCAAAGCTACCATCCGGCAGGCTGATGCGCACCCAGTCCATGTTGTCCACGGCACCGGCACCCGTATCTGTCCACCGCTGAGGGTTGCCGCCATCCTCATCCGCCAAAGTGGCACTGCTCATCCAGCGGTCGGCAATTTCCCATATTTTCTGCGGAGGAACGCCGGGATCCACAATCAGGTGGGCCGTGATATAGGTACGAATGGGGCTGATGATGACCTCCTGAATGCTGATGATGTAGTTGCCTATCCGCTTATCCGGCGGCGGGACCAGGCGATACACATGCCGCATGTCACCCTTGTCCATGGTGAAATCCAACTCATGTGGGGTATCCGCGCCCCGCAGAGGCAGTCGCACGGTGAAGGTATCGGGCAAACTCAGGCCGCGTACATCAAACTGGACCCAGGTGATGGCTTCGCCGTTGTTTGGGCCCGCTACACTGAAAGACATCCCCAACGGATTAACATGCTCGCCCCCCACCTCCGCCCAATCCAGGGTGGTCCACCTGATGTCGTCCTGCTGTGCAGCGACAAAGCGGAATATTTCCTCGCGATCGCTGGTCAGGTCGGTGCCCGGCTCCTCCAGAGGGGCGGTGGCAGCACGGTCAATCACCGAATAGGCAACGCGCAGATAACGTCCATCATAGGCGGCTTCACGCACCGCCACATCTACATGCGGAAAACTGAAGGAGGACAAATCGCGCCGCACCAATTCCTCCGCCTCCGGACGCACCTGAGAAAAGTGCGGCATGACGGTGCCCATTAACTCAAACAAGCCAAACCCCCGTGTAAGGGCAAAGGCCGTCGCCGTCATCAGCAAAAGCAGCATGACCACCGCCAAACGAAGCGTCCTGCGGCGGACGAGACGACGGCGGCCAACGGCTGCCCGTGCACGCACAGCCTGCTTAAGCCGCTCATCCATGCGCAGGTCGGCCAACCGTTCATCGGCGATATGGCGAAATGGCCTACTCATCAAAATACCACTCCTTCAGGTCTTCCTTCAGCTTTATACGAGCACGGCGCAGACGTGCGGAGACGGTGGATTCGGGCACCTGCAGCAGCGCCGCTATCTCCTTGACAAGCATGCCCTGGTAATAGTGCAGAAGCATAGGCTCGCGGTAGCGCGGCGCCAGGTGCATCACAGCGGTCAGCACAGTGTCGTCAGCCAGGTCGCTCACATTTCCGGGGGCAGGGATATTTTCCAGCGGCACGCCCAAATCCACCCGGCGAAACCACGCCTTGCGCCGCAGACTGCGGCAGCAGTTGAGGGCAATGCTGGTCAGCCAGGTATACTCGCTGCTGTCGCCGCGGAAGTGGTCCAGTGCCTGATACGCCCGTAAAAACGCCTCCTGCACTGCGTCCTCGGCCAGTGCCCGGTCAGACAACATCATGAAGCACAACCTCAGCAGGCCGTCGCCATACTGTGTCATCATGCGCTCCAGGCGCAGGTCAGGGCTTTCCCTCTCAAACTCGTCACAACGCGTCATTTTTACTCCCCGTTCACCCTGTTAGACGCAAGGTGTCGGTTAAATCTTTCATCTATGCAAAAAACACCGGCAGATTCGCATATTGCGCTCTGCCGGCATTGTACCGTATTGGGTGGGCCCGGGCCATGCGCCGGGCGGGATTGTTACAATTGGGGATTATTGACCAAACAGGGTGCGGGCGGCGCGGGTCAGCAGCTCCACGCCCACGCCGGTGGCGCCCAGCGGCGCCTTGGCGCTGGCCTTGGATTGGTAGGCTGTGCCTGCGATATCCAGGTGACCCCAGGGCTTGCCGCCTGCAAACGCGCGGCAGAACAGCGCCGCGGTGGCGGTGCCCGCCGGGCGGCCGCCGGAGTTTTTGATGTCGGCGCGCTCAGATTTGTTGTGCTTCTCCAGGTGCTCAAAGTGGGGCATGCGCCACACCTTGTCGCCGCTGGCCTGGGACGCCTGCTGCAGCGCCTGCCAGATGTCCTCGTCATCGGCCACCACGCCGGTGATCTCGCTGCCCAGGGCAACGCCCACAGCGCCCGTGAGGGTGGCGATGTCGATAATCTGATCGGCGTTGAGCACGGTGGCCGCGTAGGTGAGGGCATCGGCCAGCGTGATGCGGCCCTCGGCATCGGTGTTGACCACCTCGATGTGCTTGCCGGCCAGACTGCCGATGATGTCGCCGTTGTGGTAGGCGTGGCCGGAAATCATGTTTTCACAGGCGGCCACCACGGCCACCACGTTGACCTTGGCCTTGGAGGCGGCCAGCACGCTGATGGCGCCGATGACCGCGGCCGCGCCGCCCATATCGCAGAACATGGTCTCCATCCCAGCGGCGGGCTTAAGGGCATAGCCGCCCGAATCGTAGGTGAGGCCCTTGCCCACCAAGGCAAGCAGCTTATCGGTATCCGGGTTGTTCATGTAGCGCATCACCATGAAGCGCGGCGGCGTGTCCGAGCCCTTGGCCACGCTCCAGAAGGCCTTGAGGCCCATTTCCTGAATTTGCCGCTCGTCGTACACCTCAATGTCAAACCCATGCTGCTGCGCCAGCTGCGACGCTTCCTGCGCCAAGCGCTCCGGCGTCATGACGTTGGCGGGCTCATTGACCAGCCTGCGCGCGGCGCGGATGCCCATGGTCATATCGGCGGCCTCGCGCAGCTTGCGCTCTTCCTCCACCTGGGGGATACTTTCGGGCAGGTACAGGGTGAACTCCGGCGCGAAGGGCTCCTTTTTATCGTCGTCCTTTTTGTCCGGCGTGATGGGGGCCAGGCCGGTGGTCTGATAGCGGTCAAAGCCGTCATCGGCCAGCAGCAGCTGCTTGTACAGTGCGCCGCTCATCGTCAGCAGGGCGTCATCGGCCAGCAGCACATCCACCTGCGCCGCCTTGAGGGTGCGCAGGTGCTTGACCACCTCTGCCGTCAGCTCCTCCAGCGCGTCGTACGTCACTTCCTTGGGGAGCATGCCGAACAGCAGCGTGCAAACCTGCCCCTCCATCACGGCGCGCAGACTCTCCACCTTGCCGGACTTAAGCGACAGGGCGTTCAGGTTCTGTACGAGCGCTGCCGGCAGCGCGGCATCGCGCTCGCGGCCCTCCCCCAGCAGGACAACGGTCACCAGGCAGCCATGCGCGGCGGACGATAAGGGTTTGAAAGATATCATATGTGTGCCTCCTACGAAAAATTCAACTGATGGGAGCATAGCAGAAAGTGCCATACAGGTCAAAGTGAAATCACCCCTAAGCCGCTCGCCCGATGTACACAAGAAATGCAAGCTGACCCCTTGCCAGCGCCGCCCGGAATGCGTACGATGCGTCCCATGGACCTTGACGGCCCGGAGGGAGGCATACCCATGAACGATTACGCACAAAAGGTGCTGGACGGCCTGAAGGCGCGGTGCGCGCACGAGGGCGAATTTTTGCAGGCGGCGGAGGAAATCCTGCATTCTCTGGGGCCGCTGCTGGATGCTCACCCCGAATATGAGCGCGCGGGAATATTAGAGCGATTTGTGGAGCCCGAGCGCGTCATCGCCTTTCGGGTGCCCTGGGTGGATGACGCGGGGCAGGTACAGGTAAACCGCGGCTACCGGGTGCAGTTCTCCAGCGCCATCGGCCCCTACAAGGGCGGGCTGCGCTTTCACCCCAATGTGACGCTGAGCGTGATGAAATTTCTGGCGCTGGAACAGGTACTCAAAAACAGCCTGACCGGCCTGCACATGGGCGGCGGCAAGGGCGGCAGCGATTTTGACCCCAAGGGCAAGAGCGACGGCGAGGTGATGCGCTTCTGCCAGAGCTTCATGGCGGAGCTGTACCGCCACATCGGCCCCGATACCGATGTGCCCGCGGGCGATATCGGCGTGGGCGCGCGGGAAATCGGTTATCTATTCGGGCAGTACAAGCGGCTGACCGGCCGCTTTGAGGGCGTGCTGACGGGCAAGGGCGTGTGCTATGGCGGCTCGCTGGTGCGCAAGCAGGCCACGGGCTACGGCCTGTGCTACCTGCTGGAAGCCATGATGCAGGCCAACGGCAAAAGCCCCGAAGGCATGCGCGCGGTGGTCTCGGGCTCAGGCAATGTGGCCATCTACGCCGCCGAAAAGGCGCAGCAGATGGGCATGACCGTGGTGGCGATGAGCGACTCGCGCGGCTATATCGTGGACGAGGCCGGTGTCAACCTGGATGTGCTGCGCCAGCTCAAGGAGGTGGAACGCGCGCGCATCAGCGAGTACGCCCGGCGCGTGCCCGGCAGCGCGTACCACGAGGGTGCCTCCGGCATTTGGGGCGTGCCCTGCCAGGTGGCGCTGCCCTGCGCCACCCAGAACGAGCTGGACGCCGCGGATGCCCACCTCATGATTGACAACGGCCTGGTGGCCGTGGCCGAGGGCGCCAACATGCCCCTCACCCAGGAGGCGGTGGCGCTGATACAGAATAACGGCGTGCTGTATGCCCCCGGCAAGGCGGCCAACGCGGGCGGTGTCTCGGTGAGCGGGCTGGAGATGAGCCAGAACGCCACCCACCTCAGCTGGTCCTTTGACGAGGTGGACGAGCGGCTGCGCGGCATCATGCACCGTATCTTCCGCGCCATTGACCAGGCGGCGGCAGACTGCGGCCAGCCCGGCAACTATGCCCTGGGGGCCAATGTGGCCGGCTTTGCCAAGGTGGCCGAGGCTATGATGGCGCAGGGCATTGTTTGAGTGAGGGGTTAGGAGTTAGGAGTTAGGGCTTAGGAACAAGTAACGGGGGCCACCAATGCCTTGTACGCATGGTGGGGCCCGTTTAGTATTGTCTATTAAGAATCAAACGTTCTTTGGGTGAAGGTCAACGATTGGCGGCAGACCATACCGCTTAACTGCTAACTCCTAACCGCTAACCGCTAACCGTTAACCGCTAACTCCTACCCCCTCATTTCTCCCTTAATCGACCACTTCGCCCGTCATGCTCTTCCAGGTGGCGCGAATGCGCTCCTGGTTGAACATGCCGTAGTTGGGGTCGGTGCGCTTGGTTTCATCCAGGTCGCGCAGGAAGTGCACGCACAGGTGGCCGTTGAAGCCATTGTCGCTCACCGCGCCGCTGAGGTGCGGGAAGTTGTGCATCGTGGCCAGGGACCAGCTGCCGTCGGGCAGGTTGACATAGACCGCGCGGGGCGTCCAGGCGGCGGGGCCAAAGGCCGCGTTGAGCAGCTGGGTGTCCTGCATGGTGGCGGGCTCGGCATCGGCATGCCGTCCTGCGGAATAGTGGCGCAGGTTGAAGCTGATGCCGCTGGCCGGGTGATACACACGGAACACCTTGCCGCCGGACAGCTGCGGCTTCACCTGGGTGTACCAGCTGAGCAGCTTGACCGAGGAGGCCGACGGGCCGCCAATCTTGCCGACCGAGGGGTCGATGGCAGGCGGCGTGGTTTCTCCCTCAGGCGTTACGGTGGTGGGGGTATCATCCGACGGGTCGGGCGCGGGCCGGGCACTGCCCGACAGCAGGACGCCTGCCGTCTGCGGGCCAAAGCGGCCATCCGCCTTGAGGGCGTTGTTCAGCTGGAAGGCGCGCACGGCGGCCTCGGTGGCGGCGTCATAGGTGCCGGTAATCTGCGCGGCGTACTGCATGGCGCCCAGCAGGCTTTGCAGGTGGCTGACATCGGCGCCGCTGTCGCCGGGGCGCAGGATGCGCACAAAGGCAACCGACGGTTGGGTAGGCGTCTGGCCGCCGGCGGCCGGGGGCTGCGCGGCAGGCTGATCGGCAAAGCGCAGGTGGCTGCTCATCACATAGCCCTCCTGGCCGTTGAAAACGCAGCGCGTCCAATCGCCCATGCGGGCAATGACCTGCAAGGAGGTGCCATTGGGGATGCTGGCCAGCACATTGTTGCCGGCGGTACCGGCGCTGGAGCGGAAACGTAAGCTGCCGCCATTGGCGGTGGCCACCACGGCGCTGCCCGATATCGCCACCTGGCCGGCACCGGGTGCAGGCACCGGGCTTGGGGAGGGCGTCGCATCGCTTGGGGCCGCGGGCGCACCGGTGACCGGCGTGCCGCCGGCAAAGGCTAAAAAGCGGCTCATCACATAGGCCACACTGCCCCGGTAGCGCATGCGCGTCCATTCGGCGCCGCGCTCCAGCACCTCAATTGTCACGCCGTTGGGCAACGTGCCCATCACATTGTTGCCGGTGCCAGCGCTGCTGCGGTAGCGCAGGCCGCCGGTGTTGCCGGTTGCCACCAGCGCGGTACCCGCGGCCAGGCCGCTGGGGGCCTGAGGCTGGGCGGGCTGCGCCGGTTGCGCGGCCGCGCCGTACAGGCGACCCAGCGTCTGGCTGCCGGCGATGCCGTCCGGGCTTAGCCCGTTAGCCCGCTGATAGGCGATGACCGCATTCCTGGTGCCGCCGTCAAACACGCCGTCGCTGCGGCCGCTCTGATAACCCTTGCTGGCAAGCGTCGCCTGCAGCAGGGCCACCTGGGGACTATTGACACCCACCTCAAGCCTTGCGCCCAGCTGGGGCTGTAGGGTGTCGCCCGTGGCGGGGGTTTCGGGTGTTGCGGGTACGGTAGGAGCAGCCGGGGCAGCACCGGGCGCGAAGGAAGGCGCCAGCTGATACAGGCGGCCCAGCGTCTGGTTGCCGGCGATGCCATCCTCCTTGAGCTGCTGCTGGCGCTGAAACGCTGTCACGGCGGCGACCGTCAGCGGGCCATACTTGCCATCCGCGCGCAGGCCAAAGCCAAGGGAGCCCAGCGCCTGCTGCATCGCCTGCACCTGGGGCCCCTGTGTTTCCGGCCGCAGCGTGCCATAGGACGCCTGCGCCAGCGTGGGCAGCACGAGCGCTGCACACAGCAGGACCAGGATGATTCGATGTTTTCCGAGAGACCGCATGTTTGTCACCGCCGTTTCTTTGGTTTGCGGTCACAGGATATCACATTATGACAAAGATGTAAATAGTTGTTACGAAATTATTAAGTTGCGATGTGTTCGGTCTCTGGTTTCATTTGCAGCGCCGCCTGGATGCCGCACATGGTATATTCATGACGTGGCATGGCGGGCAACTGCTGCGCGTGGTAGAATGGAAGGCCAAGCGAGGGAGTAACACGGGGGCGGGCAATGGATATCCACCCCGGCAACGCGTGATGGCATGTGCTTGGCATTTGGTGGAGGTGGGTATGACCGGCTACGGACCGCACACACAGATAGATCTGAGCGACCTGAGCTTTCTGACGCAATTATCCGCGCAGGCACCGGACAGGGAGGCCGCGCGCTTTGCGCTGGAACTGTCGGCGCTCAGCTATGACTTCCGGGTAGACCCCTGGCTGGCGGCGGGCTGGACGGATATCTCCATCCAGGCGGACGAGCGGCTGATGGGCGGCGTGGCCGCGCCGGACGCCGCCAACCGGCCGCTGTATCAGCGGGTGCTCAACCAGTGGGTGCCCGTGGCCGCGCGGCGGCACATCTCCTCCAATCGCGTCATCCGCCAGGTGGCCGGCCGGGTGTGGAAAGCCCGCCCCGCCCAGACGGGCAAGGCCGTCACCATGATACACCCGCTGCCGGACGGCCGCTATGCCGTGGCCATTGGTTTCATGGGCACGGGCAAACGCCGCATGGATTGGGAGGTCAACTTCCACTTTGCCCACCCGGAGGGATTCCACGCGGGGTTCCTCTCGGTTGCCCAACAGTTTGAGGACAACTGCGACAAGATACACTTTGACCAGGTGGCGGCGCAGCTGGGCCTGTCCCAGCTGACGCTGGCCGATATATTGGCCGAGGCACGCCGGCCGGACAGCCGCTTCACCCTGTTTGCCGCCGGGCACAGCCAGGGGGCAGCGGTGCTGCAGCTGTGGCTGTGGCGCCAGGTGCAGGCGGGGCTGCTGCCCCGGCACATTCAGGGCTACGGGTTCGCGGCGCCCAGCGTGGCGGCAGAAAGCTTGCCCGCGTACCGCGACCTGCCGCTCACGCTGGTGCTCAACAGCGATGACGCCTTCGCCCGCATGGGGCTGCGCGCCCACCTGGGCCGCGCCTGGCAGATTCAGTCGGATGACGCCCTGCGGGCATTCTGCTACCAGGGACATGAGACCGACCCGGTGTTCATGCGGCTGCTGCACCGCTACAACGCGTTATCCGGCACGCGGGACGCGCTGTTGTTTTCCATCGGCTACCTGCAGGCCATGGCCCGCATGCCCCAGGAGGACGCGCGCGCCAGCCTGGGCGTGTTGCTGGGCGGCGGGCTGACCGAGCGGGTATTGCTATGGCGGGATGAGCCGGTGGGCAACCTGCTGCGGCTGATGAACCGCCTGCTGCGCAGCAACTACCGCAATGCCACCGGCGGCAAGCCCGATGAAGGCCGGGTGACCGCCCTGGCCGACGCCCTGCTGGCCGAGGCACTGGAAGCGGGGGCTGAACGCTACACCCGCACCCTGTTTCAGGCGCTGGGCGCGCCGCACACGCTGGTGTTCCGCGACCGGGATTTGCCCGGCCTGGCGCCCTACACCTACATCGTGGTGCGGGAATACGCACGCCTCACCCCCATGAACCCGGAGGGACCCACCCCATAAACGCCGCCATGACAAAGCGCCCGACGCAGCCTCTGCTTCATCGGGCGCTATTTGTTATGTCCTTGCTATTGCGGCATCGGCAGCTCGGCCGCCTGTCCCAATGCTACGCGCACGGGCTGACCATATACCCATATGCTTTGCTCCTTCCCCGCCAGCAACTCTACCCGGCAGCCGGCCGGGGTCACATGCACGCGCAGCTCGCTGCCCCGCCAGGTGAGGGGGAAGCTGTACGCGCGCCACGCATCGGGCAGGCGCGGGTGCAGGTGCAGGCCGTCCGGCTTGACGCGCAGGCCGCCAAAGCCCGCCGTGATGGCCAGCCAGGTGCCGCCCATGTTGGCGGTGTGGATGCCGTCCTTGGTGTTGCCGTGGGCGTCATCCAAATCCAGCGTGGCCGACTGGCGGAAGTAGTCCACCGCCTTGCCCATGTCGCCCAGGCGCGCTGCCATGATGGCAAACACGCAGGTAGACAGCGAGCTGTCGTGGGTGGTGCAGCGCTCGTAGTAGTCGTAGCTGCGGCGCATGATGCCCTCATCGGCCAGATCCTCGTACAGGAAGTGAGCCAGCACCGTGTCCGCCTGCTTGCACACCTGGTGGCGGTACAGCCACAGCGGGTGATAGTGCAGCAGCAAGGGGTAGTTCTCCTTGGGGATGGCGGCCAAATCCAGCGTGGCCAGCTTGAGGAAGCCGTCATCCTGGGCGTGGATGCGCAACTTTTCGTCATAGGGCAGGTACATGGCGTCCGCCGCCCGCTCAAAGGCGGCCAGCTCCTCCTGCGTCACGCCGGTGGCTGCAAGCAGTTGCTCGGCCATACCGGCCTCCCGTAGCCTGCGGGTCATCATGGCGGCGCCGCGCATGGTTTCCTGCGCGCCGGCGTTGGTGTAGAAGTTGTTGTCCACCACGCAGCTGTATTCATCCGGCCCCGTCACCGCGCCGATGCGGAAGGTGCCCTCGTGCCAGTGGCCGGCATCCAGGAACAGGCGCGCGGTCTCCACCAGCACCTCGCCGCCCCGCTCGGCCATGTAGGCAAGGTCGCCCGTGGCGTAGTAGTACTGAAGGAAGGCGTGGGCCACATCACCGCTGAGGTGATACTGCGCCGAGCCCGAGGGAAAGTAGCCCGAGCACTCGGACCCGGAGATGGTGCGCCAGGGGTAGAGCGCGCCCTTTTCATGGCCCATCAGGCGGGCGTGTTCCCGCGCGGCGGGCAATATGGTGTGCCGGTAGTCAAGCAGCCCGCGGGCCAGTGCCGGATCGGTCAGCAGGAAGAAGGGGAACACATAGATTTCCGTATCCCAGAAGAAATGGCCCTCATACCCTTCGCCGGACAGGCCCTTGGCGGCCACGCTGCTGACGGCATCGCGGCCCACCGAGCAAAACAGGCTGTACAGGCTGAAGTCAAGGCTGCTTTGCAGGGCGTCATCCCCGCCCACCACGACGCGGCTGCGCCGCCAGAAGGCGGCAAGCATCTCCTTTTGCAGCGATTCGTAGTGCAGCACCGGGCGGGCGCTTGCCTCCGCCAGGATGCGCAGCGCGGCCCCGGCCGGGTCGCCGTGGCGGCGGCTGTCGGCGAACACGCAATGCTTGACCATGGTGAGCGATTGCCCCTGCCACAGGCTGCCCTCCATAACGGCCTCCAGCGCCGTGGGCTGCGCCTGCACGCCCAAGGTGAAGCTGGCGGGCGGCGTATACCCGACCGCCACCGCAAGGTCGAACCCCGAGGCGATGGTGCGCGAGCGGATGAGCCCGCCCGCGGGCAGCGGCCGCACCTCCTCCACGCGCAGGTGCTGCAGGGCTTCCCCGGCCACGCGCGGGTCATCCGGGTCGGCGAAGTTGGTCACCGCGCCCTCCTCCCGGCTGACCAGGCGCACGCGCCCCGCGAAATTGACCGCCTTTACCGTGTACTGCATGATAAACAATTCGCGCTGGGCAAGCGACGCCATGCGCCGCACGGTGACCTCCACCTCGCGCCCGCCGGGCGAGCGCCAGTGGATAAAACGGGTCACGATGCCCCGCTCCATGTCCAGCGTGCGGCGGACGGCCAGCACGTCGCCCGTTTTCAGGGGCTCAAAGGCCTCGTCCTCCAGGTACAGGCGCACATTCTGCACGTCCGTCAGGTTGACAATGCCCTGCTGGGTCTCAGGAAAGCCGTACAGCTTTTCGCCGTAGCGGATGGGCTTGATGTCATAAAACGCGTTGATATAGGCCCCGCGGATGCTGGGCACGCCGGCAGGCGCCCCTTCCTCCGGGCAGGCCCGCACGCCCAGATAGCCATTGGCGGTGTGAAAGAGGCTCTCCTCCAGGGCGTT
>ENA-UOOH01003092-UOOH01003092.1-fermentation-metagenome-genome-assembly--contig:-NODE-3092-length-13204-cov-5.721956_pt1 | contig 13204 bp, 10 predicted proteins | sample MGYA00245778_ERZ724025 | MGnify/ENA primary metagenome ERZ724025 (study PRJEB28704, sample SAMN03018313) | fermentation metagenome | biome: anthropogenic terrestrial biome; feature: soil; material... | reverse complement strand
CTATTGCCTGGAGGCAACGCATGAAGGAGCGTACCTTTTCGGACGACCTCTAGCTCGGGCCTGACCCTTTTCGTTCTGCTGAAACGGTATATCTAAAAACCCTCAAAAAAGTAGGGATCAGCGCACGGGCCCCACCCACCCCAATAACCAAGTCGAAAACGCCTTGGCGCCTCTGCGCCTCTGCGCGAGATTCTCCGGGTCCGGTGCGAACTCGCTCGGATTGCTAATCCAACCAGGATGCTGGAATCATACGGTCATGCATGCTCAAGGCAACAACGGTCCCCCCCAAGGCGTTATTCGCGTTCGCAACGCCAGACAACACAATCTCCAAGGATTGAACCTCGACATCCCGCTGGAACAGATCACCGTCGTCACAGGATTGAGCGGAGCGGGAAAATCGAGTCTGGTCTTCGACACGATCTATGCCGAGGGCCAACGGCGCTACGTCGAGACCTTCAGCTCCTATGCGCGCCAGTTTCTGGACCGTATGGACAAGCCACTGGTGGATGCGGTCGAGGGGATTCCCCCCGCGATCGCGATCGAACAGCGAAACTCGGTTCGAACCAGCCGCTCCACCGTGGGGACCATGACCGAGATCGCGGACTTCATGAAGCTGTATATGCCGCACGTCGCACGGTTGTTCTGCGACGGATGCGGCCGAGAGGTCCGCCATGACACACCTTCGTCGGTCTGGGCTGAGCTGCGATCGAGTTGCACGGAGGGTGAACCGCTTCTGGTCTCCTTCGAAATCCCGCGTCCCCCGACCATGTCGTGGGAAGAACTCGCTCAAGGCCTCATCCAACAAGGCTTCCTGCGTGTTTGGTCCGCCGGAGCGGTCCTTCGTCTCGATGACCTCGCCTCCTGGCCGAAGGCGAGCAAGTCGAAAATAACGAAGGCAGATACGGTCGAAGTGATCCAGGACCGTCTCTCCGTCGAGACCGCGGCCCAAGAGCGCTTCGTGGAGGCCGCGGAGGCCGCCTTCCGCCTCGGTCATGGGGTCCTCACACTCCGCTTCCCCAATCGTGGGCCCAAGGCCAAGCCCAGGCGATTTTCCACCGATTGGGCCTGTGCCGATTGCGCGCGCACCTTTATGCAACCGAGCCAAGGGCTCTTTTCCTTCAACAACCCCCTCGGTGCCTGTCCCGTCTGCAAAGGCTTCGGCAGGACCGTCGAGATCGATCCGGACCTCGTCGTGCCCGACCCGCGGCTCAGTCTCAAGCAGGGCGCGATCCGCCCCTGGCAAAGCGGGATCAGCCACGAGTGCCAGCTCGACCTGCTCGCCCACTGCAAGGCCCACGCGATCCCGGTCGATCGCCCGTTCAACCAGCTCTCCGAAGCGCATCGCAGGGAGGTGATGGAGGGTGGGCGTGGATTCTACGGGGTAACCGGCTTCTTCGACTACCTCCAGAGCAAGGCGTATAAACTGCACGTGCGGGTGGCCCTATCCCGATATCGATCCTACCGCGAATGCACCGCTTGTGGCGGCTCACGCCTGCGTCCGGAGGCAAGCCTCTTTCGCCTGGGCGACAAGACCCTGCCGGAGATCTTTCGCCTACCGGTTCGGCACTCCCTGGAGTTTATGGAGGCCCAAGCCGGGCTCGCCCTCGATGATGCCAGCGTCCTTCTCCATCGCGAGATTGTCCGCAGGCTGCGCTACCTGGTCGATGTCGGCCTCGGATACCTCACGCTCGACCGCACCTCACGCACACTCTCGGGCGGTGAATTGCAACGGGTCAATCTGACCTCCTGTCTCGGGACCTCGTTGGTCAACACACTCTTCGTGCTGGATGAGCCGAGCATCGGCATGCACCCCGCCGATCTGCATCGCGTGGACCGGGTCATGCGTAAACTCCGCGATCAGGGGAACACCCTCCTTTTGGTCGAGCACGACGAATCGATCATCCGCGGTGCGGACCACGTCATCGATCTTGGCCCCGGTCGCGGTATCACCGGGGGAAAGGCGGTCTTTCAAGGCACGCCCAAGGCCTTGGAACAGGATCGAGACTCCCTGACCGGGGCCTTTCTGCGTGGGGAGCGCAAGATCCCTGTCCCCTCGCGGCGTCGGCTGAGTAAGGGACTGGGACTGCGCGTGTTGGGGGCACGCGGCAACAACCTTCAGGGGGTGGACATCACATTTCCCAAGGGCACACTCTCTTGCCTGACCGGCGTGAGCGGCTCGGGGAAAAGCACGTTGCTGGAGGCGACGATCTGGCGTGGATTGCAACGCCTGCAGGGGGAAATGGTGGAGTCCCCTGCGGCGTGTGACGCGATCGAAGGCTGGGAGCAGTTTGACGCAATCGAGCTTGTCGACCAATCCCCCATTGTCCGCACGCCACGCTCCAATCCAGCCATCTTTCTGGGGATCTACGACTCCATCCGCACGCTCTTTGCTGCCACGGACGCCGCGCAATCGCGCGGCCTGACCGGGGCGGCCTTCAGCTTCAACAGTGGTACAGGCCGATGCGACCGATGCCGCGGGGCCGGGTTTGAAAAGGTCGACATGCAGTTCCTGTCGGACGTCTTCGTGACCTGTCCCGAGTGTGAAGGCCGGCGCTTTAAGCAGGAAGTGCTTCAGGTGCGATGGCGGGACAAGAGCATCGATGAGGTGCTCCAATGCACGGTCACAGAAGCAATCCAGCATTTCAAAGGCGAGAGGTCCGTCACCAACCACCTGCGGATGCTGGAAGAGGTCGGTCTCGGCTACCTCCCCATTGGACAGCCATTGAACACCCTCTCCGGTGGGGAAGCCCAACGCCTCAAATTGCTCGGACAGCTGAAGCGTTTGAACTCCGGACGATCGCGTTCCTCTCTCATCCTTTTGGATGAGCCGACCACCGGTCTCCATCTCGAAGACGTGCGGCTCCTGTTGCTTCTACTTCACCGCCTGGTCGATGCGGGCAACACCCTGATCGTGGTGGAGCATCACCTGGATGTGCTTGCCAATGCCGACTTTATTATCGATCTCGGCCCCGGCGCAGGCGACCAGGGCGGACGCATTGTGACACGTGGCACACCCGAAGAGGTGGCCGCCGCTCCCCTCTCAATCACGGGGCGCTATCTCGCCGAGCATCTGGCCGCACGGGACCGCATGCCCGGTTCCGCGACCGCACCGGCAGTCTGTCTCGCGGAATCGACGGCCAGCGCGGTCTACAACACCGCCGAGCCGGCCGCTTCGAAACCACCGCACATCCGCATCCTCGGTGCACGAGAGCACAACCTCAAAAATCTCAACGTCGACATCCCCCGCGACGCGTTCGTCGTCGTAACCGGCGTGAGCGGGTCCGGAAAATCGACGCTCGCGTTCGATGTCCTCTTCGCCGAAGGCCAACGCAGGTTCCTCGACAGTATGTCGGCCTATGTCCGCCAATACGTCCAACAGATGACCCGTGCGGATGTGGATCTCGTCGAGGGGATCCCCCCGACCGTCGCGATCGAGCAGAGGGTGACCCGAGGCGGTCGGAAATCGACCGTTGGGACCGTCTCCGAAATCCTGCACTACTTCCGTTTGATGTATGCCCGGATCGGGCTGCAACACTGCCCCGATTGCATGATCCCCGTCGCCTCGATTACCCAAGGTGAGCTTGCGGCCCGTCTCCGCCAAGACTGTGCCAAGGGACCTGTCGAGCTCCTTGCCCCGCTGGTTCGTGGTCGCAAGGGCATCTACAAAGACCTTGCAGAATGGGCCCACAAGAAGGGCTTCCAGGAATTGCGCGTCGACGGGAAGCGCTGTCCCACGAAGCCGTTTCCCAAGCTCGATCGTTACCGGACCCACTCGCTGGATCTGGTCCTCGGTCACATCCGCGCCCCCATGGGGCCCGCGGAAGAGGCGATCGTGGAGCAGGCCCTCGACTTCGGTCAGGGAACCGTGATTACGGTCAGTGCCCGCGGAGAGGAACGGATCCACAACCTCTCCCGCTCATGCCCCGGCTGCGGACGCGCCTTCGAGGAGCCGGATCCCCTCCAGTTCTCGTTCAACAGTCCGCGCGGATGGTGCCCGGATTGCAGAGGCTATGGAGTCCTTTTCCCCGCCCTACTGGAGAAGGACGACCTGGAGGATGTACACCTCGATCGCACCCCGGACCCCGATAAGGAAACGGTTTGCACCACCTGCGGGGGGGCGCGCCTGAAACCAGAGAGCAGAAGTTGTCATATCGACGGACTCTCCATCGTCGATTTGTCCGCCACTCCGCTTCACCGCTTACCCGAGCTGCTCGCCTCTATACAGAAGGGCTGGGACTCGCGCACCCGCCAAATCGCGGAGCCGCTGATTCAGGCGGTCACCGAACGTATGGCCTTCCTCGAGGAGGTCGGGCTCTCCTATCTGACCCTGGATCGCTCGGCCGACACCCTCTCCGGCGGGGAAGGTCAACGCATTCGCCTGGCTGCACAGCTCGGTTCCAATCTCCAGGGTGTACTCTACGTCCTGGACGAGCCAACCATCGGCCTCCATCCGCACGACAATGAGCGTCTCCTCGACATCCTGCGAAAGCTCCAAAGCCGTGGAAATTCACTGCTTGTGGTTGAGCACGACGAGGATACGATGCGTCAGGCTGACACCATTCTCGACCTGGGCCCCTTCGCCGGAGAGCACGGCGGCACCATCGTGGCTCAGGGCAATGCAGAGCAACTCACGGCAACGCCCGCTTCCATTACAGGCCGCCACCTGCTTCACCCGATGCGCCATCCCCTCAGGGGCCGGCGTCGCGGCCTGCAAGGCGGTGCTGTCCTTCAGATCCGCGGGGCATGCCTACACAACCTGAAGGATCTGGATTGCGACTTTCCCATCGGCCGGTTGTCGGCCGTGACCGGGGTCAGCGGTTCCGGAAAGTCCACCCTCATCCGTGGCGTCCTGAAGGAGCAGCTCAAACGACTGGCTGCAGGACTGGATCCGGATCCTGAACTCTGCGCCTCGATGGAGGGCTGGGAGGAGATCGATGCGGTCTACGAGGTCGATCAGACGCCCGTCGGCAAGACACCGCGCTCCACACCGGCTACGTATGTAAAGGCATGGGACGGAATTCGCTCGCTCTTCGCCCAAACCACCACGGCCCGTGTTCGTGGGTACGATGCGAGCCGGTTTTCCTTCAACAATGCCTCCGGCCAGTGTCCGGAGTGCAAGGGTCAGGGCATACTCAAGATCGAAATGAATTTCCTGCCCGATATGCATGTCCATTGCGAGGCCTGCAAAGGTCGGCGCTTCACCGATGAGACGCAGGAGGTGCTCCTTCGGGGTAAATCCATCTCGGATTGTCTGGAGATGACCATCTCCGAGGCCGAGGAGTTTTTCCGGTTCCATCCCAAGATCCATCGCTCCCTCAAATACCTCGAAGAAACGGGACTGGGATACCTCCGCCTGGGTCAGCCGACCCCGACCCTGAGCGGTGGAGAGGCACAACGCCTCAAGCTGGTCAAGGAACTGGCGCGCTCCTCTCAAGACCGAAAGCTCTTTCTGCTCGAGGAACCGAGCATCGGCCTCCATATGGAAGACATTCAAAAGCTGATCGAGGTCCTGCATCAGCTGGTCGATCGCGGACATACCGTGGTCATCATCGAGCACAACATGGACTTGGTTGCAGAGGCGGACTATGTCCTCGACATCGGTCCGGGCGGCGGCACGAACGGCGGTCGGATCATGACCCGCGGCACGCCGGAGCAGGTCGCCCGCCGTAAGCGTTCCGTCACGGCGCCCTTCCTCAAAAAGACCCTTGACCGATCATGAACATGCAGGGTGAATCTCCTCGAAAGGGAGCGGCTCGGATGGAATTGTGCCTCGGAAAAGTTGCCGGAGCGGGGGAAGCACACGAAAGAACAGGCATGAAGAAGAAATGGCCGAAAATCGCACGCTGGGGGGTCAGCCTCCTCTTCTTGGTGTTTCTTTTCGGTACCATCCAGAAGGGCGAGTTCCTGCACCTATTCGAGGATATGCGCCCCCAATTTGTCCTCGCCTCCTTCGGCATCAGCGCCCTGATGATTCTGACCAGTTGCGCCAAGTGGCAATTGCTGCTGGACCTGCAGGGCATTCACTTGTCCTTTGCCTATCTCTTGAAGATTTACCTGATCGGGTACTACTTCTCGAACCTGCTGCCCTCCGCCGTGGGTGGAGATGTCGTACGGTCGTATTACACCGGCGCAAAGGCCGGCTGCCAGACGCGGGCGGCCGTGGCGGTTTTCCTCGAACGTTTTACAGGCATCCTCTTTTTGCTGATCCTCGCAGCAGCAGCCCCCCTTTTCGAGTTCCGGCTGTATCGTCATCCTGCTGTCCTTCTGCCGGCGCTGATCTCGATCGGGATCCTCCTCGCTCTGGCCGGCCTGTGGTGGTTCGGCATGTCCCGTATATTGGCGTTCCTGGGACGATTCAAAGAATTTTCGAGACTGGGCTGGATCGGCCGCTCACCACTTTGCCAACGCCTGACCAAGGTCGTTGTTGGATTCCACAGACGCCTCAGTCTCGCCTCGCAGGCCTTGCGGACGGACCGCAAGCGGTTTGCTGTAGTCTTTCTGCTGACCGCCCTTTTCTACGGACTGACCTGGCTCAACGTGTATAGTGCGTTTCTGGTCTTTGGCGATCCCCCGGGGTTCACCTCCATGTGTGCAGTGATCCCGGCCATCATGCTCGTGTTCCTGTTGCCGATATCGGCAGGGAACATCGGCCTCGCGGAGGGGGCGTATGTCTATTATTTCCGAATGCTGGGGATCCACCCTGAGATCAGCCTCGCCATGAGTCTGTTCATCCGCTTCAAGCTCATCGTCATCGGCGTGGTAGGATTCCTGTTGTACATGCGCGGCGAAGGTATGGGGTGTCCCGCCACCGAAGGACTCACTGTTGCCGCGAAATAGGCATCCATCGCCCCCTTTGTCCCTGCCGCAGAGGCAGTTCCCAGCAGCGTTGCAGCCATTGGACCTCGCCCCCCGGGAGGGCGAGGAAGCTGCAGACAAGTCGGGCGGCTCCCTTCTGATCGTCGGCATCCGATGCCTCCAACCGGGACCATACCCCGCTGCAGATCCTGGAAATCTCCCCCAGCGCGCCCCCGCGAACAGGCCCGTCGTAATCCAGGTATTCAAGCCGGTGATCCTGAATCCGAACCGCGGGGCATCCCCATTGGGCCAAATGCGAAAACGGGATCGGGGAAGCGTGCCACGTCCAGAGCCGCTCCCCGGCCTGTAGCATCAGGTCCCAATGTTGTCCACCCTCCGGCAGACGATGCAAGGAGAGAACAAAGGGCTGCCATGAATCCGGAGAGGGTACGTCCGAGGGATTGAATTCGTGCATGTTCGACCTGCCCTTGCGGTTGTGGTAAGATACGACCTCTCTACCGCGTTCTACCCGTAGCAAACCCAATTTGAATCGTGAGAAAAGACCGTGATTTTCAGACGAACCAAATCAAAGGGTCCCGATAGTGAACTCACCTGCAGTGCCTGTCGCAACTCCTTCGATATCAGTAACTCTCCTCCGCTGAATTTCACCCGTTGTCCACACTGCGGGGAAATGACCTTTGTCCCGCGTTGGATTGACCAATACAGGATCTTTGCCCCCATCGGAGCAGGTGGGATGGCAGCGGTCTACCGGGCCGAGGACACGGAGAGCGGGGAGGAAGTCGCGGTCAAGATCCTGAATCCGGTGGAACACCCGAGCGAGGCGGATCAGACCGAGTTCGTCCATGAAGCGGCGGTAGGCGAGCTCTTTGATCACCCACACCTGGTCAAGGTTTACACACATGGGGTTGATTCGGGCACTCCCTATATGGTCATGGAGTTGGTCGAGGGACAGAGACTGGACCAGCGTATGGAAGCCGTCGGCAAGATGTCCGAGGCCATGACCCTTGAGATCGCCTACCAATCGGCATTGGGCCTTCAGGAGATGCACCGACAGGGCATGGTCCATGCCGACATCAAGCCGAAGAACATCCTGATTTCCGACGACGGGGTGGTCAAGGTCTTCGATTTCGGCCTGGCCCGAAGCATCTCCAGGAATGGCGCACCCGACGGAGACATGCCCGAGGAGATCGTGGGCACTCCGTGGTATCTCCCACCGGAGCGAATCGAACATCAGCCGGAAGATGAGCGATCCGATCAATACAGTCTTGGTGCGACCATGTTCCACATGCTCGCCGGCCGCCCGCCGATCGAAGAAGGGACGGCGGGGGAAGTCGCTCTGAAGCAGGCACGCCAGCCGCTTCTCACGATCAAGGCATACGTCAAGGGGATCAGCCAGCCCACTGGCGATCTCGTCACCCGGATGCTGAAAAAAGAGCCGGGAAAGCGATTCGCCAGCGATGCCGAACTGATCGCGGCCTTGAAAGCCGCACGTGAGCACGTGGGCCAATCGGTCGATTTATCCCGTTCTCAACGTCGTGCCCCCTCCAAAAAAAGGAGAGGATGGATGCGCGGTTGGCGCAAGTAACCTTGTTGGAGCCTCAACACCCACCCGCCGGATGACAACCATGTTCAAACCTTTGATTCTGAAGCATCTCGTATGGTTTGGCCTCTCCTTGTGGTTCGGACTCGGTGTCGTGCATGCCGTCGACCGTGACATACCGGACCTTCTGCTCCAAAGGATCGAAGCGATTCGGATGGAAATGCGGGAATCAGACTTTCGCACGCATCCCGCGCAACTGCGCAACCTCCAAATCCGAGCGGATTTGCTACAGCAGCGCTTGGCGAACGTTCAACAGCCGGATGAAGAAGGTACGGAACAGGCGCTGGAGATTCTGCGGCGGGAATGGCTGAAATCCGCCCGCGCATTGGCACGTGAGCCGCTCCGGACCGGGGTGGAGGTCCCTGATTCGGTCCAGAATCTCTTGGCCCCCATTGAAGTAGAGGCCGATTGGTCACGCGACGAGGAGCCGTTCGGACTCCGCCTGAAACTCAAGGCAAGGCCATCCAGCCCATTTGCGGATCTCAATTGGAGCTGCCGGGTGGAAGTCCCGGAGCCATGGATTTTGTCCGAGCCGCAATCAGGGCCGGTAGGATTGGACGCGGAAGCCGAGCAGAGGTGGAATTATCAACTTCGATTGCCCGAGACCGCACTGATGCAACGACGTGCGATAGAGGCCTCCGTCCGACTCTCCTTTTACCAAGAAGGAGATGCCTCTCGCCCCCTGTGGAGCCGTCGAATCGCAAGGGTCTTCGGAGATGCCTCCATTCCCTGCTGGCGCATCCGCATGTTCAAACAGACGCCGGAGAAACTCCTCCGGACTCCGTCAGACTTGCGTGCGCTGGTTGAGACCTCCTTCCAAGGGCCCCCTCAGGGAGTCCTTAGCGGCGAAGACCTCATCGATCGAGTGGTCCGCGCAGACCCCCCAACCTCCTTCGATATCGACCCATTTCTGGTCTCCTGCGAGGGACGCCTCGAAGGTGCATGCGAGCAGGTGTGGGCAACCACCCATTTCTCCAGCCCTGCACATGTTCCACAAGCGATCCTCACCCTGACGGCATCCCAGCCGGCAGAGGTTTGGCTCGACCGAGGCCCGTTGGATTCGGTCGATTGGCATGCCCTGTCCGCCCCCGATTGGGATCAGCCGCTGCATCGCGCCGAGATCCGGATGGCGCTGGTCCCGGGTGACCATCGGCTGGATCTCCTGGTCCAGGGTACCTCAGAACACCCATCGACCATCTTCAGCGCCCAATGGACCTCACCCAACGGAGATCCATTGATCCTGACCTACCCGTCCGATCAATGAGAGCAACCAGATCCGCCAAGCCCTCACCCCTCCGCGGGGGAGGCGTGTGCGAAATCAAAGCTGATTGAAACCGTAGGCGGCCATCCAACCGTGATGTCGAGCTTGAATCCCTTGGCATCAACCTCTTCGCATACTTGCTTAGAGAGTTCGATCAGCTCTTTGAGCGTGCCCTGCATATGCTCCTTCGTCCCGGATAGCATGGCAGAATTCAAATCCAATCCGCTCCCTTTGAACTCGGTCACTTCCTTCTGAAAGTCCTCCATGGCGTGATAAAATTTGTCCAGCGGACTCTTCAGGGCCTCGTTTTTGCTCGGTGACCGAAGGGGAATGGTAATCGCCCCTTCACATGAGGGACACTCGCACCGCATTCCAGCGGCACTCGACTCCACTTCAATCTCCTGACCACAATGCTGGCACGAAAACACGATGGTGGCAGTCTTGCTCATAGAGATAATCCTCCCGTTTGGGAGTAGCTATATATCCCCACCCAATTGAGTGTCGAGTAAAATAGAGATCCGGATCCGCAAAAGCCGAAAAGTTCCAATCGGGGTCGGTATCGGTATCGGTATCGATGGGGGCCTTCGGTCCGGATGGGGAGGTCTCCCGCAGAGATCGCAGAGGGGGTATTGGGAGGGGGGGAAGCGAGTAAGAGTACGAGTATGGGGTCGAAATCGAAATCGCTATCGCTATCGGTATCGATGAAAAGCCCGCGCCGGTCTGGGATGTCCCTGCCCAAACGCCCACTTCATCTCGGTATCGGTATCGGTATCGGTATCGGTATCGATGGGGGCCTTCGGGCCGGATGGGGAGGTCTCCCGCAGAGATCGCAGAGGGGGTGTTGGGAGGAGGGGGAAGCGAGTACGAGTACGGGGTCGAAATCGAAATCAAAATCGCTATCGCTATCGCTATCGGTATCGATGAAAAGCCCGCGCCGGCCTGGGATGTCCCTACCCAAACGCCCACTTCATCTCCCCCCAAACCCTCGATTGCCCACAGCCACAGCTGTCCTCCGAGCCGGTCAGTTTGGATCCGCAAAAGCCGAAAAGTTCCAATCGGGGTCGGTATCGGTATCGATGGGGGCCTTCGGGCCGGATGGGGAGGTCTCCCGAAAAGAGCGCAGAGGGGGTGTTGGGAGGAGGGGGAAGCGAGTAAGAGTACGAGTACGGGGTCGAAATCGAAATCGCTATCGCTATCGGTATCGATGAAAAGCCCGCGCCGGCCTGGGATGCACATCCCCACCCCTCCAGCCCCTCGATTGCTCACACAACCACAGCCACAGCGGACCTCCGGCCACCGGCCTGAAGCCGCGCCTTCATCATTTATAGGCTTCATCGAAGGCGTTATTGAACAGGTCTGCGATCGCCTGGACAGCGGGTTGCGCGTCGTGCCCGCGCGCCCAGATCTGCATCTCGGTCCCCTGAAATGCGCAGAGTGTAATGAGTCCCATAATGCTTCGTGCGTTGACCCTGCCTTCTGCGGATGAGATTTCAATTTCGCAGTCGAACTTCTTTGCCGTTTGGGCGATCAAGGCGGAGGGACGGGCATGAAGACCGTTCTCGTTCAGGACGCGGACCTTGGCAGTGGCGATGGTGTTGGGTGAGGTCATAGCCGTGCGGGAAGTAGGTTTCTTTCAGGCACACTCAAGAATTCTTTGCGCAAGTTCCTGAGCACATGGGAGAATAGCTATAGCTGGGTTGCCGCTGCATGCCCAAAGGATTGATCAGGTGTCCACTCTATATTTTGTTTTTACAGGATTGGGAGGTTACATAAGGATCCAGAATCAAACAAGCAACTTCACGCGGCCCCTCCCAGGAGAATTCGAATGGATACAGGCAATGCCCCCGTGTTCCGCAGGATCATACTCAAGTTGAGCGGTGAGGCACTCCAGAGCGCAGAACACCAGATTGATCCGGAGAGGATCGACGGCCTCGCCAAAGAGCTTGCCCCCCTGGTTCAGGAGGGTGTTCAGATCGGGATCGTGATCGGAGCAGGCAACATCTTTCGGGGCAACAGCGGCAGCGCACGCGGAATCGAGCGTTCCACCGCCGATTATATGGGCATGCTCGCCACCGTGATCAACGCGCTCGCCCTCCAACAGGGGCTTGAGAGAAACGGGGTCACGACACGCGTCCTTACGGCGATTGAAATGCGCGAGGTCGCCGAGCCGTTCATCCGCCGCCGCGCCCTGAGACATATGGAGAAGAATCGTGTGGTGATCTTCGCCGCCGGTACAGGCAATCCCTTTTTCACGACCGATACCGCCGCGGCGCTTCGCGCCAGTGAGCTCGGTGCGCAGGCCCTGTTCAAGGCGACCAAGGTGGACGGCATCTACAGCACCGACCCCATCAAAGATCCTTCGGCAAAGCTGTATCGCACCGTCTCCTTCCAATTCTGCTTGGAAAAGGAGATCAAGGTCATGGACACTGCGGCTTTCGCCATGTGCAAAGAGAACAAGATCCCGATCATGGTGTACAATATGAATCGGGATGGCGCACTTTTGGCCGCCGTACATGGGAATCAGATCGGGACCTTGGTCACCCTTCAGAACAACGACCCGGAAATTGCCTGAAATCAACCTGTACAAAGGAGAGTCAACATGTCTGATGCCCCTACGACAGTCGAGGAAATACTCTTTTCCTGCGAGGAGCGTATGGATAAATCCGCGGAATTCCTGCAGCACGAGTTCCAACGGATCAGGACAGGAAAGGCCTCCCCGGCATTGGTGGAGGGGATCATGGTCAACTATCATGGAACGCCGACCAGGATCAGGGATCTTGCTGGAATTACAACCCCGGAACCGCGCCTCATCACGATTCAGCCCTGGGATCCTTCCGCCATCGCAGAAATCGTAAAGGCGATCCAGGCTTCCAATCTCGGCATATCCCCCGCCAGTGACGGTCGGGTCGTGCGCCTGGTCCTTCCTGAGTTGAACGAGGAACGGCGAAAAGAACTCGATAAGATGGTCAAAAAAATGGCCGAAGACGCACGGGTAGCTGTTCGCAACATTCGTCGCGAGGCCAACGATCAGGTCAAGGCACTCCAAAAGTCCGGTGTAATCAGCGAAGACGCCCAGAAGCAGGCCCTTGCCGATATCCAACAGCTGACTGACAAAGGGATTCAAAACATCGATACGCACCTGAAGAGCAAAGAGGACGAGATCATGACGATCTGATCCAGTGCGAATTGATACGATCGCGATCTGGAAGCGCCCTGCCCTACACATGGGTCACCCACCGACTTCCGAACCCAACGATGAAAGGCGCGTGCGAATTCGAATCGCACGCGCCTTTTCAGTTTCTCGACACGCAATCATCTAAGGAGAGGTCGTTCGATCAGCGATCCGCTTTCCCCCATCCGGATCCGGAGAGCCTCCCGCAGAGGACGCGGTGGCGTTTTCGACCTGGCCAGGGGAGTGGGTAGGGTCCATGCTCTGATCCCTAGCTTGAGGTCGTTCGAAAAGGTAGCCGCTTTCTCAACCTGACCTCCCCATCCGGACCCGGAAAGCCTCCCGCAGAGGGCGCGGT
>ENA-UOOH01003091-UOOH01003091.1-fermentation-metagenome-genome-assembly--contig:-NODE-3091-length-13209-cov-5.149156_pt1 | contig 13209 bp, 6 predicted proteins | sample MGYA00245778_ERZ724025 | MGnify/ENA primary metagenome ERZ724025 (study PRJEB28704, sample SAMN03018313) | fermentation metagenome | biome: anthropogenic terrestrial biome; feature: soil; material... | reverse complement strand
TCGGAATCGGGATCGGAATCGATTCCTGTTCTGGTTGGCACCTGGCCCTCATGGAATGCTCAAACTTCACTGCCGAGTTGGGTCAGAACCGCAACAGCGTTACCCGGTTTCTCTGTCCGAATCCCATCCCGCGGTCTTACGATACCGATACCGATAGCGACCCCGACCCCGATCTAGCTTCGCCATGGACCTTTTCGGACGGCCTCTAGCCCGGCCCAGAAACGTAAACGTACACAGCGAAGCGGTACACGTTCACGTACACGATGATGCAGCGAGTACGAGAACGAGTAGGAGTAGGAGGAAGGCCAGGCCTGCTAAAACGGTATAACTAAAAGAATCCCCCCGAAAATGTTGGAGGCAGAGCATGAAAACTATCCACTCCGATAGGCAGGTCGAAAACGCCACCGCGCCTCTGCGCCTCTGCGCGAGACTCTCCGGATGGGAATGTGGAAAGCGGCTGACCTTTTCGGATGCCCCCTTGCTATCGAAACGAGCATATGCTCAATTATGCCTCGGTGGAGGGTAGCTATGACACGGAGAAAACAGCGGCGGTTTGTGGCGGAGATCCCCGAAGTCACGGTCTTCAAGCCTCAGGGGATACCGATGGGCATGCTCCAGGAGATTGTTCTCGAACTCGACGAGTACGAGGCGATTCGGCTTGTGGATCTCGAGGGGCTATACCAGGACGCCGCGGCTGAACGAATGGGCGTATCGAGGCCCACCCTCGGACGCATCTTGCAGAGTGCGCACCTCAAAGTGGCGGAAGGCTTGATTCATGGGAAATCGATCGTCATTCGCGCACACTGCGAGTTCGCCCGCATCCACGACCGACAAAGGCCTCAATGCTGTCCCTCGAGGCGGCGGGCCGGCCGATGCAACGCTGCGATGCCTCCCCCCTCATGCCGGCGCACATCGGCCGGGCTCAACAACGATCACACTGCCAAGGAGTCACACATGATTGTGGTATCAGCATCCGGAACGGAATGGGATAGCCCTGTCGATCCAAGATTTGGGCGTGCCGCTTACCTGCTGCTCATCGATCCCGAGACCAACACGATCGAGGCGATCGACAATCGCGAACGCGCCAATGCCGCCTCCGGCGCAGGCGTCCAGACAGCCCAGGTTGTGATAAACAGCAAGGCCGATGCCTTGATCACCGGGCGGTTGGGACCCAAGGCCGACGACATCCTCAGCGCCGCCGGACTGGAGGTCTTTATGGCGGATCAATGTACCGTTCGAGAGGCGGTTGATCGGTATCTCGCCGGTAAATGATTGGTTTTTTGTGTGAAGGCCAGATCCCAGAAAAGCTTGTGGTCTAAGAAAGTAAGGTATTTTGATGAAGACCGTAGCCATTCCGACATCCTCAGGAACACTCGACGCGCACTTCGGCCATTGTGCCGAGTTCACCCTCTTTGATGTCACCGAGGTAAATACCCTCGTCGATGGGCGGCTCCGCACCATCGACGCCCCACCCCACCAGCCGGGCTTGCTCCCGAAGTGGTTGGCGGTGCGCGGGGTCAACGTCATCCTTGCCGGCGGCATGGGCCAGCGTGCCATTGAACTCTTCAACCAGGAAGGGGTTGATGTGCTGATCGGAATCAAGCCCGCTCCCGTGGAAGAAGTGATCGCCGCATACCTGGATGGATCCCTTCAGGCCGAAGGCAATCTCTGCGACCATTGATTCAATCACTCCACCGCGTCTCCGCGTCTCCGCGTCTCCGCGTCCCCCCTGCCCCTGGGCATTCCAGGGTTGACATTACCTGCCCCGGGGCAATAGTGGGTGCTTGAAAACAGGCCGGGAGGTCCGGCCAATCGAGGGCGAGGGGAATCCAGTGAGAGCCTGGAGCGGACGCGCCGCTGTAACCGGGAGCGACGCCCCACAAGTGCCACTGGCCGATCACGAGACGGCTGGGAAGGCGGGGCGGAGAGGATGATACCGGGAGCCAGAACACCCAAGCTGTTCGATTATGGAGCCCTGGATGGAGCGAAGCTCCGATCCGGGCGCTTGAACCGCATGATGATCAGCCTTCGCGACAGCCGATGCGGGTCCGTCCAGCGGACCGTGATCGGACAAGGCTTTCCAGGTTCCACTTGATGGATGAATGGCTGGTTCAACCCGAGCCTTGCGCCTCAGCGCGGGGTCGGAGCAGGCCGAGTGCCTGTTTTCCCGGTCTTCAGAGTGGTCCTCCGCCTCGCGAACCAACGGCGGGGTGACCGCCGAGAATTGATGAACCCGCATGTCTTCCGTGTCGAAGTCCGTATTGCCGACGATCGTCTTGTTCGGCTCCTGCACCCTGGCCGCGGTATCGGGTCCGCTCTATCGGGCACCAGAGGGTTACTACGCAACGCCATATTACCAATCGGGGCAGGTGATCAATGCCTTCACGCTGGCGGATGCAGGTGCCCTTTGGATCAACGAAGGGAACCGCTTCTTCGGGCTGGCTCCCGACGGGATCGAGTCGGACTTTTACACCGATCCGGGTCTGGTCTTCCCCTCCTTCCTGGGTTACTCGGCGGATGGCCGGCTGCTGATCGGCGAGAGCTTTGCGGGTCAGCTCTGGAGTCTGGACCCTGCGGCAGATGCGTCACAGGAGCCGGTTGTACTCGCGTCGCTGCCGGGACTGTTTGATGGGGTGGCGTGGGACGATCAGACCTGGCTGGTGTCCGCGAATACGGCACCCTTTCCGGGGGCGGACAATCAGATCTTCGCGGTCGATCTCGAAACGGGGGAGGCGTCACCGCTGGTTCAGACCGGCGGCTATTCCGGACCGTTGGTGCGGACCGGTGATGGCGGCATCATCTATGGGACTGCTGACATGGGTGCGTCTGCGCTTTGGGCCTGGAGTCAGGAGTCGCTGTTGGAATGGATGGAATCGGGGGTGGCGGGAGGACTGGAAGATGGCCTCAAGCTGGCGGATGGCCTGCCTGCCATGAGCGGTTTGGCGCTTGGGGACGATCCCACGCGCGATCTCTTCGTCACCAGCTGGGAAGGACCGGTCCTTCGATTCGACTTGGAGACGGGCGGTGCTTCCGCCTTTGGCTCGGTACTCTCCGGCTCGGCTGGGACGGTGCAGTTCTTTCGGGGCACACAGGCCTTTGAGCCGGGCACGCAGGATGGTGGAGCGCTCTTTCTGAACGTGACCGATTGGGCGACGGGTACGAGCACGATCTTCAAAGTCACGCCGATCCCGGAGCCGGCGAATCTGTTCGGGGCCGGTGCATTGATGCTCTTGCTGCTGAAGCTGTTTCGCCGCCGCAGTTGAACGCCTCCGGGTCCGGATGGGGAGGACAGGGAGGGGGAATGGAAGGTGAAAGGTAAACTGAAAAGACATGAAGGTTCGTAAGGAGAGGTTTTCTTGGGGGTCGCTGTGATCCCTGCAACTGCACTGGTCTGCTGAAACGGTAAACCTAGTTCGACTTCGCGTGCCGTGTAATACCTGGGAGCGCGCCGACGTCCCCGTCGGCGCTCCCAGGACTGCATCACCGTGTCGATCCTGCAACGACCCACCCCTGTGGCAGGTCGAAAACGCCACCGCGTCCTCTGCGGGAGGCTCTCCGGATCCGGATGGGCAGGGCGCCCGCACAGGTACAGTGACGTCAAGCGCCTGCGTGGGGCTCGCGCAGGGTACGCACCGCATCTGGCGTCAGCATGACGACCCTATCTCCTGCCCGCAGCATCAGGTCGCAGGCAAGCTCGAAGAACTCGGCATTCTGGATCGCGTGACGCAAGGTTGTGCCAACGGTCACCAGACCATGGTTCTGTAGAATGGCCAGGTCGTGGTCGCGCATCGCCGCCACGACCGCATCCGCAAGGGGTGCGGTTCCCGGAAGGAGGAACGGCACGCGCGCTATGGGACCGATGTAGAAAGGCACCTCGGGGACGATGTTGAAATCGGTCACGTCCGGGATGCAAGCGAAGGTGGTCGCCGCAGGCGATTGGAAATGAAAAACGCATGCGATCTCCCTGCGCGCGTGCAGGATCCCGAGATGGAACCGCGATTCGACCGAGGCGGGGCCGCCGCAAAGGAGCTCCCCGGTGCTGATCCGGCAGAGCGCAATCTGGTCCTCCCGCAGATCCTGAAGCCAGCTGCGGCTGGCCGTCACAAGCGCGGTATCGGGTCCCACTCGTAACGAGAGATTGCCGCTGCTGCACCGCACAAGTCCAAGGCGTCCCGCCAGATGGCAGGCCTCAATGAAGTCATTAACCAGCTGTTGATCAACGTTTTCCATGATCCGAAACTTAGCCTGTGATCCGGCCTGAATCCACTTCCGAATGAGTGCGATACCGAAAAATCCGAAAAAAATGCGCACGGGCGGGGTCGAAGTCTTGACTTTCGCAGCCGGCGAAGTAATGTGGTCACCGTTGTTCAAAGCGGTTCACGCAGCGAACGACAGCCGCGAAAGCGGGGGCGTAGCTCAATTGGTTAGAGCACCGGACTGTCGATCCGGTGGTTGCGGGTTCGAGTCCCGTCGCTCCCGCCAGCTTGTTTAACTGGCGAACTGTTGACGTCATGTTTTTTTTGCGCCGACCAAGGCCGATACTCCCTCCACTAGTCTTTGATTTCGTCGTTGTCATGCGTGAAGACAGGGAAATTAAACCGCCAAGACGCCAAGATCTCCAAGAGGGGACGACACCTGTGGGCATGACCTGAACGATATGGATGGGCGCGAGTGTACCCGTGGCCTTCAGTTCCACGATGAGTCAGGCGCCCACCAGCAAGTGCGATCGGCTTTTCAGTACATACCCGATGGCCACGCCTCGCCGGGTCCTCAATCTCCTTGGCGTCCTTGGCGTCTTGGCGGTTGAACGATATGGATGGGCGCGAGTGTATCCGTGGCCTTCAGTTCCACGATGCGTCAGGCGCCCACCAGCAAGTGCAATCGGCTTTTCAGTTCATATCCGATTGGCACGCCTGATATGGGCTTCGCCAGCCCAGCTTTGTGTCGATCGAATTCGTGCCTTCGGCTATGCGACCAGCCAGCTGCACCCAACAGCCGTCAGGCATGCTTGTTACAACAAGAAACCATTGACAATACTCCGTCTCTGTCCCTAAAATATATGCCTGTTGCGGAGGATGCTGGAGGCGTCGGGCAGGGCTTGAAGGGGCCAGGCTTGCAGGGGGGGGATATGGACCATGAAAGCGCATCGATGTCGGGCGATCATGGAGCGGGCAGCCGTTGTGTTGGCGTTGGTAATGGGGATCGTGACCGACCAACGAGCGGGAGATCAGGGCATTTTCGTACAGAATACCGGGACCACTGACGCGAATGTGCTGATCGAATACAAGAGCGGTGAATCCGAACAGGTGTCGGGACTGCCGCCGATGGGGACTGCCTATTTCCCTACGGCATCATGGCAGGGAAGCGCGGTCGTTTCGGCCGACCAACCGGTCGCGGCGATCGCGGTTCTTACGGGACCCGATGGAACCGGCACGGCGTTTCCCCCTTCGCATGCCTTGGGCACGCAATTCAGCTACCCGTTCTTTGACCACACCACAGGGGTCTGCCTGCAGAACCCGGGACCGGCACCCGCCAACGTAACGATCGATTTCCTGAACGCCGAGGGGCAATCCAATCACCAATCAGTGGTCCCGGCAGGCGACACGTTGTTGCTCGTGGGAGGCAGCGTCTTTCCCGCTCTCAACCAACCCTTTGCCGGTTCGGCGGTTCTCTCATCGGATCAGCCCGTGAGCTCAATTGCCTTCCATCAGACGAGTAGCGGAGCGACGCGGTTTTTCCAATCCCTGCCGGAGCATGTGGCTGTCATGCCTGGCTTTGCCGGCTCTGGGGTGGTGGCGCTCTCCGGAACTGAGGGGGGGACGGTCTCCATGTCCACGTGGGATCAGGATGGGACCCAAGGCACGCCATTTTCAGTCGATCTGACTGTCGGCGAGTGGGCGGAGCTGCCGCCCCCCCCGGATGGGTTTCAGGGAAGTGCAATGCTGTCGGCGACGGTGCCCGTTGTCGTCGACTATTGGACCGAATGGAGTGGGCATCCGGTCCAGACCCAGGCGATGAGCTCCTTCTCTGTCCACAACACACAGTTGGTGCCTTGGGTGAACCACGCACCTTCGGTCCACCGGAATACCCAGTTCGTTGTCCAGAACCTCAGCTCTACCGCCGGGGAGATCGCTATTTCCTACTTTCCTGTCGTTGTCCCGGGGGCGAAACGTTCTGCTGCTGTAACTGCAGAATTTGCCCAGGCCCCGATCTCCGTGCCGGCCAAGGGGACGATTCGGGTTGATTCCGCCGACGCGGGTCTGCCCGATTTCTTTCTCGGCAGTGCTCTGATCGACTCGGACCTGCCGATCGCGGTTCTGGTGGTGAACCAGACCGGCATAGCTCAATTTTCGGCCTATCATGCCATGAATCCGGACTACGGCGCACAGACCATCCTGTATGCACCGGTGACCGCGGTGCCGGATCTGCGCCCCGTCCCCTTGATCATCGAGCGCCTCTGGCTGGAAGAGGGGATGCTCAATCTGCGCTGGAACGTTATATCTCCGGATCATCGGTACACCCTTGAATATCAATCCGAAAACGGTCCGGATTGGCACCCATTCCCTCCCGCGGATATGTGGCCCACCAAAGCCAACGGCGTGGGATTCTCTCTCAACGGCGTGCCCGGTTTTCGCCCTGAGGACAACTTCAAGAGGGTGTTCCTCCGGGTCCGTGGAGCCGTGAATAGATAAATTGCGAGAGTCCGGGGTTTCGGATGGTGAGGACTCGCGCAGAGGAGGAATACAGCGGGCGGGGATTGTGGAAACATCAGTGCTCTTTTCTGAAACAGCCTTGATCCGCGGAAAACGGATCATTCCAGAATCCCCGAAAAGGATTGGGTCAGGGCATGGACCCAATCCACGCCTTTGGCCAACTCAGAAGGGCCTTGGCGCCTCTGCGCCTCTGCGCGAGGCTCTCTGGTTCCGGATGGGAATCCCCGGCTTCAAAGCTTCATTCTGCCGGTTGGATGACCCGGAAGAAGCGGGAACGCGCTGCCGGATCGAGCGGAGCTCTGGTTTTGTGGAGCAGCTCCGGACCTGCGACGCCTTCAAGCAGGGGCGTGAACGTTGTATGTGGATCAAGCGAAGACGCGGCATCGAGCCTGAATGCCTTGCCGGCTTGACCTTGCCAGACGAGCTTGGTGTCTTCTTGTGCGAACGCGATCCCGCGAATGAGCAGGGGCAGGTTCAGGTTGAGCTCATAGGCTCCGATCTGGGGGCCGACAAGATCTGGTTGGATTCGAAGGAGCAGGGTGCCTGTAGCGCAGCCGGCTGAATCGAGAGTGCGGGTTGCATCACCGCTGAATGCGTCTACGGGCGTGACCCCATCGGCTTGGTAGAGCTGCATCAGGAAGTTGGGGGCTGACCCCGAAACCGTCAGCTCGTATAGGATATTGGCGATGTCGCCCTTTGGAGTCGCGGGCGGCAGGATGCTCAGTGCATGCCAGGATGCGAATCCGGTTTGGTCGATCGTGCCGCTGACGGTCGATGCGACTGGGATGGGATCGGGCGCGGGCCCGAAGAGGTAGCCGGCGTAGCGGATGTGCTCGATGCCGTTGATCTCCTCGAACTGCACAGCACTGTCTCCACGATTGAGCATGCCGGCCGTCCAGGCGAGCGTGTCACTGACCGGGATCAACACCTTGCTTTCGGCCGCGCAACTGCTCTGCAAATGGAGTAGGCCATCGGTCTCGACCAGGCGGATGTCGGGGCCTGCACCGATCATGGGAAAGTAGTCATGGACCGGTGTATTGCGCAGGAGCCAGACACCACCGACGCGATCGCGCCAGGAGTCGGGAAGCTCCTCGGCGTTGAGGTTGATACGTTCCGAAAAGATTTCGACATACTCCACACCCTCGACAAATTGCCGCACGAGCACCAGCTCGCGTCCATTCGCGTTGGTGAAACGGAGCTGCAGTTCCGGCTGCCCGTCGGCCGCGAACCAGCCGTCCTCGCGCAGGGCCAGATTGCTGAAAACCGGCCCTTCCGCATGGACCTTGCGCCGGTAGGTGAGCGATCCGGGGTGGGCCTCGACGATGTCGTAGCCGGCGTCACCGAGGTAGGTGCCCGTCAGTGCGTCCAGTTCTGCCTGTGTGACGGCGGCTTCTGGGTCCGCTTCCGGCGCCTGCTTGGGTGGGGGTGTGATTCCGTCGCGTTCTTCGAGCGCAAGCTGGAGCGTGATGGCATCGAGCGTGCCTGGAATTGTGCTGGGTGAACTGCACGTGATGGCGACGCCGAGCCTCTGTTCCGGGAGAATCAGCATCTGAGCCGTGTAGTTCAGCGTGGCACCGCTTTTCCAGCAGGCCTTGATCCCGTAGTCCGCAAAGCGCGGATCGCTGATTGTGTCCCAACCGAGTCCGGTCTTGAGCCAGGAGAGGTCGTCGAACAGGGCGTTGACCGAGTAGTCGGCCAGGGTGCGCGCGTGGGTTTCCGGCCGAAGCACGCATGGCTCCGCTGCGAATGTGGCCGAGATAAACCGCGCCAGGTCGATGGGACGGCTGTACATGCTGCCGGTGCCGAGGATATCGACATACTCGTGCGGCATACGTGTCCCGGCCTGGTACGGCACGGCGAGGTGTTCGACGATGGCCGACTTATCGGGGAGATAGGACGTCGCGTGCATGCCGAGCGGTTGGAAGAAGCGATCGTCCACCAGTTCCGAAAAGCCTCTGTGATCGCCCTCGCTTGCCGCGGCCGCCGCGATGACGCCCTCGAGCAGGACGAAGCCGCTGTTGCAATAGTTGAATTTGGTGCCGGGAGGGAGCACGGGATAGGTATGCGCCAGGTCATGAAGGGTGTTGGCATACCCCTCCCCGAGTGGCTGGGTCAGGAAGGCGGCGCGGAAGAGATCCCCGGGGAGTCCCGAGTGATGGGTCATGAGGTCGATGCTGTTGATGGGACGCGCGCCTTCGAAGCGCGGAAGCCAGCTCACTTCCGGCAGGTAGTCGGTGAACGGTGCGGCCGGGTCGAGCAGTCCGCGTTCTGCATACTGCATTGCAAAGGCGGCGGTAAACGTCTTCGAGAGGGACCCGATGCGAAAGACGGTTTCGGGCGTGACCGGGATGTCGGCCTCGCGGTCTGCATAGCCGAAGCCCTCTGCCCAGACGATCTCCTGGTCGTCGACCAGCGCGATCGACACGCCGACAGTGCCCTCAGCTGCCATCAATTCCAAGATACGCTGGCGAGCCGTCGCGATGGTGTTGCCGTAATCGGTGCGAACCTCCAGGGTCAGCTCTGAATCCACGGAGCCGTAAGCGTTCTGGGCGGTGAGCTGGATGGGATAGGTCCCTGACTCGTCCGGCATGCCACTGATTTCACCGGTGGTGGGATCGAAGCTCAAACCCGCCGGCAAGCCTTCCACCGCCCAGGTGGTGGGGAAGTTGAAGGAGAGCGGCTGGAAGCGGAACGATCGGCCCTGTCGGGTCTCGCTGATGACGGGGAGGAGAATGGGTGGCTGTTGACCGAGTGCCCCTGCATCATAGCCCAGGGCGTGCTTCAACAGGCCGAGTGTGCTGCGAATCGCAAAGGTGGTATCTAAAAGGCGCTCGTCTTCGTACTGGCAATTCATGACGGCGGCGAGGCGCAGGCCACTCGCCGTGTCGACCCGCGCAGTCGAGAGCGCGCCCCACATGGTGCCGTCATGGCCCCAACCGAGGCCTTCGACATAGTTGCAGCCGCGGCCGTAGACATCGAAACCGGGACTGATCGGCTCCATCATGAGGGCCTGCGTGGTATCATCAAGCAGGTCTGTGGTCATGAAAATGGCGTGCGCCATCTTCATCAGGTCTTCCAGGGTAGCGATCAGGCTGCCGCATCCGTATTCGACCGAGGGATTCCAAGTCGAGCGGTCCGTGCGTACACCGTCGATGAGCATATAGGTACTGATGGATGGCTCCGGGACCTCGACCTCGTGGTTTCTCGGCGCGAATGTGCTGGTCAAGCCGAGCGGTTGAAGGATTTCATGTTCGAGGAAGGCCTGGAATTCGGTACCGGACACGTTTTCGACAACACGTGCCAGGATGTTGAACCCCGTGTCGGTGTAATTGTAGTCCGTGCCCGGCTCAAACAGCAGGTCGGGATAGAGCCAATTCGCCACGTCGACGATCTCTTCGACCGTAAACTCCAGCAGCGGGTCTTCGACCAGCCGGCCATCGAACCAATAGGTATTGTTGGCATCCGGCAGACCTGAGCGATGTTGCAGCAGCAGGTCGAGCGTGATCTCATCGGCGCGTGGGATGTTCAGCTCGGGCGCGTAGTCGGTGACACAGTCGTTGATATCGAGCAGGCCACGCTGTTGGAGAAGGAATATGGCAGCTGCGGTATAGGTCTTAGAGATGCTGGCGATATGAAAATGCTCATCCCCCACCAGTGGCCGGTTGGTCCCCGAGGCGCCCGGGCTGACACACGCGTAGCCCTCGGTCAGGATCATGGGCGGGAACCCTGGTTCCTGCGCGGCCACGCCGAAGCCCGGGAGTTCTGGGTATTGCTCCAGCGTTCGGCGCATGGCTGAGCGTACATCCGTTAGGTCCACCAACTTCAGCACCACATCCACGGGTGCCATGGTGGCCACGTGAATCACAGCTGACTTCGAATCGCACACCCATTCGACCGCGCCCGTGGCCTGGGCGAGTACACTCCCGGTCTCCAGACTGATGATGTTCAATTCGGCATCGGCGGCCGCTTCACTCAGTCGCACCGAGACTGAGTGCCCAGGCTCTCCCGCGGTAAAGAGCAGCAGCCCGTTGTTGTGCAGATCCAGTGCGAGGCTCACTCGCTCGCCGAGTCCGACAGAGGGGATATCCTCCAGGCGCACACCCCGATACCCGCCGAACCAGAGACGTTCCTGTCCGTTTTCAACGGTTTCAATGCGTACGCTGCTGTCGCTGCGAGCCGAAAGGCCGCCAACGAACGCCAGCCTGTCATCCTGAGGGATCAATGTGGCTTCTCCGCTCGGACCCGCCACCGTCAGGATGCCGTTGGCCTCTGTCAGCATATGGCCTGCGGGGACACCCTCCGCGTAGACCAGGTCGCCGACCAGCAGGTTGTCTGCAAACCAAAAGGTGCCACAACGCGCTGCCCATGCCGTAGAAATTCCTGGCGGGTCATACAGTGTACCGTGCAATGTTTCGGCATATCCTCCGTACATCAGTTCGTCTCGCACCTCGCCGTCGCTGCCGAAACGCAGCACGATGTCGTGTCCTGCGATCCGGTCAAAGGCGAACTGCTCTTCTGGCCGCCCGGGGATGTAAAAGCGGCCGTTGGCGTGTGGCCGGTAGTTGAGGATCGCCTCCGTGTTGACCTGCGCGTCTGGAATCCGCGTGAGCGTGCCGTCAGCTTCCGCGATGAAGTGATCCACACCGGTCTTCGTGATGTACATACCGGCGATGGCTTGCAGCTCGGATTCGGTCCAAGATGCCTCCTCGGCCTCCGGCATGGGTGGCAAGGGCGAACGGACCAAACCGGTCTTCTCGAGCAGTGCGAGACCCAAGACTTCATGGAGGATCGGAAAGGTCATTCTGTTGGCGCAATTGATATTCACGAAGGCGCCGAGCTTGTGATCCGGCAGCAGTGCAAAGAGCGCCTCGAATGTGCCGGTCGAGCCGCTCTTGAGCCATGCCCGTCCCGCGTAATTCATGACAGGATCGTCCACGGTATCAAGACCGAGGCCTGGCTTGAGGAAATTGTCGACATCCAACGGACCCGCCGTGAACGTGCCCAGCTCCGAGATCGCATCGGTCGATAGAAACCGGGTGCCTTGGAACATGCCGTCCGCAAGCAGCATCCGAATGATATTGGCGATATCGAGCGGACGCGAATATGCGCCGCCCGTTGCAGGCATATTGCCCTGTAGCATTCTAGCCGGTGCACCATCGGGGTAGTAGCCCGTGGCCAGGTTCTCCGCGACCTCCGGCCTATCCAGCAGGAATGAGGAATAGGCCATGGCCAGCGGGGTGAAGATCCGGGTTTGTGCCGACTCCGTGAAGTCACAAACGTCGAACCGGGCTATAGCTTCACCGGCGAGATTGACTCCGCTGTTGCAGTAGCTCGCCAACAGCCGGGGCGGATAGAGCGGGTAATCCGCCAGGAAATAATCGATCAACCAGGGGTTATAGCCTGCCCAGTAATCGCCCGTCACGAACGCACCGTTGTAGATGTCGCCGGGAATGCCCGAGTGATGATCCAGCAAGGTGCGCAGGGTCCAGCCGTCGGCCTGGTCCTCAAACCGAGGCTGCATACTGAAGTCGGGAAGGTAGTTCGTGATGCTGGTATCCAGCTCGAGCGCGCCTTCATCGACCCCTTGCAGCACCATCAGTGCCGTCAGCAGCTTGGAGACCGAACCGATCGGCATCACCGTCGTGGGGGTCACAGGGAGCTTCAGCTCTTTGTCGGAATAGCCGAAGCCTTCCGCCCAAACAACATCCTGGCCATCCACCAGCACGATGGTGCAGCCAGGGATATTCTGCTCGGCCATGAGTTCGGTGATGAAGTTGCGCGAAGCGGCGATGGTGTCCGAATAGTTCAGTTCCGTCGCCTGGGCGCGCATCGGTGTGAAGCCTCCCAACATGGCCAGGGCGAGCAGCATGCCGGCGGCCGTCCACCCCCCTCGGGATAGCCGGGGCCTCCAGTCATGTTTCAAGAAAGTAAATCTGACGGAGAATCGGCAGGGAATCCCGCCTAGATCGGCCGCGGGGGGGAGCACAAGATTCATGGTAACGTTCCGGGTACAGATTGCAGAAGCATCAACGAGTCAAAACCATAGGACAATGCCTGAGACCGAGGCAGGAGATAAAGGAATTTCCGGATCCTCAGCTGACTTTCTCACCCATTCACGACCCGGTGCTGGACAGGGACCCGCATCCGATTGTGCAGGCATGGCTCGCTCAAGAAGCATAGAATCAGCGGTTTCGCGTTTCTCAAGGTGATTGCCCCCAAGCTGGTTGCCGGGGCTGACAACAGGCTAGAGGCTGTCCGAAAAGCCCATTGGGGCATAGCAGAAGGCACTGCGGCTCCGGATGGGGAGAACTCGCGCAGAGGCGCAGAGGGGGAATGGGGAGGTTTGCTTGCAGGGTTGAGATGATTCCTGGAACAGGCTTGGTTGATTGGAAACGGTAAATCTAATAAATCTCCCCAAAAGGCAGGGAGTAGAGTATTGATCCTCCCCCCAAGCCAGCTCGAAAACGCCACCGCGCCTCTGCGCCTCTGCGCGAGG
>ENA-UOOH01003088-UOOH01003088.1-fermentation-metagenome-genome-assembly--contig:-NODE-3088-length-13219-cov-2.835764_pt1 | contig 13219 bp, 11 predicted proteins | sample MGYA00245778_ERZ724025 | MGnify/ENA primary metagenome ERZ724025 (study PRJEB28704, sample SAMN03018313) | fermentation metagenome | biome: anthropogenic terrestrial biome; feature: soil; material... | reverse complement strand
GTGTGACTGGAGTTCAGACGTGTGCTCTTCCGATCTGGGTATACGGATTGAAAAGGCAGCCTGTCGATTTGCACGGACAATGTCTTCATGCCCGAACCATCGGATTTGTTCATCCGGTTGATGGACGCTATATCGAGCTGACAAGCGATCTACCCGACTATTTCACCGCTTTTCTAAACAGGTTGGGTGAGAAAGAATAGAATAAGGACATGTGTATAATATTTAGACTTAAACAATATAGATAATCGGTATGCCGGGCAGCTTTACTTCAAGCTGATTTCTCAGAAATATCTCGCCCTGTGTCCTTAGCTCTTCACGATACCAATACTTGCCCCTACCGCGTCCGGTCATCAAGGATTGATCATACAAATCAACCGCTTTCGGAAAAGCTTCGGCATTGATGGCACGGTGCACATAGCTGTAAGTCATAAATATAATTTCTATAAAAAGCTGGCTTTTGGTTTTTTCGGAAAGCTCGTCCGCCAACTGGTCAATTAATTTGGAATAAAGCTCCTTCCAGTTTTCCACAAAAATAACGGGTGCAATCAGAATGCCTGCTTTGTAGTCGGCTTGGCACATTTGGTTGAGGGCGCGAATTCTGTTTTTAAGCTGGGAAGTACCAAACTCAATTTTGCTTATAATCTCCTGCGGGTTGACACTCATACGCATGATAACTCGCCCGTTGTGATCAAGCGGGAGAAGCGACTCCACCATATCAAACTTTGTCGGAAATGTGATTAGCCCCTTTTTATTTTTACCAAAGTTTTGAATGGTCCATTCGAGATTTTGGGTTATGGTATTCTCAAGCACCATATCGCTGTTGCTTCCAATCTCAAAAACCAGATCTTTTTCGGCTTCCTCGGCTGTTTTAATAATCTTATAAAGCATCTGTTCCCGATTAACGAACAGTCTTAGGTACGAGCATTTGTTATAATTGCAGACCAGATAGCAGTAGAGGCACATTGCTGTGCATCCCGAGGAAGTATATGGTACCAAAAAATCCGACACCTTATGATTGGGTGTGTGTTTCAGTGATTTACGCACACCGACAATCAGGTGTCTTTTCATTTTCGGGAATTCCTGATTGGATCTAGTTCGAAGCTGCTCAATATTATTATGATTTTCAATGGCAATCCATGGAATATCATTGAATGTTTCTTTCAACGTCTTTCCAAGGGCATATTTCAGTGCCGCGGGTTCGTAAAACACCTTGTCAGGCTTCAAAATTTGCACGCCCCTTGGAGCTTAAAGAAATGCTTTAAGCTCTTTGATGTTGTTTTCTTCAAATTTTTGGAGCTTCTTCATTAAGCCGAGGATATCCGGCTCGGCATTCTGATATTTTTTAATGTTTTTGATTGCATTGATTACACCCATATTACTTCCTATGATCAGCATTTCTGCAATATGGGAAGCAGATTTGTCGGTTATCGTCTGGAGATTGATCATCAGATAGGTTCTGATTTTTTCAAATGCGCTGATGCCCTTTTCGTCATATCCGTTTTTATTCAGCATCTCACGTGCTGCGTGATGGATCTCCTTATATTCCCGATATTGAGATTGGAGGTGTTTTTTGAAGTTTGCGTTTTCTGTAATACTCGCCAGATGCTCGATTGTTTCTACCCCCATCTGGGAGTTCTGATAAATAAAATTCAGCATTTCGGCGTTTCCATTCATAGATATCTAACCCCTTTCCAAGAAACTAATTTATAAAAGTTGCCCGCTTTTTATCAAGATTATTATATCCGATAAAAAGCGGGCAACTTTGGATTTATTTGTTATCCCCTTGCTTTTCTTTATTTATTTTGCGTTTTGCAGGATTCCTCATGCAAAACGGCTGGGGATATTTCTTGTGATTTATATGGTGTGCAATACATTCGTCACATTTTCCGTGCCTTTTGCATTTCAACCACCTGCAGGTGCATTTTTCATTGCTATTAATTCCGGATTGATTTGCCATTACGATTCTCAAAGCCTTTTCTCTATTTGTATCCATTGTCATTATAGCGTTAAATACTGTAAAAAAACCTGTATTTTTCAGGGAATGCCTATAAGGCCGTAATGAAGAAGTTGGTGTATGATTTACGCTAAAAACGCGGTTCTGTGCGAATATGGCGAGAAATTACAATAATTTACCTGAAAATTACGTGTAAAAAATTAACATCGGTACTTGCAATTTTCCAAAAGGCAGTCTATAATAGGGATTGAGTGGTTGAAAGTAGTGTAAAGTGTGACGAAGTGGTGACAAGTGGTGAGTTTCAACATTTTCCACAGAGTTTTCAACAATGGTTGCGTGTGGTTTAAATAAACCACATAAAAGGAAGGAAACGGGGCAAACCATGTTATACGGCCGATATGAACATAATATCGATGCGAAGGGGCGCATTTTTGTGCCGGCTAAGCTTCGTGAAAAGCTGGGCGATTGCTTTATTGCCGCGGCTGTTATGGATCATTGCGTCAGCCTGTATTCCATGGAGGAATGGGACAAGCTCCAGCAGGGACTTGCTGAAATGCCTTTTACCAAGGCGCGTAAGCTTCAGCGCTACCTTTCATCCAACGCTGCCGATGTGCAGGTCGACTCACAGGGCCGAATCCTGCTCCCACGACATCTGCTTGGATATGCATCACTTCAAAAGCGGGCGCTGGTAATCGGCGCCGGCAATAGGGCAGAAATTTGGAATCCAGAAGGATATGAAACCGAAAGTCTCCAAATGACACCGGAAGAGGTGGAGAACGAGTTCATGGAGCTGGGATTTTAGTGTAATCAATGTAAAGGCGGTGGGTTCGGCATGGGCGGGCAAACATGCTCCGGCAGACATAAAGGCTTGCCGTATCATATACCGGTTTTGCTTGATGAAACCATACAAACGCTGAACATCCATGAGGATGGGATATATCTTGATGCGACAGCCGGGGGCGGAGGTCATTCCTTTGAAATTGCATCCCGCCTTAAAGCAGGGCGGCTGATCGCAATTGACCAGGATCCTGATGCGGTGAAAGAGGCATCAGGGAGGCTGGAAGGGCTTCCTGCTCGCGTAATCCGCGCAAACTTTGTCGAAATGAAACGAGTGCTTGATGATCTTGGAATAAAGTCGGTGGACGGTATTCTGATGGATATCGGGGTTTCTTCCCACCAGCTTGACGCACCGGAACGCGGTTTTTCCTATCATGCAGATGCTCATCTGGATATGCGAATGAGCCAAACGGGTAACACCGCCGCTCATCTTGTCAATACATTGGATGAAAAACAGCTTGCAGAGATATTTTATCGTTACGGGGAAGAAAAATACGCCCGCCCCATTGCCCGCTCCATTGTTCGTGAGCGGGAAGTACAAGCAATCACAACCACCGGCCGGTTAGCCGAGCTTATCAAAAATTCGGTGCCGGCTTCCTATCGCAGGAACGGTCACCCCGCCAGAAAAGTGTTTCAGGCGCTGCGTATTGCGGTTAACGGGGAACTGGATTGTCTGTCTGAAGTCCTTGATACCGCTTTTTCACTCCTGAAAGTGAATGGCAGGCTTGCGGTTATAACATTTCACTCCCTTGAAGACCGCATGGTAAAGCAGCGTTTTGTAAAGTGGTGCAAGGGCTGTATCTGTCCGCCGGAGTTTCCGGTATGCGTATGTGGACGTACACCTGCTGCGCGACAGGTTTTGCGCAAGCCGGTGGAAGCATCAAAAGAGGAACTGGAAAGCAACCCAAGAAGCAGAAGCGCAAAGCTTCGTTGTATAGAAAAGATTCATAATTTGAACGATTGAGGTGAGAAGAATGGCAATAAACCGGGGAACCGAGGCTTATGACCTTTCGCTTTTCGAGGAGCGGCCGGCAAAAATCGTAAAGCTACATACCAACAAAAAACTGCAAAAAGAGAAACAGCGCAGAAATGCCATTCAGTCTCTGCTGAATACTGTTGCTACCTTATGTGTTGCGGCTTTGGTGGTTACCGTAATCGGAATGATGATTATGAGCAAGGTAAGGCTGACCGAAATGGATGATAAAATCAACACCATGGAAAAGCGGCTAACCGAGCTGCAGAGCGAGAAAATCCGTCTGACTGACCAATTGGCAAGCAAGACTTCGACAAAAAGCGTCGAAGAATACGCATATAACGTGCTGGGAATGCAAAAAATTGAATCGTCTCAAATCGAGTATATTGAGTCGGAAAACGGCGACAAAGCGGTTGTATCAAAGAAAACCGATTCCAATGTATTTGAAACGACTTTAGCTTCAATTGGAAATTTTTTCACGCAACTGGCATACCTGTTTGAATGATTCAATAAGTATGAGTGAGGGCTTATCATCGGGTTCTCACAACGCTGAGAGTTGGGATGAATAAATCTTGACTCTCTTTTCTTCCAGGGAGGATAAGGCTGAAATATAATTCAACCCGGGAAACTGATTTTGGGCTTTTCCCTCCTGCCGCTTTGCGGCAGTGCGTTTTTCCACCTGAATTGAATATTTGTAGCTTTCAAACCGAAGGTACGGAAAGGCAGGTTTTTTATGGCGAAGAGCGTAAAGAATAAAGTTACTACAAAAGCGCCCACCCGGCAGATGTGGCGTCGTTCCATTATTGTGCTCGCCTTAATGCTTTGCTTTTGCATTGGTGTCCTTGGCAAGCTGTCCGTGATTCAGATTGCCGAAGCGGATTATTGGCGTGAAAAAGCAGTCCAGCAGCAGATGAGCGACAATGTTACTTCACCCAAACGAGGCACAATATATGATTCCAAAATGACGGTTCTTGCCCAGTCGGCTACCGTTTGGACTGTGATTATGTCTCCCAACAGCATCAAGAACCAAGAAACGAGAGTGAAAATTGCGGATGATTTGAGCAAGCTGCTGGAAGTAGACCGCGAAAAGCTTTATAAAAAAACGCTAAAAAAGAACTCACAGTATGAAATCGTAAAGGCAAAAATCGAGTATCCGCTGCGCGTTGCGCTAAGCGAATGGATACAGGATCATAAGCTTGAAGGTGTTTTCCGCATTATAGAGGATTATAAAAGGTATTATCCCCTGAGCAGTTTGGCATCCTCTGTCCTCGGATTTACCGGGACTGATAATAACGGATTGTATGGATTGGAAGCGTATTACGAAAAAACCCTTGCAGGCAAACCCGGACGAATTGTAACCGCAAAAAACGGTTGGGGTGACGACCTTGACGTAAAACTGAGGTTTGAAAAAGCCATTGACGGGCAGGACGGCAACAGTCTTGTGCTCACGATTGACAGTGCGGTTCAATATTATGCCGAAAAGTATCTGGAGATCGCGGTTAAGGAAACCGGAAGTACCAACCGCGGCTCGGTCATTGTTATGGATGTCGACACAGGGGCAATCATAGCAATGGCAACCAAGGGCGATTTTGATCCCAATCAACCCATGACGGTAACCAACCCCGACCTGCAGACCAAGATTGCACTGCTTTCGGGGGACGAAAGGTCAGCTGCACTCAAGAAAGCCCGTGAGGAGCAATGGGTAAACAAGCCGATCGCAGACTTTTACGATCCCGGTTCTGTCTTTAAAACGTTTACTGCATCTATGGGCATTGAGGAAGGGACTGTAAACGAAAATACCCGCTTTTTCTGCAGGGGCGGGCTGAAAGTCAATGATCGTTATATTCGGTGTCACAAACCAGGCGGTCATGGTTCTCTGAACTTTGCCGAAGCCATTTCAAGCTCATGCAATCCTGCTTTTATGGAAGTAGGACAGAAGCTCGGCGGTAAGCTGTTTTATAAATACTTCAACGGGTTTGGCTTCACAGAGCGAACCGGGATTGATATGCTGAGCGAATCCAAGGCTACGGATTTACTGTATTTCGATGAAGGCGAACTAAATCTCTTGAATCTTTCGGTATCATCCTTTGGCCAGAATTTTAAAGTAACGCCGATTCAAATGATTGCTGCAATGTCGGCGGTTGCAAACGGCGGCAAACTGATGCAGCCCTATGTGGTTCAACAGGTTCTGGACAGCAACGGAAATGTGATTTCCAATACCGATCCTATCATAAAGAGGCAGGTTATTTCAGAAAGCACCTCAAACCGGGTAAATAAAATGCTTGCAGATTCGGTTAATGGGGGCGGTGCCAAGAATGCATATATTCCGGGATATCGCATGGCCGGCAAAACGGGAACCTCGGATAAAACAGACCAAAATGTAAAAAACAAAACCAAAGACGTTGTTGCCTCATTTTCTGGGTTTGCACCAGCCGACGACCCAAGATATGCAATTCTTGTCATGCTGGATGAACCGCAGACGACTATCCGGTTTGGCGGAACATTGGCCGCCCCGGTTGCGCAGAAAGTGATGGCGGAAGCTTTGCCATATCTCGGCGTTGAGCCGTCCTATACCGAAGAAGAAAAAGCCGCTATGGATCGTTCCACTCCGAATGTGACCAATAAAAAGGTGTCGGTTGCACAGACCATGCTGAAAAACAGCGACCTAAAATATCAGGTGGTCGGCAGCGGAGAAACGGTGATCAAACAGGTTCCTGAGAAAGGCGAGAGTATACCGAGATACGGCACGGTGGTTCTTTACACCGAGGAAGGAAAGCTTTCGCAAACCACCACAATCCCCGATTTCAAGGGTATGACAATGGCGCAGGCCAATGTTGCCGCTGCTAATCATAAAATTAACATACAGATGAGTGGTCTTGGTACCGACAGCGGCGAGGCAAAAGCCTCCGTCCAAAGCGTTGAGGCGGGAAAGAAAGTGCCGCTCGGTACAGTAGTAAAAATTAGCTTTGTGTACGAAGATCGTATTGAGTAAACCACATATCGCGCATACTTTATATATAAGATGCCGTTTATGTGTGGGGAGGTTTGATTATGAAGCTGTCTGACCTTATGAAGGGGATTTCCCTTGCCGAAGGCTGTGACAGGGAGATAGCCGGTATTACCTGCGACTCCCGCCGCGTTGCCGAAGGGTGGGTATTTGTGTGCATAAAGGGTGCAAACGTCGATGGACACCGCTTCGCCGCCCAAGCCGAGAAGGCCGGAGCGGCGGTGATTGTGGCCGAGAAGGATACCGGCTGTGTCGGACAGCTGATTGTTCCGTCTACACGTGCGGCATGGCCAAATATGTGCGCAAACTGGTTCGGTGAGCCGGCACAGCACCTTCATCTGGTCGGAGTAACCGGAACAAACGGTAAGACTTCTACAACCTATATGCTCAAAGCACTGTTGGAATCCTGCAGCCATAAGGTGGGTCTAATCGGCACAATACAGAACATGATTGGTGACAGGGTGCTTCCGTCCGGTCATACAACCCCCGATCCGTATGATCTTCAAAGTATGCTTGCGCTGATGGTAGCCGAGGGCTGCACCTATACCGTGATGGAGGTTTCATCCCACGCGCTTGATCAGGATCGGGTGGGGGGGCTGGTATTCGATTCAGCGGTGTTTACCAACCTCACACAGGATCATCTTGATTATCATAAAACAATGGAGAATTATTTCGAAAGCAAGAAAAAGCTATTTCGTCAATGCAGAAAAGCGGTTGTAAATCTGGATGATCCATCCACTGAAACATTAATATCGGGCTTAACATGTCCAATCGTAACCTATTCTTCCCACCTTAATGAGGCCACCTATACTGCAAGAAACATACGCCCGCGTCCCGACGGAGTTGATTTTGAGCTTGTGGGCATTGGTGAGATCGGAAGGGTGAGGCTTCCCATCCCGGGAGATTTCTCGGTTTATAATTCGCTGGCAGCCGCATCCTGTGCGCTGTCCCTCGGATTGCCGTTCGAAAAGGTGGTTCAGACACTGGCGCAGGTTAAGGGCGTAAAGGGAAGGGCAGAGATTGTTCCAACAGAGCGCAATTTCACTGTCGTGATTGATTATGCGCACACCCCGGACGGACTTGAAAAAATATGTGAAACCATGAAAAAGTGCAGCCGTGGAAGGCTGGTTACACTGTTTGGCTGTGGCGGCGACCGTGATCGCACAAAAAGGCCGCTGATGGGGGCTGCTGCAGCTGCGCTGTCCGATTTTTTGATTATAACCTCCGACAATCCCCGCACAGAAAATCCCAACGCCATTATAGATGAAATCCTGGTATCCCCGTGAAAGGAACGCCGTATAAGGTGATTGTAAACCGTGTGGAGGCAATTCATTGGGCGATAGCAAATGCCCAGCCCGGGGACACCATTCTTCTTGCCGGTAAGGGGCATGAAACCTATCAGATTTTGGCGGACGGATGTATCCATCTTGACGAACGTGAAATTGTGGCGGATGCGCTGCGTCAAACTGCCGGACAGTAAGCAAAAAACAGCTTACACCTTTTTCAAATCAGTCTTATGTCCTTTCCGGATATAAGACCCGGAAAGGACATGAGTCATAAAATGGATTTAAAAACCATGACTGCTCTTGCAGCTTCGGCATTGGCAGCATTTCTAATGGCGGCATTGGCGGGCCGCAGTGCGATTCCTTTTCTTCACAGACTTAAATTCGGGCAGACAATCAGAGACATAGGCCCTGCATGGCATAAAAAGAAACAGGGAACTCCCACCATGGGCGGCGTTCTTTTCATAGGTGCATCCGTTTTGACCTTTGTCGCAGCGGTTGTTATTTTTGAGTATGTTCTGCAAATCAGAATGTTTAAAGCCACACAGCTGACGCTTACCAGCCTTTTCAGCGGTGTCTTGTTGGCTGTCCTTTGCGGCGCTCTTGGGTTTGCCGATGATTTTATCAAGGTGGTTAAAAAGCGCAATTTAGGTCTCACAGCAAGGCAGAAGCTGTTTGGACAATTGCTGGTTGCCCTAGGCTATGCCATGTCGCTGTATATGGCGGGCGGTACTTCGGTTAATATACCGTATTATGGGAAGATCGACCTTGGGATCTGGATGGTTCCGTTTACAATGTTTGTTGTGGTCAGCATGAGCAATGCGGTCAACATCACCGACGGGATTGATGGACTCTGCGGGATGGTCAGCTTCTTTGCAACCCTGTTCTTTATTGTTGCCGCCGGCATAAAAGGTTATCTAGGCCAAAGCCTGCTGGCAGCGGTCACGGCCGGGGCGATTGCAGGATTTCTTGTTTGGAATCTTCATCCCGCCAGAGTGTTTATGGGGGATACCGGATCACTCTTTCTAGGAGGAATTATTACCGCGTTTGCGTTTGGCATCAATCAGCCGTTCTTGCTTATTTTTGTCGGGTTGATCTATATAATAGAAATTCTTTCCGTAGTATTGCAGGTGTTGTATTTCAAAGCAAGCGGCGGAAAAAGGCTATTCAAAATGGCACCTCTGCATCATCATTTTGAGATGTCGGGCTGGAGCGAAAACAAAATTGTTGTCGTGTTTTCGTTGCTTACCATTGGCGGCGGAATTGTGGCAGCGGCTTTAATTTTATACGCATAAAAAATTGTGTTTCTATAAATACGCATAATTCAGACGATACTCCGGTATACTGAATAAATGGTTAATTTTAACCAATAGGCTTGGGGCATGTATTACGCACATATACAGGCTTTGATTATTATACTGCACAGAAAGGTATGGTTCACAATGGCGGCTTCAAGAAGTTCATCGGTCAACGCTGCGAGTGCAAAGCCGAAAAAAAGGCTGCGCGCTTTTTCGGTGTCACAGGGCTTTGATATGCCGTTCCTTGTCATACTGATGATTATTCTGGTGGTAGGTTTAATCAGCCTGTTTTCGGCAAGCTATGCCTATTCATTTTACTGGAACGGCGGCGACAGTTTCTTTTATATTAAGAAACAAATAATATTTGCGATTTTAGGCGTAATTATTATGCTGGGTGTATCAACCGTTGACTATCATATTCTTCATCATGTGGCTTTCCCGTTGATGGGAGTTTCTTATATTCTTCTAGCTGTGGCTCTTATGCTTCCTTCCTCTACAGGCGTACATCGCTGGATACGTCTGCCCGGTGTCCAGTTTCAGCCATCCGAAATTGCTAAATTTGCGCTGATTTTGTTGTTTGCCCACCTGATATCAATCAATCATAAAAAGATGAAAACATTTACTGCAGGGTACCTGCCGTTTATGCTGATTTTAGGAATTACCTGCGGACTTGTCTTTATTGAACCGCATCTTTCGGGAACTATATTGCTGCTTGGTATCGGGATATTCATGATGTATGTCGGCGGAACGCGGCTTTTATATCTTCTCTTAACAATGGGAGCTGGAGGGGCAGCCTTTTTCTTCATGGTGTTTATCAAAGGCTACGAGCAGGACCGAATCAATGTATGGTTTGATCCTGTTAAGGCTTATGCAGAAAACAGCAACGAGGCATGGCAGACAATCCAATCTTTGTTTGCAATCGGATCAGGCGGAATTATGGGGCAGGGGCTGGGAAATTCCCGACAGAAGCACCTGTTTCTACCCGAACCGCATAATGATTTTATATTTTCGGTTATTTGCGAAGAACTCGGTTTTGTTGGCGCAGTTTTAATTATCGTATTGTTTGCACTTCTTGTCTGGCGCGGGATTACCATTGGTATGAAATCTCCTGATAAGTTCGGATCCATGCTGGCCATTGGTCTTACCATCCAGGTTGGAATACAGGCAATTATGAATATGGCGGTTGTCAGCAATACAATCCCCAATACGGGAATCAGCCTGCCTTTTTTCAGTTACGGCGGTACGTCTCTTGTAATGCTGTTAGCGCAAATGGGCGTAGTGCTTTCTGTATCCAGACATGCCGGATTAGGGGGATCATAATACCCAGACTGGAGGCGCATATCATGCGAGCTTTACTGACAGGCGGCGGAACAGCAGGCCATATAAATCCGGCGCTGGCCATAGCGGCAAAGATTAAGCAGGAAAATCCTCATGCAGAAATTCTGTTTGTGGGTGCCAAGGGACGGATGGAAACACGGCTGGTTCCCGAAGCCGGTTATCCCCTTGAAACCGTCAATGTGCAGGGATTTCAGCGTAAGCTTTCTATTAAAAACATTGGGCGAAATTTTGCAGCGGCTTACCACGCGGTAACGGCGGGTTCCGACTGCGCTCAGATCCTGAGACGCTTTGCTCCGGATGTTGCAATTGGAACCGGAGGATATGTAAGCGGCCCGATACTTCGAAAAGCAGCAAAAATGGGGATTCCGGTGCTGGTTCATGAGTCAAATGCGTTTCCGGGCGTGACAGTGCGTGTATTGGCGAAATATGCAGATGCAGTACTTATTTCTGAAAAAGAGGCGCGAAAATATCTGCCCGCCGATGCCAAAGTAATCGTCACAGGCAATCCTTTACGGCGAGAATTTCAAAACTATGACCGTGAAACCGCCAGAAAAGAGCTTGGACTGGACGATCGCCCAATGGTCCTTTCGTTTGGCGGCAGTCTCGGAGCAGGCAGAATCAATAGTGCCATGAACGAGGTTCTGATCCGCAGCGCCAAGACAGGGCAGCTGCAGCATATTCACGCAACCGGGCGGGCTGGATATATAGATATGATCGGCAAGCTGCGTGAAAACGGTTTATCGGAAGAAAATAGGAGCATCCGCGTGCTTGACTATATTAACGATATGGCACGGTGCATGGCCTCAGCAGATTTGGTTATATCCCGATGCGGGGCAATGACCTTAAGTGAGCTTCCCGCTTCAGGAAGGCCGTCCATACTGATTCCCTCTCCCAACGTCGCAGAAAATCATCAGTATCATAATGCGATGGCTTTGGTTAACAAGGGCGCAGCGGTTTGCATTGAGGAAAAAAACCTGACAGCAGACAGTTTGTGGCGTGAAATTATGCGGATAACCTCTGCTCCGGAATTAATGAGGAAAATGGGTGAAAATGCGCGGCGATCGGCTATATTGGATGCAGATGACCGAATTTATGCGGTGATTGAACAGACATTAAGAAATCGCGAAAGCAAATCAAAATAATGGTAAGTACAATTCATTTCGCCCGAAATTACTTCATAAATATATTACCGCCCGTATAATAGCTGGATATATTACAAATTGAAAAGCGTCGGTTTTGATCATAGCCTGTTTCAAAAGGGTTATGTCTGTATTCCGGCGTTTTTTTTGCAATTATTCACCCATACGTACGTTTTTGCATAGGATGGTTTTGCAGGTGCGTGTAAGACCACAGGGGTACTCTTGCCTGTGGTATATACCGATATTGCTCTATCGGCTGTGAATATTGGTATGCTGGAGCTGCTGCAAAACACACAGGACTCTTTATTTATTCAATTTTATGTGTCGTTTGCATTAGTTCCGTCACGCCCTCTCCAAAAGCGAAAGGGTGCGTGATATGTCGAGACTGATGATTGAAGGTAAACATAGAATTAGTGGTGCAGTGAAAATACATGGTGCTAAAAACAGTGCTCTCCCAGTTCTGGCAGCCACCTTGCTGGCCAGAGGAACAAGTGAAATACATAACTGTCCGTTGCTTTCTGATGTGGCAGCCTCTATTCGGATTCTTCGATATCTGGGCTGCACGGTCAGCCGTTCCAATGGTTGTGTCACGGTAGACTCTACCAGCCTAAACCGCAGTGACATCCCAGATACACTTATGCGGGAGATGCGATCCTCGATTGTATTTCTAGGCGCAATTGCTGCCCGAACCGGTGAGGCGCACATGTCATTTCCCGGTGGCTGCGAACTGGGAACCAGACCAATCGATCTTCATCTTTCGGCGCTGCGGCAGCTCGGAATGGAAATCGTGGAAGAGGGCGGCAGGCTAGAGTGTCGCGTAGCCGGGCGACTGAAAGGCACAACCATAGCACTTGCCTTCCCGAGTGTCGGGGCAACCGAAAACATTTTGCTGGCTTCGGTTACAGCCCAGGGTACCACGTCCATACTGAATGCAGCGCGAGAACCGGAAATTACAGATTTGTGTAACTATCTCAACCGATGCGGAGCCCGCATATCCGGAGCGGGAGACAGTGCAATTACGGTTGAGGGAGTAGATGCACTTTTCGGCTGTTCTCATAGCGTAATTCCAGATCGAATTGAAACCGTTACATATATGGCGGCGGCTGCAATCACAGGCGGCAGGCTGACATTAAAATCAGTCTATCCGGAGCATATTGCCACCATTCTGCCTGTGTTTGAGGAGGCAGGATGCGCCGTGACCACCGGTGCCGGTGAGTTATCGATCACGGCACCGCCGCGATTACAACGGATTCGGTCAATCCGAACCATGCCGTATCCCGGATTTCCAACCGATGCACAAGCCCCCACCATGGCAATGGTTAGTGTGGCAGACGGCACCAGTGTTTTTATTGAAAATATATTTGAAAGCCGCTATAAACACGCCGGGGAG
>ENA-UOOH01003079-UOOH01003079.1-fermentation-metagenome-genome-assembly--contig:-NODE-3079-length-13247-cov-4.071634_pt1 | contig 13247 bp, 10 predicted proteins | sample MGYA00245778_ERZ724025 | MGnify/ENA primary metagenome ERZ724025 (study PRJEB28704, sample SAMN03018313) | fermentation metagenome | biome: anthropogenic terrestrial biome; feature: soil; material... | reverse complement strand
GCTCGCGGTCGTCCCCGAGCCGCAGCGCCCGGTCGCCGTGATCCTCGGCAAGCCCTACAACTCCGGCGACAGGTTCATCAACCTCGCGCTTCCCGCCAAGCTCGCCCGCGCCGGCTTCGACGTCGCGCACGCCGACCAGCTCTTCGATCTGGAGGTCGGCGCGCTGCCCGAGGAGTACGACAGCATCACCTGGTCGTTCTGCCGGCGGGAGCTTCGCGCCGCGATGGCCATGCGCGGGCGCGAGAACCTCTTCCCCGTCGTCATCGGCAACTTCGGCTGTGGGCCCGACTCGTTCACCCTGCCGCTCGTCGAGGACGAGTTGGGCGACAGGCCCTCTCTGTTCCTGGAGCTCGACGAGCACCGCGCCGATGCGGGGCTCGACACGCGCGTCGAGGCCTTCGCGCAGCGCGCGTTGGGGTGGCTTGAGCAGCGGCGCCGCGAGCGCACGGTCGACACCGAGCCCTGGCGTGCGCCCCCGCGGCCGAAGAGCGATGCCTTGCGCCGCGAGTACATCCTTCCCTGGTTCTCGGACCACGCCCACGCCTTCGCCGGCGCGCTGCGCGCCGAGGGCGTTTCAGTGCGCGTGCTTCCTCGGCCCGACCGGTCGGTCGCCGAGGCTGCGATTGAGTTCTCGGGTGGCAAGCAGTGCCATCCGTTCCAGATGATCGCGGGCGACGTCATCCTCCTCGAGCGCAAGGGTGTGCTGCCGACCGGGGCGATCTACCTCTTCCCGACCTCCGACGGCTCGTGCCTCATCAGCCAGTACGTGCCGACGGTGCAGCGCTACCTCGACACCATCGGGCGCGCCGACGTGAGGGTGATGGGCGCCGGGTCGGCCGATCTGAGCGACCGGTTCGGCAAGGGCTTCCTGCTCAACATTGGCCGAGGGGTGACGGCCATCGAGTACCTGCTTCGGCTGCGCCACGAGCTGCGGCCCTACGAGGTCCGCAAGGGCGAGATCGACGCGGCCTACGCGCGCGCGCTCGAGCTGTTCGTCGATGCCCAGGCGGCCGGCCGCGCCCAGGACGGTCTGATGGAGGCGGTCTGGCTCCTTCAGAGGGTCGAGACCCGGGCCCGCGGCACGCGGCCGGTCATCGGCATCGCCGGCGACGTGTACACCCGCGTCAACCCGGCGGCCAACGGCGATCTCTTCGAGCTGCTCGAGGAGATCGGCTGCGAGGTTTGGCTCGCGCCGACGATCATCGACGTCGCCGGCACCCGTTCCAGCGACCCGGTCCCTGGCCGGCTGCCACGGCACCGCGAGCTCTGGGAGAACACGTACTCGTGGGCGGCAAACGCCCTCAAGAACATGGAGCTGTGGCAGGTGCAGCGTCACTTCAAGGGGCTGCTGCGCAATCTGCTCGAACCGGATGCCGGGGAGGTCGCCGCCTCGACCCGGGAGGTGCTCCTGCAGCCCTCCGATACGCTGCTGAGGCTCAACCTCGCCAAGCACGTAGACTTCGCCAAGAAGGACGTCGACGGCATCCTCAACGTCTATTGCCTCAACTGCATGGTCGGAACGGCGACCACGGCGATCCACGCGGCGCTCAAGGCGCAGATTGGCGAGGTGCCGATGATGTCGCTTGTCTTCGACGGGCTGGGGACGACCCACGTACGCAACCGGCTCGAGGCGTTCGTCCATCGGGTCAAGAGGGCGCGCGAGGAGCGGCGCTCGAGCGGGCAGGCGGACTGAAGGGCCGCGCCACCGGTCCTCCCGAGCTGGAGCTTGGAGCCCCAGGGCGCCCGCGCGCCTCAAAGCGTGAGCGCCGCTGGCGCGGAGTCGAGAGGGCCGCGACCCCGACCCGCTTGGCGGACCGGCGCGGACGTCTGAAGCGTTGAGGCGGCGGTCGAACCCATTGAAGTCTGCAGCCTCGGCGACCTTGGCTGGCTCCGGCTCGGCCGCTCGATGGCGGCCGGGCACGCCCCTGGCGGCCGTCCTTCGCGCTCGACTGTCCGATAGCTGAGCCGTGTTGCCACCAACACTCTTTCTGACGACAATCACTCCCCGTTTTAGAGGACCGGCGCAGGGCGCGTCCGTCCGGCCCGTCGATAGCCGTTCATTTCAGTCCAACTTTCACGCTGGAGCGTACATGTTGCTGCCACGCTTCGAGTATCGCGCGGCGCGCACCGTCGGTGAGGCGCTGACGCTGTGGGCCGAGCAGCCCGGCGCCAGATTCATGGCGGGCGGGACCGACCTCATCGCGCAGATGCGCACTCGCCGCAAGGTGTCGCGGGTCGTCGACATCAAGCAAATCCCCGAGCTGAACCAGATCCGCGAGAGCGAGGACGGCGGGGTGGCCATCGGCGCCGCGGTCGCGCTCTCGGCGCTCTGCGAGCACCCGCGGGTGCGCGAGCGCTACCCGGCGCTCGTCGAGTGCGCCTGCCAGGTGGGCGCCTATGCGCTGCGCAACCGCGCGACTCTTGCCGGCAACCTCTGCAACGCCTCGCCCGCGGCCGACACCGCGGTCGCGCTGCTTGCGCTCGAGGCGAAGGTGGTCGCGACCAACATGGACCGCTCGCGCGTAATCCCGGTCGAGGAGTTCTTCCTCGGGCCGGGCAAGAGCGCGCTCGAGGAGGGCGAGCTTGTCACCGAGATCGTCCTGCCGGCCAGGTCGGCGGGCTTCCAGGGCAGCTACCACCGTCAGTCGCGCCGGCGGGGAATGGACCTCGCCTCGGTCGCCGTGCTCGTCGCCAAGGGCGGCGAGGGCGCCCCGCGCTACCGCGTCGCTGCGGGTGCGCGCGGCCGAGGAGCTGATGGAGAGGGAGGGGCCGAGCGCGATCGCGCGCGCGGCCGAAGCGGCCAGGCTCGCCTGCAGCCCGATTACCGATGCCCGCGCGAGCGCCGAATACCGGCGCGAGATGGTGGGCGTCCTGACCGCCCGCGGCCTCGCGGCGCTCGCGTAAGGAGGGACCATGCGCCACACCATCACCGTACGCGTCAACGGCGTCGAAGAGCGGCACGAGGTCGACGCCAACCAGACCCTGCTCTCGTTCCTGCGCGACACGCTCAACCTCACCGGGGCCAAGCAGGGATGCAACGAGGGCGAATGCGGCTCGTGCATGGTCCTGCTCGACGGCAAGGCGGTCAACGGCTGCCTCACCCTGGCCGCCGAGCTCGACGGCCACGAGGTCGCCACCATCGAAGGCCTCGGGCAGGCCGGCGCGCTGCACCCGTTGCAGAGCGCCTTCCTCAAGCACCACGCGGTCCAATGCGGCTTCTGCACCCCGGGGGTGGTGATGACCTCCCTCGCCCTGCTGCAGGAGAACCCGAAGCCGACCGAGCTGCAGCTCAAGACCGCCCTGGCCGGCAACCTGTGCCGGTGCACGGGCTACCGCCAGATCCTCGACGCGATCCAGGACGCGGCGAAGACGATGCGCGCGCAGTCGAAGAGGAGGACGGCATGAGCCAGACCAAGATCGTCGGGACCTCGGTCCCACGCGTCGACGGCCTCGAGAAGGTGACCGGGGCCGCGCTCTACACGGGCGACCTGAAGTTCCCGCGCATGCTCTACGCCGAGGTGGTGCGCTCGCCTCACGCGCACGCCAAGGTGCTCGCGGTGCGCGTGGACAAGGCCCTCAAGGTGCCCGGCGTGCGCGCCGTCGCCACCGGCCGGGACTTTCCGTTCCACACCGGCATCTACATGCGGGACCAGACCATCTTCGCCATCGACCGCGTCCGCTTCGTCGGCGATCCGGTCGCGGCGCTCGCCGCCGAGACCCCGGAGGCCGCCCACGAGGCCGCGCAACTCGTCGAGGTCGACTACGAGCCGCTGCCGGCCATTCTGGATGTCGTCGAGGGAATCAAGCCGGGCGCGCCGCTGGTCCACCCGGACCTCGGCAAGTACTACGTCGAGTCCTTCATCACGCCCAAGCCCGGCACCAACATCTGCAACCACCTCAAGGTGCGAAAGGGCGACTACGAGGGCGCGCTCGCCAAGTGCGCGCACGTCTTCGAGAACACCTTCACCGTGCCCCAGGTCCAGCACGTGCCGATGGAGCCGCACATCTCGGTGGCGCGCGTCGACCTGTCGGGCAAGGTCGAGGTCCACACCTCGGCGCAGAGCCCGTTCACGGTGCGCCACCTGCTGTGCCACTGCTTCAACCTGCCGCACGGCGACGTCGAGGTGGTCGTGCCCACCGTGGGCGGGGGCTTCGGCGGCAAGGCCGGCATCAACCTCGAGCCCATCGCCGTGGCGCTGGCGATGAAGGCCCCGGGCCGGCCGGTGCGGGTGGCGGCCACGCGGGCCGAGGAGTTCTACGCGACGGTGGTGCGCCAGGGGCTGACCGCGACGCTGGTGACCGGGGTCGACAAGAAGAACAAGGTCCAAGCGCAGAAGATGTACTACCTGTGGGACTGCGGCGGCTACGGCGGCTACGGCGTCAACGTGGTGCGCGCGGCCGGCTACACCTGCGGCGGCGCCTACCACTTCCCCAACGTCTGGGGCGACAGCATCGGCGTCTACACCAACAAGCCGGTCGGCAGCGCCTACCGCGGCTTCGGCATGCAGGAGATCCACTGGGCCCTCGAGCAGCAGATGGACAGGGTCGCCCACGAGCTGCGCATCGACCCGGTCGAATTCCGCCTGTTGAACTGCCTGGGCCCGAAGAAGACGACCGTCACCGGGCAGCTCCTCGAGAAGAGCTCGGGCCGGGTCGACAAGTGCATCGAGAAGGTCGACGAGGTCCTGAAGCTGCGCGCGAGGGGCAAGAAGAAGCCGTTCCACGGCAAGGGGATCGCCTGCGCGGTCAAGGCGCCGGCCATGCCGAACAACGCGGCCTCGTCGGTCATCATGAAGTTCGCCGAGGACGAGATGCTCGAGATCCTGATCTCGGGCATCGACATCGGTCAGGGCCTGGCGACCGTCGCAGCGCAGTACGCGGCTGAGGCGCTCGACCTGCCGATGGAGAGGATCCGAGTGCGGATGCGCCCGCGCACCGACTTCTCGCCCTACGACTGGCAGACCGTCGCCTCGCGCCAGACCTGGGCGACCGGCAACGCGGTCTTGCGCGGGTGCGAGGATCTCAAGCGCCAGCTCTTCGAGGTGGGCGCGCAGGCGCTCGGCGCGCCGGTCTCGCGGCTGGAGCTGAAGGACCGGAAGGTCATCGACAAGAAGACCAAGAAGTCGGTGCCTCTCGCCGCCATCGTGGTGGGCTACCAGTTCCCCGACGGCCACACCATCGGCGGCCCGGTGGCGACCTCGGCGCATCACGTGCCCGACGGCCTGCTCTTCTTGCACCCGGAGACGAGCCAATGCTCGAAGCCGGTGGCCAAGTGGACCTTCGGCGCGCAGGGTGTGGAGCTGACCGTCGATCCGGAGACTGGCAACTTGCGCATCGAGCGGTTGGTCGCCTGCTATGACGTCGGCAAGGCCGTCAACCCCGGCCTCATCAAGGGCCAGACCTTCGGCGGCATCGTGCAGGGCGTGGGCACCGGGGTCATGGAGGAGCTGGTCATCGACGGCAAGGATGGCCGGCCGCGCAACGCCTCGCTGATGGATTACAAGATCCCGACCGCGCTCGACATCCCCGACAAGATGGAGGCGTTCTACGTCGAGACCCCGCAGCTCGACGGTCCGCTGGGGGCGCGGGGCATCGGCGAGCACACGATGATCCCGACCCCGGCGGCCATCGCCAACGCGCTCTACGACGCCTGCGGCATCCGCATCGACTCGATGCCGATCACCGCCGAGAAGGTGCTCAAGGCGCTCAAGGAGAAGCAGCGGAGGGAGAAGGAAGGCGAGGATGTCCAGCCCGCTGCGGCTTCGGTCGCGAAGGTTCGACCGCCGGCTCGTGCAACCCGGCGTGAAGCTGGCCGTGAGCGTCCAGGCGGTGTTCGCGCACGCCGCGGTCGCGCGAAGTAGCGAAGAGGGCAGGCTGCTGACCCTCCTGCATCCCTCGCGAGGCCTCGTCCCCTTCGGTGTCGTCGTCGACTGGGGCGAGGCCCGTCTCTCCACCAACGACACCCTGATCCTCGCCGAGCGCACCCTGTGCCTCGGCGAGGATCGCCTCGTCGAGCTCGAGGGCGAAGGCTTGGACCTGATGGTTCGGCCTTCGCCCGTTTCGTGGGCCTCGCTGCGCACGCAGCTCGAAGCGCTGCGACTGCGGCCGCGGACGCGCGAGCTGCTCGGCGCCGGTTCAGACGATCTGATCGTCCGAACCGCAGCGAAGCGGCTCGACGCCCTCATCGACGCCCTGACCGTTGGCGCGGGGGCTCGCGAGAGCGGGGCGGGTGCGAGCGAGCGGCGAGCACCGCGCGAAGGAAGGATGAAGCTCCCGCTTGGTCATCTCGACGTCAGCTCGGCGGAGCTGGAGCCGGGCCCTTCCTACCCGGCGGAGCTGGAGCTCCGCCCTCCAGGCGCGCTGCTCCTCCCGCCACTCATCGCCGCCCTCGTCGGCCTCGGCCCCGGCTCGACGCCGACCGGCGACGACCTGCTCACCGGCCTGGCCGCTTGCCTGCTTCGTCTTGGACCGGCCTTTGTCCTGCCGAAAACCTCCTCGGAGGCCTTCCTCGCAGCCCTGAAAACCTTGCCGCATGGTAGGACTACCGCCACCGCCGCCGAGATGCTCCGGCACGCAGCCGATGGAGCCTTCCCGGAGGTCCTCGTCGAATTCGTAACTCGGCTCGGAAACGAGCAAACAAAACCGGAAGCGCTGCAGAGAGCGGCCGATGCCTTGGCCGAGCTGGGCGCGCAGACCGGAACCGACATGCTCGCAGGGGTCTTGAAGCTGGCCCGGCGAGCCTCGAGCAACCACGGAGGGTTGTCGTGACCGAAAAGATCGTGGTGCGGAAAGGCACCTATCACGACTCCGCCTTCCTGATGCGGGTGACCCGGGAGTTGAAGGGCCTGCCCGCCATCCAGGACGCGGTCGTCTTGATGGGAACCGAGATGAACCAGGAGCTGCTCGCGGACGCGGGCTTCAAGGGCCCCGAGCTCCAGGGCGTGACTCCGATGGACATGGTGATCGCCATCCGCGCCGACAGCGCCGAGGCCATCGCCGACGCAGAGAAGGCGCTCGCCAAGCTGCTCGAGGGCGGTGGCAAGAGCGGCCGTGCGGCCGACAAGGGTCCGCGCGACCTCGCCGGCGCGCTCGCCGGCTGGCCCGAGGCGAACCTCGTCTCGGTCTCGGTCCCGGGCGCCTACGCGGGGTTTGTCACCCGCCGCGCGCTCGACGCGGGCAAGCACGTCTTCCTCTTCTCGAACAACGTGCCGCTCGAGGAGGAGATCGTCTTCAAGAAGCGCGCGCGCGAGCTCGGCCTGCTGGTGATGGGCCCGGACTGCGGCACCGCGATCATCGCCGGCGTCGGGCTCGGGTTCGCCAACCGCGTGCCCCGCGGCCGCATCGGCATCGTCGGCGCCTCGGGCACCGGCATGCAGGACGTGAGCTGCACCATCGCCCACTGCGGCGAGGGCATCTCCCACGCCATCGGCACCGGCGGCCGCGACCTCTCCAAGGAGCTCGACGGGGCGATGACCGAGTTCGGCGCGCGGCTGCTCGCCGACGATCCCGACACCAAGGTCATCTGCCTGCTCGCCAAGCACCCGGCCGACGAGGTCGCCGACCGCATCCACGGCGTGCTCAAGAGCCTGGGCAAGCCCGCGGTCGTGCGCTGGCTCGGCAAGCCCGCGCGGCCCCACGCCGACGGCGTCTTCTACGCCTCGACGCTCGACGAGGCCGCCTACGCCTCGGTCGCGCTCGCCCGCGGCCAGTCGCCGCAGGCCGACGCGATCGCGGTCGATCCAGACGGCAAGGCGAAGGAGCTGCTCGGCGGCAAGAAGCTCGAGGGCCGCTTGGTCGGCCTCTTCAGCGGCGGCTCGCTCGCCGGCGAGGCGGGCCTCATCCTGCAGAAGGCGGGGATAGCGACGCACGAGCCCGAGACCCCGATGAAGGCGAGCGGCCCGGTCGAGTTCCTCGGCCACCTGGTCATCGACACGGGTGAGGACTTCTACACCGTCGGCAAGCCGCACCCGATGGTCGACCAGACCGTGCGCTGCGAGCTGATCCGCAAGGCGGGCGCGGACCTGTCGGTCGGTCTGCTCGTCCTCGACCTGGTCCTCGGCGACGGCTCGCACGCGGACCCCGCGCCCGAGCTGGCGGCGGCGGTCGCCGAGGCCCGCAAGGCCCGCGGTGACAAGCCGCTCGTCGTCCTCGCCTCGATCACCGGCACCGATGTCGAGCCGCAGAACGCCTCGCGCCAGCGCGCGGCGCTCGAAGCGGCCGGGATCGCGGTGCAGCCCACGGCCGCGAGCGCTGCGTCGCTCGCCGCGGCCCTGCTCAAGACCCTCTGAAAGGAGCGCGCCATGAAACTCGAAAAGGCCAAGGAACTGCTCAAGGGCCCGCTCAACGTCGTGGGGCTGGGCCTCGACAACATCGTCGAGGGCGCCAAGGCGGCCGGCTCGACCGTCCTCGACGTTCCGTTCAAGCCGCCCGCCGGCGGCGACCCGAAGCGCATCGGCTTCCTCGATGAGCTGCACGCCGAGCCGCTCGCCTCGAAGATCGACAAGGCCAACCAGGAGGCGCTCTCACGCTTCTTCGGCAGCCAGCCGAACCTGGTCGGCGTGGGCATCGCCCGCGAGGTCGTCCCCGGGATGACCGACGGCCTCTTCCTGCACGCCGGCCCGCCGCTGACCTGGGAGAAGGCCTCCGGCCCGATGCGCGGGGCGATCATCGGCGGCATCCTGCTCGAAGGGCTCGCCAAGACGCCCGAGGAGGCCGAGAAGCTCGCTGCGAGCGGCGGCGTGCGGCTCGAGCCCTGCCACCACCACCACGCGGTCGGCCCGATGGCCGGGGTGATGACCCCGTCGATGCCGGTCTGGATCGTCGAGGACAAGGGTGGCAAGAACGCTGGCAACCGCACCTTCTGCACGCTCAACGAAGGCCTGGGCAAGGTGCTGCGCTACGGCGCCTTCAGCGAAGAGGTGATCGTCCGGCTGCGCTTCATGGCCGACACGCTCGCGCCGATGCTCGCCAAGGCGCTCGAGGTGCGCGGTCCGATCGACCTGAAGCTGCTGATGGCGCAGGCGCTGCAGATGGGCGACGAGGGCCACAACCGCAACCGCGCCGGCACCTCGCTGCTGTTCCGCGAGCTCGCCCCGGCGATGGTCAAGGCGGTCGGCGATTCGGAGAAGGTCGCCAAGGTCCTCACCTTCATCAACAGCAACGACCACTTCATCCTCAACCTCACGATGCCGATGGCCAAGTGCATGCTGATGGCGGCCGAGGGTGTGCCTTACGCCTCGATGCTCAGCGTCATGGCGCGCAACGGCACCGAGTTCGGCATCCAGGTGGCGAGCATGCCGGGCAAGTGGTTCACCGGCCCCGCGCAGATCGTCCGCGGCCTCTACTTCCCGGGCTACGACGAGTCACACGCCAACCCGGACATCGGCGACTCGGCGATCACCGAGACCTCGGGAATCGGCGCCTTCTGCATGGCCGCGGCGCCGGCCATCGTGCAGTTCGTCGGTGGCTCGGTCGACCTCGCGCTGACCACCAGCCGCGAGATGGCGCGCATCACCTTGGGCCGCAACCCCATCTTCACCATCCCCGCGCTCGACTTCCTCGGCGCTCCGACCGGTATCGACCTGCGCAAGGTGGTGGAGCTCAACCTGCTGCCGACCATCAACACCGGAGTCGCGCACAAGGACGCCGGCATCGGGCAGGTGGGCGCGGGCTTGGTCAACCCGCCGTGGGAGTGCTTCCACGGCGCCCTCGAGGCCTTCGTCGAGCACTGCAGGAATCAGTAAGGCGAACCCGCGCGCGCGGCCCCGCTGGTTTGAGAGCGGGGCCGGCGCGGCGTGTCATCGATCGAAGCAACTATCAAGCAAGGAGAGCAGCAGATGAAGCCCATCGACCTGTCCATTCCCCTCGGCGTCGGCACCCCGGCCTGGCCCACCTACGAGCCGCTGCAGATGAAGTACTTCAAGCGCCTCGCTCCCAACGGCGCCAACGGTCAGCTCCTGACGCACTCCAACCACGTCGGCACGCACCTCGACGGCGAGATCCACTTCTACACGCCGGGCAAGGACATCGCGGCGCTCTCGCTCGATTTCCTGATGCACGAGGGCGTGGTGGTCGACCTGTCGGACGCGGCGGGCGACTACGACGTCTACACCTCGAAGATGGTCGAGGACCGCGTGGAGGTGAAGGAGGGCGACATCCTCATCATCCACACCGGCTACCACCACCACGGCTGGGATCAGCCGGCGGCCGACGAGGTGAAGTACATGGTCAAGCACCCCGGGCCCGACCGCGAGTTCGCGGAGTGGGCGCGGGCGAAGAAGCTGCGCTGGATCGGCGTGGACTGCGGCAGCGCGGACCACCCGATGAACACCATCATCCGCAACTGGATGCCGCGGCAGGCCAAGGAGGCCGACGCGCACTTCAAGAAGAAGTACGACATGCCGCTCGAGCAGTTCTTCGATGATTCGAAGTACCAGCTCATGCACCTCGAGCTGTTCAACCACGGCATCATCCACGCCGAGTGCCTGGGCGGCGACATCGACCTGCTGCTCAACGAGCGCGCGACCATCGCCTGCTTCCCATGGCGCCTGGTCGACGGTGAGAGCTGCATCGCGCGCATCGTCGCCTTCGTGGACGACGCGAAGCACGCCGAGCTGATGGCCAAGAAGGAGAAGGCCAAGCTGACCAAGTTCGGCGACATCGCCGGCATCCAGAACGACTGGCTGCACGACGAGGGCCGGGCGCGGGCGCTCTGCGCGAAGAAGTAGTCGATTTGCCGCACGCAGTATCTGAAGCCGCCCGTCTGCCGAAACACGGCAGGCGGGCGGTTTCTCGATTTGGCGGGAGCTTGCCGACGCGGCCGGCCAATTCGCGGAAAGAACGCCCCTCTGTTCTTCCGAGACCTTCCCGTCGAGACCTGGAAGCGTCCCGCCGAGTCCCAAAGGTCATGAGTGGGACCGCTGCCTCGTGAGCTAGCTGGCCCGCTCGAGAGGCTCGCGTTCGCCTACGCGACCGGCAGGAGAGGGATCGACCTCGGCAGGCGGAACGGGCGTCGGCGCGGGTTTGCTGCGCGTCTCCCAACTGCCCGAGTCGAGCGTGAACAGACCAAGCGGCGTGAAGACGAGATAGGAGACCGGCATCAGGAACGCCATCGAGAGGAAGGCGAGCGGCCCGACCCGCTGGGATGCGGGCATCGAGCTGGCGGCCGCGTAGTAGATCGCGGCGAGCAGCGCGAGCACGCCCGCGTGGATGACCATCAGGTCCACGAAATAGCCGTTGAGAACCTTTTCGATGATGAGGACCGGGTAGCAGAGCATCAGCGCGAAGAGCGAGAAGTAGTTGAGCGCGACTGGCGCTGGCAGGCGCCAGGCATGCTTGAGGCCGCCGAACCAGTCGACGAGGTTAGAGCGGCGCCAGCGGATCTGCTGCGAGAAGTATTTGGAGAGCGTGTTGGGCGAGACGGTGAAGCACCAGGCGTCGGTGATGAAGAGGGTCTGGTAGCCGGCCTTGACTATCTGGCGGGTGAGGAAGCGGTCCTCGCCATATTTGATGGGGATGCCGCGCACGTTGCGTCCCTCGAGCACCGGCTGCAGCTCCTCGAGCACCTCGCGCCGATAGGCCGTCAGGCAGCCTGACAGGCACATGACCGACTTGAAGGCGCGCTCGACCAGCTTGAGCCACTCCTGGGCAAAGTAGAACTTCACCGTCTGCATGCGCGTGAGCCAGTTGTCGTCGGGGTTGGCGACCATGACGCGGCCGCCGACCGCGGCGATCTCCGGCTTCGTGAAGCGGGCCACGAGGGCACGCAGCGCGCCCCGGTCGACGACCACGTCCGAGTCGACCGAGACGATGATTTCGGCCTTGGTCTCCCGATGGCCGCGGTTGATGGCCTTGCGCTTGCCGACGTTGGCGGGGTTGCGCAGCACCTTGACGTTCGGATGCCCTTGGGCGGCCTTGAGCGCCCAGGCGTAGCTGTCGTCGGTGGAGCAGTCGTCGACGACGATGATCTCGAGCTTGTCCTTCGGGTAGTCGAGCGCGAGCAGGCTCTCGACCGTGCGGACGATGTGCTCGCCCTCGTTGAAGAGCGGAGTGATGGTGGCGACCGTCGGCTCGTAGCCCTCGCGCTTCTCGTCGAAGCGGGCGCCGGTCAGGCGCTTGAGGAAGTGGCCTGCGACGTAGCGGTTGGTGAAGACCAACAGAACGAGCAGGTACACGAAGAAGTCGTCCAACGAGCCCCTCCTTGCGCGCGGGCCGGAGCGAGTCGAGCGCGCGGTCAGTCGCAGAGGCGGCGGGCAAGCGGTGGGTTGCTCGAAGTGTCGGCCCCTGCCACCGCCGCCGACCCGCGGGTCGGCCATCTAGCCGCTGCCCAGGCAAACATGCGGTCGTCGGTGCCGGCGAACAGCCCCACGCTCGACCTTGCGCCAGACAAGGGCGTTTGAGGAGCCGCGATTCCGAACGGTTGGCGAACGGGTTGCCGAGCCTTCGCTCGCGCGAGCGACGCAGGCCTTTCGGCGCGAGCGCTCGCGTGTCGCCCGGTGGCAGTCAGGCATTGGTGCGGTGGGAGCGCCTTTATCGCTCGAGCGAGCGCAGGATCGATCGCGCGGCCTTGGGATCGGGCGCTTCGAGCAGGCGGTCGAACACGCCGCTCAGCGTGTCGATGTCGAGTGTGCTCTCGAACGCCGCGGCCTCGGGCGGCAGGTGCCCGAGCTTGGCTTTCACGAGCATGCGGCAGGCCTTCGAGAGCTCTTCCTTGCGCCCCGCCTCGCGCCCCTCCTTGCGCCCCTCCTCGCGCATGGCGCGGTAGGTGGACGAGTCCATCCGACCGCGTGGCGAGCGAGACCTCATCGCTTGATGGAGCGCAGGGCCGCACGCACGGCCTGCGGGCTGGTGGAGGCGAATAGGCGATCTCTCAAGCGATCCAGCGCGTCGAGGTCGGTGATCTGCTCGATCCCCTCGGCCTCGGGTGGCAGGTGCCCGAGCTTGCTTTCCACGAGCTTGCGGCAGGTCTTTGAGAGCTCTTCCTTGAACCCTTCCGCGAATCCTTCCGCGTATCCCCGCGCGAACCCTTCGTCATGGAGGGCGCGGTAGGTGGACGATTCCATCCGACCGCGTGGCGAGCGAGACCTCATCGCTTGATAGACCGCAGGGCCGCACGCACGGCCTGCGGGCTGGCAGCGGCGAATAGACGGTCTCTCAAGCGATCCAGCGCGTCGAGGTCGGTGATCTGCTCGAGCCCCTCGGCCTCGGGTGGCAGGTGCCCGAGCTTGCTTTCCACGAGCTTGCGGCAG
>ENA-UOOH01003074-UOOH01003074.1-fermentation-metagenome-genome-assembly--contig:-NODE-3074-length-13259-cov-3.953196_pt1 | contig 13259 bp, 11 predicted proteins | sample MGYA00245778_ERZ724025 | MGnify/ENA primary metagenome ERZ724025 (study PRJEB28704, sample SAMN03018313) | fermentation metagenome | biome: anthropogenic terrestrial biome; feature: soil; material... | reverse complement strand
CTTCCTTTCAGATAATAATATCTTATCATCATGTCCGGAATTGTAACATAGACCCGTCGCCCAATACACTCTTGATCCGCTCGACAATGTCTTCTTCTTCAAAAGGCTTCAATAAGAATTCCACCGCGCCGGATTTCATGGCCTCCAGCACCTTGTGTTTTTGACCAGCGGCACTGACCATAAGCACTTTGGCATGCGGATCGTATTCTCTGATCTGACGTAGGGCTTCTATACCATCGACAATAGGCATGGTGATGTCCATGGTGGTTAGGTCAGGATTCAACTCCTTATAACGAGCAATCCCTTCTTCTCCATTAACCGCTTCACCCACTACTTCATGTCCTATGTTCTCAAGAATCTGTTTTAGAATTTTTCTAGTAGTTCTAGAGTCATCAACGATTAGAATTCTTGCCACAACATTTCCCTCCTAGTTTATCTCTACTTTTCCATCGATGCCTACTATTAAATCTGTCTGCCTCCCATTGAGTTCTATGGGGACGATAAAGAACCCATTGGCCCTGCTTAAGCTCTGGTTTTGGGCGAATAAGGGTGGTTGCATATCTAAGACAACGTCATGATAACTCAGCTCCGTGGTAAAAAGACCGTTGATACAATTGATGAACTCACAGACGGAGTCAAAGGCATCCTCATCCATCTTTGAAAAGGCCTCCTTAGCAAAGGGAGTGGCAATTTCCGTTAATTCATCGCCTTTACTCCCAAAACCAAGCCAGAGGTCATGATCCCCCGTGGTCTCTTGAAATGCTAGGTTTCCAAAGGAATAGGTCGTGACCTTCTCCATCTTTCCTAGTAGGGGCTGGTTGTTGATGAGGCGAATGACACTCCGGATGGCCAAACTCATGTATTTCGTAGCTAAGGCCTGATCCGTCTGCACAAAAAGGGGAATAATTAATTCAAGATTGCCCGATTTTAACACCTGCAAATCGTCGTGGGAAAAACCATGTTGTAACTGGTAATCCCTTAAGAAACTTTCAATCTGCTCCATGGTAAGGATTTCGTTTTCCGTGAGAATCTGGACCAATTTGAGGTAGGGGTTTCCTTGCATTTCTAGGAGCTTGTCCACTTGATCGGCAGATAAGTACCCATTTTCAACGGCAAGATCCCCAAAGCGGCGATCTGTTTGTCTTTGTAGGGCGTTCAGCCTTTCTGCCTGTTCATGGGTGAGCAGTCTTTCTGCCACCGCTATCAGTCCCAGCTTGACTCGGGCGCTTGTCTGCTGTTCCGTCACTAAAGCATGCTGGGTTTCGGAGATGCGTTGTTTTTCCACAAGATAATTGGCGAAGTGTTGTTCAAACACAATATCTCCCCTTTTTGGTCAGTCTTTTGTTAATTTTAGGATAAGTTCTATCTTCTTAGCCGTTATTCCTTTATTCCGCGCATAATGGGGTACTTCCTAGATTCCTTTTGAGGGATGAAGTCCCAGGCGCTACCGGTTGGTTTATGATTTAGCCGAGAACACCCGCGACTTTAGTCGTGGGAGGTTCAAGAGGGCCTCAAGGCAGGATTGAGCACGAGGATTGTGGAATCCCACTACAAAGAACGTTCAGCGTTTTAAGAGGGGAGTTGCGGCAATCACACATGAGTAAACAAGAGATTGGGAAAAAGAACTGGCTCGTCATCGTTTTACTTGGTTTGGCCGGACAAATTGCTTGGAATGTAGAAAACTCTTGGTTCAACACATTTGTATTTGACACCATAACTCCAGATCCAAAGCCCATTGCCTGGATGGTGGCGGTAAGCGCCATTACTGCCACCCTGACAACATTGGTCATGGGGACCATCAGCGACCGGGTCGGGAGGAGAAAGCCGTTCATATTATACGGCTATATCCTGTGGGGGATCTCCACTGCCCTTTTCCCAGCCACCGCGTCCATAAGAAACGTCCGTTTCGCCATTTTGGCCGTTATTGCAGCAGATGCCGTCATGACCTTCTTTGGCTCAACAGCGTATGATGCCGCTTACAATGCTTGGACGACGGACATTTCCAACAAGTCTAACCGGGGAAGGTTAAGTGCGCTAATTTCCACATTTCCACTCTTAGCTGCCCTAATTGGGGCGGGATTATCTGGAGTTGTCATAGACAGTCTTGGGTATGTGACCTTCTTTATCGCCTTAGGGATACTCGTTAGCGTGCTTGGGATCGTGGGGGGATTGCTGCTAGAGGATTCCAAGACCCTGCGAAGGACGCCCAAAGATGAGCGAAAAAATCTCATCATCGACATGTTTGACGGATTCAGTCTACATACCATAAAAACAAACCAGGAGTTGTTCCTTGTCTTTTCATCGGTTTCTCTTTTTTCCATAGGGTTTCAGGTATTTTTGCCCTACCAGATCATTTACCTAAACAATTATTTGAACATCTCCAAATCCCTTGTGGGTTTGATTTCGGCGATAGCCGTATTGATTTCGATACTAACGGCCGTTCCCGCTGGGAAATTGGCTGATAGGGGTTACATCAATCAATTTGCCTTCCTATCCCCATTTCTTCTTTGCGTCGGCCTCATGCTGTTTTCTTTATCTCGATCAGTGTTTACACTGACAATAACCGGTAGTTTGCTGTACATCAGCTTGGTCGTTTACACTTTGTCCACAGGGGCATGGATCAAAAACCTATTGCCCGAAGGTAGCAGGGGAAAGTTCGAGGGCATCCGCATGGTTTTCAATGTTGCCATACCCATGTTGATAGGTCCCGCTATCGGTTCGCTTTTGGTCACAAACTTCGGCGTTCCCACTGTCTTGCACGGAGAAACGGGGTTTATACCAACACCCATACTCTTTCCTGTAGCCGGACTCATTAGTGTCACATCCATCCTTCCTTTGCTCATTGTCAAGAAAAAGAGATCGGCGAGGGATGCTTCAGATGACTAATACCCATAAAGGAGGATTAGCTATGGAAAATACCATGGAGAACATTTGGAAACCAGTCGCAGGCGGGCTCATGACAAAATGGGCTGAAGAGATGGATGTATACAACGTTCTGCCAGAGTACCCCAGACCCCAGATGGTGAGGGGTCAATGGTTGAACCTAAACGGACTATGGGACTATACGGTACGGAAGATGGATGAATCCGGTCATCCTGCATACAGAGGTAGAATCCTCGTACCATTCCCCCTAGAGTCTGCCCTATCCGGCGTCAAACGGGCTCTCTTGCCTGATGAAGTTCTGTGGTACCGGAGAGTTTTTACCGTGCCGTCTGACTGGCAGGAAAAGAGGATCCTTTTGCATTTTGGTGCTGTTGATTGGAGGGCTAATGTCTGGATCAATGGTCACCATGTGGGAGAGCACACTGGTGGCTATTATCCGTTTACCTTCGATATTTCCAAGTACGCTCGGGAAGGCACAAACGAAATCACGGTCTCGGTTTGGGATGGCACAGATGCTTGTGGTCTCGAAAGGGGAAAGCAGGCCCTTGAGCCCCAAGGGATTTTCTATACAGCTATTTCAGGAATCTGGCAGACTGTATGGCTGGAGCCCGTGCCAAGAACCTATATCAAATCCCATCGCCTAACACCAGATCTGGATAATGAACGGGTACTGGTGAGCCTTGAATGTGGTGGTGAACTAAGTGGTAGTTATCTCAAGTTTGAGGTCACTGTCTTTGACAGAAACGAAGTAGTGACATCCCAGAGAACCAGGGTCAACGAGGTACTCGAGCTTAAGGTGGCAAATCCCAAGCTTTGGAGCCCTGATTCGCCCTTTCTGTATGACATACGAATTGACCTACTAAACGATGAAACCGTTATTGATAGTATCCATGGCTACTTTGGCATGAGAAAGTACAGCATTGCTAGGGATAACGAGGGAGTGAAGCGGTTGTTTGTCAATAACAAGCCCCTCTTTCAAAATGGTGTTCTAGACCAAGGTTATTGGCCGGACGGACTCTATACTGCCCCTACTGATGAAGCTCTAGAGTTGGACGTTGCTCTAACGAAGCAGTTAGGCTTTAACATGAGTCGCAAGCATATTAAAGTGGAGTCCGCCCGCTGGTATTATCATTGTGATAGGCTGGGCCTTATAGTGTGGCAGGATATGGTCAGCGGTGGGAAAAATGTCAACATTGTACTGAATGGAATCATACCCATGGTGGCGAGTGGGGTTAGGATAAGGGATGACAAGTATGAGAAGGTGGGGCGCCAAGAAAAGGTCAGCCGCGATACCTTTGAAAAGGAACTCAAGGAGATGATAGACTCCCTCTACAATTTCCCCTGTATTGGTATGTGGGTGCCGTTCAATGAAGCGTGGGGACAGTTTGATGCGGAACGGATCGCCAAATGGGTCAAGGAGTATGATGCGACACGCTGGGTGGACCATGCCAGTGGATGGCATGATCAAGGAGCGGGTGATCTCAAGAGTGTTCACACTTACTTTCGAAAACTGAAGAAACCCAAGAAGATTAAGGATCGTCCTTGGGCCATAACCGAATTCGGCGGATATAGTCTGCCCATTGAAGGGCATGCCTGGGAACAATCCAAAGAGTTTGGCTACAAGAAGTTCAAACGGTTAGAGGATTTTGAAAGGGCATATCGCTCATTGATGCAAAAACAGGTTCAGCCCCTAATTGCCAAGGGCCTTTCTGCATCTGTTTATACCCAACTAACGGATGTAGAATCAGAGACAAACGGCTTGATTACGTATGATCGTAAAGTATTGAAGTTAGGTACCTCCTTTCATGTTGTTGTTGAGCAGACCAAGGACTATGAACAAAGAATGAAGTATAGTCCCGAAAAGGACGTCTTCATTGAGACCGAGTACAAAAGTCTGCTTTTCGCTCGCAATTTCCCCTACCCTTATGGATGGCTCAAAGAGTCAGGAACACCACCTGGGGACCACTTGGATGCTATTCTCATGTCTTTAAAGCCTTACGAGCTCGGTAGTATAGAGGCCGTCAAGATCATCGGCTGCTTTAGGCGAAGTGATGGAGACCACAAGTTGGTATGTGTACCCGGAGGGCGCCCAGAGACAGATCTTGCCGACCTACATCAGGACGAAAAGGAAGCGTTGTATAGGCTCTATCCCTCTGTGGGTGAAGGCGAGGGTTGGTTTGGTGCGGAGAAAGCAAGAGAAATTGTGGAGACATTCTTGAGTGTCGGGAGGAATACTTGATGCGTAAGACCATCTTCTATGGTGTTACTTGGACTTTGGTGGTTTTGGGCCTTCCCTAGGGACAGAGAGTGAGGAAGAATGGTGAACGTTTTAGAACAGGTTCGCAATGGATTGATCGTATCTTGCCAGGCTTTGGAGGACGAGCCTCTCCACGGCCCCATGCTAATGGCTGCTATGGCTCGGTCCGCGGCCCTTGGAGGAGCGGTGGGCATCCGCACCAATGGAGTTCAAGAAGTAGACGTGATCAAGAAGATTACAGGCCTTCCTGTTCTTGGAATAGAAAAAGTGACGGATAGCAATGGGCAAATTGCCATTACGCCCACCTTTGCTCACGCGGAAGCTCTGAGGAGGGCGGGTGCGGACATGGTGGCTGTGGATGTTAGGGCCACAAGGCCCTTTGGGGAACCCCTGGAGGAGCTCTTGCCGCGAATTCGCAGGGAGCTTGGTGTTATGGTATTGGCTGACTGTCAGTACATAGGCGATGCCAAGAATGCTCTAGAGATTGGAGTAGACGCTCTGGCTCCCACCTTTGGTTTTGGAGAAAACGCCCTCGGAGTGGAGCCCAACTTTGAGCTCCTTCGGGACATGATCGCGTTGGGTTCGCCCGTCATCGCTGAAGGTGGATTCTGGTATCCTGAACAGGCGGTTAAGGCGTTTAGACTTGGGGCTTGGTCGGTGGTTGTGGGTAGTGCCATCACAAGACCCATGGAAATCACCAAGAGGTTTACTCGAGCACTAAGAAACGAAGGCGCCGAAATTCGCTAGATTGATCGAGGAACAGTCCCTGCAACACGATCCCTCAGAAAATTTAATGTTTGATGCATTCCTTCCTTAATGTCGAGGGAAAGAAAAGAAATGGTAAAGAAAGTTCGTTTGGCGCCCCTTTACCAGAAACTAATTTTACAAAATGCTGTGGCGTTGAGAGGGATGAGCACTTAGGTGGAGAATCTTGAAGAAAGGCTCGCAATTTACCTCTGCTACGTCGAGGCACCCATCGTTCCCCTTATTTATTTCTGTAGCTAGTATAGACTTTGAACATTCTCAAAGTTCCATTGAAAACGTGAAGTGACCTTTGTCCCAACGCAAACTAAGGCAAGTGAGGGGTTAAGCGATGTACATTTTAGGTATAGATTGCGGTGGAACTTCAACAAAAGCCCTGCTTACGACCGTAGAGGGAGGTATTGTTGGACGTGGTCAAGGCGGCCCAGCCAATTACACTGTAGATGGTGTTGATGGAGTGGCAAAATCGGTGTTGGAGGGGGTACGGGGTTGCCTTGGACCAACTCCATTGGATTTGTCCGCTCTTCATCAAGAGGGTGTTTTTTTGGCTCTTGGGGTTTCGGGAGCCGGTCGGCAAACAGAAGCGGAGACTGTCAAGGAGGCTTTTCACAGCCTTGGTTTTGAACATGTGGTAGTCGCTCACGATGCCATAATTGCTCTTTTGGGTGCTTTAGGGGGCGCCGACGGTGTGGCGGTAATTGCCGGGACCGGCTCCATTGCCTATGGTCTTCGCGATGGGCAAAGCGGCCGCGCAGGAGGTTGGGGTTATCTCTTGGGGGATGAAGGGAGCGCCTTTTGGATGGGCATTCGCGCCCTCCAGCAGGTAATGCATGGTTATGATGGTCGGGTCTTAGGTGATCAGGATCTTCAGCAAGCGGCTTGCGACTATTTTCAGGTCCAAGGCGTGGCGGAACTCGTACCGCTAATCCACAAAATCCCCATAGACCGAGGGTTGATCGGTGGTTTTAGCAGAGAGATCACATCTTTGGCTAATGGGGGTCATAGTCTGTGCCAAGAGATCTTGGCCGGAGCGGGGCGGCAACTCGGCCAACTGGCCGTGGCAGTCCTGTCCAAGTTGGAATTACTAGAAGTTGAAGGTAGAGTGGGAGCGTGCGGAGGGGTATTTTCCGCAGGTGATCCTATATTAGTACCTATGCAAGAAGAGATCCATCGCCGGGCGCCGGGCCAGATTCTTACCCTTCCCGACTTCGAGCCAGTGGTAGGAGCCGTGCTTTTGGCGGCCCGTCATTTCAAGCTAGATTTGGATCGCATCAAGGGAGGCTTATCGTAGTGCAAATTGTTGTCTGTATCAAACAAGTTCCGGAGACAAAAACTGTAGCAATCTGTCCAGAAACGGGGGTCTTGATTCGTGATGGGGTAGATAGTATCATGAACCCCTTTGATCTTTATGCTTTAGAGACCGCATTGCGTATCAAGGAGCAGCTTGGGGCTACCATTTCGGTTATTTCTATGGGGCCTTCTCAAGCCGAGACAGTCATTAGGGAAGCGTATCAAATGGGTGCCGATAGGGGATATCTCCTTTCTGACCGTGCCTTTGCGGGGGCAGACACTTTGGCTACCTCCTATACTCTAGCCCAAGGCATTGGGAAAATAGGATCGTATGATCTGATTCTCTGCGGTTTGCAGACCACCGATGGCGACACGGCTCAGGTTGGACCGGGCATTGCAGAGGTCCTAGGTATTCCCCATGAATCCAATGTGGTTGAGATAGTGGAGTCGTCCCTGGACCAGGTGACAGTTGTAAGTGATTTAGGAACAGAGCTCCATACCAAAAAGGTCAAGTTCCCCTGCCTTCTGACGGTGACAAAAGAGGTGGGCGAGCCTCGTTTGTTATCTCATCGGCTGAGGATGGAGACCAAGAATTGGCCAGTGGTCACCTTTACCTCTCAGGACTTTAGTGGCGAAAAGAAGAAATACTTCGGTTTGAGCGGTTCACCAACACAGGTAGAACGGACTTTCCCGCCAGAGAGCAATCGCGATCACGAGATCTGGAAGGGCTCTGGTAGTGAACTCAGCTCAAGACTTATCAAGAAGCTTCAAGAACTACGTTTCGTAGGGGGTGCCCATGATGCTCAGAATTAACAAGGAAAGATGTACCCTTTGCGAAGCTTGTTTGAGTACATGTCCTTTTGCTGCCCTAGAGAGGGTCGGCGATGAAATCGTTGTTTTAGACACATGTAGGCTATGCGGGATGTGCGTTCGCAATTGTCCTGTAGAGGCTATGTTCATCGAAAAACAGGGTGAGGACCTCACTGAGGCATCTCTTAAAGAGACGCGAAATGTTATAGTGATTGCTGAATATGACAATAAGCAATTGCATCCCGTCACCTTGGAGCTCGTGGGAAAAGGGCGCGCCATGGCTGACCAAATCTCCGGAGAGCTCGCCTGTGTTCTCATGGGATGTGACTGCGAAAAAGAGGCTACAAGCCTCCTGGAATATGGTGTGGATGTTGTCTACCTCTATGATCACAAAGCGTTCGGGCATTTTACCATCGAACCTTATACAAACGCTGTAGAAGACGCCATCAGAGATTTCGAACCAGCCATTGCTCTTTTTGCAGCTACCCCCCTAGGGCGTTCCCTAGCACCACGGGTGGCAGCTCGTTTCCGCACGGGTTTGACTGCAGATTGCACAACCTTAGAAGTTCGCGAAAATGGTGAGTTGGTCCAGATTAGGCCAGCCTTTGGCGGTGACGTTATGGCTCAAATTATTACTCCCAAACATCGTCCCCAAATGGCTACCATGCGTCATAAGATTTCAGAACCGGCCAGGCCGCGTCATAACCCAGGCAGCAAAGTGGTAAGAAGAGAACTTACAGATGAACTACTACAGTCTGGAATTACTGTCGTCAATGTCCAAAAGCGGCCTCCGGAGTCGAGTATTTCCGATGCCGAGATCATCGTGGCCTGTGGGCGCGGCGTTGGAAATCGTGAGACCCTAGGCTTGGTAGAGGAATTAGCTAGGCTTATAGGTGGTCAAGTGGGTGTAACCCGTCCCCTGGTTGAAACGGGCTTTGCAAATTATAGGCAACAAATAGGCCTTAGCGGGCGGGCGGTGAGGCCGAAACTCCTCATCACCGTAGGTGTTTCTGGAGCCGTACAGTTTACTGCTGGTATTACTGGAGCGGAGACAATTGTAGCCATAGATAGCAATCCGGAGGCACCGATTTTCCAGGTCTGCCACTACGGTTTGGTTGGAGATCTAAACGAGATATTGCCTATTTTGATTGACAGTTTGAAGGGGTGACCATGACTATGCAATACGAAAAAGTTACGAAGCAGGATGTAGAGCGCTTGTGCGAGATTTGTGGCGAGGATGCCGTGTTGTGGCAGGAAGACATAAGCCCCGATTATAGCCATGATGAATTATCTTTGGAGCGGTTCGCCCCAGAATTAGTTGTTCTACCGCAATCGGTGCGGGAGGTATCGGAGATTTTGGCCCACTGCTATGAGCGCAATATCCCCGTTACCCCTAGAGGTTCAGGTACCGGTTTATGTGGAGGGGCCGTGGCCCTTCATGGTGGAGTTGTTCTGGTAACCACCAAGATGGATCGTATTTTGGAGATTGATCAAGAGAACCTCGTGGCTGTTGTTGAGCCTGGTGTTTTACTCATGGAACTACAGGCACAAGTAGAGGAGTTAGACCTATTTTATGCTCCCGACCCTGGGGAAAAAACGGCCACAATCGGCGGGAATGTAAGTACGAATGCAGGCGGTATGCGGGCCATAAAATACGGGGTTACTCGGGACTTCGTTTTGGGCCTCGAAGCAGTCTTGCCAGATGGACGCATTATTGAAACGGGCGGTAAGGTTATGAAAAATAGCTCAGGGTACAGTCTAACGGATCTACTTATCGGATCTGAAGGCACCTTGGCTGTTATTACCAAGATTATCCTTAGGCTCTTACCAAGACCTAAAAGGCAGCTCAGTTTGGTCGTGCCTTTTGATGGTCTTTCTCAAGCGGTATCCACCGTACCAAAAATCCTAAGTGCAGGTGAAATCCCCGCTGCTTTGGAGTTTTTCCAACGGGAGGTACTCGAAGCTGCGGCAGAGTACTTAGGACGCGGCTTTCCCCATTCTGGTGCACAGGCGTATCTCATGTTATCCTTTTTCGGTAATGGTGCACCTGAGTTGGAAAAGACGTATGAACGAGTTGCTGAGGTTTGTCTGAAAAATGGAGCCCACGACGTACTCATTGCCCATACAAGCGACCGGCAGGCGGCGTTATGGGAGAATAGAGGCGCATTCTTGGAGGCCTTAAAGGCTATGGGAGACTTAGACGAAGTTGATGTTGTGGTGGCGCCCAGTCAAATTGCCGCATTTATTGAGTTTACAGAGCATCTTCGTGTCGAGTGTGGTCTTCCCATCGTCAGCTTTGGGCATGCAGGTGATGGGAACCTTCACATCTACATTCTCCGCGGTGAGCTCGATCGTGATTCTTGGTTGAATTCTACGAAAGAAGTAATGGATCGTATTTATGCTAAGGCCCAGGAGCTTAAGGGCTTAGTTTCCGGCGAACACGGCATAGGATTTGCCAAACGAGGCTATTTGCAGGAGTCTCTGAGCCCTGACGTACTAGAATTAATGCGATCGATCAAGTCTGGGTTCGATCCAAAGGGTCTTCTGAATCCGGGTAAGGTTTGCTAGAAATCAAGAAATTTTAGGTACAGGACGAAGAACGATGTAGCGGAATACGACGCCTAACTCTAGAGCCTATCACATACGTCATGTGCGTGTAGGTTGGGCAGTTAGGCGTCTCCGTAGCTTCGCTCCTGAGGCGGCATTCAGCATTGACACCTACAACTTGAATGGATATAATTTACATATATACCTTTTTCTAAGAGAAAAGGGTTTTTTGTCGTTACTGAGGTGAGGGTAAACAAGACATAAAGGGGTGATACAGATCGAAATGACGCAAAATACTGAAAAGGCAAAAACCAATGGACAAGTTGTCGTCTTTACGCTTGGTGAAGAAAAATACGGGATCGAGATTTCCTCCGTTAAGGAGATCGTGAAGTGGACGAAGATTACAGAACTGCCGCAAATGCCAGATGAGATATGGGGAGTCCTCAAACTCAGAGATCAAGTGATTCCGGTCATTTCTTTACGAAAACAATTCGGTTGGCCTGAGGCAGATAATGTAGAGGATACCAAAATAATCATACTGGACATCGACAATTCTTTCCTCGGTATAAACGTAGATGATGTTGATGAGGTAGTGCATGTTCCGAGTTCGGCCGTGGAGTTCCCTAGTGCATTGACGGCGAAAGCCGAAATGATTTACGGAATTGCGAAATTGCAGAAGTACTTGCTGATTCTACTTGATATTAGGGCTGTGTTTTCGCCGGACGTCATCGATCAGATCGCCGAAAACGATGCGGCTCCAACAGGAGGGGATTTTCGTGTTTAAAGTCAAAAGCATTGCTACGAAGATATCCATTTACATAGGCATCTTGGTGTTTCTCATATGTGGCATACTTGGCATTTTTGCCTACCGGGATGGTGCTGACGCAGTCAGAGGCGAGATCGAGGAAGCGCTCCTGCTCATGGCACAAGAGGGAAGTCGGTATCTGGAAAGTAGGTTTGAGCTACAGCTGTCCGTACTAGAGGCTGTTGCCGAACGTCCCGAGATTCGCAGCATGAACTGGGAAGAGCAGTTGCCTGCGATTCGTTCAGAAGAGGAGCGCTTATCTCAGTTCCTTGCCTTAGCTGTTGTGGACAGCACTGGACTTGCTCGCTATAGTGATGGTTCTACGGCAGACTTGAGAGATCGTGCCTATATCATTGGAGCTATGGCCGGTAAGTCTATGGTGTCTGACCTCATCGTCAGTCGTGTTAACAACTCTCTGGTGCTTATGTATGCCGTTCCTATCAGAGAGAATGGCAAGGTTGTGGGTGCATTGATTGCCAGAGGCGATGGCATGATGTTAAGCGAAATTACAGCTCCCTTAGGTTTTGGGGAAAATGGATGGGCGTACATAATTAATCGTGAAGGAACCTTATATGCCTATCCAGAGCCAGAGCTTGTACTTAGTGGAGAAAATATCTTTGATCCATCATCACCTCTTATTAATGCAGGAAAGGCGATTCAAGAGGCAGGCATCGCCCAAGATGGTATAGCTGTGGTCAGCTATGAACTATCAGATGGAGACACCAGGATCGTGGGATTAGCTCCGGTGCCGTCCACAGGGTGGACCATCGGGATCGGTGCTATGGAACGTGATGAGCTCTATCACATAAACCAGTTAAGAACGTTTTTGATCTGGATTTCCGCTGCGTTGATTATCGTGGGGGTTCTTGCTGGTATGGTTTTCTCCAAGCGTATAGCTAGTCCATTGCTAGATGTTCAACAGGTGATTGAAGCGGTAGCTCATGGTGATTTGACCAAAGAAGCGCGAGTTCGATCCGAAGACGAAGTCGGCCGAGTAGCCCAAGCATTAAATGCTACGATCTCTAGTGTGCGAGAAGCTATGGGTCTCGTCTCAAGCACCACCGATGAACTAGCCACAACCAGTCAGGAAATGGCCGCAGCTTCCGAGCAGGTAAGTGCCTCCATTGAGGAAGTTGCCAGTACTACAAATGAATTTTCCAGTTCCCTCGATATGATGAACACCAATGCCCAGAACATGAGTAGGACGGTGGAGGGTATTTCTAGTCAGGCGGCAGAAGGCGATCGTGCCGTTGTGAATGTGGTTAGGCAGATGAATGCATTGCGCGAAAACACACAACAAATGAGCAACGATGTGGCTACTCTGGGCACACTCTCTGATGAAATCGGAAAGATTGTAGATGCCATCAGTGCTATCGCGGATCAGACTAATCTTTTGGCTCTAAACGCTGCAATTGAAGCAGCTCGTGCCGGTGAGCATGGTCGAGGTTTTGCCGTTGTGGCAGACGAAGTTCGAAAACTGGCAGAAGAGTCTTCAGAAGCTACAGCAGAGATTACATCACTCATCAGTCAAATCCAAAACGGTATCTCTTCTACCGTTAGTGGTATGGGTCATAGTGCTGAACAAGCCGAAGAGGCCCTTTCCAGCGTCGATGAGAGTGGTAAGATTTTGCGAGATATTCTTCGAGCTGTAGAGGGTATTGTAGGGGATGTACAAGAAATTTCTGCAGGGATCGAAGAGACGAATGCTGCCGGTCACGAAATATCCAGTGCCACTGAAGAGCAGGCTGCTTCCATAGAAGAGGTAGCAAGTTCTGCGCAGAGCTTAACTGAGATGGGGCAGAAACTGCAAGAATTGGTTCGACACTTTAAGCTGGAAGGCTAACCATTGGTACTACCCCTTTGATCTTAAAAGCGCCTAGGTTATCTAGGCGCTTTTTCCACCCT